>Ga0160492_100688_pt1 | contig 16669 bp, 9 predicted proteins | sample DID2MG_FD_108258 | JGI IMG/M metagenome (GOLD analysis project Ga0160492, IMG submission 108258) | Enriched soil microbial communities from UW Madison campus, WI, USA - DID2877_E24_FP2 MG | ecosystem: Environmental > Terrestrial > Soil > Unclassified | place: USA: Madison, Wisconsin | collected...
GACATCGACCGCCTCTCGCGCGTCGTGCCCCAGCTGTGCAAGGTCGCGCCCAACACGCCCAAGTACCACATCGAAGACGTGCACCGCGCTGGCGGCATCATGGCCATCCTGGGTGAGCTGGACCGCGCTGGCAAGCTGCATACCGATGTGCCTACCGTGCATGCCAAGACCCTGAAGGAAGCGCTGGACCAGTGGGACATCGTGCGCACGCAGGATGAAGCCGTGCGCCATTTCTACCTGGCGGGCCCTGCCGGCATCCCCACGCAGGTGGCTTTCAGCCAGAGCACCCGCTGGCCCAGCCTGGACCTTGACCGTGCCGAGGGCTGCATCCGCAGCTATGAGCACGCTTTCAGCAAGGAAGGCGGCCTGGCGGTGCTGACCGGCAACATCGCCCTGAATGGCTGTGTGGTGAAGTCCGCCGGTGTGGACGAATCCATTCTGGTGTTTGAAGGCACGGCCCATGTGGTCGAGTCGCAGGACGAAGCCGTGGAAAACATCCTGGCCGACAAGGTGAAGGCCGGTGATGTGGTGATCGTGCGTTACGAAGGCCCCAAGGGCGGCCCCGGCATGCAGGAGATGCTGTATCCCACCAGCTACCTCAAGTCCAAGGGTCTGGGCAAGGCCTGCGCGCTGCTGACGGACGGACGTTTCTCCGGCGGGACGTCGGGTCTGTCCATTGGCCACTGCTCGCCCGAAGCCGCCGCTGGCGGCGCCATCGGCCTGGTGCAGAACGGCGACAAGATCCGCATCGACATTCCCAACCGCACCATCAATGCGCTGGTCAGCGATGAAGAACTGGCCCGCCGCCGCGAAGTGCAGAACGCCAAGGGCTGGAAGCCCGTCAAGCCGCGTCCGCGCAAGATCTCGGCCGCACTGAAGGCCTACGCCATGCTGGTCACCAGCGCGGATACCGGCGCCGTGCGCGACCTGTCGCTGCTGGACGATTGAGCGACGGGTATTGCGGGCTGCATCTGCTGCATCTACCAAGGGCAGGGCTGTGAAATCCTTCAGGCAGGAGCCCACGCAGCGCGCTTGATGTGCGCAGGCACCCGCCACGCCCGCCAGAAAAAACCGCCCCATCCTGTGGATGTGGGCGGTTTTTTCATGTGCAGCCAGGACCACAGGCACAAGGCATGCGGCGTGTGCTGCTTGAGCGCAGCACTGGCCGTTGCTGCGGACAGCGCTTCCGAGTTCCGGGCTTGCCTGGCGAGGTGGCTGGGCCTCTTTGGCTCCAGCTGGGCATGCCATCCCGGAGCCTGGAAGGCGCAGCGCAAGCCGTGCCCCGGTACTGTTCCCCGACGGGCGACCTGTGCCGGGGGGCTCCGGATGCTGCACCATGGATGAACAAGGGATCTTCCTGGGACCTGGAAGCGCATGCATGCCGGTGTCCGGGTTGTACAGAGCCATCTTCGTTCGTCAGAGGCCCTATGAAACCGACCTGGTCACAGCGGCTGCGCAAGAGCTTCCAATCCCTGGGCCCCGGGTTGATCACCGGGGCTGCCGACGACGATCCCAGCGGTATTGCCACATACTCCCAGGCCGGTGCGCAGTTCGGGCTCGCCATGCTCTGGACTGTGATCTTCACCTTGCCGCTGATGGCTGCCATCCAGATCATCAGCGCGCGCATCGGCTATGTCACACGCCACGGGCTGGTGGTCAACATCGGCCAGGCCTATCCGCGCTGGGTGCTGGTCTCCACCGTGACGCTGCTGGTCGGCGCCAACACCCTGAACATTGCCGCCGACCTGGCGGCCATGGCCGAGGCATTGCGCCTTCTGCTGGGTGGCTCGGTGCATGTCTATGTCGTCAGCTTCGGGATGCTGTGCCTGCTGCTGCAGGTGTTTCTGCCTTACCGCCTGTATGTGCGCGGGCTGAAATGGCTGACGCTGGCCTTGCTCGCCTATGTGGCGGTGGCATTGACCATTCCCCTGAACTGGGGCGACGTGCTGCGCGCGGTGGTGTATCCGCGCTTGACGCTCAGCAACGAGGTGCTGTTGATGGTGGTCGCGCTCTTTGGCACCACCATCAGCCCCTATCTGTTTTTCTGGCAGGCGGCACAGGAGATGGAAGACCTGCGCGGCGGCCCGGTGCATTCGCTGCAGGAGGTCCGGCACCATCTGCGCCGGATCAAGTTCGACACCATCCTGGGGATGACGTTCTCGAATCTGATCGCTTTTTTTGTCATCCTGAGCACGGCTGCCACCTTGCATGCGGCAGGGCTCACCCACATCGAAACCTCTGCACAGGCCGCCGAAGCATTGCGGCCGGTGGCCGGCGACCTCACATTTTTGCTGTTCAGCCTGGGCATCATCGGTACCGGCATGCTGGCGGTGCCGGTGCTGGCAGGGTCTGCCGCGTATGCCGTTGCAGAGGCCTTCCGGTGGGAAGGCACCTTGAGCGCGCGCCTGGGGCAGGGAGAGGGCCGTGGTTTCTACGGGGTGATCGCATTTGCCACATTCGGCGGCGTGGTGCTGTGCTTCACCCCGACAGACCCTGTGAAAGAGCTGTTCTGGGCGGCGGTGCTCAACGGGGTGATAGCGGTGCCCATCATGGTGGTGATGATGCTGCTGGCCACCCGGCGGGACACCATGGGCGCGCACACCATAGGCCACCGCCTGCGTGCCTTGGGGTGGCTGGCCACGGCGGCCATGGCGGCCACCGTGGTGGCCATGCTGGTCACGCTGTGATGGCCTGGAGCGGACGGTGAAGACGGGGAGGTCTGCGGCCTGCCGCGCTCAAGGCTCCCAGCGCCCGGCGACGTTCTTCAGCAGGGTGTTGGTGGCCGCCAGGCGCCGGTTCTGCACGCTGATCAGACTGTTCTGCGCGCTCAGCACCGTGGTCTGGGCCGACAGCACATTCAGGTAGGCCACGGTACCGGCCTTGTACTGGTTGTTGGCCACGTCCAGCGCCTTTTGCGCGGCGGCCACGGCTTCGGTCTGCACCTGCTGTTCCTGGGCCAGGTGGGTGGCGGCCACCAGGTTGTCTTCCACCTCCTGCAGCGCCGTCAGCACGGTCTGCTTGTAGCTGGCACCTGCCAGATCCAGCGCTGCGCGGGCCGACTCCACGGCAGCCGAGCGGGCGCCGCCGTCGAACAGGCTCACGGCCATGGCCGGACCCAGCGACCAGAACAGATTGGGGGCACTGAGTAGGTGCGACAGCGTGCTGCTGCGATAGCCGCCTGCCGCCGACAGCGTGAGCGCCGGAAAGTAGGCGGAACGCGCCACGCCCACCTGGGCATTGGCCGCGGCCACGCGGCGTTCCGCCGCCGCAATGTCGGGGCGCTGCTCCAGCAGGGTGGAGGCCAGCATGCCCGGCACCTGCGGCGCAGCCGGCAGCTGCCCGGTGACGGGCAGGCTGAACTGGGCGGGCGCCAAGCCCAGCAGCGCGGCCAATGCATGCTCGTACTGGGCGCGTGTGGTCCGGGCCTCCAGCAACTGGGCCTGGGTGCTCTTGTACTGTGATTCGGCCTGGGCCACGTCGGCCGACGATGCCACGCCTGCGCGGTAGCGGTTCTGTGTCAGCTGCCAGCTTTGCAGGTAAGCCTGCAGGCTGTCCTGCAGCAGCTGCATCTGGGCCTCGGCCGCGCGCAGCGCGATATAGGTCTGTGCCACGGTCGCCTGGCTGGACAGGCGCGCGGCGGACAGATCGTCCTGGCTGGCCTGGGCGCTCAGCTGGTCGGCCGCCACCTGGCCGGACAGTCGCCCCCACAGATCCAGCTCCCAGCTGGCGCTCAGACCGAGCGAGTAGCTGTTGTTGATGCCGGCACTGCCACCGTTGCCGTTGCCCGTGCTGCCGCCTGCACGGGCCCGGCCGGCGCTGCCCGATGCGCCCAGCGTCGGCAGCAGGCCGGCCCGGCTGCTGGCCACCGCGGCCTGGGCGGCACGCAGCCGGGCCACGGCCTGTTCCACGCCGGGACTGCCGGCCGCAGCCTGCTCCTGCAGCCGATTCAGCGTGGCATCGCCATACAACGTCCACCAGGAGGTGGGCACGGCAGCCGCAGCATCGCCTGGCGTGGCGCCATGGCGGGCGGGCTGCCACACCCCCCATTCGGCGGCAGAGGGTGTGGCTTCCTTGAAGGTGGCAGGCACATCCAGCGCCGGGCGTTGGTAGGTGGGTGCCATGGAGCAGCCGGTCAACCCCAGGACCAGGACTGCCGCAACGGGCCAGGGCGATTTCAGATCAGCGAACGGATTCAGCGCGCGCCATGGCATTGGCAGGCCCTTTTGATGCATAGCTTCGGTCCAGACAATCATGCAGGTGTTCCGGGTGTGGCAGTCACATTCCCCTGGCGCTGCCAGGTGCGCAGCCAGCGGGTGCGCAAACGGTCCAGCAGCACATAGACCGCGGGTGTGGTGTAGAGCGTGAGCAACTGGCTGACCAGCAGGCCGCCCACAATGGCAATGCCCAGCGGCTGGCGCAGCTCAGCCCCGTCACCCCGGCCCAGCGCCAGCGGCAGCGCCCCGAAGATGGCGGCCATGGTGGTCATCAGAATGGGGCGCAGCCGCAGGTTGCAGGCACGGTAGATGGCCTGTGCGGCCGTGGTGTGACCGGCTTTCTCGCGCTCCAGCGCGAAGTCGATCATCATGATGGCGTTCTTCTTGACCAGGCCGATCAGCAGGATCACGCCGATGAAGGCGATCAGGGAGAACTCGATCTTGCACAGCATCAGCGCCAGCAGCGCGCCCACGCCGGCCGATGGCAGGGTGGAGAGGATGGTCAGCGGGTGGACCAGGTTTTCATAGAGGATGCCCAGCACCAGATAGATGGTGAGGATGGCCGCCAGAATCAGCAGCGGCTGCCCTGCCAGCGCTTGCTGGAAAGCGCCCGCCGTGCCGCTGAAGCTGCCGCGCATGGACACCGGCATGCCCAGGTCCGCCATGGCCTGGCGGATGGCGTCATTGGCCTGCGACAGCGAGACCCCGGGCGGCAGGCTGTAGCTGATGGTGCTGGCCGGTGTGCCGCCTTCGTGGCTGACCGTCAGCGGGGTGTTGGTGGTGGTGATGCGGGCAAACGCTGTCAGCGGCACCTGCTCGCCACGGCTGTTGACGAAGAAGAAGCCGCGCAGGGTCTCCGGGCTCTGCAGGAACTGGGGGGCCGCCTCCATCACCACACGGTACTGGTTGAGCGGGTTGTAGATCACTCCCACCTGGCGCTGGCCGAAGGCGTCGTTCAGGGTGTTGTCGATCTGCGCCACCGTCAGCCCCAGGCGGGTGGCCTGGTCGCGGTCGATCACCAGCGTGGTCTGCAGGCCGTAGTCCTGCACGTCGCTGTTCACATCGGTGAGCTCCGGCAGGGTGGACAGCACCTGGCGGATGCGAGGCTCCCAGGTGCGCAATTCGGCGTTGTCGTCGGCCTGCAGCGTGAAATCGTAGGAGGCCATGCTCTGGCGGCCGCCGATGCGGACATCCTGCTGTGCGACCATAAACAGGCGCGCACCGGGCTCGTTCTTGAGCTTGTCGCGCAGGCGGTTGATGACCTCGTCGCTGGACACCTTGCGCTCGGACAGCGGCTTGAGCGACATGAAGATGTTGGCGGCATTGCGCTGCCCGCCACCGGTGACGCCGGTCACGTATTCCACCGCCGGGTCCTGCTGCACGATGGCCAGAAAGCGCTGGATGCGCCGCTCCATGGCCTGGAAGGAGGTGGACTGGTCGGCGCGGATGAAGCCCATCACCCGCCCCGTGTCCTGCTGGGGCATGAAGCCTTTGTCGATGGCCACATACAGGTAGACGTTCAGGCCGATGACCGCCAGCAGCACCAGCACCACCAGGGGCTGGCGGCGCAGGCTCCAGGCCAGGGTGCGGCGATAGCCGGCAGTGAGCGCGATTTCCCCCCGGCCGATGGCCGCCGAGATGCGCTGCCAGAAGCCTTGCCAGCGTTGCCGCCAGGCGCTGCGCTGCCCCTTACGCGCCTGTAGCCGGGCCTGCTGTGCCGGTGTGCGCAGCAATGCCGCGCACATCATGGGGGTGGTGGTCAGCGACACCACCATGGACACCAGGATCGCCGCGGACATGACCACCGCAAATTCCCGGAAGAACCGGCCCACGATACCGCCCATGAACAGAATGGGCACGAACACCGCAATCAGCGACAGGCTCATGGAGACCACGGTGAAACCGATTTCCCGGGCACCCTGCAGGGCCGCCTGCAAGGCCGACTTGCCACGCTCCATGTGGCGCATCACGTTCTCCAACACCACGATGGCATCGTCCACCACAAAGCCCGTGGCCACCGTCAGGGCCATCAGCGACAGATTGTCCAGCGTGTAGCCGCACAGGTACATGATGCCGAACGTGCCCATCAGCGAGGCCGGCACGGCCACGGCGGGAATCAGTGTGGCCCGCCCGTTGCGCAGGAACAGGAACACCACCAGGATCACCAGGGCCACCGAGATCACCAGCGCGCGCTCCACCTCCACCACGGAAGCGCGCAGCGTGGGGGTGCGGTCGGAGACGATGGTCATGTCGATGGCTGCCGGAATGGACGCCTGCAACTGCGGCAGCAGGGCACGCACCCGGTCCACGGCTTCCAGGATGTTGGCGTCCGGCTGTTTGAAGATCTGCAGCAGGATGGCGGGCTTGCCGTTGGCCACGCCGAAGTTGCGCACGTCCTGCACCGAATCACTGACCTCGGCCACATCCTGCAGCCGCACGGCATAGCCGTTGTTCCAGCTGAGCACCAGCGGGGCATAGTCTGCCGCCTTGGACGCCTGGTCGTTGGTGCCCACCTGCCAGTAATGGTCCTCGCGCTCCACCGCCCCCAGGGGCCGGTTGGCGTTGGTGCTGGTGATGGCGGTGCGCACCTGTTCCAGCGAAATGCCGTTGGCCGCCAGGCGCACCGGGTCCAGTTCCACCCGCACGGCGGGCAGGGCACCGCCGCTGATGCTGGCCTGGCCCACGCCTTCGACCTGGGAGAGCTTCTGCGCCAGCACAGTGGAGGCGGCGTCATACATCTGCCCACGAGTGAGGCTGGAAGAGGTCAGCGCCAGGATCAGGATGGGCGCATCGGCCGGGTTGACCTTGCGGTAGGTCGGGTTGCTGGGCATGCCCGAAGGCAGCAGGGTGCGCGCCGCGTTGATGGCGGCTTGCACGTCGCGCGCGGCGCTGTCCACGGTGCGCGACAGATCGAACTGCAGGGTGATGCGGGTGCTGCCCAGGCTGGAGCTGGACGTCATTTCATTGACGCCGGCAATTGATCCCAGCGCCCGCTCCAGCGGCGTCGCCACGGTGGCCGCCATGGTGTCCGGCGCGGCCCCGGGCAGGCTGGCCGTGACCGAGATGGTGGGGTAGTCCACCTGCGGCAGCGGCGCCACAGGCAGCAGGAAATAGGCCACGCCACCCAGCAAGGCCATGCCGATGGTCAGCAGCATGGTGGCAATCGGGCGGAAGATGAAGGGGGTGGACAGGCTCATGTCTCCTCCCGGGCGCACATCTGGCGCGGCCGACACGGCGGAAGTGGCTGGCAGAGGGGCTCAGGCATGGCCGTCCTCCTGCACATCGGCTTCGCTGCGCGGCAGGTGCTGGACCGCCGGCAGGCCATGGCGCACGCGCCAGCGCTCGGCCCAGCCCTCGAACGTGAGGTAGATCACCGGCGTGGTGAACAGCGTCAGCAACTGGCTGAGCAGCAGCCCGCCCACCAGCGTGACCCCCAGGGGGTGGCGCAGCTCGCTGCCCACCCCGGTGCCGATCATCAGCGGCAGCGCGCCCAGCAGGGCCGCCAGGGTGGTCATCAGAATCGGACGGAAGCGCAGCAGACAGGCCTGGTGGATGGCGGCCCGCGCGCCCATGCCGCCCTCGCGCTGGGCTTCCAGCGCAAAGTCGATCATCATGATGGCGTTCTTCTTGACGATGCCGATCAGCAGCACGATGCCAATGATGGCGATGATGTCCAGGTCCAGCCCGGACACCAGCAGGGCCAGCAGCGCACCCACCCCCGCCGACGGCAGCGTGGACAGGATGGTGATGGGATGGATGGTGCTCTCATACAGCACGCCCAGCACGATGTACATGGTCACCACGGCCGCCAGCACCAGCAGCAGCGTGTTGGACAGCGACGCCTGGAAGGCCAGGGCCGCCCCCTGGAACTGCGCATCCACCGACAGCGGCAGGTGCCCGCGCGCGCGCAGGGACTGGATTTCCTGCTGCGCAGCCTCCACCGCATGGCCCAGCGACACACCGGGTGCCGTATTGAAGGAAATGGTGGCTGCCGGCAACTGGCCGACGTGGTTGACGGCCAGGGCCATGGGGCGCTCGCGCACCGTGGCCACCGAGGTGAGCGGCACCGGCTTGCCGGCACTGGAGGCCACATGGATGGATTGCAGTGCTTCCGGGCCCAGCTTGAACTGGGGCGCCACTTCCAGCACCACCCGGTACTGGTTGGACTGGGTGAAGATGGTGGAGATCAGCCGCTGGCCGAAGGCATTGTAGAGCGCCGTGTCCACGGCGGCAACCGTCACCCCCAGCCGGCTGGCCTGGGCGCGGTCAATTTCCACATAGGCCTGGCGCCCCTGGTTCTGCAGGTCGCTGCCCACATCCAGCAGCTGCGGCAACTGGCGCAGCCGCTCCACCAGGGCCTGGGTGCTGGTTTCCAGCTGGGGCATATCGGGCGAGGACAGCAGCAGCTGGTACTGGGTGCGTGCCTGCCGGTCTTCGATCGTCAGGTCCTGCACCGGCTGGGCGTACAGGCGGATGCCGGGCACCTGGGCGGCGGCATCGCTCAGGCGCCGCAGCACGGTGGCCATGGCGTCGCGCTGGCCGTGGGCCACCAGGTCGATCTGGATGCGCCCGGTGTTGAGCGTGGTGTTGCTGCCATCCACACCGATGAAGGAGGACACGCTTTGCACGGCGGGGTCCTTCAGCAGCTGTGCGGCCAGGGCCTGCTGGCGCTCGGCCATGGCTGCAAACGAGATGGACTGGTCGGCTTCGGTGGTGGCCGCAATGGTGCCTGTGTCCTGGTCGGGAAAGAAGCCCTTGGGCACGGCAAAGTACAGCAGCACCGTGATCGCCAGCGTGGCCAGGAAGACCAGCCAGGTCAGGGCACGGTGGTCCAGCACCCAGTCCAGCCAGCGCCCGTAGCCGACGATGACGCCGTCGAACCACCGGGCCACGGCGTCTGCCGTGCGGCCCCAGGCAGTGCGTGCCGGCGCCGGGACACTGCTGGCTTCAGCCTGCGGCTGGTGGTGCAGCAGCCGCGCGCACAGCATGGGGGTCAGCGTGAGCGACACCACCGCCGAGATCAGGATGGCCACCGCCATGGTGATGGCGAATTCATGGAACAGACGGCCGACCACATCCCCCATGAACAGCAGCGGAATCAGCACCGCGATCAGCGAAATCGTCAGCGAGATGATGGTGAAACCGATCTGCTTGGCGCCCTTGAGCGCGGCCTGCATCGGTGGCTCGCCTTTTTCCACGAAACGGGCGATGTTCTCGATCATCACGATGGCATCGTCCACCACAAAGCCGGTGGAGATGGTCAGGGCCATCAACGTGAGGTTGTTGATGGAAAAGCCCGCCAGGTACATCACGCCGAAGGTGCCGATCAGCGACAGCGGCACCGCCACACTGGGGATGAGCGTGGCCGAGGCGCTGCGCAGGAACAGAAAGATCACCATCACCACCAGGGAGATGGACAGCGCCAGTTCCCACTGCATGTCCTCCACCGAGGCCCGGATGGTGACCGTGCGGTCCGTGAGAATGTGCACATCCAGCGAGGCTGGCAGCGTTTCCTTCAGCTGGGGCAGCAAGGCCTTGATGGCGTCCACCGTGTCGATCACGTTCGCCCCCGGCTGGCGGCGGATGTTGAGAATCACCGCCGCGCTGGCGCCCTGTGCCGGCGTGCCGGCCCAGGCGGCCAGGCGCGTGTTCTCGGCGTCGTCCACCGTCTGCGCCACATCGGCCAGGCGAATGGGGTTGCCGTTCTTGAAGGCGATCAGCAGATTGCGGTATTCGGAGGCGGACTGCAGCTGGTCATTGGCGTCGATGGTGGAGGCGCGGTAGGGGCCATCAAACCCGCCCTTGGCGGCCTTGACGTTGGCCGCCGCAATGGCGGTGCGCACATCGTCCAGCGTCATGCCGTAGCTGGCCAGGGCTGTCGGATTGGCCTGGATGCGCACGGCCGGCCGGCGCCCACCGGCGATGGCCACCAGACCCACGCCCTTGACCTGGGATAGCTTGGGCGCCAGACGGTTTTCCACCAGGTCGTTGACGCGGATCACCGGCAGCGAAGGCGAGGTGATGGCCAGCGTCAGCACCGGCGCATCGGCCGGGTTGACCTTGCTGTAGAGCGGGGGCATGGGCAGGTCGCTGGGCAGCAGATTGGCCCCGGCATTGATGGCGGCCTGCACCTGTTGCTCGGCCACATCCATGGACATGTCCAGCGAGAAGCGCAGGTTGATGACGGATGCGCCTCCGGAGCTGGTGGACGACATCTGGTCCAGCCCCGGCATCTGACCGAACTGGCGCTCCAGCGGCGCGGTGACATTGGATGTCATCACGTCCGGGCTGGCGCCGGGGTAGAGCGTGGTGACCTGGATGGTGGGGTAGTCCACCTCCGGCAGGGCCGAGATGGGCAGCAGCCGGTAGGCCAGGATGCCGGAGATCAGCACTGCCACCATCAGGAGCGAGGTGGCAATGGGCCGCAGAATGAAGAGGCGGGAGAGGTTCATGGTGACCGAAGACGCCTGTGGCGTGTGTGTCTGGTGCAGGTCCGTTCACATACGGCCGTGTCAACGGCCACCGCCGGCACCGGCCGCCGCATTGCCTGTGCCTGCTGCGGAGGCCCCCGCTGGCGCGGTGGCGCCCGGCTGGCCGGCGGGCGCCAATCCTGGGGCTGGGGCACCTCCACCGCCATTTGCGGAATTGCCCCGTTCGGCGCGCAGCTTCTGGAAGAAGGCCTTGCGCTCCTCGGGGCTCATCTTGGCCACCTGTTCACGCTGCGCGGGCGTCAGATTGCGCATGCTGCGCGGCTGGCTGGCGGCGTCCTGCACGGCCTGGTCCACCTGCTGCACCTTGCCGGCAGCGATCACCGTGACGGGTGCGCCTTCGCGCAGGCGGTCGATGCCATCGGTGACCACCTGGTCGCCCGGCTGCAGCTCGCCCTGCACGCTGACGCGATCGCCATCGGTCACCCCGACCTTGATCTTGCGCTGCGTGACCGTGTGGTCGGCCTGCACCAGATACACATAGTTGTTCTGCACGGCCGTGGCGGGCACGGTCACCACCTGCTCCAGCTGGTTGACCTGCAGCCGGACATTGACGAACTGGTTGGCAAACAGGCCGCCTTCGGCATTGGCGAATGCTGCCTTGGCCTTGACGGTGCCGGTGGTGGTGTCGATGGCGTTGTCCAGCGCATTCAGGCGGCCTTTGCCCAGCAGCTGCTTTTGCTCGCGGTCCCACAGCTCGACCGGCAGTTCGGCGCCTTGGGCCAGCTGCAGTGCCAGGGTGCTGACATGGGCCTCGGGGATGGCGAACACGGCGTCAATCGGCCGCACCTGGGTGATGGTGACCAGCCCGTTGGCGTCCGACGGGTTCACCACATTGCCCAGATCTGCCTGGCGCAGACCCAGCCTGCCCGCAATGGGGGCCGTCACCTTGGTGTAGCTGAGCTGCAGTCTGGCGGCGTCCACCTGTCCCTGGTCTGCCGCCACCGTGCCTTGCAACTGGCGCACCAGTGCGGCCTGGGTATCGACCTGCTGGCTGGCAATCGAATCCTGGGCGAGCAGTGCCTGGTAGCGCTGCAGATCCAGCAGGGCATTCTTGAGCTGGGCCTGGTCGCGCTGCAATGCGCCCTGGACCTGGCCCAGCGTGGCCTGGAAGCTGCGCGGATCGATATCGGCCAGCAACTGGCCTGCCTTGACTTCGTCGCCTTCCTTGAAGTGCAGCTTTTGCAGCTCGCCCGAGACCTTGGCTCGCACCACGGCGGTGGCCCGGGCATTCAAGGTGCCGATGGCACTGATGAGGACGCGCACATCGCGCCGGTCCACGACGCCGACGGACACGGGCTGGGCAGTGGTTCCCGCACCGTTTCGGTTCGGACCGCCTCGGCCGCCGCTGCGGCCAGGGTCTGCCGGTGCGGAAGCTCCCGTGCCACCAGACCCGGTCTGGCGGTGCCCCTGCCACCACCATGCTGCAGCGACCGCCAACAGGATGGCAGCAGCAAGCGCGAGCCAGGGCAGCAAGCGCCGCGACCGTACGCCAGGGGGGAAACGCATAATTCACTCCAGATGACAAGTGTCGCCATGCTAGCGCTGCTGCGCCGTCTTTTTGCAGGCTTTACGCCAGTTGAAGCGCCCGTCAGTATCTGGCAAGCACGCCGCCTTGCTGCCCTGGAGGGTCTGCAGCTTCCGGGGTCCGTATCGCGCGGCAGGGTGGGCGCGGTTTGCTTGGCATCGGGTGGGGCCGGTAGACCGCCGGCTGCCTGTCCGCACCCGCTCGCACCCCGGTCGGGTCGTCGGTCTGTCGGCCGTCCACTCCTGCGGACCCGCCTGCCTTCCGGTGCCCGAAAGGGGCGGCAACTGCCACCCGGTTTTTCCGTACCGCAATTCCAGGCACCCTTGTCTGTGCATGCTGGCGTCCTCCATCTGGCGGGCGGTGGGCCTGTCGGCCGGCTGTGTGCGGCCAGGGGCTCCCGGGTGGTCTGCGCCACGGGGCTGCGCCGCCGATCGTTCGGCCCGAAGGATCGGGGTGCATGGAAGGAAGGTGTGCCGGGTCCGGAAGAGGGCGCATGGCTTTCCATGGGCGGCAGTCCGGGTATGGGCTGTCATGGAAATATGTCACCTGCGGGACATCGATAATGAGCTGCGCGCAGCGTTGCGCCAAGGAGTTGTGGTGAGCAGTGGGTGGAGCAGAAACAGACGCCAGGCCGTGGTGGCCGGGGTGTTGGGCATGGTGGGGTGTGCGGTGCAGGGGGGGGCTTTTGCCCAGACGGCTGCGCAGCCGACCTATCCGCAGCGGCCGGTCAAGCTGGTGGTGCCGTTTGCCCCGGGCGGCTCGACCGACATCGTGGCCCGCCTGGTGGCCGAAGCCATGCATGCGCCGCTGGGGCAGAGCGTGGTGGTCGAAAACAAGGCCGGTGCGGGTGGCATGGTGGGGGCCGAGGCCGTCGCCCGTGCCGCACCAGACGGCTATACCGTGGGCCTGGGCTCCATCAGCACCCTGGCGGTGAACCCGGTGGTGCTGCCGCAGGTGCGGGTCGATCCGCTGAAGGACCTGGCGCCGGTGCTGCCGCTGGCATCGATTGCGTCGGTGTTCTCGGTCCGGCCCGAACTGGGGGTCAAGGACTTCGGCAGCTTTGTGCGCATGGCCAAGGCCCAGGGCGACCGTTGGGCGGTGGGCTCATCGGGCGTGGGCTCGGTGGGACATCTGATTCTGGCGGCCTTCAACCGCGACCTGGGCCTGCAGCTGCGCCACATTCCCTACAAAGGCATGGGGCCGGTGGTGCAAAGCGTTCTCAGCGGGGAAACGCAGATGCTGAGCGACCAGTACCCGTCGTCTGCCCCCCATATCCAGAACGGCCTGCTGCAGCCGTTTGCGGTGGCCGCCGAGGCGCGCGTGCCCGCACTGCCGCGGGTGCCGACCTTGGCCGAACTGGGCTATCCCGAGCTCAACAGCCTGGCCATCACCTGGTTCGGTCTGGTGGTGCCGGCAGGCACCCCCCAGCCGGTGGTGGCGCGGCTGAATGCCGCGGCCAATGCGGCACTGCAGCAGCCCGCCTTGCGCGCCCGGCTGGCCCAGCTGGGTGTGCAGCCTCTGGGCGGAACGCCCGCCCAGCTGCAGCAGATGGTGGTGCAGACCACTGCCGTGGTGCGCAAGCTGGTGCAGCAGGAACGGGTGATGGACGCCGCCCAGTAAGCGGTGTTCCGTGGTGCAGCGCCATCTGCGGATGCTGCACCGGCCGCGCTATCCAGAGCGGCTTGAACCGGATCTGCGGCGATAAAAAAAGCTCCCGGATCGGGAGCTTTGTGCAGGGGTGGGGCCCGCAGGCCCGGCAGTGTTCTGGCGTCAGGCCACGTCGCCCATCTGGCTTTGCAGGTAGTTGGGCAGGCCGACACGTTCGATCAGACCCAGCTGCTTTTCCAGCCAGTAGGCGTGGTCCTCTTCCGTGTCCTTGAGCTGGGCCAGCAGCAGATCGCGGGTCTGGTAGTCAGCGTGGCGTTCGCACAGGGCCATGGCCGCACGCAGGTTGTTGCGCACCTGGTATTCGACGGCCAGGTCCTTGCGCAGCATGGCTTCCACGGTGTCACCCGCTTCGAAAGCATGGGGGCGCATGTCGGGCTTGCCACCCAGGAACAGGATGCGGCGCAGGATGGCGTCGGCATGCACAGTCTCTTCTTCCATCTCATGGCCGATGCGGGCAAACAGGCGCAGGAAGCCCTGGTCTTCGTATTGGCGGGAGTGGATGAAGTACTGGTCGCGTGCTGCCAGCTCGCCGCGCAGCAGTTCTTTCAGGCAGTCAATGACTTCGGGATGGCCTTGCATATTGTTCTTCTGTGAGAGTGGTAATGGACCAAGTATCCTGCGTCTGCAAGGCTTTCCCAAATCAGTGCAGGAGAATTCCCACGCAAATCCGTTCTGTATGCGGGCGCTAAGCACTCGCATTCGCATTGGGGGGCGGAAGGCCTGTGGGGTGGCGGAGGCACGGGATCACGGGGTGCGCATGGCGGTCGGCATGGCCAGCGCGCCAGGGCGCAGCCACCAGGCCATGGCGCACAGCACCGGCAGCATGGCCCAGTTGACCGCCTGCCAGCCCAGGCTCTGCACCAGCACGCCCGATGCCAGCGACATGCTCGCCGCCACCGCGCTGTTGCTCCATTCCATCATCGGCTGGGCCACGCTGCGCTCCTCGGGCCGGTAAGCCTGGGTCAGCAGGGTGGTGCCGGCCAGCAGCAGCAGGTTCCAGCCCGCACCCAGCAGCAGGGAACTGGCCAGGTACTGCGGCTGCGATTCGCCCGTCAGTGCACAGAGGGCGCTGGCTGCCAGCAGGGCCACGCCCAGGCCCGCCACGCGGCGGGCTCCCCAGCGGTCCAGCGCCGCGCCGGCCCACAGCGACGGCACGAACATGCCCAGCACATGCCACTGGATGACGTGGGCCGAAGCCTCCAGCCCATGGCCGTGGCCGTGCATGGCCAGCGGCGTGGCATTCATCACCAGAATCATCAGCCCGTGGGCGCACGCCGTCAGCAACAGGGCCTGGCGGATGGCGGGGCGTTGCCACAGCGTACGGCGGGAGGTGATGGCTGCATGCTTCATGGGCGTGGCCGCGGTCAGCGTAGCCGCCGCAGCCGCCGGTGCAGCAGATGAGGGTGATGTGCGGGAGACGGGAATCCCTTGCAGCACCGCCCAGGCCGTGGCGGCCAGCAAGGCCAGCACCAGGTAGGCGCCTGCCAGCGGCGTGGCCAGCAGGTGGCGGCTGTGCAAGGCCAGCGTGGGGGCAAGCAGGGCTGCTGCAATGCCGCCGGCCACGACCCAGGCGGCTGCACGCCCTTTGTGCGCCGGGTCTACGCCTTCCAATGCCGCAAAACGGTAGTAGCCGGCCGATGCCTGGTAGGCCCCCACCAGCAGCACCCCCAGGTTGAGCAGCACAAAACTGTGCCAGTGGATGCTGGCGGTGCAGACCAGACCGCCCGCCACCCCCAGCAGTGCCCCGCGCTGCAGACCCTGGCGCGGGCCATGCCGGGCCATCCAGCGGGCCATTGGCCCCACGGTCAACAGGCTGCCGGTCACCAGCAGGGCCAGGGGCAAGGTGGCCAGCAGCGGCCAGGGGGCCAACTGCTGGCCCACCAGACCGGTCAGGGTGATACCGATGATGGAGCAGCTCCAGTACAGGGCCTGGGCGGTGCTCAGCACGGCCAGCGTGGGGTAGCGGTGTGGCAGCAACATGGGACAAATCTCCGGAAACAGGGAAAAGCAGGGATGCGGCAGCCCGGCTGTTCAGGAACTGCCGGTACGACAAGGGGGAGGGTTGTGAAAAGAAAGGGGGTTCAGCCCGCACCAAAGCGTTCGGCAAACGCCTGCGGGCTGATGGCCAGGTGGCGCTGAAAGCTGCGGCGCAGCGTCTCCGGGTGGCCAAAGCCGCACAGCCGTGCCACGGTCGCCACGGAGGCCTGGCGCTGGCTGAGCAGGGCGGTGGCGGCTTCCAGCCGCACGCGTTCCACATAGCGGGCGGGGGTGGTGCCCAGCTCGCGCTGGAACACGCGCGCCAGCGTGCGTGGCGGCAGGCAGGCCTGGGCGGCCAGCTGTTCCACCTTCAGGTCCTGGGCGATCTGGCTGGGAATCCATTCCAGCAGCTGGGTCAGTCGGGGGGCGTGCTGCGTCTCGGGTGTCAGCAGGGGGCTGAACTGGGCCTGTCCGCCGGGGCGGCGCATGAACATCACCAGGTGGCGTGCCACAGCCAGCGCCAGGGGGCGGCCCAGATCGGCCTCCACCAGGGCCAGCGCCAGATCGATGCCAGCGGTGACGCCGGCCGAGGTGAAACGCCGCGACTGGACCGGATGTGCCGGGTTGTAGGTGTGCAGGCAGTCGCTGTCGATCTGGCTGGCCGGGCTGCACTGGCGCAGCTGGGCCATGCGCAGCCAGTGTGTGGTGGCGTGCACGCCGTCCAGCAGGCCGGCATGGGCCAGGACCAGCGCTCCGGAGCAGACCGAGCCCAGGCGCTGCACCTGCGTGGCGGC
>Ga0160492_100693_pt1 | contig 16574 bp, 14 predicted proteins | sample DID2MG_FD_108258 | JGI IMG/M metagenome (GOLD analysis project Ga0160492, IMG submission 108258) | Enriched soil microbial communities from UW Madison campus, WI, USA - DID2877_E24_FP2 MG | ecosystem: Environmental > Terrestrial > Soil > Unclassified | place: USA: Madison, Wisconsin | collected...
ATCTTCGCACGCCACGGCAAGCGCCTGAAGCGCGTGACCGAGCCGGGCCAGCACGTCATCGCCAGCATCGAGCTGATCATGCGCGAGGTGGGCAACCTCAAGCGCATCGGCGAACAGTTCAGCGCGCAGGACAGCGGCACCCTTTCCATCGCCACCACCCACACGCAGGCCCGCTACGTGCTGCCCGTGCCCGTGGCGCGGCTGCGTGAGGCCTACCCCAAAGTCAACATCAGCCTGCACCAGGCCACGCCGCACGAGGTGGCGCGCATGGTGATCGATGAAGTGGCCGAAATCGGCATGGCCACCGAATCCCTGGCAGATTACCCCGAACTCGTCACCCTGCCCTGTTACGAATGGCAGCACGTGCTGGTCGTGCCCAACGACCACCCGCTCGCGCAGAAGGAACGCATCGGCCTGGACGACCTGGCGCACGAGGCGTTGATTACCTACCACCCCTCATTCACCGGCCGGGGCAAGATCGACCAGGCCTTTGCCGCCCGCAAGCTTCAGCCTCGCATCGTGCTCGAAGCCATCGACTCGGACGTGATCAAGACCTACGTGCGCCTGGGCCTGGGCATCGGCATCGTGGCTGAGATGGCCATGCGCGACGACCCGGTGGGCGACTTGGCCGTGCGCCCTGTGGGCCACCTTTTCGGGCAGAGCGTGGCACGCGTTGCCTTCAAGCGCAGCGCCTACCTGCGCAACTTTGTCTATAAATTTGCCGAACTGCTCAGCGACCGGCTGAGCCGCGACCTTATCGCACGTGCGATGACGGGGCACGTCAACGACTATGAGCTGTGACTTCGCCGTAGTTCGCCTGTCTTCAAAACACCTTTGATTTTTACGTTGTTGCGCCATGACCCAAGCTAACGCTGCCGCCCGCACCCCAGCCTTCCCCAGCAAGCTGCCCCACGTCGGCACCACCATCTTCACGGTGATGTCGGCCCTGGCCACCGAACACAAGGCCGTCAACCTGGGCCAGGGCTTTCCAGACTTTGAATGCGCCCCTGAGCTGGTGAACGCCGTCACCGCCGCCATGCAGGCCGGGCACAACCAGTACCCGCCCATGCCCGGCATCCCCGCGCTGCGCGAGGCCGTGGCCCGCAAGATCGAGGCGCTGCACGGCCGCGCCTACAACCCCAACACCGAAATCACCATCACCGCTGGCGCTACGCAGGCCATCATCACCGCCATACTCGCCATCGTGCACCCGGGTGATGAGGTGATCGTGCTCGACCCCTGCTACGACAGCTATGTGCCCAACATCGAGCTGGCTGGCGGCAAGGCCGTGCGCGTGCCGCTCACGCCAGGCACCTTCCGCCCCGACTTCGCCAAGATCAGCGCCGCCATCACGCCGCGCACCCGCACCATCATCATCAACAGCCCGCACAACCCCAGCGCCACCATCTGGACGGCCGAGGAAATGCGCCAGCTCGAAGACCTGCTCGCCCCCACTGACATCCTGCTCATCAGCGACGAGGTGTACGAGCACATGGTGTTCGATGGTGCCGAGCACCAGAGCGCAGCGCGCTTTGCGGGCCTGGCCGCACGCGCCTTCATCGTGTCGAGCTTTGGCAAAACCTTCCACGTCACAGGCTGGAAGGTCGGCACCGTGGCTGCGCCCGCAGCGCTGACGGCCGAATTCCGCAAGGTGCACCAGTTCAACGTGTTCACCGTCAACACGCCCATGCAGCATGGCCTTGCTGCCTACCTGCAAGACCCCACGCCCTACCTGCAACTGCCCACGTTCTACCAGGCCAAGCGCGACCTGTTCCGCCAGGGCCTGGAAGGCTCACGCTTCAAGCTGCTGCCCAGTACCGGGAGCTACTTCCAGTGCGTGGACATCTCGGCGATCAGCGACTTGAACGAGGCCGATTTCTGCCAGTGGCTCACCCGCGAAGTGGGCGTGGCGGCGATTCCGCTGTCAGCGTTCTATGGCGACGGGTTTGACCAGCGCGTGGTGCGGTTCTGCTTTGCCAAGAAGGACGAAACGCTGCGCGCCGCGCTGGAGCGACTGCGCAAGCTGTGATCTGCAGGGCCTATTGAGGCCCTACCTCGTCTGCCGCGCCAGCCACACCCCCGCAACTGCCAACGCCATCCCCACCAGCGCCCAGCCGCTGAGCGTCTCGCCAAACATGGCCCAGGCGATCAGCGCGGTGGTGGGCGGGGTCAGGTAGAACAGGCTGGCCACATTCACTGCGCCGCCCCGGCGAATGAGCAGGTTCAGCAGGCTCACGGCCCCCAGCGAGAGCACCAGCACGAGCCAGCCCAGCGCAAACACAAATTCGCCGGTCCACGATATGGCCATGGATTCGGTGGCGTAGGCGACGGCGGCCATGGCCACGGCACAGGGCAGGTACTGAATCACCGAGCCCGTGCGCAAGTCGAACGAGGGGCAGAAACGCTTCTGGTACAGCGTGCCGGCCGTGATGCCCAGAAGCGCCACCACAGCGGGCAGCAGCATGCCCATCAGCGCATTGGTCGGCACGGTGGCCACCTTGCCAGCCACCACCAGCGCCACGCCGGTAAAGCCCAGCCCGAGCCCCGCCCACTGCGCAGGCCGGACCTTCTCGCCCAGCAGGGCCCCCGCCACCAGCGCGGTCAACAGCGGCTGCAGGCCCACCACCAGCGCCGTGATGCCCGACGGCAGCCCGTGGCCAATGGCCATGAACACTCCGCCCAGGTAGACGCCATGCACCAGCAGGCCCGACACCGCGATGTGCCCCCAGGCCCTGCCCGCCGGGGGCCAGGGCGCACGCACCAGCGCCACCACGGCCAGCATGAGCACGGTGACGATGGCAAAGCGCAGCCCCAGGAAGGTCAGCGGCTCGATGTACGGCAGGCCCAGCTTGGCACCGATGAAGCCCGTGCTCCAGAGCGCGACAAACAGCAAAGGGACGAGTGAATCCAGAGGATTCGAGATGGGGGACTGGTGGGGCGTTGCCTGGGTCATGGAGTGTGAAGATGAAGCGCCTGCCTGCGGCGGTCACACTGGACTTGGGAGGATGCCAAGGCAGCGGGAGTACGGCAGAGCGCCCGCCAATCATCGCACCGTCTGCCCGGCCACTGAGGCTCCGCCCGCGTGCCCTGGTCGTAGACCCGTTCACGAACCAGGCACAAGCAACTGCCATGGCAGCCGTGATGAACCAGCCCCAAGCCCCCGCCGGGCCCACACCTGTGCAGGCTGCGCGGCAAAAGGGGCAGGACTAGCGTCTGTTGGTGAGCGCGGCACAGACACAAACCAAGAAAACAAGAGAAAACGCGGTCTTCCGCTCATCCGCAAAGCGTTGAATGCTACTTATTTAATAGCAAACCAATCACACACTGCCGCGTCCCCACAGAAGAAAGAGCGGGTGTGAGCAGCCCCACCATCTGCCCACACCCTCCCTTTGCAAACGGGCCAACGACAGGTGCCGACGCGCCAACGGAAAACACGCGCTAGCCCGCAGCCACCGCCAGGCCCAGGGCGGGCTGGTGATCCAGGCCGCCCATCACGCGGCTGGTGCTGAAGCGCTGCTCCACCTGCCTGAGGAAATGGGTGAGCAGCAAGCGATACAGGCCATCGCCCAGGGCGGCGTCCTCCACCCCCACATCGAGGTTCGGGTTGTCATTGATCTCGATCACGTACACCCCGGACGCCGTGGCCTTCAGATCCACGCCATAGAAACCATGGCCCACCAGGCGGGCAGAGCTGACTGCCGCCGCCAGCACCTGCGGGGGCACCTGGTCCAGCGGCACGGCCTGCACCCGGCCTTCGGTGTACTTGCCATTGGCCGTGTGTTGCAGGATCTGCCAGTGGCCGTCGCACATGAAGTACTTCGCTGCAAAGATGGCCTGGCCTGCCAGCACGCCGATGCGCCAGTCGAAGTCGGTGTACATGAACTCCTGCAAGAGGATGATTTCCGACTCCTTGAGCATGTCCCGGGCGATGCCATGCAGCTGTTCAAAGTTCTCCGCCTTTTTCACACTGCGGCTGAACGCGCCGTCCGGCACCTTCACCACTACCGGGTAGGCCAGCCGGTGCTGCATGTCGGCCAGCGTGCGGCGGCTGACCATGTGCGTGAGCGGGGTGGCAATGGCATGCTCGCGAAGCAGCTCCGCCAGAAAAGCCTTGTTGGTGCAGCGCAGAATGGACGCGGGATCGTCGATGACCGGCATGCCCTCCGCCATGGCTTTGCGCGCGAACTGGAAGGTGTGGTGGGTCACGGCCGTGGTCTCGCGGATGAAGAGTGCATCAAACTGGGTCAGCCGCGCCAAGTCCTTTTTCTCGATCAGCTCCACGGCAATGCCCATCTCCTGCCCCACATCGACCAGCTTGCGCAGGGTCTTGAGGTTGGACGGCGGCAAACGATCGTGCGGGTCGTGCAGCACCGCCAGGTCCATGCGCGGCTGGGGCATCGCGATCATGGGGCGCCAACTTCGTCGTGTGTACTGGAGCAGCGCTTGCACGAAGACCTCGTCGCGCGCGGCATCCACATCGCGCAGGTCCAGCGCCTGCAGGCCACCGATCTGCCAATGGGCCGAGTGCTCCTGCCTCTCCAGCGTGACCTCCATGAGCGGGCAACGGAACAGCTCGAAGCTTTTGCGAGCCAGCGCGGCCAGTGAAGGGTCTTCCATGATCCCGAAGAAGACATGCAGCGTCAGTGTGTTCACCGAGCGCGGTATCTCCTTGAGAGGGCCAATCAGCCGGTTCAGTTGCGCCAGCGCCGACGGCTCGATGCGTTTGCGCTGCAGGCTCAGGATGGTGTCCACACTCGGCGTTACGCGGTCACCACGCGCCTCGGCCAGCAGCGAGCAGTAGTAGCCCATGCTGAGGTAGCCGTAGCTCCTGCACAGGTTGGTGACCTTGCGCACGCGCCCACGGTGAAGCGGCTGTTCTGCAACGAATTGCTCTGCCGTGATGACCTTGATGTCGGGCTGGCTCCATCGAAAGTCGGCCAGCTTCTCCACCACGATGACATGTTCTGAGGACAATTTATTTCTTTCCAGAAAGGATGACGGCCGCAGTGCGCCCACGGCGCCCATACCTTGCGACTTTCTTGAATTCGCTCCAGCTGATGGACACACCGCCGTCCGGATCACCGGAACGTGCCATGGGGTCCAGCAGGCGAAACACCGCACCATCAAAGCCTGTGATGACCACCCAGTGCGGCGTCTTTTCCCGGTGCAGGCGCCACAAGCTGATGAGCACAATGGGCAGACGCCCCGCCCGCAGCTGCTCGATCACGCTGTCGGGCGACACGGGCCGCGCATGGATCGGCACCTGGCGCGCCTCCAGCGCCGCCCTGAAGTCGTTCTCCACCAACTGGATCACGTCCTTCTTGCGGGGGTCGCGCACGCTGTCCATGAACAGCGAGGCACCGGCAGCCGCATACACCGACACCTCAAAGCCGTGGGCCAGCGCGGCATGCGCCAACCCAAAAGGCCCACACCCGCCATGGCCTGCGGCCATGAACACCGTGGTGGCCTCGCGCCACAGGCGGATCTCGGCCGCCTGATTCACCGGCATGGCCGGGTCCATGGCGGACATCGCCATCAGCAGGGCACAGGGGCCGCAGGTGAAGTCCAGCGTCTGTGCATAGTGGCGCACCTGGTACGACGCCGCTGCCTGGGCCAATGCGCCATCGAACAGGTCCTTCTGAAAGCACAGTGCCTGTTCGCCATCCTCGTAGTAAGCGGTTTTGCAACCGGTGTGCACAAAACCGTGGCGTGCGAACAGACGGTGCGCCGACAGGTTGCCAGCCCTGCTCTCCAGCCGCAGCACCGCGCAGCCCGCATCACGCGCACCCTGGATTGCCGCCGCCAGCAGCCCGCTGGCCACGCCCGCGCGCCGCACGGACGGTGCCACCGCAATGGAATACAAGCGTGCCACAGACGATCCTTCGCGGCGCAATACCACGCAGGCTCCACCCAATGTCTGTCCCGATCGGACCACCAGCACGCGGGCCGAGGGGCTCAACAACAGACGCCCCCAGCTCCTGCGCGAAATCCTGTCGCCTGAGAACGCGGCGTTTTCCAGCTGCTCGAGTGCGGGCAAATCTGCAGGGCCCGCCGTTGCGACGCCCCGCACATCCGTCGATGGCTGTCGCTTCACGGGCAGTCCCCACGGGGCCGCTGCGCCTTGCGATCAGACAGCTTCAATGCCACCCATCCCACTCCGATCGGAACCACGAGCACCAGCACGGCCATCAGCAATGCGATCCAATCAGCCATGGCGCAGTAGCTCCGGGCCCACGCCACGCAGGGCGCTGCGCACAGAGCCAGCCTCAATGGTTTGGCACCTTTGCGCGCTGCAATGGTTCAATGGCATGAAAGCGCCCCCGCGCAAGAAACGCTGGCCGCGCAGCCAATCTCGAGCTGCGGCAGGCCAGAGGCCAGGCAACGCTTGGCACTCTCCAGGTCGCGCCGGTGGATATACAAAGTGCCCTTGGCCGTGCGGCGGGGCACATCGAACGCCAGGCTGTATCCGCGCAGCTGCCGCCCTAGCACGGCCTGCAGCCTTGCACGCAGGCTTTGCCCATCGGCATACGGCGTGATGAACGGAACCAGCACCAACGCGGTGGGATCGCCATCGCTCTCGCCCAGAGGCAACAGGGATACCCGGTGCAAGCCCGTACTGGGACAACTCTTCATGAGCATGTTTTCGCCACACGGAGCCCCCGGCAAGGGCGCTTGTGGCCGGTGTTGAACATGCTTTCAGTCTAGGAAATCCGGCGTAAATCGTTCGTAAAAAATGCAGGGGCCAACATCAAATCGCTGTCAATTCAGCGGGGCTGGCCATGCATGTGCGCGGGCGCACAGGGCTGGCGCCAGCCCTACACCGCCAGGCGGTATCCCACCCCCGACTCGGTGAGCAGATGGCGGGGCTGGGCGGGGTCGGCCTCCAGCTTTTGGCGCAGGTGACCCATGTAGATGCGCAGGTAGTGGCTCTGGTCCGACCGCATGGGCCCCCACACCTCGCGTAGCAGCTGCTTTTGGGTGATGACCCGCCCCGCATTGGCTACCAGCACCATGAGCATGCGGTACTCGGTGGGGGTCAGGTGCACCTCCACACCCGCCTTGCGCACCAAGCGCGCACTGCGGTCCACCTCGACATCGCCGAAATGGAACAGGGGCTCCGCCGCCTCCTGCACCAGCCCGTTGCCGGTGGCGGCGCGGGGCCTGCGCAGGTTGGCCCGCACCCGCGCCAGCAGTTCTCCCGTGCCAAAGGGTTTGGTGAGGTAGTCGTCTGCGCCGGCATCGAGTGCGGCGATCTTGTCGGTCTCATCGGTGCGTGCAGACAGCACGATGATGGGAACGGCGGACCAGCCCCGCACATCGCGGATCAACTCCACCCCATCGCCATCGGGCAGCCCCAGGTCCAGCACCAGCAGGTCGGGGTGGCGGGTGCCTGCGGCAGAAAGGCCCTCGCGCAGGGTTCCTGCCTCGTGCACCTGCCAGCCTTCGGCCTCCAGCGCGCTGCGCACAAAGCGCCGGATCTGTGGCTCGTCCTCGATCACCAAAACGGTACGTATCTGCATTGTTTTCTTCAGGGGGCAGAAACGCCCCGCTCCATCTCACTCAAACCGGGGTCGGGCGGCGGCTCGCGCCGCGCCAAAGTCACCGTGAATTCTGCCCCACCCCCTTCTACGCTGGCGGCGGAGATCGCACCGCCATGCGCTTGCACGACGGCCTTGCAGATCGCCAGCCCCAGGCCCACGCCCGGGGTCGCGGATTCCGTCTGGCCCCGGGTAAATTTTTCAAACAGGGTGTGCTCTTTGCCACGCACCGAGGCGGGCAGACCCGGGCCATGGTCCCGCACCTTCAGCACCAGCATGTTGTCTGTGGTGGATGCTTTCACCACCACCGGACCCGCGCCGTATTTGGCTGCATTCTCCAGAAGATTGACCAGCACGCGTTCGATAAGCACAGGGTCAAACTCCACCAAAGGCAGGTCGGCGGGCAACTCAGTGCGCACGGGCATGTCGCCCAGCGCTGGTCGGGCGGCCCGGATGGCAGAGCCAACCACCTCTTCCACCGACTGCCAGTCCCGCCGCAGATTGACGGCCTGCCCAGACACATCGCTCTCTAGCCGCGCCATGTCCAGCAGGTTGCTGACCAGCGCATTGAGCTGGTGCGCTTGGTGCACGATGGCCTTGGCCACGGCGTCTGTCTCTTGCGACGGCGCGCTCTGCAGCGTTTCGGCGAGCGTGATCAAGGCCGTGAGGGGGGTGCGCACATCGTGCGATACCGCGCCCAGCAGGGCATTGCGCAGCCGTTCAGACTCCATGTCCACCACGGCCTGCTGCGCAATGTCCACGTAGTGCACACGCTCCAGGGCAATGGCGATCTGTCGAGCCAGGGTGTCGAGCTGCTGCGCCTGTTCCGGGATCAGCAGCCAACGGGGATGCGCGGGCTCCAGCGCCAGCACACCCCGCACGCGCATGGGGGCCTTCAGCGGCACGTAGCGCCAGGTTTGCGCAGCCAGGGTGTTGGTCGCCAGACCGGCGCTCTGGCCCTGGCGCAGCGTCCAGTCCGCCACGCTTTTGTCAAAGCCAGGCGGCAAATCGTCGGGGTATTGAAGGCGGTCCGACGCGTCCAGCGCCACCACCATGGCGCGGCCCCCAAAGTGCCCCTGCACGGCCGCCGCGCCGATCTCGATGACTTGGCTGGTCTCCAGCGCCGCTGACAGCTCGCGCGTCAGCTCAAACAGGGACTGGGCCCGCCGCTCCCGGCTGATCGACACCCCGGCGGCAAAGCGCAACCCGGCTGTGAGCTGCCCCACCAGCAGCCCCACGCCCAGCATCACAGCAAAGGTGACGATGTACTGCACATCGCTCACCGCGAACGACAGGCGCGGTGAGACGAAGAAGAAGTCAAACGCCAGCACATTCAGCAACGCCGCCATCGCTGCGGGCACGCGCCCAAAACGCATGGCCACCGCGACAACCCCCACCAGGTAGAGCATCACGATATTGGTCAGCTCCAGTAAACCATGCAGCGGTGTCGCCAGCACCGTGACGGCAATGCTGGCACCCAGCGCCCACAAAAACCCTTGCCAGCGATAGCGCCCTGCGCCGGGCTCGCCCACATCCCCGTCATCATCCAGACCCATGTTGCGGTCCCAAAGCGCCCGAGGCAGGCGCCGCGAGCTACCCGCATGCGCTGCCTCCACTATGTCGAGTGAAGGCGCCCGTTCGGCCAACTCGCGCGCAACACCTTTGGAGGCGAGAAGTTTGCGCCACCCCGCCCGCGCGGCGGGGCGCCCCAGCACCAGGGTGGCGCAGTTCAGATGCAGCGCCTGGGCCGCCAGGGCGGGCGCCACGCGGTCGCCTGTGAGCACGGCAGTCTCGGCACCCAGCTCCTGCGCCAGTTGCAGCACGGCCAGAATCTTGTCGCGCTGGGCTGCGCCCAAGCGCTGCAGCTTTGGCGTCTCCACATAAGCGGCATGCCACTTCACATTGAGCTGCCCCGCCAGGCGGGCAGCCGTGCGCACTGTCTGTGCCGCGTCTTCGTGGGGCCCGACACAGGCCAGGATGCTGCCCGAGGTGTTCCAGGCACTGGCCACCCGGCTGCCGGAAGCGCCCGACTGCTCCACCCGCCAACCCAGCACATCGTCTTCCACATGTTCCGCCGTGCGCCGCAGCGCAATTTCCCGCAGGGCGATCAGGTTGCCCTTGCGGAAAAAGCTCTGCGCCGCACGTTCGGCCTGCTGGGGCACGTAGACTTTGCCAGCGCCCAGGCGGGCGATCAGCTCGTCGGGCGTGGCATCAACCAGCACCACTTCGTCGGCGTTGTCCAGAACAGTGTCGGGCACCGTTTCATGCACGCGCACACCGGTGATGGCCCCCACCGTGCCGTTCAGGCTCTCCAGATGCTGAACATTGAGTGCGGTCCACACGTCGATGCCAGCGGCCAGCAGCTCCTGCACATCCTGCCAGCGCTTGGCGTGGCGGGAACCCTGCACGTTGGAGTGCGCAAGTTCATCCACCAGCAGGATGGCAGGCTTGCGGGCCAGGGCCGCATCCAGATCGAACTCGGAAAGCGTCCGACCCCGGTACTCCACCTGCTTCAGGGGCAGCGACTCCAGCCCTTCCAGCAACGCAGCGGTTTCCGCGCGGCCATGGGTTTCCACCACGCCGATGAGGATGTCGCGCCCGGCGCGCCGCTCGCGCTGCGCGGCGCTGAGCATGGCCCAGGTCTTGCCGACCCCGGCATTGGCACCGAAGTAGATGCGCAGCTTGCCCCGCTGGGTCTGCTCTTCCTGGGCGCGCAGTTGTGCAATCAAAGCATCGGGGTCGGGGCGCTGGATGTCAGTCATGCATCAACAAGTATCGGTGCCAAAAGTCAGAGCATGTCAGCGCACGTCAGCGCAAGCCGTCGAGCGCCAGGTTCAGCGCCAGCACGTTCACCCGGGGTTCACCCAGCAGCCCCCACAGCGGCTGCTCCGCGTGCTTGCCAATCACGGCATTCACGCTGGCAACCGGCAGGCTGCGGGCCCGCGCCACGCGCCCTGCCTGGTACTGCGCCGCAGCCAGGCTGATGTGGGGATCCAGGCCACTGGCCGAGGCCGTGACCAGATCCACCGGCACGGGGGCCGTGTTGCCAGGGTCGGCCGCGCGCAGGGCTTCCACGCGCGCTTTCACGGCATCGGCCAGCGCCGGATTGAGCGGCCCCTGGTTAGAACCGCTGGACGCCGCCGCGTTGTACGGCATGGGCGCCGTGGCCGATGGACGGCCCCAGAAATGCCCGGGGTCGGAAAAGTTCTGTCCAATCAGCGACGAACCAACTGTCTGGCCATTGCGCTGCACCAGACTGCCCGCTGCCTGCTGGGGGAACACCGCCTGGGCGGCGCCCGTCACCACCAGCGGATACAGCAGCCCGGTCAGCACGCTCAACAAGGCAAACAGCACCAGCGCGGGGCGAAGAATGTTTTTCATCAGAATCTCCTCAGATCAGCCCGATGGCCACAAGTATCCAGTCAATCAGCTTGATGCCCACAAACGGCACCAGCAGCCCGCCCAGCCCATAGATGGCCAGGTTGCGACGCAGCAGCGCCGCCGCACCCACAGGGCGGTAGCGCACACCGCGCAAGGCCAGGGGAATCAGGAACACGATCACCAGCGCATTGAAGATCACGGCCGACAGGATGGCGGACGACGGGCTGGCCAGCTGCATGACGTTGAGTGCGGACAGCTGCGGGTAGGTGGACACAAAGATGGCTGGCACGATGGCGAAGTATTTCGCTACATCGTTTGCAATGGAGAAGGTAGTGAGCGAGCCGCGCGTCATCAAGAGCGCCTTGCCGGTCTCCACCACTTCCAGCAACTTGGTCGGGTTGGAGTCCAGGTCCACCATGTTGCCCGCCTCCTTGGCGGCCTGTGTGCCGCTGCCCATAGCCACGGCCACGTCGGCCTGAGCGAGTGCAGGGGCATCGTTAGTCCCGTCGCCGGTCATGGCCACCAGCCGGCCTTCCGCCTGGTACTTGCGAATCAGCTCCAGCTTGTCTTCGGGCGTGGCTTCGGCCAGGAAGTCGTCCACCCCCGCCTCGGCCGCGATGGCCGCTGCCGTGAGCTTGTTGTCGCCGGTGATCATCACGGTCTTGATGCCCATGCGGCGCAGCTCGATGAAGCGCTCCTTGATGCCCGCCTTGACGATGTCCTTGAGCTCGACGATGCCCAGCACATGGCTGCCCTCGGCCACCGCCAGCGGCGTGCTGCCGCGCAGGGCCACCTGGTCGGCCGCGCTCATGACATCCTGAGGCATCTTGCCGCCCAGGGCTTCCACATGTTTGGCCAGTGCCAGCACGGCGCCCTTGCGCAGCATGGTGAGAGCAGATTCCGGCTGCCCCTCGGCTGCGGGCAGGTCCACGCCGCTCATGCGGGTCTGGGCTGTGAAGGGCACCAGCGTGACGCCTTGCGGGTTCTGGCCATCCACGCCAGCGCGGCGGGCCAGCTCCACAATGCTGCGGCCTTCAGGCGTTTCATCTGCCAGCGACGCCAGCAAGGCGGCGCGCGCAAGGCGCTCTTTGGATACACCCGGCGCAGGCAAAAATGCGCTGGCCTGGCGGTTGCCGTGGGTGATGGTGCCGGTCTTGTCCAGCAGCAGCACGTCCACGTCACCTGCGGCCTCCACGGCCCGGCCCGAGGTGGCGATCACATTGGCCTGCATCATGCGGCTCATGCCAGCCACCCCCACGGCGGACAGCAGACCGCCAATGGTGGTGGGGATCAGGCACACCAGCAGGGCCACCAGCGCGGTCAGCGAGACCACGGTGCCCGCGCCCGACGCCTGCACGCTGAAAATCGAAAACGGCAGCAAGGTCACGGTAACGACCAGGAACACGATGGTCAGCGCCACCAGCAAAATGGTCAGCGCGATCTCGTTGGGGGTTTTCTGGCGCTTGGCGGCTTCCACCATGCCGATCATCCGGTCGAGGAACGACTCGCCCGGGTTCACCGCCACGCGCACCACCAGCCAGTCGGACAGCACCCGGGTGCCGCCGGTCACGGCAGAAAAATCGCCACCGGATTCACGCACCACAGGGGCCGATTCGCCGGTGATGGCGCTCTCGTCCACCGAGGCCACGCCCTCGATCACCTCGCCGTCCAGCGGGATCACATCGCCAGCCTCCACCAGCACCACATCGCCCCGGCGCAGGTTGGTGGCCAGCTCGGGCAAAAACGCAGCACCGTGCACAGGCTCCTTGAGCTTCTTGGCCCAGGTTTCCTTGCGCAGCCCGCGCAGCGAGGCGGCTTGCGCCTTGCTGCGCCCTTCAGCCAGCGCTTCGGCAAAATTGGCAAACAGCACGGTGAACCATAGCCAGACCGTGATGGCCAGCACAAACGCTGGGCGCATGCTCGCATCCTCAGGCGCATTGAGTGCATGCAGCCACAGCAGCGTGGTGAAGATGCTGCCGATGTACACGATGAACATCACCGGGTTGCGCCACTGCACAAACGGACTGAGCTTGGCCAGCGCGCCCCAGAGCGCGGTCTTGATCAACGCTGCATCCAGCAGCGAAACGGAAGAAGTTTTTTTCTTGGTCATTGCCATACCTCACTGAACCCGGAGCATCAGGTGCTCCACCATCGGCCCCAGGGCCAGGGAGGGCACGTAGTTGAGAAGACCCACCAGAAGCACGGTGCCGATCAGCAGCGTGACAAACAAGGGACCGTGTGTGGGCATGGTGCCCGCCGTGACAGGCAAGCGCTTCTTGGCCGCCAGCGAACCCGCAATGGCCAGCACCGGCACGATCACGCCGAAACGGCCCAGCCACATCGCCAGCCCCAGCAACACGTTGTAGAACGGCGTGTTGGCCGACAGGCCCGCAAAGGCGCTGCCGTTGTTGTTGGCGGCAGACGTCAGCGCATACAGAATTTCAGAGAACCCATGCGCGCCCGGGTTGGCGATGCCCGCCCTGCCCGCGTCCGTGGCCACGGCAATCGCCGTGCCCACCAGCACCAGAATGGGAGTGACCAGGATGGCCGCCGAGGTGAGCTTCATCTCACGCACCTCGATCTTCTTGCCCAGGTACTCCGGTGTGCGGCCAATCATGAGGCCCGCCATGAAGACGGCGAGGATGGCAAACACCAGCATGCCGTAGAGGCCCGTGCCAACGCCACCAAACACCACTTCGCCCAGCTGCATCAGCACCAGCGGCACCATGCCGCCCAGGGGCGTGAAGGAGTCGTGCATGGAGTTCACGGCACCGCATGAGGCGGCAGTGGTCACGGCAGCGAACAGTGCCGACGCATTGATGCCGAACCGTACCTCCTTGCCTTCCATGTTGCCCCCCGCTTGCAGGGCACTGGCGGTTTGCTCCACGCCCAGTCCCACCCATTGCGGATTGCCGACTTTCTCGGCGGAAACCACCGCGATCACGGCCACCACAAACATCACCGTCATGGCCGCCAGGATCGCAAAGCCCTGGCGCTGGTCGCCCACAACGCGGCCGAATGCAAAACACAGTGCAGCGGGAATCAGAAAAATCGCCAGCATCTGCACGAAGTTGGTCAGGGCCGTCGGGTTCTCATAGGGATGGGCGGAGTTGGCATTGAAAAAGCCACCGCCGTTGGTACCCAGCATCTTGATGGCTTCCTGGGATGCCACCGGGCCCATGGCCAGGGTCTGGGTGTTGCTTGTCTTGGCCTCCATCACCGGCGCGCCATCGCTGCCCACCACCGGCTGGCCCGATGCGTCGAGCTTGGGCACTTCATAGGCCGTTGTCTCCAGCGTCGCCACATCCTTGTAGGCGTCAAAGTTCTGGATCACGCCCTGCCCGACCAGCACGATGGAAATCACAAACGCGATGGGCATCAGCACCCATGCCGTGATGCGCGTGACATCGGCCCAGAAGTTGCCCACAAAGCCTTGGCCATCGGTGCTGCGCGCTGCAAAGCCGCGCGCCAGCGCAAACGCCACGGCGATGCCGGTGGCCGCCGAGAAGAAGTTCTGCACCGACAGGCCCAGCATCTGCGTGAGGTAGCTCATGGTGGACTCGCCCCCATAGCCCTGCCAGTTGGTGTTGGAGACAAAGCTGATGGCGGTGTTGAACGAAGAATCGCCCGACACTGCGGCCATGCCCTGCGGATTGAGCGGCAGCAGGTGCTGCAAACGCTGCAGGCCATACACCGCGAAAGCGCCGATGGCATTGAAAGCCAGCAGCGCCAGCGCATAGCTGCGCCAGTGCATCATCTGATCCGGCGCGACCCCGGCCAGCTTGTACAAAGGTTTTTCGATGGCATGCATCCACCTTGGCAGGCGGCCATCACAGACTGCGGCCAGCCATTTGCCAAGCGGCCACGCCAGCACGCCCAGCACGATCAGGAAGAGCCCCAGCAGGCTCCAGGCAGAGGTATCCATCTCAGAACTCCTCCGCGCAGATCAGCGCAAATATCAGGTAGGCCAGCAGCACCAAGGCCACGATGGCGCCAAAGCCATAGAGCATTTCCATGCCGATCATGAACGCTCCCCCTTGGCCGGGCCGAACTTGCCCAGCAAAACCACGGCCTCAGCCATGACCACCCACAACGCCGCCAGCGCGGCAATCCATAACACGTCCATCGACAACTCCTGCATCAAAACGTATGTTTGATTCTCAGAAGGTGGCCGTAAAAAGTGTGCACAGGTTGTGGATGGCGCCGTAAAAATGGCGTAAAAATGCCTGCCCGGTCAGCAGATCGCAGACGGGTCTACAACCAGCCTGCCTTGCGAAAGCGGTAGTACAGATAGCCACAGGTGCTTGCGATGAGCGCGAGCGCAGCCGCGTAGCCATAGCGCCATTTCAGCTCGGGCATGCTGTCAAAGTTCATGCCCCAGATGCCCGCAAACGCCGTGCACACGGCAAACAGGCTGGCCCAAGCGGCCAGGCGCTTGACGACCTCCCCATCCTCGATGGTGACCATGGAGAGGTTGACGTGGATGGCGGTGCCGATCGTGTCGCGAATGGAATCAATCGAGGTGTTGATCCGGCTCAGATGATCCACCACGTCACGAAAGTACTCCTGCGAGCCCATGCAGATCTGCGGAACACGCCCACCATGCAGCTTGGCCGCCCCTTCCAGCAACGGAGCCACCGCATGCTTGAGCACGGTGAGGCGCTGTTTGAGTTCGTACAACCGCCGGATGCTGGCTCGGGCAGCGCCCTGCGTAAAGATCTGCTGTTCGATGGTTTCCAGCTCCACCTCCAGCGCATCGATGACCGGGAAATAGCGGTCCACCACCGCATCCATGAGTGCGTACAACACGAAGCCCGGCCCATTGCGCAACAGCTCGGGTTCCTGCTCGCAGCGCGCACGCACATCCACAAATCCACGTTGACTGCGGTTGCGCACCGACACTACATAGTTCTTGCCAACAAAGACATTGAGCTCACCAAGCCGCGACACCGGATCGGCAGCACCGCTGGATTCAAGCAAATGCAGCACCACGAAGAGGGAGGACGCGTACTCCTCGACCTTGGGCCGCTGGTGGCCATGCCGGGCGTCTTCTACCGCCAGTGGGTGCAGGCCGAACTCGGCCTGCAGCTCATCCAGTTCCTGCGGGGTGGCATCCTGCAAAGCCACCCACACGAAACACCCTGGCAGCGAAACGTGCTCGCTGATCTCGCTGACGGGGATGTCGGCCAGCTTGGTGCCGTCCTCGTACACAACACAATTGATCAACACCGCAGCACCCCTTGCAACACAGAATGGAAGATGCAAGCAATCTTGCCATTGCCACAACGCCCCAGATCCACGGGCTTGCGCAACATTTACGGCGTGGGCTGCAATTTTTGCGAACTTTATACGCAGGCTTTTCTACGCTTGCGCTCTTGTCTTTTTCTCAACAATTGTTGCCATGAATCCCGCCTTTTCCAAAGTACTCGCCGTCGCCCTGCTGGCAACCCTTCCCATGCTGGCCAGTGCCCAGCTCACCGGCAATGTCAGCCTGACCACCAACTACAAGTTCCGTGGCCAGGACCAGGACGTTTCCAAGTCCAAAGCGGTCAAGCCTGCACTGCAAGGCGGTTTTGACTACGCCTTCGGCGACACCGGCTGGTACGTGGGCAACTGGAACTCCAGCGTGGACTGGCTTGCCAACAACTCGCTCGA
>Ga0160492_100697_pt1 | contig 16429 bp, 8 predicted proteins | sample DID2MG_FD_108258 | JGI IMG/M metagenome (GOLD analysis project Ga0160492, IMG submission 108258) | Enriched soil microbial communities from UW Madison campus, WI, USA - DID2877_E24_FP2 MG | ecosystem: Environmental > Terrestrial > Soil > Unclassified | place: USA: Madison, Wisconsin | collected...
CACTAACAAGTCCAATAACCCTGCACACACGATATCCCCTGCCGCGGGGTGGAGCAGCCCGGTAGCTCGTCAGGCTCATAACCTGAAGGTCACAGGTTCAAATCCTGTCCCCGCACCCAAACTCTTCGAATGGCCTCCGTTTTCGGGGGCCATTTGTCGTTTCAGCTACCTCTCAAGAAAAGCCCCCGGTTCGTCGCCGGGGGCTTTCTGCGTTTCAGGGTTCTGACAGCGCGCCCAGGGCCGCCGCCATGGCCTGGGCGACGCCGTCCCAGTCGCCGCGCTCGGCCTGGCGGAAGACGCGCACGCTGTCGTACCAGGGGCTGTCGGCGCGATCGGTCAGCCAGCGCCAGTCGCCGACGGCGTTGACGGCGATCCAGGTCGGCCGGCCAAGCGCGCCGGAGAGGTGGCCCACCGAGGTGTCACAGGTCACCAGCAGGTCGAGATTGGCCAGGATCGCGGCGGTGTCGGCGAAGGAGCCGACCTCGTAGTCGAAGCCCAGGCCATGCACGGTCATGCCGGCGGGCAGGGCGTCGAGCTGGTCCAGGCCATGGTCCTTCTGCAGGCTGACCAGGGACACGCCGGGCACGGCGGCTAGAGGGGCCAGGGCGCGCAAGGGGAAGGAGCGGCCGCGCTCGACGTCGGCGCGGGGATTGCCCTGCCAGACGACGCCGACCTTGAGGCCGGGGATGTCCTTCAGGCGGTCGGCCCAGGTCGCCGTCAGGGCCGGATCGGCGGCGAGATAGCCGCCGGCGGCGGGCAGGGTCTCCAGCGTGGTCGCCAGACCGGTCGGCAGGCTGAACATCGGGCAGTGATAGTCGAAGGCCGGCGGGGCGTCGTGCGGGCCGAAGGCCTCGAACGGCCCTTCTAGCCCGGCCAGCAGCGGCAGCAGCGCCTCCTGCACTTGCAGCAGCACGCGGGCGCCGAGGGCGGCGACCTGGGGCACGAAGCGCAGGCATTGCAGGCTGTCGCCCAGGCCCTGCTCGGAATGGACCAGCATGGTCTTGCCGGCCAGGGGCTGGCCGGTCCAGCGCGGCTGGGAAAAGTCGCGGGCGATCTTCTTCTTGGCGCGGATCAGCAGGCGGCTCTCGTGTTCGCGGAAGCCGCGCAGGTAGTCGCCGCGCTTGAGCAAGGCCAGGCCCAGCATCCAGCGGGCCTCGGGCAGCTCCTTCAGGGCCAGGGCCGCCTCGTAACCGGCGATCGCCGCGTCGAGATCGCCCATGTGCATGCTGGCCACGGCGACGCCGAACACGGCTTCGGGCGAGTCCGGCTTGATGGCCAGGGCGGCGTGGAACGAGGCCATGGCGTCGGTGAAACGGCTCTGCGACAGCCGCACCCCGCCCAGATTGACGTGCAGTTCTGAGAGGTTCGGGTCGACCTTCAGGCCGTCGAGCAGGGGCCGTGTCGCCTCGTCGGAGCGGCCCTCCTCGTGCAGCAGGCCGCCGAGATTGGCGTAGGCCACCGACAGGTCGGGCTTGAGGCGCACGGCCTGGACATAGGCGGCGATGGCGCCGTCGTGGTCGCCGGCGGCGCGCTTGGCCGCGCCCAGCTCCAGCTGCATCTCGCCGCCGGAAGCGCCCAGCGCCAGGGCGGCCTCGATGGCGGCCAGGGCGCCGGCGCCGTCGTCCTGCATGCGGCGGGCGCGGGCCAGGATGCGGTTGAGGTCGGACGACTTGGGGAAGCGCTGCATGGCCGCGCGGACGCCGGCCTCGGCCTCGTCCAGCCGGTTCAGCTCCAGGCGAAGCTCGCCCAGCATGCCGTGCAGCTTCTCGTCCTGCGGCCGGGCGGCGACAGCGGCGGCATAGGCGGCTTCGGCCTCGAGGCCGCGTCCCAGACGGCGCAGCACCGCGCCGCGCGCGGCGTGGCCGTCGGCGTGGGCGGGCGCGGCGGCGAGCAGGCGGTCATAGGCGGCCAGGGCGGTGTAGAGGTCGCTGAAGGCGGCTTCGAGATTGGCCAGGTTGAAGAGGGCGGCGGCAAAGCCGGGGCGGGCGGCCAGGGCCTGGTCGAACACCGCGCGGGCCTCGTCCGGCCGGTCCAGCGCGCCCAGCACGACGCCGAGATTGGACAGCAGGTCGGGGTTGCCGGGGCTGAGCGCGAGGGCGCGGGCGTAGGTGGCCTCGGCCTCGTCGTAGCGCTTGGCCGCCTTCTGTACGTTGCCGAGGTTCTGCAGGGCGGGGCCGCAGGTGGGGTCAAGGGCCAGGGCCTGGCGGCAGGCGTGCTCGGCCTCGGCGAGCTGGCCTTGCAGCCACAGGGCGTTGGCGAGGTTCGACCAGGCGGTGGCGGTCGGCTTCCTGGCCAGGGCGGCGCGGATCAGACGGACGGAGCCGGCCAGATCGCCCTTCTGCTGGGCCACCACGCCTAGATAGTGGGCGGCGTCGTCAAGCTGCGGATCGGCGGCCAGGGCGGCGCGGTAGAGATGCTCGGCCTTGGCCAGGTCGCCGCCGCGATGGGCGGCCAGGCCGTCCTGGAAGAGGGCGGCGGGTTGGGGGCGAGGCATGGGCGCGGTCCGGCTGACGATCTTCCGCTGCTTGTGGAGGGGGAAGTTTGCTCGCCGATTGCGGGCGGGTGGCGGTTTCGGGGCAGGGGCCGCCAGCGTTGGCAATGTCGCGGTGAGCGGGCTCATCGAATGTCGGCTGAGGGTGGTGAGCACACATTCGGCCGGCTAAGCTCAGCCATGGGCGAACCGCTCAAGGGGGAAGAGATGCTTTGGGTTCAGGCCGTTTTGCAGGAAGTTCTGACGCTTGTTGTGATTTCCAGCATCGGGGCATTCCTTGTCACGCCGTTTTGCCGGGAACTACTCGCACGAAAGACATTTTGGAGCGTCTGGCGAATTGCATTCTGGGCGTTCGCACGCGGCGTGTTCATGATCATTGGCCTCTACTTCATCTACATTGTGATTCTGCAAAAGCAGGCCCACGAGACCCCGGCGTTGGGCGTAGTTGCCATGATGGTGTTCACAGGATGGCTGGTCCACAACGACCTCAAGGCCGCAAGTGTGAGCTCTAAAGCGCCCGGGCCGACTTCGACAGGTGCCTAGGGTCTGCTTAGGGTGGAAAGCTGACGTTGGCTAGCCGACGATGGGAATGCCGTTGGCCGCAGCGTACTGTTCGAGCGCGGGTTGCAGGTTCAACAGTAGCCCGCTGACAGCGTTCAAGGCAGCTTGGCTTTCGATGATGGTGGCATACGACTGGAACAGCGCCGTCATCGTCAAAACCATCCAGTACACCGCACGACGACGGTCTCCCTCGGCGGCTTCGGCTACGAGCCTATTAAACTCGGGCGTCTCGTCCGTAAGGGCCAGGTGCCGAGTGACTGATATTCCTGTAATGTGAGATGCAGTGCCGGATAGTACACGGTGAAATACGTACAGGTCGCCAACATTCGTCTGACCAGCCAATTTCTCAAAGTTGAGCCTCTTGCCATTGGCAGCGATTTCGTTGGCCCATTCGTTAGCGATTTGGTCGGCGAACCCGAGGCCGAACTTCTGCATCATTTTGAGCTGGCCGACCATCGTGTCAGACAGGTCCGCGTCAAGGTCGGCGAGGAATTCCTTCCCGCGCTTTTCCAAATTTGCGAGACAGATGGCGACCTCGATGCTCCCTCGAAGGATCATTTCGGCCTCTAAGATCAGGCCCTCCTTGTACAGTATAGTGAAGGCCCGGAAGTGCGACCACGACCGCGCGTAGAGCGTCATGGCCATCGCCGTTGGACTATCGCTCGGGACTAGAAGATCTTCGGTTACCTTGCCGAGGTCGTTGCCGATAGCGACTATGTCACCCATCGCCTTCTCAAACTCGGCGAAGTAGTCATTTCCCATGGCGACCTCTGATATGATGTGTGCCGACGGTGCCATCCGACCGGCTGAAAAGGCGCAATAGGCCTAGCACGGCAATTCGCATTTCAGAGGGCTGCGGCGTAGGCGTAGCTCCCTTCAGCTTTCGATTGCGCGCCTATGGCTAACTAAGAAACCCTAACCATAGGGTACGCTCAAACCGTCGCATGCACGCCGCTAGAGCGGAGGCGGCAGAAGTCCGCAATGGGTCAATTTCCGAATTTGGCTTTCCACTGAACTGCTGACCCGCCATCCTCGCGCAGCAGCTCCGGCCTGGGGGCTTCGCTAAATCCCAAGCTGCGCGTGGACGTACTCGACCGCCTGGCTGAAGGGGACGCCCTGCCGTTGGGCGATCGCCAGCGGATGGTCGCTCGCCTGCAGCTCGATGAGCGGTCTCAAGCCACCCATCCGGGCATGCACGTTGCACTTCAGGTTCAGGGTCTCGGGGTAGCCGGGCAGGCTGTTGGAGAACCAGCCGAACATCGGCGGAAACTCGAGGCGATCGGCCTCGTTCTCTTCCTCGAAGGTTGGCAGATAGCTGAAGAAGCTGTCCCGGCTCAGGCTGGTCCAGACGCCGAAGCTGAGCACGCCCTCGCGATCGGTCAGAGGCAACTCCAGCACGCCGCGCAGGAAGTAGTGCTCGTCCTGCCAGATGCAGGTGTCGGTGGTCAGGTCGAAATTGTCGGCCTGCTCCTGCGGGGAGGCCTGATACCAGACGAGCGGGGCGGGTACGGTGACGGCCGGCAGTTCGTCATGGATCTCGCCGCAGGTGGGGCAGGTCCAGGGCGAGACCGGCGCCTTGTGGCGGCCGGTCAGTCGATCGAAAAAGCGGCGCAATCGGCTGGTCGTCATGATGCGGATGTTTGCCTGTCTCCGCCAAGGGGAGCCAGGCTTTCATCTCGCGGCGAGGCGATCGCGGGTCTGGGTGACCGTAACGTCGGCGTCCTGACGGGCCCCTACGCCGTCGTCCGCCGCTCCGTCGCCAGCAGGTCGCGGAAGTAGGCGATAGTGCGCGACAGCCCTTCGTCCAGCGCCGTCGTCGGCTCCCAGTCCAGCACGGTCTTGGCCTGGGTGATGTCGGGCTGGCGCTGGCGGGGGTCGTCGCTGGGCATGGGGCGGCGGACGAGGCGGCTGGGCGAGCCGGTCAGGGCGATGACGCGCTCGGCCAGGTCGCGGATGGTGATCTCGTGCGGATTGCCGACATTGATCGGGCCGGTGACGGCGTCGTCGGTGGCCATAAGCCGGATCATGGCGGCGATCAGGTCGTCGACATAGCAGAAGCTGCGGGTCTGGGCGCCTTCGCCATAGAGGGTGATGTCCTCGCCGCGCAGGGCCTGGAGCACGAAGTTGCTGACCACCCGGCCGTCGTCGACGTCCATGCGCGGGCCGTAGGTGTTGAAGATGCGCATGACCTTGATCGAGAGGCCGTGCTGGCGACGGTAGTCGAAGAACAGGGTCTCGGCGCAGCGCTTGCCCTCGTCGTAGCAGCTGCGCGGGCCGATCGGATTGACCCGGCCCCAGTAGCCCTCGACCTGGGGGTGGACCTCGGGGTCGCCATAGACCTCGCTGGTCGAGGCCTGGAGGATCCTGGCCTTGGTGCGCTTGGCCAGGCCCAGCATGTTGATCGCGCCGATGACGCTGGTCTTGGTCGTCTGGACGGGGTCGTGCTGGTAGTGCCGCGGGCTGGCGGGGCAGGCGAGATTGTAGATCTCGTCGACCTCGACATAGAGCGGGAAGGTCACGTCGTGGCGCAGCAGCTCGAAGCGCGGATGGCCCAGCAGGTGGGCGATGTTGGCGCGCCGGCCGGTGAAGAAGTTGTCGACGCACAGCACCTCTTCGCCCCGCGCCAGCAGAGCCTCGCAGAGGTGAGAGCCGAGGAAGCCGGCCCCGCCGGTGACCAGGACGCGCTTGCTCATGACTGCTGGTCCCAGAGGCGGTTGTCGGCCGGGATCGGGCGGTGGGCGTGGCGGCGGGCCAGGCGCTCGCGCCACCAGCCGCGATGGTCCTCGACGCCGAGCATGTCGAAGGCGTCGTGGGTCTGGGCCGCGCCGATCTCCAGATAGGCGTCGAGGTTGGAAAGGTCGGGAACGGGCAGGCGGTCCTCGCGCAGGTCGCGCCACATGCCGGCGTAGAGGTCTTGCAGCTTGGCGACGAGGCCGGGGGTGTCGAAGAGGACGCTGTCGTCGCGCAGCTCCAGGATCCGGGCCTTCAGCCGCGCCAGGCGATCGGCGTCGAGGCCAAGCTCGACGGCGGTGTCGACGAAGGCGTCGGGCGTGTCGCAGACCAGTTCTGGCAGGCCCGCAGCGCGCAGGATGCTGCCGCAGACGCGGGCGGCGAAGCTGCGGCCGGCCAGGGTGACGATCGGCACGCCCATCCACAGGGCGTCGGACGCCGTGGTGTGGGCGCCGTAGGGCAGGGCGTCGAGGAACACGTCGGCCAGGACGTAACGGGCCAGGTGCTCGGGATTGGCCATCTTGTCGGCGAAGACCAGGCGTTCGGGCGACAGGCCGCGCTCGGCCGCCTTGGCCCGCAGGCGCTCGTGCGAGTCCTCCGAGCCGCTGAGCAGCCAGAGGACGGAATTCTCCACGCGCTCCAGCACCGTGAACCAGCGGTCCAGGGTGAAGGGGGTGATCTTCTGCATGCCGTTGAAGCTGCAATAGACGATGGCGTCGTCGGGCAGGCCGGCCTCGCGCCGCGTGGGCGGGAAGGGCGAGACGCGGCGCTTGCGGTCGTTGGGCTGGTAGCAGGGCAGCCGCAGGACCTTTTCCGAATAGAACGCCTCGTCGCCCGGCGGGATGATGAAGTCGTCGGCGACGATGTAGTGGTGGTAGGGGCTGCCGGTCGTGCCGGGGAAGCCCAGCCAGTTGACGATCACCGGCGCGGGCCGCATGGCCAGCAGCCGGGTGCGGCCGTCGCGGGTGTAGCCGTTGACGTCGATCAGGATCTGGATCCCGTCCTGGGCGATGCGGCGGGCGGCCGTGGCGTCGTCCATGCGGTTGACGGCCACCCAGTGGTCGACGTCGCCCATGATCCGCTTCTGCAAGGGATCGGTCAGTTCGGGGCCGCAGTAATAGGCGAAGACCTCGACCTTGCTGCGGTCATGCAGGCCGTAGATCTCGGCGGTCAGGTGGCCGATGGCGTGGTGGCGCAGGTCCGACGACAGGTAGCCGATGCGCAGGGGCTGGTCGTCGCCGCGCGAGAGGGCGACCGACAGGTCCATCAGCTCGGAAGGCGCGCCGACGTCGAGGCGGTTGTAGTTCCAGGCCGCCGCCAGCTGGGTCATCGGGTCGTCGGCATAGGCGGCCAGAGACAGCGGCGACATGCCGGTCATCAGGGCCTGGGCGTCCATCCGCTCCCAGGGATCGATGATCGGCCACTCGACCTGGCGCTGGCGCAGGGCCAGCAGGTGCTGGATCGCCTCGCGCTGGCGCGGGTCGAGGTCCAGGCTCTGACGCAGCATGGCCTCGGCGGGCTGGTCCTGGTTGGCGCCTTCCAGCACCCGGGCGGTCTGGTTGAGCGCCGTGGTCTTGTGGGCGATCGACTGGCCGTTGACGCTCGCCAGCTTGTCGGTGGCGGCGGTCCATTGCAGGACGGCCAGGTTGGCCGCGCCCATCCGCTCATAGACCCGGCCCAGGTTGATGTAGGTCGGGATGAAGTCGGGATTGACCACCACGGCCCGCTCCAGCTGCGAGCGGGCGCCAGCCAGATCGCCGCTGTCGGTCAGCACGACGGCGAAGTTGAACAGCACCGCATAGAGCAGGGGATTGTCGCCATTGGCGGCGATCCAGACCTGGTAGATCGCCACAGCGGCGGCGGGGCCGCGCTCGCGGCGGGTGGTCTCGGCGACGTTGATCAGCTCGACGACGCTCAAGGCGGCGATCGGGGGGGCAACGGCGGGGGCGGCGGAATCCGGCATCGGGATGGGGGCTCTAGTATTGGGCGGCGGTCACGGCCGCGAGCTGGGCGACGCTGAGGGCGGCCAGCTGGGTGGCGGTCATGTAGGAGATCTGCTCGGCGTTCAGCGCCGCGATCTGGTTGGTCGTCAGGCTGGCCAGGAAGGTCGTGCCGAGGGTCGCGATCTGGGTCGTCGTGAGGCCCGAGATCTGGGTGTAGGTCAGGGCCGACATGTCGGTGGCCGACAGGTTGTCGAGCTGCACCGTCGTCAGGGCGGCGACCTGGGTCGAGGTCAGGGCGGCGAACTGGGTGGCGCTGAGCGCCTGGAGTTCCGTCACCGCCAGGTTCGAGATCTGGGTCGTGCTCAGCGAGGCCAGCTGCGTGGTGGTCAGGGCCGCGACCTGGGTCGTGGTCAGGGCGCGCAGCTGCATGCGCACCAGGGCGCCAAGCTGGGTGGTGCTGAGGGCGGCGATGGCCGTGGTGGTCAGCTCGCCGATGTCGGTCACTGTCAGGGCGCCGATCTGGGTCGTGGTCAGGCCCGCCAGCTGGGTGATGGTCAGGGCCGCGATCTGGGTCTCGGTGAAGCCGGTGACCGCCGTCGCCGAGAGGGCGCCGATCTGGGTCGAGCTGAGGGCCGAGACCTGGGTGGTGGTCAGGCGCGCCACCTCGTCGGCGGTCAGGCCCGAGATCCCGGCCAGCGACAGGGCGGCGATCTGGCTGGTGGTCAGGGATTCCAGGTGCGCGGCGGTCAGGGCCTGCACGCCGGTGGCCGACAGGCCGCTGAACTGGGTGGTGGTCAGCTCGGCGATCTGCTCGGACGACATGGCGTCGATCTGGCCGGCGCTCAGCGCGCCCATCTGGGTCGCCGTCAGTCCGTCGATCTGGGTGGTGCTGAGCGAGGCGACCTGGGTGGCGGTGAGCGCAGCGATGGCGCTGGTCGACAGGGCCGAGACCTGGGTCGAGGACAGGTCGTCGATCTGCGTCACGCTCAGCGACGAGGCTCCGGCGGCGCCAAGGCCCGCCAGTTGGGTGGTGGTCAGCGAGGCCAGCTGGGCGGCGGTCAGCGAGGCGACGTCCTCGCCCTCCATGGCCGAGACCTGGGTGGCGGTCAGGCCGGAAAGCTGCGTGGTGGTCAGCGCCGCGACCTGGGCCGTGGTCAGGGCCGCGACCTCGCTGGTCGACAGGGCGTGGACGAGGGTGCTGGTCAGGCCCGACAGCTGGGTGGTCGTCAGGGCGGCGACCTGGTCGCCCGTCAGTCCGGAAATGGCCGTCGTGCTCAGCGCCGCCAGCTGGGTCGAGGTCAGGGCGCCGATCTGGGTGGTGGTGAGGGCGGCGACCTCGGTGCTGGTCAGGCCCGCCATCTGGGTGGTGGTCAGGGACGCGACCTCGGTGGTCGTCAGCCCCACCAGCGAGTCGGGATTGAGCGCGGCGATCTGGGTCGCCGACAGCCGCCGCAGCTGGGTGGTGGTCAGGGCGCCCAGCTGGCTGGAGGTGAGGCCCGACAGCGCCGTGGTCGTCAGCGACGAGACCTGGGTGGTGGTCAGGGCCCCGAGCTGCGCCGCGGAGAAGGCCGCCATCTCGGTCTTGGTCAGGCCCGACAGCTGGGTGGTAGTCAGGGCGGCGACGCCGGTCGTGGTCAGCCCGGCGATCTGGCTGGTGGTCAGGGCCCCGATCTGGGTCGAGGTGAGGCCGCGCATCTGGGTGGTGGTGAGCGCGGCGATCTCGGTGGTGGTCAGGGCGCTGATCAGGGTGGTCGACAGGCCCGAGATCTGGGTCGAGCTCAGCGCCGTCAGCTGGGTGGAGGTCAGGGCCGCCAGCTGGGTCGAGGACAGGCCGCTGAGCCCCGTGGCCGTCAGGGCCGAGACCTGGGCGGCGGTCAGGGCGCCGATCTGGTCGACCGACAGGCTGGCGATCTCGGTCGAGGTCAGGGCCGCGACCTGGGTGGTCGACAGGGCGGCGATGTCGGCCGTGCTGAAGGCCGACAGCTGGGTGGTGGTCAGGGACGCGATCTGGGTCGTCGACAGGCCCGCGATCTGGGTCGTGGTCAGGGCGGCGATCTGCTCGGTCGTCAGGGCCCCGATCTCGGTGGTGGTGAGACCGGCGATCTGGGTCGAGGTCAGGGCCGCCAGCTGGCTGCTCGACAGCGCGCCCAGCTGGTCGTCGCTGAGGCCGGTCAGGGCGCTGGCCGTCAGGGCCGAGATCTGGGTGGTGGTGAAGGCGCCGATCTGGGTGGTGGTCAGCGACGCGATCTCGGTCGCGGTCAGCCCCTTCACCTGGGTGGTGGTCAGCGCCCCGATGTCGGTCGTGGTGAGGCCGGCCAGGGCCTCGGGATCGAGCGCCGCGATCTGGGTCGAGGTCAGGCGGTGCAGCTGGGTGGTCGACAGCGCCTCCACCTGGCCGGACGTCAGGCCCGAGATCGCCGTCGTCGTCAGGGCGGCCACCTGGGTCGAGGTCAGGGCCTCGATCTGGCTGGTGGTGAGGGCCTCGGCCTCGGTGCTGGTCAGGCCCAGCAGCTGGGTGGTGCTCATGGCCGCCAGGCCGGTTGTGGTGATGGCGGCGATCTCGCTGGTGGTCAGGGCTCCGACCTGGGCCGAGGTGAGGCCGCGCAGCTGGGTGGTGGTCAGCGAGGCGATCTCGGTGGTCGTCAGGCCGGCGATCGCCGTGGTCGACAGGGCCGAGATCTGGGTCGAGTTGAAGGCCGCCAGCTGGGTGGCGGTGAGGTTCGCGGCCTGGTTCGAGGTCAGCGCACCCAACTGGGTGGTGGTCAGCGACCCCATCTGACCGGTGCTCAGCGCCTGTAGCTGGGTGGTGGTCAGCGAGGCGATCTGCGTGGCCGTCAGGGCCTGCAGCTGGGTGGTGGTCAGGGCCGCCATCTCGGTGACCGTCAGGCCGCCGATCTGCGTCGTCGTCAGGGCCGCGACCTGGGTCGCCGTCAGGGTGGTCAGCTGGGTGGTGGTCAGCGAGGCGATCTGCGTGGCCGACAGGCCGGCGATGCCGGTGGTGGAGAGGGCGCTGAGCTGGGTCGAGTTCAGCGCCGACAGCTGCTCGCCCGACAGCGACTCGATCTCGGTGACCGTCAGGGCGGCCAGCTGCGTGGTGTTGAGCGCCGCGAACTGGGTAGTGCTTAGGGCGGCCAGCTGGGTGGTGGCCAGGTTGGCGATCTCGGTCGCCGTCAGGCCGGCCAGCTGGGTGGTGGTCAGCGCGCCGATCTGGCTGGTGGTCAGGCCCGCCAGGGCGTCGGTCGACAGCGCCCCGATCTGGGTCGAGGTGAAGCCGGAAAGTTGGGTCGTGGTCAGGGCCGCGACCTGGTCCTCGGTCAGGCCGGCAAGGGCCGTCGCGGTCAGCACCGACAGCTGGGTCGAGGTCAGGGCCGAGATCTGGGTCCCGGTGTCCAGCGACTCGATCTGGGTGGCGGTCAGGCCCTTGATCTGGGTGGTGGTCAGCGACTGCAGGTCGGTGGCGTTGAGGCCGCCGATCTCGTCGGTGGTTAGGGCCGAGATCTGGGTGGTCGTCAGGCCCGCCAGCTGGGTCGTCGTCAGCGACGCCATCTGGTCTTCGCTGAGCCCGGCGACGGCCGTGGCCGTCAGGGCGCCGATCTGGGTCGAGCTGAGGCTGGCCAGCTGGCCGGTGGTCAGGGCCTCCAGCTGCGTGGCCTTCAGGCCCTTGAGCTGGGTGGTGGTGAGGGCGGCCAGTTCGGTGGTCGTCAGGCCGGCCACGGCGTCGGCGCTGATCGCCCCGATCTGGGTCGAGGTCAGGGTCGCGACCTCGGTGGTCGTCAGCCCCGCCACCTGATCGGCCGTCAGGGCGCCCATCTGGGTGGTCGTGAGGCCCTTGACCTGGGTGGTGGTCAGGCTGGCCAGCTGGGTGACGTCGAACTCGGCGATCTCGGTGGCCGTCAGGGCGCCGATCTGGGTCGAGGTCAGGCCCGCGATCTGGGTCGTGGTCAGGGCGTCGATCTGGGTCTCGGTGAAGCCCGTGATCGCCGTGGTGGTCAGCGCCTTCAGCTGGGTGGAGGTCATGGCCGCCAGCTGGGTCGTCGTCAGGGCGGCGACCTCGGTCTTGGTCAGGCCCGCCACCTGCGTGGTCGCCAGGGCGCCGATCTCGGTCGTGGTCAGGGCCCGGACCTGATCGGTGGTCAGCGCCCCGATCTGGGTGGTCGTCAGCCCCGCCAGCTGGGTGGTCGAGAGCGCCGCGATCTCGGTGGCGGTCAGCCCCTGGACGGCCGTGGTGGTCAGGGCCGCCAGCTGGGTCGAGGTCAGGGCCTTGACCTGGGTGGTGGTCAGCGCCGCGACCTCGGTCGAGGTCAGGCCCGCGATCGCCGTCGTCGTCAGGGCGGCCAGCTGGCTGGTGGTCAGGGACGCCACCTGCTCGGTCGACAGGTTGGCGATCTGGGTGGCGGTCAGGCCGGCCAGCTGGGTCGCGGTCAGGCTGGAGATGGCCGTGGTCGACAGGCTGTCCAGCTGGGTGGTGGTGAGGCCGCGCAGCTGGGTCGAGGTCATGGCCGACAGCTGCGTGCTGGTCAGGGCCGAGACCTGCTCCTCGGTCAGGCCCGAGATGCCGGTCGAGGACAGGGCCGCGAACTGGGTGGTGCTGAGCGCCGCCAGCTGGGTTCCGCTGAGGGCGGCGATCTCGGTGGTGGTCAGCCCGGCCAGCTGGGTGGTCGTCAGGCTGGCCATCTGGGTGGCGCTCAGCGCCTCGACCTGGGTCGTCGACAGCTTGCTGATGTCGGTCGAGGTCAGACCGCGCAGCTGGGTGGTGCTGAGGCTGGTGATCTGGGTGGCGGTCAGCCCGGCCAGGGCCGCCGTCGACAGCGCCCCGATCTGGGTCGAGTTCAGCGCGGCCAGCTGGGTCGTGGTCATGGCCGCGACCTGGTCGCTCGTCAGGCCGCCCAGCGCCGTGGCGGTCAGGGCCGCCGTCTGGGTCGAGGTCAGGGCCGCCAGCTGGGTGTCGGCGTCCAGCGCGGCGGCGGCCGTGGCGCTCAGGCCCTTGACCTGGTTGGCGCTCAGCGAGGCCAGCACGGTCGCCGTCAGGGCGCTGACCTCGGTGGTGGTCAGGGCCGCGATCTGGGTCGAGGTGAGGCCCGCCGCCTGGGTCGTGGTCAGGGCGGCGATCTGCTCTTCGGTCAGGCCCGTCGTCGCGGTGGTGCTGAGCGCGGCCAGCTGCTTGGACGACAGGCTCGACACCTGCTCCACCGTCAGGGCCGCGGCCTCGCCCTTGGTCAGGCCCTTGAGCTGGGTGGTGGTGAAGGCGGCGACGACGGTGGTGGTCAGGTCGTCGATCTCGTCGACGCTGATGGCCGAGATCTGGGTGTAGGTGAGGGCGGCCCGCTGCGAGGTGGTCAGGCCGTTGATCTCGGTCGCCGACAGGGCGCCGATCTGGGTGGTGGTCAGCACCGCCACCTGCACCGCCGTCAGGCCCGACAGCTGGGTCTCGCTCAGGGCCGAGATCTCGGTGGTGCTGAGACCCTTGATCTGGGTGACCGTCAGGGCCCCGATCTGGGTCGAACTCAGGGAGGCGAACTGGGTCGCGTTCAGCGCCTGCAGCGAGGTGGTCGTCAGGCCGCGGATCTGGGTGGTGGTCAGTGACTGCAGCTGCTCGACCGTCAGGGCCTCGATCTGGGTGGTCTTCAGCGCCGCCAGTTCGGTCGAGGTGAAGCCGCGCAGCTGGGTGGTGGTCAGGGCCGAGATGAAGTCCTCGGACAGGCCCTTGACCTGGGTGGTGGTCAGGTTGCCCAGCTGGGTGGCCGTCAGGGCCGAGGCCTGCTCGGAGGTCAGCCCCGACAGGGCGGTCGCCGTCAGGCCCTTGATCTGGGTCTTCGACAGCTCGTCGATCTGGGTGACGCTGAGGGCGGCGATCTGCTCGGCGTCGAGGGCGGCGATCTCGGTGACCGTCATCCCGTCCATCTGGGTGACGGTGAGGGCCGCGACCTCGGTGGTGGTCAGGGCGTCGATCTGGGTGGTGGTCAGGGCCCCGACCTGCGTCGAGCTCAGGGCGTTCAGCTGCTCGATGCTGAGGGCGACGATCTCGGTCACCGTCAGGCCGCGGATCTGCTTGGTGCTGAGCACGGCGATCTGGGTGGTGCTCAGCACCGCCAGCTGGTCGGTCGACAGGGCGCCCAGTTCGGTCGCGGTCAGGCCCTTGACCTGCGTCGTCGTCAGAGCCGCGATCGAGGTGGTGGTCAGGGCGCTGACCTGGGTGGTGGTCATCGCCCCGAGCTGGGTCGAGGTCAGACCCGCCAGCTGGGTGGTGGTCAGCGCCGACAGCTGCTCGGTCGTCAGGCCCTTGATCTGGGTGACGGTCAGGGCCGACAGCTGGGTCGGCGACAGCACCGCGAACTGGGCGCTGGTCAGCTCGCCGATCTCGGTGGCGGTGAAGCCCTTGATCTGCTGGGTGGTGAGGGCGGCGATCTCGTCGACGCCGAAGGCCTCGATCTGGTCGTCGATCAGCACCGACAGCTGGGCGGCGCTGAACGACATCTGCCCGACTGTGAGGGCCGAGATCTGGGTCGTGGTGAGCGCCGCGACCTGCTTGGTCGACAGATAGGTGATCTGGGTCGACGAGAGGGCCTGGATCTCTTCGACCGTGAAGGCCTGGATCTGGTCCGTCGACAGCGCCGCGATGTCGGTCTTGGTGAGGGCCGAGACCGCGGTGGTGGTCAGCGCCGAGATCTGGGCGGCGCTCAGGGAGGAGACGTAGGAGCTCACGGCCGGCGGCCTTGCCAGGCGTCGAACCTCGACCGTGTCGCGGTGGTGGTCTCCAGACCCAAAAGCCCCAGCTTCCAAGAACGACCGCGAGGGCGGCCAGCCTATGTGCTTGCGCACATGCTGGTGATTTCATGGGCGGGGTTTTGCTGGGCGACGTCGGCGGCGACACAAACCGCAACCTCTCGCGATACAAAGGCGCGCGGTGGTGGATAAGCGGGGTGGGCTGGTCCCCAACCCTCTCCCGTAAAATCCCCGCGAAAGCGGGGACCCAGGCTTTTTCTGAAACCCACGGCGCTCGACGATAAAACACCTGGGTCCCCGCTTCCGCGGGGATTTTACGGAGGGGAGGGGGGCTTATTCCCGCCCGTCGATCCAGGTGCGCACGACGTTGCGCTCGCCGTCGAGCAACACGAGGTCGGCCGCCTGGCCCGGGGCGATGGACCCGCGCGTGACCGACAGACCCAGGAAGGCGGCCGGGGCGGCCGAGGCCATCATCACCGCGTCTTCCAGGCTGAGGCCCAGCATGGTCACGGCGTTGCGGACGGCGCCGATCATGTCGAGGTCGGAGCCGGCCAGGGTGCCGCCGGGGCCGACGCAGACGCCGTCCTCGACGGTGATCGGCTGGCCTTGCAGGACGAAGCGCTTGTCGCTCATGCCGACGGTGGGCATGGCGTCGGTGACCAGCATGAAGCGGTCCAGCGGCCGGGTGCGCAGCGCGATGCGCAGCGTGGCCGGATCGACGTGGCGGCCGTCGACGATGATGCCGCACCAGGCCGACTGGCTCTCCAGCGCCGCGCCGACCGCGCCGGGGGCGCGGCTGGTCAGCGGCGACATGGCGTTGAAGAGATGGGTGAAGCCGGTCAGACCGGCGTCCAGCGCTGCGCGGACGGTCTCGTAGCGGGCGTTGGTGTGGCCGGCGGCCACGACCACCCCGGCGTCGGCCAGCCGGGCGACCATGTCGGGCGTGGTGGTCTCGGGGGCCAGGGTCACCAGGGTCCTGCCGCGCTTCAGCGACGACAGCAGGGCGATGGCTTCGTCGTCGAGGACGCGGAACTTGCCCGCGTCATGGATGCCCTTGCGCTGCGCGTTGAGGAACGGACCCTCGATGTGCACGCCCAGCACGCCGGACACGCCCTGTTCGATCGCCTGCTCGGTCGCCCGCATCGCCGCATCGACGACCTCGAGGTCGTCGCTGATCAGGGTCGGCAGGAAACCGGTCGTGCCATAGGGCCGGTGGGCCGCGCCGATGGCGGCGATGGTCTCCACGGTGGGGGCGTCGTTGAACAGCACCCCGCCGCCGCCATTGACCTGGGTGTCGATGAAGCCGGGAACCAGCAGGCCGCCGGCCAGGTCTTCAACGACGGCGTCGGCCGGGACGTCGGCGCGATCGACCAGGCCGGCGATGACGCCGTCGCGCACCAGCAGGGCTCGGCCGGCGACGATACCGGCCGGCGTCAGGATCTCGGCGTTTACGAGCGCGGTGACGGGAGCGACGGAGGCCATCAGACGGTCTGGGTCACCTTGTTGAGGTGGGGCGGGCTGTCGGGATCGTAGCCGCGCGCCACCGACAGGCCGGCGGCCATGCGGTAGAAGCTCTGGACCAGCAGGATCGGCTCCAGCAGCGGATGGCCCGACTGGCTCGGCAGCGTCGTCGCGCCCGAAACCTCGCCGCCGGCCAGCAGCACGGTGGCGCCGCGCTCGGCCAGGCCTTGCGCCATCTTTAGCGTCGAGGCGTAGGTCTCGTCCTGCTGGGCCAGAACCAGGGCCGGGAAGCCGTCCTTCACCAGGGCCATCGGGCCGTGCAGCACCTCGGCGGCGCTGAAGGCCTCGGCGTGCAGGCCGCAGGTCTCCTTGAACTTCAGGGCCGCCTCCTGGGCGACGCCGAAACCGACGCCGCGACCCAGGACATAGAGATTGGTCGCGCCCGACAGCGCCGTGATCCCGGCGCTCCAGTCCTGCTCCCAGGCCGCCGCCAGGCCCTGCGGCAGGGCGGTCAGGGCGG
>Ga0160492_100704_pt1 | contig 16328 bp, 22 predicted proteins | sample DID2MG_FD_108258 | JGI IMG/M metagenome (GOLD analysis project Ga0160492, IMG submission 108258) | Enriched soil microbial communities from UW Madison campus, WI, USA - DID2877_E24_FP2 MG | ecosystem: Environmental > Terrestrial > Soil > Unclassified | place: USA: Madison, Wisconsin | collected...
GCCACCGTCGAGTTCGAGAGCGGCCCGCTGGTCATCGAATGGCGCGAGGCCGACGGCCACGTGATCATGACCGGCCCGGTGGCCCTGGAGTTCACCGGCAAGCTGCCGGAGACCGTGGCCGCATGAGCGAGCTGCACCCCGCCCTTGCGCCCGGCAAGACGGCGCTCGTCACCGGCGCGGCCGACGGCATCGGCCTGGCCGCCGCCAAGGCCTTCGTCGAGCTGGGCCTCAACGTGGTGATGGCCGACGTCACCGGCCGCAAGCTCAAGGCAGAAGCCGAGGCCATCGGCGCCCTGGCCGTGCCGACCGACGTCGCCGACCGCGCCGCCGTCGAGGCCCTGCGTGACGTCGTGCTGGAACGCTTCGGCGCTGTCGACGTGCTGATGAACAACGCCGGCGTGGGCGGCGGCGGAGACGCCTTCTCGGGCGACGACGCCTGGAAGCGCATCCTCGACGTCAACCTGTGGGGCGTGATCAACGGCGTCCAGGTGTTCGGCGAAGAGATGGCCGAGAGCGGCCGCCCGGGCCTGATCATCAACACCGGCTCCAAGCAGGGCATCACCCAGCCGCCGGGCGACACGGCCTACAACGTCTCCAAGTCGGCGGTGAAGGCCCTGACCGAGGGCCTCGCCCACACCCTGCGCGAGATCGTCGACTGCCAGGTCACCGCGCACCTGCTGATCCCCGGCTACACCTTCACCGGCATGACCAAGCGCGGCCAGGGCGGCAAGCCCGACGCGGCCTGGACTTCCGAGCAGGTCGTCCACTTCATGCTGGCCCGCATCGCCGCCGGCGACTTCTATATTCTCTGCCCGGACAACGACGTGTCGCGCGCCGTGGACGAAAAGCGCATGGCCTGGGCCATGGGCGACGTCATCGAGAACCGCCCGGCCCTGTCGCGCTGGCATGACGACTGGAAAGACGCCTTCGCGGCGTTCGTCGCTTCATGAGCGTCTACACCGTCATCAAGGCCACGCCGACGCCCAAGCCCGAAGTCGGCGAGGAGGGCGGCCCGGCGGTCGTGGCCTCGGGTCCGAACGGCGTCGATGTCGTCACCTTCGGATGCCGACTGAACGCCTATGAGAGCGAGGCCATGCGCGCCCGCGCCGCCGCCGACGGCCTGTCCGACGCGGTGGTCTTCAACACCTGCGCGGTGACCAACGAGGCCGTGCGACAGGCCCGCCAGGCGATCCGCAAGGCCCGCCGCGCCCGCCCGGACGCCCGGATCATCGTCACCGGCTGCGCCGCCCAGATCGACCCGGCCGCCTTCGCCGCCATGCCGGAAGTGGATCTGGTGCTCGGCAATGCCGAGAAGGCCGCCCCCGGCGCGCTGATGGAGACCACGGCCCGCGTACGGGTCAACGACATCATGTCGGTCAAGGAGACGGCCGGTCACCTGATCGACGGCCTCAAGGACCGCGCTCGGGCCTATGTCGAGGTGCAGAACGGCTGCGATCACCGCTGCACCTTCTGCATCATCCCCTACGGCCGGGGTAACTCGCGCTCGGCCCCGGCCGGCGAGGTCGTGGAGCAGGTGCGCAAGCTGGCCGCCGAAGGCTATCGCGAAGTGGTGCTGACCGGCGTCGATGTGACCTCGTGGGGCTCCGACCTGCCTGGGCAACCTACGCTTGGCCAACTGGTCGGCCGTATCCTGCGCATGGTCCCTGACCTGCCGCGTCTGCGTCTCTCCTCGATCGACGCGGCCGAGATCGATCCGGACCTGCTGAAGCTGTTCGCCGAAGAACCCAGGCTGATGCCGTACCTGCACCTCAGCTTGCAGGCCGGCGACGACTTGATCCTCAAGCGCATGAAGCGTCGGCACAATCGTACCGACGCCCTGAACCTGGTCGCCAGCGTGCGGGCCGTGCGCCCGGACGTGGCCTTCGGCGCCGACCTGATCGCCGGCTTCCCGACGGAGAGCGAAGAGGCTTTCGCCAACACCGTCCGTCTCGTCGAGGAGGCGGGTCTGGCCTTCCTGCACGTCTTCCCCTACAGCGCCCGCCCCGGCACGCCAGCCGCGCGGATGCCGCCGGTGAAGGGGCCTGTCATCAAGGACCGGGCCCGGCGCCTGCGCGAAGCCGGCCAGCGCGGCCTGGAGCGTCACCTCCAGGCCCAGGTCGGCCGCACCCTGGCGGGTCTGGTCGAACGCGACGGCCTGGCCAGGGCCGAGGACTTCACCGAGATCGCCTTCACCGGCGAGGCGCCGGCCGGGCAGATCGTCGATTTCCGCGTCACCGGCCACGACGGGACCCGCGTCATCGCCGAGCGGGCGGCTTGAGGCGCGTCTTCGCGGCCGCCCTGGCCGCGCTCCTCGCCCTTCCCGTTGCAGCCCGAGCCGATGACGGCGTGAAGCTCAGCGTCATGAGCTACAACGTCGCCGGCCTGCCCTGGCCGGTGAAGGCCGGGCGCGGCGAGGCGCTGAAGCGGATCGGCGACGAGCTGGCGAAAATGCGCGCCGCCGGGACCGAGCCCGACGTCATCCTGATCCAGGAAGGCTTCCGCAAGGAGATCGGCGACCTGATCGACCGCTCCGGCTACCCCTACGTGGCTCGCGGTCCCAAGAAGGGCCAGCGCGACGCCAGCCTGTGGCCCAAGGGCCAGAAGCCCGACTATCGCCGCGTCGCCTATCGCCGCAAGGGCGAGGGCCTGGGCAAGTGGGGCTCCAGCGGCCTGTGGGTGCTGAGCAACTTCCCGATCGAGGACGTGAAGTCCCACGCCTATCACTACTGCGCGGGCCTGGACTGCCTGGCCAACAAGGGCGTGATGCTGGTGACGCTGAACGTGCCGGGCCTGCCGACGCCGGTCGAGATCGCCAACACTCACCTCAATTCCAAGGGCGCCTCGCGCGTGCCCCGTTCGCGCAACCGCATGGCCCACCACCTGCAGGCCGACGAACTGAAGATGTTCATGCGCGAGGACCGCACGCCGGGCGCGCCGCTGATCGTCGGCGGCGACTTCAACGTCATGCACGCCCCCGACCGCTTCGACTACGTGATGGCCGACTATCCGTTCGAGGTGGTCAGCCGCTGGTGCCACGCCCTGCCGGGCGCCTGCGACACCCAGATCTCGTACGACGGCGACGCCCCCTGGCTCGACACCCAGGATCTGATCGGCTTCCTCGACGGGACGCGGGTGCAGGTCGCGCCGGTCAGGGTCGAGGCCACCTTCGACGGCGCCAGCGAGCCGGTTCTGTCGGATCACGACGGCTATCGGGTGACCTTCCGGCTGGCGCCGAAGGGGTAGGCCTAGCGCCGGCCCCGGCCGCCCTCGACGCCACCGCGCGCCCGCAGGAGGTCGCCCACCGCGGCGCCGCCGATCGTGCAACGGGCCACGACCCGGTCGTAGGAGTGCTTCAGCGCCCGGCACGACAGGTACTGGCGCCAGACCACGTCCTCCAGCCGGCTCTTGGCCTGCCGGCCGCCCGCATCGTGCAGTTCGGGGGCGTAGAAGTCCGCGAGCCGCACCTCGATCCAGGTCGATGGATCGCTGGTCGGGCCGACACACAGGCTGTCGCCGTCGCCGACATAGCGCACGGGGCCTTCGAAGCGGGTGTTCGGGGCGGGCAGCGGGGCTTCGCAAGGGTCCGCCAGGGCGAGGGAGGGCAGGGCCAGCGCCGCCGCCGCCAGGATTGCACGCCAACCGATCATCGACCCCTCCGTCTTGCACGGGAGGAATCGGTACGCTCTAACGAAGCGGTTGTATTTTCTCACGATTTACTAACTCGAACGCATTACTGCATTCGTTGGACACCGCGTCGGCCCTTGCTGTCACGCCCGATCTCGCCTCTGGTGCGGCCGCGCCTGTGGAAGGGATGTGGAGGGGATCTTGGCTTTGAGCGGCGGCTGCCAGTGCGGCGCGGTGCGGTTCCGGGTGGAGGGCGAGCCTGGCCGGGCCTCCCTCTGCCATTGCCGGATGTGCCAGAAGGCCTTCAGCGGGCCGTTCGGGGCGCTGGTGACGGTCGCGGTCGCCGACCTGACCTGGACCCGCGGCGAGCGCTCGGTCTTCCAGAGCTCCGACGCCATCAAGCGCGGCTTCTGCGCCGCCTGCGGCTCGCCCCTGACCTTCGAATGGAGCGCCGACAAGATCGATTTGGCCGTCTTCGCCTTCGACGATCCTTCGGCGGTGGCGCCGGTCGTCCAACTGGCGGTCGAGGCGCGCCCGGCCTGGATGGAGCATCTGGCCGACATGCCGGTGCGCCCACCCGCCGGCGGCTCGGCCGTGGCGGTGGTCAGCCGGCAGCATCCGGATCGGGAGACCTGAGCCGCCGATCGGCGGTCACGGTCGCGCCTCGCAGGCGCCGCAACTGCCGCAGCAGATCGGCGGCGTTCCGCCGGCTAAGGCCCATATAGGGTAGGGCCAGGTGCAGCTCGCGGGTTCCGATCGGATGGTTGAACGATCTCAGGCGCCGCTTCAGCCGAAAACGCACCGTCGCCGGCCGTCTCCAGGCGCCGTTGTCGATGGCGACCGACCGGACGTCGGTCCAGCGGACCTTGTCGGGCGAGATGGACCGGTGGACGCGAAAGCCTTCACCGTCCGCCTGAAAGACCGGGCCGCCTTTTCTCAGTCGCCACAGGGTTCCGGTGAGCGCCCAGGTCAGGAACGCGAGCATTCCGCCCGTGAGCACAAGCGTGGGAGCATCCATGTCCGACGAGCCAACGACAGCGGCGAAGACAATCAGCGCGAGCAGGGCGCCGCTGATGACCGCCAGCAAGACGTCTCCGCGCCGTTGGCCCGTGACGATCACGGGGTCGTCACCTTCGAAGCGCGCCTTCTCGGTCACGCCTTTTCTTCCCCGCCCATGAAGCCCGGCAGGCTCCAGCCGAACTTGATGGCGCAGGCTCGCAGGCCGAAGGCCGCGAAGAACCCCGCGATCCCGGCCGGCCAGAACGGCACGTGCAGCCATTGCAGCACCGCGAAGACGGCCGCCCCTAGCAGGGCGGCGGTGATGTAGATCTCGCGGCGCAGGAGGAGGTTCGGCTCCTCGGCCAGCACGTCGCGCACCACACCGCCGAAGGCGGTGGTCAGCACGCCCATGATCACGGCGGTGAAGGGGTGCACGCCCAGGCTCAGGGCCTTGGCGGTGCCGACCACGGCGTAGGCGGCCATGCCCAGGGCGTCGAGCCACAGCAGGGCCCGGAAGCGCCAGCCGCGCTGTCCCAGCAGCCAGACGACCAGGGCGGCGGCGAGGCACGCGAGGATGTAGCCGGGCCGTTGGATCCAGAACACGGGCGCGCCGATCAAGAGGTCGCGCAGCGTGCCGCCGCCCACGCCGGTGATGGCGGCGAAGAAACCGAAGGTGACGATGTCGTGTTTACGCCGCGCGGCGGCCAGGGCGCCGGTCGCGCCGAACACGGCGGCGGCGGCGTAGTCGAGCCAGAAAAGGGCGGCGGCCAAGGGATCCATCGGCCCTAGACGCCATGAGCCGGCTCCAAGCGCAACCTTGTGCTGCCCCGCGCCGCTAACCTCGAATCGTAAATCGCGTCTTCACTTTTCCCCAGGGGTCGCTACAGGAGCGCGGATGAGCGAAAAGCCCTCGCAGAAACAAGGCTGGTTCCAGCGCCTTACGGCCGGCCTGACCCGGTCTTCCCAGCAGATGACCGAACAGGTCACCGGCGCCTTCACCAAGAAGCCGCTGGACCAGGAGCAGCTGGACGCGCTGGAGGAGATGCTGATCGAGGCCGACCTCGGCCCGCAGATCGCCGCCCGCATCGCCGACGCCTTCGGCAAGGCCCGTTTCGGCAAGGCCTCGACCGACCACGAGATCAAGGAAGCCCTGGCCGAGCTGATCGCCGCCGAGCTGGCCGACCGCGAGGGCCGCTTCGACCCGCTGGGCGGTCCGCGCCCCTATGTGGTGCTGTTCATCGGCGTCAACGGCTCGGGCAAGACCACCACCCTGGGCAAGATCGCCGCCGACCTGACCGAGAAGGGCGCCCGCGTCCTGATCGCCGCCGGCGACACTTTCCGCGCCGCCGCCGTCGAGCAGCTGAAGGTGTGGGCCGACCGGGCCGGCGCCGACTTCATGTCCAGGCCCACCGGCAGCGACGCCGCCGCCCTGGCCTACGAGGCCGTCGAGCGCGCCAAGCTGGAAGGCTATGACGTCGTGCTGATCGACACCGCCGGCCGACTGCAGAACAAGCAGGGCCTGATGGACGAGCTGCTGAAGGTCATCCGGGTGGTCAAGAAGGTCGATCCCGACTTCCCGCACGAGACCCTGCTGGTGCTCGACGCCACCGTCGGCCGCAACGCCCTGGCCCAGGAAAAGGTGTTCGGCAACAGCGTCGGCGTCTCGGGCATCGTCATGACCAAGCTGGACGGCACCGCCCGCGGCGGCGTGCTGGTGCCCGTGGCCCGCGCCTCGGACAGCCCGATCAAGCTGATCGGCGTCGGCGAGGGAGTGGACGACCTGCAGCCCTTCGACGCCCGCGCCTTCTCGCGCTCGCTGGTCGGGCTGGAGGACTGAGCGCGTGACCGAACAGAACCAAGCCGCCGAAGCCAACAAGAAGAAGACCGCCTGGGTGCGCACCGCCGTCGACTACGGCGCGCCGATCGCCTTCGCTGCCACCTATTTCGTCACCAAGAACTTCCAGACCGCCACCTGGGTGCTGGTCGCCGCCTCGGCCCTGGCCCTGGTCGTCGGCTACGCCCTCGAGCGCCGCGTGGCCCTGCTGCCGCTGTTTTCGGGCCTGATGGCGCTGTTCTTCGGCGTGCTGGGCCTGGTGTTCCACAGCGACGTGTTCGTGAAGATCAAGGTCACCGTCGTGAACGGCCTGCTGGCCGCCTTCATGATCGGCGGGGCGCTGATGGGCCGCGCGCCGCTGAAGGCGCTGATGGGCGAGGCGCTGCACATGTCGGACGCCGCCTGGCGGACCCTGACCCTGCGCTACGGCGGCTATTTCGCCCTGGCGGCCATCGCCAACGAGGTGGTGCGCCTGACCCAGGACACGCCCACCTGGGTCAAGTTCCGCATCGCCCTGCTGCCGCTGGCGATCGTCTTCTCGCTGACCCAGACGCCCTTCATCATGAAGCACATGGCCAAGCCGGACGACCAGAAGACCCCCGAACCGCCGGACGCCGGGTTCTAGGGCGCGCAATCCGCCGCCCACGGACCATCTGTCGTCAAACCGACGCGTAACCGTGCTAGCTGGACGTCCGTCAACGGAAACGGGGCGGACGACATGGCCAAGCACAAGAGCGACAAGACCGCCGCGCGCGAGGTCGGGGTTCTCGACCGCTCGCCCAGTCACCTGCTGCATCGGGTGCTGCAGACGGCGCTCGACATCTATGTGGAAGAGACCGGCGCCGGCGGAATCACCCAGCGCCAGTTCGCCGTGCTGGCCGCCGTGGCCGAGCACGAGGGCGTCACCCAGACGGGCCTCGTCCGCGCCACCGGCATCGACCGCTCGACCCTGGCCGACATGGTCGCCCGGATGATCGCCAAGGGCCACCTGGAACGTCAGCGCTCGGAGCAGGACGCCCGCGCCAACTCCGTACGCCTCACCGACGCCGGCCGCCTGGTGCTGGAAGAGAGCCTGCCGAAGGTCGGCGCGGCCGACGCCCGGATCCTTTCGCTGCTGAAGGCCAGCAAGCGCGACGGCTTCCTCGACCTGCTGGCCGAAATGGCCGCCGTCGACCTGCACGCACCCCCGCCCGAGCCGAAGGCCAAGAAGCCCAAGGCCGAGAAGGCGGACAAGCCGAAGAAGGAAAAGAAGGCCAAGAAGGACAAGGACGCCAAGAAGGCGGCGTAACGTTCTTCGACCCTCTCCCATGGGGAGAGGGTGGGGCCCGCGCCGCAGGCGTGGGAGGGTGAGGGGGTACACCGTCGGCGGTCCCGTCACCTGATTGAAGTGCGAAATCGGCCAAGGGTGAAACCCCTCACCCTCCCAGGCTATCGCCTGGGCCCCTCCCTCTCCCTCTGGGAGAGGGTCGCTTACCTCAGACCACGATGTTCAGCAGCGACCCTGGGCGCAGCATCTTCTGCGGTTGCTCGGTCGGGGCGGTGAAGGTCTTGGGAGCCGTGCGCTGGGCTTGCGGCTGGGTCTGGGTCTGAAGCTGCACGCTCATCGCCGACTGGGTCGGGCGCGTGGTGGTCGTCCCGGTCGCCTCGGTGACCGCCGCCTGGAAGAACGCCGCCGCGCGCGACTGGCCAGCCGGTGTCACGCCGCCGGACGAGGGTCGGGCGGGAACAGCGGGCAAGCCGGTGGGGCGAACAGTGCTCATGACGCGCAAGCTAGCATGGTTAATGCATGGTGCGCGAGCGTGGTTAACGCGGTTCTAAGGTCGGCGGCGCGCGGCCGTTTACCGCAGTTTGGCGACCAGGGCGTCGAGGTCGGCGGGGGTGAGCGGACCGGTGTGCTTGGCGATCACCGTGCCTTTCGCGTCGACGATGAAGGTCTCGGGCACGCCGGTGACGCCGAACTCGACGCCCGCGCGGCCGTCGCGATCGACCAGCCGGGCGGCGAACGGGTCGCCCAGGCGGCCGATGAAGGCCTCGGTGTTGGCCGGGGCGTCCTTGTAGGCCACGCCGACGATGCGCACGCCGCGCGCCTTCAGGGCCATCAGCTGCGGGTGCTCCACCTCGCAGGGGGCGCACCAGGAGGCGAAGAAGTTGATCAGCATCGGCCCGTCGCCGGCCTGGCGGATCGGCGCCGGCGTACCGCTGTCCAGGTCGGGCAGGGCCAAGGCAGGAACCGGCTTGCCGACCAGAGCGTCGGGGCTGACCTGCGGATTGCGCTTCAGGGCGTAGCCGGCGAACAGCACGGCCAGGGCGGCCAGCACGATCAGCGGCGCGAAGGCCAGCCAGCGCTTCACTGGCGCTCGCCCTTGGCCTGGGCCTGACGGCGTTCAGCCTCGGCGCGCCAGCGGCGGGCGGAGGCGAGGCTGTCGACGATCATCCAGACGAACACCGCCGCCGACAGGGCGAAGGCGGGCCAGACATAGACGGCGTACTTGCCGGCGTCGAAATCGAAATGCACGGGTGTCAGGCCTCCGCCGCCTTGAGGGCCAGGGCCCGGGCCTTCCGCCGCCAGACCAGGGCGCGGATCCGCACCAGCCACAGCGACCCGAAGGCCGACAGATAGGCCAGGCACATGACCAGCATCGGCCAGGCGTAGACCGCCGGCAGGCGGTCCTCGCTCTTGGCGAACAGGGTCGAGGAGCCCTGGTGCAGGCTGTTCCACCACTCGACCGAGAACTTGACGATCGGCAGGTTGATGACGCCGACCAGGGCCAGGATGGCCGCGGCCCGGGCGGCCTTCTGCTCGTCGTCGAGCGCGCCGCGCAGGGCCAGGTAGCCGAGATAGAACAGCAGCAGCACCAGCACCGAGGTCAGGCGGGCGTCCCACACCCACCAGGTTCCCCACATCGGCTTGCCCCACAGCGAGCCGGTGGCCAGGGCCAGGACGGTGAAGGCCGCGCCCAGCGGGGCGCAGGCCTGGGCGGCGGCGTCGGCCAGGGCGTGGCGGAAAACCAGGGCCAGGAAGCTGGCGATCCCCAGGCAAAGATAGACGAAGCTGGCGAGGATGGCGGCCGGCACGTGGATGAACATCATTCGCACGGTGTCGCCCTGCTGGTAGTCCTCGGGGACCGTGAAGGTCAGGATCAGGCCGATAATCGCCAGCACGCCGGCGATCGCGCCGAACATGGGCGCGGCCCAGCGCGAGAAGGCCATGAACCGCTCGGGGTTGGCCAGGAAGTCGAACGGGTTCTTGTTGTTGCGGGCGCCCATCGACCTTGACTTAGATCGGCTGAAGGACGCCCGCAATCGTCTCGGTTGTTTACGAGCCCGACTTGCGCTCGATGATCACGCGACGCTCGCTGCGGCGCTCGAAACCAGGACCACCCGGACCACGGGTCTCGATGCGGCGCACGCCGCCGGGACCGCCGCCGACCTCGGGACCGAGGATGTCGAAGGCCTTCTTCTGGCTGGGCGACAGGGCGTTGTAGAAGGCCCGCGTGGCGTCGGCGCGGGCCTTGAACTCGGCGGTGACCTTGGCCAGCTGCTCGGCCTGGCGGTCGAGGCGCTCCAGCGTGGTCGGCGGAGCCTTGTCGGCGCCGGGACCTTCAGCGCTGGGACCGTCGTCGCGCACCGGCTTGGGCTCGGGACGTTCCTTGGGGCCGGTGGCGGCGATGTAGGCCTTCAGCGCGCCTTCCTGGCGGTCGGTCAGCTGCAGCACGTCGCGCAGGTGCTTGGCGCGGGCTTCCGGATCACGGTGGGCGCGGATGGCCATCGGCGGCGGGCCGCGGAAGGTCAGGTGATCGACGCCGGGCGGCGGAGGCGGCGGTTGCGGAGCTTCCGGCGGGGCGGGCGGCTGCGGCGGAGCAGGCGGGGCGGCGGTCTGGGCCGCGGCGGCGACAACGCCGGCCGTGAGCGCGGCGCCGGCGGCGAGCGCGAGGGACTTGAGGGCGGGGCGCATGGCGATCTCCTTGGACAGGGGCGGATACGAACTGCGGCCTAGGTTGAAGCCCGTTGTGGCGCGAAAATGTCTGAAGATGTGAACAATGTTACACGAATGAAGCGTTGCTCCGGGCGGTGATACGAAGCGCTGACAAATCAAGCACTTGGATGTGTGGCCTGCGCGCCGCGCCTTGACTCTTTTCGATAATTTCATGTTCGGCGCGGGCCTGCTGACAGGTCCTGTCACGGGCAAGGCCCATATCCCCGTCCATCCGAATGCGGCATGAGGCCCCCGATGAAACGCGTCGCCTTCCTCGCCCTGATCCTCGCCGGCCTGCAGTGGGGCCTCGGCTTCCCGCTGGGCAAGCTGATCCTGCGCGAGACCGACGCCGCCCACATGGTGCTGCTGCGCTTCGCCGTCGCCGCCGTGGTCGCCGCGCCCTTCGCTCTGCGGACGAAGGAGGCCCGGGCCCTGTTCCGCTCGCCGGTGATGCTGCTGTCGGGGGCGCTCTACGGCGTGGCCTTCATGGTGCAGTTCGAGGGGCTTGCCCATGTCAGCGTCACCTTGGCGGCCCTGCTGGTCGGGGCCATGCCGGCCTTGATCGCAATCTGCGCCAAGGTCATGGGCGAGAAGGTCAGCCGGGCTTCGTGGATGGGCGTGGGGGCCGCGACCCTCGGCGCGGCGCTGATCGCCGGCAAGCCCGACGGGGCCGGCTCGCCGCTGGGCGTGGCCCTGTCGCTGGGTTCGCTGTTCATCTTCCTGGCCTGGCTGGTGGTGCTGAAGCGCGCGCCCAAGCCCGCTTCGCCGATGGCCGTGCCGGCCGCCACGGTGATCATCGCCGCCTTCACCGTGCTGCCGATCGCGTTCTTCATGCACGGACCGCCGAAGCTGGATCTTTCGCCGACGGCCTGGATCGGCGTGCTGGGCCTGGGCGTGCTGTCGACCCTGCTGGCGACGGCCGCCTGGCAGTTCGGCTCGGCCCGCGTCGGCAGCGCCAGCGCCGGGGTGTTCATCAATATCGAGCCGCTGATGGGCGCCTCGATCGGCGTGTTGCTGTTCGGCGACCACCTGACCCTGGCCCTGGGCGTCGGCGGCCTGATGATCATCGCCGGCAGCTTCGTCACGGTGCTGGGCGAGCGGCAGGCTGAGCCGGACGGTTTGCAGGCGGTTCCGGCCCCCGCGCCCTAGCCGAACAGCGTCGGCGCCCAGACGGCTAGTCCGACCAGCAGGCATAGCCCGGCGACGCTGATCGCTGCGCCGCCCAGCCAGGCGTTGCGGCGCTTGCCGTCCAACAGCAGGCCGGCCGCCGGACCGAAGGTCGCCGCCAGCAGCAGGGCCGCGCCGGCCTTGCCGGCCGAGGCGCCATGGGCCAGCACGTCGGACTTGGTTTCAGGCTCGGGGTCCAATTCCGGCGGGATCGCGCCGCCGCGCAGGTCCTCGATCAGCCGCCGGGCCTCGTCTGCGTCGCTGTCGGGCGCCCACAGGCGAAAGCCGCCCATGGCGATGGTCATCAGATAGTCGCTGGCGCCCCAGTGCTCGTTCTGCAGCAGCACCGGCACGCCTTCGGCCCGCAGGCGCGAGGCGGCGATCTGGGCCTCGGCCAGGTCGGCGAAGCGGGCGATCTCGGTCAGGCTCATGGGCCTGCCCTCCTCAGCGCGGCTCCGAGCCGAGCCGCCAGAGATAGAGGTGACGCGCCGGCGTGCCGACGCGCAAGTCCTTCAGTTCCTTCTGCTCGGCCTCGCTGAGCTTGAAGCGGCTGTAGCCGCGGTCGGCCAGGCACTTCTCCAGGGCCGGGGTCGCCTGGTCGCGGACGTTGCGCCAGTTGCGGTTCATCCGCAGCCGGTAGGCCTCGGCATAGGCGTAGGCCGATTGCGCCGCGCCGGTGGCGGAGGGTTCGAAGGCGCCGAGATCCGGATCGACCGGAACGTCCATGCCGAAGGTCAGGTCCACCAGGGCCAGCTTCACCGGCGCCAGGGTCTCGACATAGTGCAGGCACTCGGCCGCGTCGGTGCGGTACTTCAGATAGCTGACGCCGGGCTTGCCCCAGCTTTCCTTGCGCGTTGGCGCCGCCTGGGCGGCGCTAACCGCGGCAAGAGCGGCCAGCAGCGACAGCGCCTTGCCGGCCGTTCGGATCCTGGTCATTCGGTACGGCCTCCCCTGCCGGCCGGTTGATCGTTCGTCGACCCATGTTACCGTGACCATGCAAGAAGAAAAGGGCGCCGCACGCGCGCCTGACGGGAGGCCGCAGGGTGGACGCTCATTTTCTCATCGCCGTTGGCGCGGCCGGCCTGCTGCTGGCGGTCCAGGCTTCCGCGCCGCCCACCGCGCCCCAGCCAGATGCCAAGGCGGCAGCCGACATCGACGGCGTCACGGTCACCGCCCAGGACAAGGCCAAGGCCATGCCGCCCTGGGCCGAGCGGGTGCGGGCCGACGGTTGGCCCTATTTCGCCGCCGCCGAGGAAGGGGCGGTGCTGATGTTCGCCAAGACCGCCAAGGGCAACGACGGGCGCAAGCCTCAGGGCCAGGTCTGGGTCCGCCACGAGTTCCGCCTGCCGCGCACCGAGGCCGAGGCGCCGGACGCCCCGGCCTTCCGCTCCGAAAAGGTGCTGGTCGAGGTGGATTGCACGGCCGGCCGTTTCCGCAACGCCGCCGCCTTCCGCTACCCGAAGAACAATCTCGAAGGGACCGAGGACTCCTACCGTTTCGAGCAGGACTGGCAGGCCCCGGCCGTCGGCACGCTGGACGCCACGGTGGTCGAGGCGGCGTGCTTGACGCCCTGAGGCGTCGATGGAGTTCTAGCGCCGTGAGGCGTTGATCTAGGTGTGCCGAAGCTCGACCGAGCAGCCTGGAGACGTGCAACTGTGTCCGGGCAAGGACGGCGCGGATCGCCAGCCCAGGCCCAGGTGCCCCAGGCCGCCGACGGAGCGGTTGGTGGTGTTGCGGTCGACCGGCGCATTTTCGCCGAGCGCCGACTGCGGCCATCCCGCCGCCGAATGATCCTGGAAGGCCGTCTTCGTCGGGTGATGGTGCGAATTGCCCTGGCCGAACGAATAGGCGGTTCGAGCGCCGGGCAGGTTGCTGGCGGCGGGCGTCGCGTGGCTCGACATGTTGGCGCCGTGATGGGGGGCGACGAGCGAGGTGAAGGTGGCGCCGACCGCGCCAGGAATAGCTGTGTAGCGGGCGTCGCCCGTCAGCAGGATGGGCGGTTCGCCCGATGGCCCCTGCACCTCCATGGCCAGGCCCGTATGGTTTCTGTTGGCGCCGGTGCTCGTGCACTTGTGGATGGTCATCTGGCCGCTCGACAGGCGGGCCAGGGCGCTGGGCCAGACAAACAGCTTGCCGGCGCTGTGCAGTCCTGCGGCGAACGTGCTGTGGACCGCGCCCAGGCTCTGAACGGGCGTGATCCAGTAGAGGCCCTGGGCGCCCTGGAACTTGGCGCCCGACGACCAGTGGTCCCAGTCCCAATGCGACAGCACCACCGGCGGCGAGGCCTGGTAACAAAAGTCGTTGAGCGCCGACGGAAAGGTGCCGAGGTTCGCGGTCACGCCGCCGCCGAGATCGAAATAGGCCAGGGGCGTCTCACCACTGTCGCACAGGCCGTTGGCGCTGCCCTGGCCGATGTCGTAGACGCCGATCCAGTCGATCACGCCCGTCACCCTGTCGAGAACCGCCTGAATCTCCTCCTCTTGGCGCTGCAGGGGCTCAAGGTCGAAGATCTTGTCGAGCTTCCGCGCCGTCTCGGACGTGGCTAGGCGGGCGGTTTCGATCGAGATTGTCTGCGGTTTGCGAAAGAGATTGAAGAACAGCAGGGATTCACCGCTAGGCCTGATCGATATCTCGTACCAGGGGTCAAGCCACCTGTCGGGCCAGATGTCGTCCGGCGCCGGTGGGGGAGGCATTCTCGTGTCGTAGAGCGCGAAGATGGGGGCCCTGGCCGAAAACTCGGCCCAGGCGCCGACGCCAGCGATGTCCGGCAGGTCGTCGATGAAGTCAGCGCCGACCGCTTCGAGGACAACGGCGTCGGGTTCGAAATGATCGACGCGCGCATAGAGGCGTCTGGCGATCTCGGGAGAAGACCCGTCGAAATGCGGGAGCAAGAATAGGTTCTCGAACATGTGACGGCCTACCGACAACGATCGCTCAACGCGAGAGTATCACGGAGGGGTGCGGCCTCAGAGCGAGTTTCGGGGACTCAGTCCAGCGCGTTCCTGCACGCCGCCGCCATGGCCAGGGGACTCAGCGCCACGGCCGCGGCGCTGTAGGCCAGCAGGAACAGCAGGCCGCCCGTCCACGGCAGGCCGCCGGCCAGGCTGTCGAGCGCGCCGGCCCCGAAGATCACCGGCGGGGCGTAGAGCGGCAGCACGATCACCGCCACCAGCAGACCGCCGCGACGGCTGCCCAGGGCCAGGCTCGCGCCCAGTCCGCCGAGGAACGAGAAGGCCAGGCCTCCGGCCAGGGCGCAGACGAACAATAGCGGCGCGATCGAGGGCGAGGCGCCGAGGATCACCGCGGCGATGGGCGCGGCCAGGGCCAGGGGCGCGCCGGCCGCTAGCCAGTGGGCCAGGCATTTCGCCACGGCCACCGCCTCAAGGGGCGCGGGCCCCAGCGCCAGCAGGTCAAGCGCGCCGTCCTCGAAGTCGCGCTCGAACAGGCGCTCCAGGGAGAGCAGGGCCGCCAGCGCCAGGGCCAGCCAGGCGATGCCGGGGGCCAGGGCCGCCAGGCGCTCGGGCGCGCGGCCGGCGGCCAGGGGCAGCAGGGTGACGACGCAGGCGTAGAAGGCCAGGGCCAGCAGCGGCCCGCCGCCCCGGCCCCAGGCCAGGGCCAGCTCGCGGCGCAGGAGGATGGCGAAGGCCTTCATCCGCCGATCTCCACGCTTCTCGCCGGGATCGGCAGGGGGTCGTGGACGGCGGCCAGCAGCATGCCGCCGCCGGCCAGGTGCTCGGCCAGGATCTCGCCGAACAGGGCGCGGTGGCCGGCGTCCAGCGGCGCCATCGGCTCGTCGAGCAGCCACAGGGGGCGAGGGCTGGCCAGCAGGCGGGCCAGGGAGACGCGGCGGCGCTGGCCGGCCGACAGCCGGCGGACCTCCAGGTCCAGGAGGCGCGACAGGTCCAGCCGCTCGACGGCGGCGCGGGCCGAGGCCTCGGTTCCGCCGGTCCACTGGGCCTGGAACAGCAGTTCCTCCCAGGCGGTGCGCGTGGTCTTCAGGCCGTCGTGATGGCCGGCCAGGTGCAGGCCTTCGGCGCGGGCGGTTTCCGCCTCCAAGGAGGCGCCGTCCTGGCCTTCGAAGGTGATGGTTCCGGCCTGGGGCCGAAGCAGGCCGGCGACCGCTCGCAGCAGGCTGGTCTTGCCCGCGCCGTTACGGCCCAGAAGGGCGCCCGCCTGGCCGCTTTCGAGCGCCAGATCGAGCCCCGAAAACAGGGTCCGCTCGCCGCGTGCGAGGCTCAAACCCTTTATGCGAACGGCTCTCATCATCGCAAGTCCATGCGCCGTGCATGGACGTTGTGGGTAACCGGCGCTAAGAAGCGCTCGGCCGTCACCCTCCGCTTTGGATGGGGCGTACGCGGCGCGAGGATGGACGCTGTGGGTCCCCCTCGATCGCGCGATCCCGGGAGTGGTTTTCCGGCGGCCGTGAACAGAGAAGGGATCCTTCCAAATGGCGTCAGTGGACAGCCTCAAAACCCGCCGCGAACTCGTCGTCGGCGGTAAGACCTACGTCTATTACAGCCTTCGCGCCGCCGAGGAAGCCGGTCTGGCCGGCACGGGCTCGCTGCCCGTCTCGATGAAGGTGCTGCTGGAAAACCTGCTGCGCTACGAAGACGGCGTCTCGGTCAACGAAGCCGACCTGAAGGCCGTCGCCAACTGGCTGGAAAACAAGGGCTCGGTCGAGCACGAGATCAGCTTCCGCCCGGCCCGCGTGCTGATGCAGGACTTCAC
>Ga0160492_100707_pt1 | contig 16269 bp, 17 predicted proteins | sample DID2MG_FD_108258 | JGI IMG/M metagenome (GOLD analysis project Ga0160492, IMG submission 108258) | Enriched soil microbial communities from UW Madison campus, WI, USA - DID2877_E24_FP2 MG | ecosystem: Environmental > Terrestrial > Soil > Unclassified | place: USA: Madison, Wisconsin | collected...
CCTGGTTGGCGGAGCGCCAGATTGCCGTGGCGCCTCTGCAGCCCAGCAACTGCGGTTTCGACGTGGGTCCGGCGCCGTCGGCGGAAGGCGAAACACGCCGTGCCTTTTTGCAAGGCCTGGTGGGGCAGCCGGCAGACCAGGGCGGTTGGACGCCCTGGTTCAAAGAGCGGTTTGCCGGCCAGCCCTTCAAGTCGGTGGCCATCCGGTTTGTGGGCAGTGACGGCCGGGTCTTTGACCGCCGTGGTGAATTCGTGGCCACGGAGACGGGGGTCGAAGGCAGCCTGGTCTACGCTGTCTCCAGCCAGCTGCGGGACGAGATCCAGCGCAGTGGAAGCGCGGTGTTTCACCTGGACCTGCTGCCAGCCTGGAGCGATGCAAAAGTGCTGAGCGAAGTGCGCCACCCGCGCGGCTCCCGCAGCCTGTCCAGCCATTTGAAAGGGCGCCTGGGGCTGGATGGCATCAAGGCCGGCATCCTGCGTGAGGTGCTGAGCAAGGCAGAGATGGAAGATCCCGTGCGTCTGGCTGCGGCCATCAAGGCGCTGCCCATCACGGTGGTGGCGCCACGGCCCATCGACGAGGTCATCAGCACGGCGGGGGGGGTGCGCTGGGAAGCAGTGGATGCGGACTTGATGAGCCGCCAGCAACCAGGCCTGTTCTTTGCCGGAGAGATGCTGGACTGGGAAGCGCCGACGGGGGGGTATCTGTTGACGGCTTGCATGGCCACGGGTGTGCAGGCCGCCCAGGGGATGGACCGGTTCCTGGCTTCCCAAGCCGCCGCAGCGTAAGGCTGCGTTGCCAGGGCGGCCGCGTGCAGTCTGCTGTTGCCCCTTGGCGGGCTGGTTGCGCCGGGGGGCGGTTCTCAGATCTCCGCTGCGTCTTCAGAGTTGCCCACGGCGTCAAAAAAGGTCTGCTGCCAGGCCATGCGGGCGCCGCGCAAACCCTCTATCAGTGCCTTCTGGTCGTTGATGACCTGGTTGCGCAGCGTGCTGAGACCTTGCACGCTGTTCTGAAATTGGCGGGTGCCAATTTCAAACTGGCTCAGTCCGCTGCTGGGCCAGTTGCCCAGGGCCTGCATGCGTTCCCACCATATCTCCGCCTGGGCCGCTGCAAGGTGGCTGCAGGTTTCGTTGAAATCCATGCAGCGCTTGGTGCCATCGTTGGCCAGGTGAACCAGTGACTTTTGATATTCCACATTGGCTTTGAATACAGCCAGAGGGATTTGCGGGATTTCGGTTTTTTGTGCCATGACCAACTCCTTTTATCGGTTATGGGGATGGGGTGTCCAGAAAAGGGGAATTCATTGCCCCAAGGTCTGAATCATTGGATCCTGTTGTGATGTATTTGTGGTTATGCTAGCGCGAAATCTGCAAAATTGTGATGCCGGCACATAGAGTTACATCCGAATGAATGTTCCTGGTGCTCAGAAGAAAATGCAGTCAGTGGCTGTTATGTCGGTCTGCATTGCTTTCAATTGAATAGCGCAACCAAATTTTCCAGCGTCCAACTGTTGATACAGGTCATGAAATCCGGCCTTGTGGCTGGTGCCTGCGTGGTGGCGCGGAGGGCATTGCAGGCCTGTGCAGGCATTGGAATGCACTGTGCAGAAACTTGCTGGAGGTGAAAAGGATGGAATAATTATTTGTATACAAGTTAATGTAAATATAGAAGATATATGGCGTTATTCTTCTGCGCGAAAAAATATATCCGCGCTGAATTTGAATTATTTTCAATGAATGAGTGGGGGATATAAAGGCAGTATCCATGGGATATGCCCGTGCGCCATGAGGTTTCTTTGGCGCTGCGCGCAAAACCTCTGTACGCCTTTGTACGCATATGTACGCCCTTGTCCGGTCCTGTCGTGCTCTGCACGGTAACACCTTGTCTCTGCTGCCCGCTGGCGATTGAGGGGGCTGTGTCGGCGGTCCTCAGCGGGAGTGATTGACTTCGATGGAAACATGCACCAGTTCCTCGTGAATCTGGAGCAACTGGCGGATGTAGTCGGGCGTGACTTCCGGCTCTCCCACCACCGCCACGATGCAGGCGTATTTGTCTTTGCCTACGCGCCAGACATGCAGGTCGGTGATGTCGGCGGGCAAGGGGCCTTCGGCAATCGCCTCGCGCACCTCCTGGGTGACGGGGGCATCCATCTCGGCATCCAGCAGCACCCGGCTGCTGTCGCGCAGCAGGCCCAGAGCCCACGCCGCCACCAGTACGGCCCCGATGAGGCCCATGGCCGGGTCCAGCCAGGCAAAGCCCCACAGCATGCCGCCGAGCAAAGCGACGATGGCCATCACCGATGTGGCTGCATCGGCAAGCATATGCAGATACGCCGAGCGCAGATTGAGGTCGCCGTGTCCTGCATGGGAATGTTGGTCGTGACCGTGGTGTTCGTGCCCATGGTGATGGTGGTGCTGGCCTCCCTTGAGCAGCCAGGCGCACAGCAGATTCACAACCAGCCCCAGTGCCGCGATACCAATGGCCTGTTCATAGTGGATGGAGGAGGGGGACAGCAGGCGTTCCACGGACTGGATGGCCATCAGCGCTGCGACCAGCAGCAGCAGGATGGCGCTGGTGTATCCCGCCAGAATTTCGATCTTCCATGTGCCGAAGGCAAAGCGTTGGTCGCCGGCCAGGCGCCGCGCTGCGGCATACGCTCCCACGGAAAGTCCCAGCGCCAGGGCGTGGGAGCTCATGTGCCAGCCATCGGCCAGCAAGGCCATGGAGTTGAAGTAATAGCCCCCGGCAATCTCCAGGGCCATCATGGCCAGGGTCAGCAGCATCGCCAGCTTGGCTTTCTGTTCCGCCAAGGGGTTGCCTGCATCAAAGACGTGGGAGTGTGTGCGGGCAGCCGGCTGGGCTGCGTGGGGGGGCATCGATGCGGCGTTCATTCATATACTGTACCCCAGTATATTGATGGCGTTAAAATTACCACCTATGTCGCATACAGTTCTCAACAAAAAACCGCTGCTGGCACGGATTCGGCGTATCAAGGGCCAGACCGAGGCCTTGGAGCGCGCGCTGGAGGGTTCGGCCGAGTGTGCGGTCATCCTCCAGCAGTTGGCTGCCGTGCGGGGTGCCGTGAATGGGTTGATGCTGGAAGTTCTGGAAGGGCATGTGCGCGAACACCTGGGTGATGCCGATGCCCCTGCAGAGCAGCGGGCCAAGGACCTGGACCTGGTGGTGTCGGTGATGCGTTCCTATGTGAAGTGATACCCCGGTAGGGTATCGGCAGCCGATGGCGCGTGGCTGAGCAGTGCGGGATGTAGGGGGAGTGCGGGGCGCCGGAGCCTGCGCCCCTACCGCCGTCATTCAACCTTTGATTTCAAGCAGGCACAAGCCGCTGCGGATGCGGCATCGCCTTGAGCAGGCCACGGTCGGGGCATCCAGGCGCCCGATCATGGTGGCGCAGTCTTTCGGGCGCGGGCTGGGACCTGCTGCCATGGGCGCGAAAAAGCATTTGCCGGATGGGCCGGTGCGTCACAGTCGGTTTTTTGCGTAGCGTTGGGAGAGCCTTTGGTGGAAGACAGCCTCTTGTCTGCAAAGAGGATTTCCAGCTAAAGGTGACGAGCCTGATCTCGGCACTGGTTTCACAGTTAGGGCTGCTTGGTTCCCCACCTGACCCGGTTGGCTGCTTCCCCATGCGAGGAGGCCCGTCACCTCGCATTGTACCCGAGGATTGATCCATCGCCGGCGCGAATGCCTTGACGGCGCAAGGCGGGTGCGCCAGCCCGTAGAATCCTGCGCATGTCCTATCTCGTGCTTGCCCGCAAATACCGCCCCCGCAATTTCTCTGAAATGGTGGGGCAAGAGCATGTCGTGCAGGCGCTGACCAATGCGCTGACCCAGCAGCGCCTGCACCACGCCTATCTGTTCACGGGCACGCGTGGTGTGGGCAAGACCACGGTGTCGCGTATCCTGGCCAAATCGCTCAACTGCGTGGGGCCGGACGGTCAGGGCGGTATCACGGCCACGCCCTGCGGCGTGTGCCCGGCCTGCAAGGAAATCGACAGCGGACGCTTCCCCGACTACACCGAGCTGGACGCTGCCTCGAACCGCGGTGTGGACGAAGTCCAAAGCCTGCTGGAGCAGGCCGTCTACAAGCCGGTGCAAGGGCGCTTCAAGGTCTTCATGATCGACGAAGTGCACATGCTGACGAATACGGCATTCAATGCCATGCTCAAGACGCTGGAAGAGCCGCCGGAGTATCTGAAGTTCGTGCTGGCCACCACCGATCCGCAGAAGGTGCCGGTCACCGTGCTGTCGCGCTGCCTGCAGTTCAATCTGCGGCCCATGGCGCCCGATACGGTGCTGGAGCATCTGACCAGCGTGCTGGGGACCGAAAGCGTGCCGGCCGAGCCTCAGGCGCTCAAGCTGCTGGCGCGCGCTGCCCGCGGCTCCATGCGCGATGCGCTGTCGCTGACCGATCAGGCCATTGCCTTTGGCAGCGGCCAGCTGCAGGAAGCCACCGTGCGCCAGATGCTGGGCAGCGTGGACCGCAGCTATGTGTTCCGTCTGATCGGGGCACTGGCGCAGGGCGATGGCCGTACCGTGGTGGAAACGGTGGACAGCCTGCGGACCAACGGTGTCTCGGCCTCGGCCACGCTGGAAGACATGTGCGCCGTGCTGCAGCGCATGGCCGTGCTGCAGGCCGTGCCGCAGATGGCCGATGCGGCGGACCCTTCCGATCCGGAAGCCGCCGAGATGGCCGCCCTGGCGCAGCAGATGCCTGCCGATGAAACCCAGTTGCTCTACAGCATCAGTCTGCATGGGCGCACCGAACTGGGCCTGGCGCCCGATGAATACGCTGCGCTGACCATGGCGTTGCTGCGCCTGCTGGCCTTCAAGCCCCAGGGCACAGCCGATGCGGCCACGGTGGAAAAAAAAACTCTAGCGAAACCCGTCACACAGGCTGAAGCAGCCCGCATCCAGGCGCCGGCCCCGGCGCAGGCTAGCGCGCAAGCCGTCACAGTGGTGGCTGCGGAGCCGGTTCCTGCTGCGCCGGCCGTTCCGGAGGTGGCACCGGTTGTGCCTGCCGCTGCCCCTGTGCAACCGCCGGCATCCGTCGCGCCGGTGCAGGCTCCGGCCGTGGCGCCTGCCGTCCAGTACACTGCGTCGCCCATCGCGGCGCCAGCGCCTGCCGGGGAGCCTGCTGCGCGCGCCACCCCGGCGGCTGCCGATGTGGTGCAGGCTCCCGCACCCGTGGCACCCCCTGCAGCGCCGAAAGCCACTGCTGTGCAATCGCACGCAGCGCCGCAGCCCGCGCAGCAGCCTGCCGTGAGTAACGAAGTGCCGCCCTGGGAAGATATTCCCGAGGTAGCGGTGGAAGAATCCGACAGCAGCGACGATGCCGACTCCGCACCGCCCGCCTGGGAGGGTCCCATGGACGGCGAGCCCATGGACCTGCCGGATGATCCGCTGGACGCCATGGAACCTGTGGATGCCGCTCCCGCACCGCGCAGCGCACCCGCGGTGCAGGACTACGCTCCGGCACCCGCGCCGCTGGAAGTTCCGACCACGCCACTGGGCGATGTCTGGCATGGCGTGGTGACGCAACTGGTGCAGGCCGAGGCCGTGACTGCCCTGGTGCGCGAGCTGGCGCTGCAGTCCCAGTTGGTGGCCCAGGAGGGCGACAGCTGGACGCTGCGCGTGGAGCGCACCTCGCTGAACCAGGCTACCGCCAAGGAGCGGCTGCGCAAGGCTTTGGCCGACGCCGGGCACTGCCAGACGCTGGTAGTGGAAAATGGCGCTGCGGCCGATACCCCGGCCAAGCGCAATACCGCGGCTGCCCAGCGTCACCAGAAGCTGGCGGAAGCCATTGTGCTGAACGACCCCCAGGTGCAGACATTGATGCGCGCGTACGGTGCCAAAATCGTGCCTGGCAGCATTCGCCCTGCATAAGCAGGGCCCGGCAGACGCTGCCCATGGCACGTCTGCTTCTGTGACCGATTCATACTGAGAAAACCAACGCAAAGGATTTAGCCATGTTCAACAAAGGACAACTCGCCGGCCTGATGAAGCAAGCCCAGGCCATGCAGGACAACCTGAAGAAGGCCCAGGAAGAGCTGGGCAACATCGAGGTGGAAGGTGAGTCCGGCGCCGGTCTGGTCAAGGTCGTGATGACCTGCAAGCACGACGTCAAGCGCATCACCATCGACCCCAGCCTGCTGGCCGAAGACAAGGACATGCTGGAAGACCTGGTGGCCGCCGCTTTCAACGCTGCCGTGCGCAAGGCCGAAGAGACCAGCAACGAGAAGATGGGCAAGCTGACCGCTGGCATGCCCGGTCTGCCCGGTGGCATGAAGTTCCCGTTCTAAGCACCGCGCGCAGCCGCCCGGCGTCGCTTGTGCGTTGCCTTGCCGCTCTGCGGCAGCGGATGGCGCAGGGCGCGGCACGGGTGGTGTTCATCCTGCAGCCTGCTGCTGCACAGGCCGCCGTGGCCTGGATGGGATGACCGCAGCGCAGCTGTGCTGCAGGGCCGGACGGACTGTGGTCCGGGTGGTCTGTGACCGAGGGAAAGCGCTGGCGCTTTCCCTTTTGCTTTGGGCGCTGCCGTTTCGCTGCGCACCGGGCTGGATATTTCTGGATTCTGGAGTGTTGCCGATGTCCGAACTGCTTCAACCGCTGGAGCCCCTGATCCAGGCGCTGCGCCGCCTGCCGGGCGTGGGCGTCAAAACTGCGCAGCGCATGGCGTTCCATATGCTGCAACGCGACCAGGAAGGTGCGCGCCAGCTGGCGCGGGCGCTGGTGACCGCCGTGGATTCCGTGCGCCACTGCGAAAAATGCAACACCTTCACGCACGAGACGGTGTGCAGCATCTGCCGCGATGAAGGGCGCGACGCCGCTCGCCTGTGCGTGGTGGAGACGCCGGCGGATCTGGCGGCCATGGAGCGCACAGGCGCCTACCGTGGCTACTACTTTGTGCTGATGGGGCGGCTGTCGCCCATGGACGGTGTGGGCCCCAAGGACATCGGCCTGCCCGAGCTGCTGGTGCGCACCCAGGAACCGGCGCTGCAAGAGGTGATTCTGGCCACCAGCTTCACCGCCGAAGGCGAGGCCACGGCCCACGCCATCACGGAGCTGCTGCAAGGCCGCTCCATCGAGGTCACCCGTCTGGCGCGGGGCGTGCCGGTGGGCAGCGAGCTGGAATATGTGGACCTGGGCACGATTGCCCATGCGCTGGTGGACCGGCGCTGAGCCCGACCCACGCCGCTGCCATGCGGTGGTGGGGGCGCAAGCAGGGGCGCTGGCAAGCAAGGCAGGGCCGCGTGCCTGCCTTCGCAGCCGCTTCGGCCGCCCTGATCGCATCACAGCACCAGATGCACAAAAAAAGGACTGCCCAGGCAGTCCTTTTTTGATGGCGCAGGGCCTGGTCAGCGCTTGCGCTTGGAAGGCGTTCCGCCCTTTTGGGCCACCGCGGTCTTGCCTTCGTTGCGCGGCACGGCCTTGACAGCGGTCTTGCTGTTGCGGCTGACCTTGGTCACGGTCTGCTGGCGGCCATTGCCGCTGCTGGCCACACTGGCGGCCACACGGGCCGGAAGGTACATGGTCAGTGACTGGCCGCTGCGCAGGCTGGCATTGGGGCGCAGGTCGTTCCAGCTCACCACATCGCTGGAGCTGACGTTGTAGCGCCGTGCAATGCTGATGATTGTGTCACCCTTGCGGGCCTTGACGGTGCTGCGCCGCGTCGTGACTTCGGGTGCAAAGGCGATGCTGGCGGTATCCGCCACCTGGCCGGAGACATCGCCGGCTTCGCCTGTACGCGGGATCATCAGTGCCGAGCCGGACTTGATCAGCATGCGCGGCGGGATGTTGTTGGCGGTACGCAGGTCGTACTCGCTCATGCCGGCGCGCTGTGCGGCATCGGCCACGCTCATGGTGCGTGGCAGCACCCACACAGTCCAGCTGGCATGCTGGCCTTTGTCATAGGCCTCCAGGTTGCGGCGGAATACCTTGGCATTGTCCCAGGGTAGCAGGATCTGCGGCGTGCCGGCCGCCAGGATGACGGGTTTGTGGAATGATGGGTTGAGGGCGCGGAAGTCTTCTTCGCGCACGTCGGCCAGCTTGGCGACCAGGGCCACGTCGATGTCGCGGGTGATTTCCACGGCCTGGAAATAAGGGTGGTTCTCGATCAGCGGCAGCTGGGCGCTGAAGCGTCCGGGCTGGGCAATGATGTTCTTGACTGCCTGCAGCTTGGGCACATAGTTGCGCGTTTCGGCGGGCATGTTCAGCTCGGTGTAGCCCGTGCCCAGGCCCAGCGTCTGGTTGCGCTTGATGGCGCGACCCACGCTGCCTTCGCCCCAGTTGTAGGCGGCCAGGGCCAGGTGCCAGTCGCCGAACATGTTGTAGAGCTTTTGCAGATAGTCCAGCGCTGCGCGCGTGGAGGCCATCACATCGCGCCGGTCGTCGCGGAAGCTGTTTTGCTTCAGGTCGAAATAGGTGCCTGTGGCGGGCATGAACTGCCACATGCCGGCGGCCTTGGCGCTGGACACGGCCTGCGGGTTGAACGCGCTTTCGATATAGGGCAGCAGTGCCAGTTCGGTGGGCATGTCGCGGCGTTCCAGCTCTTCCACGATGTAGAACAGGTATTTGCTGGAGCGCTCGGTCATGCGCTGGATGTAGTCGGGGCGGCTGCTGTACCACTGCTCCTGGTTCTGGACCAGGTCCTGTTCCAGATCGGGCATGGCAAATCCGTTGCGGATGCGTTCCCACAGGTCGGCTGGCGGCGTCAGCGATGCCACCTTGCCGCCGCGGGCGCTCTTGTTGCTCAATGGGCTGAGCGGACCTTGGGGAATATGGCTGGTGACCGACGCGGTGCTGGCGTTCGGTGCCGTGCCATCGGTGGGCGTGGTGGTGGCGCAACCGGCCAGCCACAACGCACTGCACAGTAAAAGAATATGCCTCAAATTCATTGGAATACGTTTTTCCATTCGCGCAGCGCGGTGAAGACGCTGAGCGGGTGTTGGGTGTCGAGGTGAGGCGCGAATTGTGAAGCCCCTTGGGCTACTTGCACAACGTTACAACGCAAAAAAGGGTTGATTTCGCGCTCCACCGCCAGGGACGATGGCAGTGTGGGCTGTCCCTGTGCACGCAGATTCTGGCAGTGTGCCGCATGATGGAGCAGCTGCACATTGTTTGGTTCCACGGCCAAGGCGAAGCGCAAGTTAGAAAGTGTGTACTCATGTGCGCAGCACACGCGGGTGTCGGCGGGCAGGGACGCCAGTTGCTGCAGCGAATCGAACATCTGTGCCGGCGTGCCTTCGAACAGGCGGCCGCAGCCGGCCGAAAACAGGGTATCGCCGCAGAACAGAATGGGGGCATTCCCGGGGCCGGGACCTCCAGGGCTGGCACAGTAATACGCCACATGGCCGCTGGTGTGGCCGGGAATGGCCAGTACCTGCCAGTGCAGGCCCAGCAGGTGCAAGGTATCACCGCCGTCCACGCGGGTGGCCGGTTCGGGAATGGTCTCGAAGGCGGGACCGTAGACCGTGGCGCCGGTGGCTTCGCGCAGTGCCGCCACGCCGCCGACATGATCGGCATGGTGGTGGGTCACTAGAATGGTCCGCAGCGCAAGGCCCCGGGCCTGCAACACCTGCATGACAGGCTCGGCCACGCCGGGGTCGACCACCAGGGCCTCGTGGCCATCGTGCAGCAACCAGATGTAATTGTCCGCCAGCGCGGGTATGGGCAACAGGTTCATGAGTGAGACGAATCGGGTAGTACACCCTTGGAATGCGACGGCGTCGGGCCAGTACCTGCTGGACTGGGAGCAGCAACGCTGCGACGAGGCCGTGTCCGATATTTTCGGCTATCACAGCCTTCAGTGGGGTATGCCGATGCTACAAGGGTTACGAACCAACCGCATGCCCCACCGGTGGCTGGCCCTGGAGTCCCCGGAGCAGGCCGCCTGGTGCCCGCCCGCCGCACAGGAAGGGGAGGTGGCGGCGGACAGTCCGCGGTGGGCTCCCGCTTTCTATGCCGATTTCCGCGCGTTGCCGCTGGCCGATGCCTGCATGGACCTGCTGATCCTGCCGCACACCCTGGAGCTCAGCCCCGACCCCCACGCCACGCTGCGCGAGGTGGCGCGCGTGCTGATGCCCGAAGGCAAGGTGCTGATCTTTGGCCTGAACCCCTGGAGCCTGTGGGGTGCCCAGCACGCGCTGGAGCGGCCGGCGGAGGACGCTGCCAATGCCACGCGGGGAATTGCCTATCTGCGGCTGCGCGACTGGCTGCGGCTGATGGAGCTGGAAATCGAGGCGGTGGACTTCGGCGCCTTCACCCCCCATGTGCAGCAGGCGCGCTGGCAGCAGCGCTGGGGCTGGATGAACCGTGTGGGAGCCAAAACCTGGCCCATACTCGGCGCTGTTTATTGCGTGGTGGCCATCAAGCGCGTGCAGGGCATGCGGCTGCTGGAGCCCGGCTGGCGCACGCGCCGTGTCAATGCGCCAGGCGCGGTGCCCGTGGCCCAGCGCAATCCATCGTCGAAATACAAGGATATGAAGTTGTGAACAAGGTTGTGATCTACACGGACGGCGCCTGCAAGGGCAACCCCGGCCCTGGTGGCTGGGGTGTGCTGATGCAGGCGGGAGACGCCAAGAAGGAACTGTTTGGCGGCGAACGTGAAACCACCAACAACCGTATGGAGCTGCAGGCGGTGATCGAGGCGCTCAGCGCCCTCAAGCGTCCCTGCGATGTGACGCTGTACCTGGACAGCCAGTACGTGCGCAAAGGCATCACCGAATGGATCCACGGCTGGAAGGCCAAAGGGTGGCGCACGGCCAGCAAGGAACCCGTCAAGAATGCAGAGCAGTGGCAGCAGCTGGACGCGCTGGTCAGCGGCGCCGGCCACCGCATCGACTGGCGCTGGGTCAAGGGCCACGCCGGAGACCCGGGCAATGAACGCGCCGACGCCCTGGCAAACAAGGGCGTGGACCAGGCACTGGGGCGGCTGTAAGCACCGCGGACGCCACGCTCGCCATGCGCGCGATACGCTTGTTGCACCCCGTCGTACGGGAAGTGCGGCCGGGCTGCTGTGCCTACCTTCGACGAACGACAAGTAATGCAAGCCCTTAGCAGGGAGACCCTGGTGGCGCTGGCCATGGAAAACCCCGCCAACCGTGCCTTGCTGGCGTTGCTGCCCACGCTGGAGCTGCCGCAGGGCATGCTGACTGCGGGCTGCCTGTTCCAGACGGTGTGGAACCTGCAATCCGGCCGCCCGCCCCAGTGGGGCATCAAGGACTATGACGTCATCTACTTTGACGACGATCTGTCCTGGGAGGCCGAAGACCGCGTCATTGCGCGCGTGCGCCAGGCATGCCAGCGCCTGGGCGTGCATGTGGAGGTGCGCAACCAGGCCCGTGTGCACCTGTGGTATGCCCAGAAATTCGGCGCCAGCTACGCGCCGCTGCACCGGGCCACCGATGGCATCGACCGCTACCTGATCTGCTCCACCTGCATCGGGGTGGACGTTGCCACCGGCGTGCTGTATAGCACCCACGGACTGGACGATCTGCAGCGCAATGTGCTGCGGATCAATCCCCTGAACCACCAGCCTGCCATGTTTGCCGACAAGGTACGCAGCTACCAGGAACGCTGGCCATGGCTGACGGTGGAGGCAGCATGCTGAGTGGCTGTGGCGCGCGCTTGGCCGCATGGCTGACGATTTCCCCGTGCCAGAATGGCGCGCATGGATGCTGAACCGGTGAAGGAGGGCGCATGCGGGCGCTGCACGAGCTGTTGAACCATGCCGAGTCGGCGTTGCCGCTGATCACGGCGTGGGCCCGGGATGCGGAGCTGCCCGTGGAGCTGTTGCCGCCCTCGGCCGCATGCGATGCGGTGCTGCTGGCGCTGCAGGTGACGACGCGTTCGCCGCTGGGGGCCATGGCCCATGGCACCGGCGGCGTGCTGGTCGATGGGGGCTGGCTGCGCCTGCTGGGTTCGGGTCATCCCCGGCTGTCGCGCGATCTGGCGGCATGGAACCAGTCGCGCGGCGATGGCTTTCTGTTGGTGGGCGATGATGCCGTGGGCGGCTTCTTCGCCATCAACGGCGGTGCGCTGGGGGCGGACCGGGGAGGCATCTACTATCTGGCACCGGACACCCTCGCCTGGGAAGCGCTGGAGATGGGGCACACGGCGTTCATGCAGTGGGCTTTTTCCAGCCGTCTGTGCGACTTCTACCGCGATTTGCGCTGGGAGGGCTGGCAGGCCGATGTGGCGGCGCTGGATGCCGACAGTTGCATGGGTTTCTATCCTTTTCTGTTCACTGCCCAGGGTTCGGTGCACACCAGCGCACGCCGGCCCACGCCCGTGGCGGAGCATTACGCTTTCATGTGCCAAGGCGGGACGCAGGCCTGCAGCAGCCCGTGAGGCAGGGAGCCGGGCAGGCCTCGGCAGCACCTTGCACCGCCATGGAACCACACTGAGACGACGATGGTCAGTTACACACTCGACAACGGCGAAACCTTGCATGCGCAGGCGCCGGACACTTTCTATCTGCCGCCTGGCGAGATGCGGGCCGGGTTGAATGTGGGCGACTTTGCCAAGCTGGTCTTTCGCATCACCCACGAGGCAGGGGAGAACGTGGAGCGCATGTGGGTGATCGTCCAGGCCCGCCAGGGTGCGGGCTATCTGGGCACGCTCGACAACCAGCCGTATTGCACGCAAGCCCTGGCGCCTGGCCTGCAGGTGGCGTTCGGCCCCGAGCATGTGATCCAGATCCTGCGCGGTGATTAGACGCACCGCCCATGCGCAGCCCGCATTAGCATCCTCCCTCCCCCATGTCCCTGCAACCCTATGCGGACTTCGGTCTGCTGAGCAAACACCAGCTGCGCGCGCTGGCGGACAGGCTGGTGGTGCAGGATGTGCTGGCGGTGGACAGGTGCATAGCGTTTGTGCTGGCGGACACCCGGCTGTGGCATGGCCGGGCCCGGGCAATGGTCTGCCGCCGCCTGAAGCACTGCCCGCTGGGGCGCAGCCAGCGCACACAGCTGCTGTCCGGCATTCTTCTGCGGCTGCAGACCGGAGCGTTTGCCGAACAGTTCAAGGACCAGCTGCGCCTGGCACGGCATCTGGACCGGCAGCGCACCCTGGCCGCTGCGGAACGCGCACTGACCAGCAGCCGCCCCTATGTGCAGCGTTAAGCGCAGTGGACGGTGGCGGTGTGCCAGTCCCCAGCGCCATCCATCGCCGTCTCTGTCCCCCGCGCCAGCCCCACCTGACCGGCATTGCCGCGCGGTAGCGGGTTCCGTTTCAGGCGGCCTCCACCACCATCCGCACCGCCGCTTCAGCCTGTGCGCCCTGTGGCCGCACGGTCCTGCGGATTTCCTGGCCGTCCTGCAGCAGCACCAGCGTGGGCCAGAGCTTGACGCGGAACAGGCGCCCCAGGCGGCGGCCGGGGCCGTCTTCCACCTTGATGTGCTGGATGTCGTCTCGCGGCGCCAGCACCTTGCGGATGGCGTCCTGCGCGCCCAGGCAGTGGGGACACCAATCGGTGCCGAATTCCAGCAGCACCAGGCCGGGCAGGGCTTGCACAGCCTCGGCGATGGGCTCTGGCAGGGTGGCGGTGTCGGTGTAGGCCATGGATGCGTTCACTGCAAAAAGAATGCAGCTTTTATAGCAGGCCGTGCAGTGGCAGCGCGTTGACCAGGGTTGCTGCCGCCAGATCGCCCTGGTGGTGGTCCAGCAGCAGCAGGGCGTCGGCCTGCACCAGGCTGCTGAGCATGGCTGAGCTCTGGTTGCCGGTGGGGCGGGCCTCGACTTGGCCCTGGGCATTGGTGTGCAGGGTGGCACGGACGAATTCGGTGCGGCCGGCACGCTTGCGCAGCGGCACAGCCAGCGGAACCTGCACCAACGCTGGCGTGGCACGCTCGGCATCCATGCCCATGGCCTGCAGCAGCGCGGGGCGAGCCAGCAGCGCAAAGCTGAGGAGGGTGGCAACCGGGTTGCCGGGCAGGCCCAGCAGCAACGCGCCAGGGCGACCGTCTGCCCGGTGCATGCGGCCGACGGCCAGTGGGCGGCCGGGGCGCATGGCGATGCGCAGGAAAGCCACATCGCCCAGCTCGGCCAGCAGGGTCTGCGTATGGTCGGCGTCGCCGCTGCTGACGCCGCCGCTGGTCAGGATGACATCGGCATCCTGTGCGGCGTGCTGCAGTGCGGCGCGCAGTGCGGCAGGCTCGTCGCGTACGGCGCCCAGGTCGTGCACGGTGCAGCCCAGTTGCTGCAGTGCCGCGGCCAGTGCAAAGCGGTTGCTGTCGTAGATGGCCCCGGTGCGGGCCGCTTCGCCCGGTTGCAGCAGCTCATCGCCGGTGGAAAACAGGGCCACGCGCAGGCGGCGGCGCACGGTCAGCTGGGCCAGGCCCAGGCCGGCGGCCAGGCCCAGCTCGGCAGGACCCAGGCGGGTGCCGGCAGGCAGGGCGGTGGCGCCTGTGGCCAGTTCCTCGCCGCGCTGGCGGCGGTTGGCGCCGGGGCGCAGTCCGGCGCTGGCAAAGCGCACCGTCGGTACTGCCGCATCCGCAGGGTCTTCCAGTTGGCACAGCTCAAACGGCACAACGGTGTCCAGTCCCGGCGGGAGCATGGCACCCGTCATGATGCGCAGTGCATTGCCAGCGGGAACATCGCCCGTCCAGGGCTGACCGGCCAGCACGGTCCCCGCAACGGGCAGCGCCAGCGGTTCGGCCGTGGCCAGCCACTGGCCGGCAAAGGCGTAGCCGTCCATGGCGGCGTTGTCGTGCGGCGGTACATCGACGGGGGACAGGACATCGGCTGCCAGCACGCGGCCCAGCGCCTGTTGCAGCGGCAGCGACTCGGTCTCTGCCACGGGCTGGGCCAGGGCGCGCAGCAGGGTGTGGACCTGGTTTACCTGCATGGCGCCGGCATCCGCGCCAATCCGGGTCAGCAGTTGGGTCATCCAGGAGGGGGACATCAGCGGTTCTCCATCTTCGGTACGGCGGCGTGCAGCCCTTCCAGGGCATGCAGCTCCTGCAGGGAGTTGGCATTGGCAAAGGCCAGCGGGTCGTCGCCCGGCTGGTCGAAGCAGGCCACGGCCAGCGGGTGCAGCGCGGTCCAGCGGTCGATCTTGCGACCGCCTGCGCTGACGAACTGCTGCAGGCTGGCGAGCAGGCTGGTGTGTATCAGGCAGAAAGCGGGCTGGGCACGCAGAGGTGGGGCATGGATGGCTGTCGCTGCGCTGGCGGCGTCCGCATGGGGTGCTGCCGGCTCGGTATCCGGCGCGTGCGCCAGGGCCAGCGGGGCCTGTGCGGCTTCGGCTGCGGCCACCAGGCGCGCGGCCAGGTCGGCGGGAAAGCGGGGCGTATCGCAAGGCACGGCCAGCAACCAGGGGGTGCGGCAATGCAGCAGGCCGGCCAGAAAGCCTGCCAGGGGGCCGGGGTAGTCGGCCTCGGTGTCGACCACCACCTCCACGCCCCAGGCACGGTAGGTCTCGAGATGGCGGTTGGCGTTGACCAGCAGCGGCCCGACCTGGGGCGCTAGGCGCTGCAGCGCGTGCCGGGCCAGCGGCTGGCCGGCAAACGGCTGCAAGCCCTTGTCCACGCCGCCCATGCGGCTACCACGGCCGCCGGCCAGCACCATGCCGGTGATGTCGGAAGTAGCGATCATGTTCTTCAAAAAATATAGCTGCCTGCTCCCCTGCAGCAGGCAGGTGAGGCTGATTTGGCGCCAAGTGTAGCGGCAGGGCCGCAGCGCTTCGGGCGGTCAGGCCCCAGGGGTGTGGTGTCCATGGCGGGGATTTCACTGCGGCGTTCGGCCCTGCCCCAATCTGCCCACGTCTCCAGCAACCGATGTGCTGTCTGCCGGAGACCCTAGCTAAACGCCGCTGACTGGCGCTGCGGCCGTCCGCTGTTCAGGGGCCACCCGGTGCTTCAGGGCTCAACCCCCGATGTAGCTCATTTCAATCCGCCGGCGGGGCGCCGCTTCCGAAGGCGGCAGCTGGCTGCGCAGCTCGGAATAGCGGTCCGTGCGGCCTTGCCAGATGTCGGCTACAGCCGCAGACAGCTGCGCGTCGCTGCTGCCGTTGCGCAGCAGGGTGCGCAGATCCCAGCCCTGGTCGGCAAACAGGCAGGTGTAGAGCTGGCCTTCGGTGGACAGGCGGGCGCGGCTGCATTCGTGGCAGAAAGCCTGGGTCACGCTGCTGATCACGCCCACTTCGCCCAAGGCTGGGTCGTGGCGGCCGTCGGCGCCGACATAGCCCCAGCGCTGGGCGGTTTCGCCGGGGGCAGTCGCTTCCAGCGGCACCAGGGGCAGCTCGCGCTGCAGCAG
>Ga0160492_100712_pt1 | contig 16199 bp, 17 predicted proteins | sample DID2MG_FD_108258 | JGI IMG/M metagenome (GOLD analysis project Ga0160492, IMG submission 108258) | Enriched soil microbial communities from UW Madison campus, WI, USA - DID2877_E24_FP2 MG | ecosystem: Environmental > Terrestrial > Soil > Unclassified | place: USA: Madison, Wisconsin | collected...
AACATCTTCCGTGGTGTCGCCGGGGGCTCGGTCGGGATGGACCGTGCCACCGCCGACTACATGGGCATGCTGGCCACCGTGATGAACGCCCTGGCCCTGGCAGACGCCATGGACAAGCAGGGCCTGGTGGCCCGAGTGATGTCCGCCATTGCCATCGAGCAGGTGGTTGAGCCCTATGTGCGCCCCAAGGCGCTGCAGTATCTTGAAGAGGGCAAGGTCGTCGTGTTTGCGGCCGGCACAGGCAATCCTTTCTTCACCACCGACACCGCCGCAGCGTTGCGCGGTGCCGAAATCGGTGCTGAACTGGTGCTCAAGGCCACCAAGGTGGACGGCGTTTATACTGCCGACCCCCAGAAGGACCCCACGGCCACGCGTTATACGAAGCTCAGCTTTGACGAGGCCATGTCCCGCAATCTGGGCATCATGGATGCGACCGCGTTTGCCCTGTGCCGCGACCAGAAGCTGCCCGTGCGGGTGTTCTCCATCATCAAGCACGGCGCCCTGAAGCGTGTGGTGATGGGTGAAGACGAAGGTACGCTGGTTTACGCTTGACGACAATGGCCGAGGCCTGCCCACGATGCAGGCGGGCGCCCAGGAGAAAACATGACGATTGCCGATATCAAGAAAAATGCAGAAACCAAGATGGACCAGTCCATCTCGGCTTTCAAGAACAACCTGCAGAAGATCCGCACCGGCCGCGCCAACCCCGCGCTGCTTGATACGGTACAGGTCGAGTACTACGGCTCCATGGTTCCCTTGAGCCAGGTGGCCAATGTGGCCCTGATCGATTCGCGCACCATCAGCGTGCAGCCTTGGGAAAAAGGCATGGGCGCCAAGATTGAAAAGGCCATCCGCGAAAGCGACCTGGGCCTGAACCCTGCCTCCATGGGCGACTTGATTCGCGTACCCATGCCGCCCATGAGCGAAGAGCGCCGCAAGGAAATGACCAAGCTCGCCCGCAACGAGGGCGAGAGCGCCAAGATTGCCGTGCGCAACCTGCGCCGCGATGCCAACGAGTCCGTCAAGAAGCTCGTCAAGGACAAGCTGGCCTCCGAGGACGACCAGAAGCGCGCCGAAACCGACGTGCAGAAGTTCACCGATAAGCATATCGCCGAGATCGATGCGCTGGTGGCCGCCAAAGAGCAGGAAATCATGGCGGTCTAGAGCGTGTTATGCGCTTTTACGTACCCGCGTTGGCCCCACACGCAGGTGATCGCAAGGCGCAGTGCGCAGGCAAGGCCCCGGCCTTGGCGAGCGCTGCAGCGCCGCGAGTGCCTGCGTGTGGGGCCAACCCTTTGGGAAAGTCGGGGAAAGGCCCGGCTACGTCGTTGCAAGCCGCTTGCGGTATTCATACCGCGGCGCGTCCTGCGCCTAGTTGCCGGGCCTTTCCCCGACTTTCGCGGGCACTTAAAAGTGCATCACACGCTCTAGGCCCCAGGGCTTGAACATTCACATGGCTGACTCTTCGTTGGTGCCACACCACATTGCCATCGTCATGGATGGCAACGGCCGCTGGGCCACGCGCCGTTTTTTGCCGCGCCTGGCGGGCCACAAACAAGGCGTGGATTCACTGCGCCGCTGTGCACGCGCCTGCGTGCAGCGCGGTGTGGCTGTACTCACGGTGTTTGCGTTCTCCTCCGAAAACTGGAACCGCCCCGCCGACGAGGTCTCTGGCCTCATGGAACTGTTGGCGATGGCGCTGGCGCGCGAAGTGCCGCAACTCAAGAAGGATGGCGTGCGCCTGTATTTCGTGGGTGAGCGTGCGGGTCTTTCGCAGAAGGTCCGCGATGGCCTGGCGCAGGCAGAAGCCGCTACGGCTGAAAATACCCGCCTGGTGCTCAACGTGTGTTTCAACTACGGTGGCCGCTGGGACATTGCCCAGGCAGCAGCGTCGCTGGCGGCACGGGGTGAGCCTATCACCGAGGCCAGCCTGCAGGGTGCGATGGGCATGGCCCATGTGCCCGATCCCGACCTGGTGATTCGCACCGGCGGGGAAATGCGGATCAGCAACTTTTTGCTGTGGCAGGCCGCATACTCCGAGTTTTTCTTCAGCGACCGGTTGTGGCCGGATTTCGATGAGTCGGCGCTGGACGAGGCGATTGCTGCCTTCGGTGGCCGCGAGCGCCGTTTTGGCAAAACCTCCGAACAAATCCTGTCCGCGCATCCCCAGCCGATGCCGGGCTAAGAACCTGAACAGGTTCTGAAAGGCCCCATGCTCAAGCAGCGCGTTATCACAGCCCTTGTCCTGCTGGCCATTTTGCTGCCGGCGCTTTTTTACCCATTCACGGTGCCCTTCACCGTGGTCGTGTTGGTGCTCATGGCGGCGGGTGCCTGGGAGTGGGGGCGTCTGAGCGGTTTTGGCCAGGCCGGCTCTCTCACCGTGGGCGCTGCTTGTGTCGCACTGTGTGCGGGTTCGTGGGCCCTGGGCTGGGTCGATCGTCCGTTGACCGCCCTGTGGGTGGTGGGCGGGGGGCTGTGGGTCTTGGCGGCTGCCTGGCTGCTCAAGGCAGGGGTGCCTGGTTGGCCCCGCATTCCGGGTGGAGTGCGCCTGGTGGCCGGGGTATTGGCGCTGTGGCTCGCTTGGCTCGCCGTAGTGCAGGCGCGCAATGTGGGTATCAATTTTCTGCTGTCGGTGCTGCTCCTAGTGTGGGTCGCAGACATCTTTGCTTATTTCGCTGGCCGCGCTTTTGGCCTGCGCTTCACAAAAGGCAAGCTGGCCCCTTCGATCAGTCCTGGCAAAAGTTGGGAGGGCGTGTGGGGCGGTTTGGCGGGCGTGGTGGTCATGGCCTTCGTCTGGGTCGTGGCCGATGCGCACTGGCAGGCGGCTGTGCCCAGTTTTTACAGCCGAATGGCGCTACAAGGCTGGTGGATGCTGGTGCTTGCCGCGCTGTTCATGGTGGCCATGAGTGTGTCGGGAGATCTCGTGGAGTCCCTCATCAAGCGCAGCGCCGGTGTTAAGGACAGCAGCGGCCTGTTGCCCGGACACGGTGGTGTGCTCGACCGCGTGGATGCTCTGCTGCCCACGCTCCCCCTGGCCATGATGCTCACGAGCCTGACGACTCCATGAAGAAACAACAAATCACCGTCCTCGGTTCCACCGGCTCCATTGGCACCAGCACGCTGGATGTGGTGGCCCGCCATCCCGATCGCTTCGAAGTTTTTGCGCTCAGCGCTGCCACCCAGGTCGATCTTCTGCTGGCGCAGTGTGCACAGTTCCGTCCTCGCTTCGCGGTGATGGCGAGCGCGCCCCATGCGGCGCTTCTGGCTGAAAAATTAGTGGCCAATAGCCTTCCAACGCAGGTCCTTCAATCGCAAGATGCTCTTGAATTGATAGCTTCACACGATGAAGTAGACGCGGTGATGGCGGCCATTGTGGGCGCTGCGGGTCTCGCACCGTGTCTGGCGGCTGCGCGCGCGGGCAAGAGGTTGCTGCTGGCCAACAAGGAAGCGCTGGTGGTTGGTGGTGGGTTGTTCATGCAGACGGTGCGCGAGGGGCGGGCGACGCTGTTGCCCATCGATAGCGAACACTCCGCCATCTTTCAATGCCTGCCCGAAGACCCTGCCACTTGGGCGCAACGGGTGGACAGCATTTTGCTTACGGCTTCCGGGGGGCCGTTTCGGCAACGAGACCCGTCCACGTTGGCTGAGATCACACCCGCCCAAGCCTGTGCGCACCCCAATTTCTCGATGGGGCGCAAGATTTCGGTGGATTCGGCCACGATGATGAACAAGGCGCTCGAAGTGATCGAGGCCCGCTGGCTGTTCGATCTGCACCCGGACCAGATCAAGGTGGTGATCCATCCGCAGCAGATCATCCATTCCATGGTGCAGTTCAAGGATGCATCGATCCTGGCTCAATTGGGAACGCCCGACATGCGCGTGCCCATTGCCTGCGGCCTGGCCTGGCCGGAGCGCATTGCGAGTGGTGCGAGCAAACTGGACTTTTCGACCCTGTCCGCGCTGGCGTTTGAAGATGCTGACGCCCACCGCTTCCCGGGTTTGCACCTGTCCTGGCAAGCGCTGAAAGCGGCCGAAGGGACGACGGCCGTATTGAATGCTGCCAATGAGGTGGCTGTGGGAGCATTCTTGTCGGGACGGCTTCGTTTTGACCATATTCATGCCGTGAATCTTGCAACTTTGGAGGCGGTTTCCCCCTCCAAGCCCAATTCGCTCGAAGCGTTGCTGGACCTGGACAGCCAAGCGCGCAATGCCGCTGAGCAAGCTGCAGACCGCCTGGCTGCCTGAGTCTCCACCGCAACACGGACCCGCACATGCTCCTCACCATCGTTGCCTTCATCGTGGCCCTCGGCCTTCTGATTGCCGTACACGAATACGGCCACTACCGGGTGGCCGTGGCGTGCGGAGTGAAGGTGCTGCGCTTCTCGGTGGGCTTTGGCAACCCGTTGCTGCGCTGGCAGCCCAAGGGCTCGCCCACGGAGTTTGTCCTGGGGGCGTTTCCGCTGGGTGGATACGTGCGCATGCTGGACGAGCGGGAAGCGCCTGTGCCCCCCGAAGAGCGGCATCTGGCCTTCAACACCCAACCTCTGCGGTCTCGCGCTGCCATCGTGGCCGCAGGCCCTGTTGCGAATCTGCTGCTGGCCGTGCTGCTGTATTCCATCGTCAACTGGAACGGGGTGGAGGAGCCCAAGGCGGTCCTGGCCAGCCCGGTGGCTGGTTCCGTGGCGCAGAGCGCGGGCCTGCGTGGCGGTGAACTGGTCGCGCAGGCAGCGTTGGGTTCTGACGACCTGGAACCCGTGCGGTCGTTTGAAGATTTGCGCTGGCTGCTTACTCGCGGTGCCCTGGAGGGGGTGAACGTGCGCCTGGATGTGCAGCCACAGTCGGGGGCTGCACACCGGGAAATTTTGCTGGACATGTCGAAGATCGACAGCCGCGAAGCAGACGCCCAGCTGTTTCGCAAAATAGGCATTCTGGGGCCATGGACACGTCCGGTGCTGGGCGAGGTCATGCCTGACGGAGCCGCTGCGCGCGCCGGATTGCGCCAGGGAGATGTGGTGCTCAAGATTGGCGCCATCGATGTGGTGGATGGCCAGCAGCTGCGCGAGTTGATCCGGCAGTCCGTGCGTGGCAGCGAGCCACTGGCCCAGCCTTGGCGCGTGGATCGCGCGGGGCAGGTGCTGACCTTGGATGTTTTGCCGGAGGCCAAGCCGGAACTGGGCGCGACCATAGGCCGCATTGGGGCCTACGTTGGCGCTCCACCTGATTTCGTGACCGTTGAATATGGCGTGTTGGAAGGCGCTTGGGCCGGTGTGGTCAAGACCTGGGATGTGTCGGTATTGACGCTGCGCATGATGGGCCGCATGGTGATTGGTGAGGCATCTCTCAAGAATATCAGCGGGCCCTTGACCATCGCCGACTATGCTGGGCGTTCTGCCAGCCTGGGCCTGACGCAGTACCTCGTTTTCCTCGCCCTGATCAGCGTGAGCCTGGGCGTGCTCAACCTGCTGCCGCTGCCCGTCTTGGACGGAGGGCACCTGATGTATTATCTTTGGGAGGGTGTCACGGGCAGGGGGGTGTCAGACGCATGGATGGAGCGCCTGCAGCGTGGAGGCGTTGCGGTCTTGCTTCTCATGATGTCCATTGCCCTGTTCAACGATATCACTCGGCTCTTTGGCTAACACTTTTGCCGCGCTTGCCCTGCAACTGCGGCGCCAGCTTCATTCATGAAAAAACACATCAATCGCCTGGGCGTGCGTACCGCATCGGCCGTTGCAGCCATGATTTTTGCCGCCAATGCGGCATGGGCTCTGGAGCCTTTCAAGGTGCAGGACATCCGCGTCGAGGGGCTGCAGCGCGTCGAGCCCGGCACCGTGTTTGCCTCCATGCCACTGCGGGTTGGTGACGACTACAACGACGAGAAGGGCGCAGCTGCCATTCGCGCACTTTTCGGTCTGGGCCTGTTCAAGGACGTGCGCCTGGAGGCGACTGGCAATGTGCTGGTGGTTGTGGTGGAGGAGCGCCCCACTGTGGCCGACGTGGATTTCGCCGGTACCCGCGAGTTTGACAAGGACGCGCTGAAGAAGGCCATGCGCGATGTCGGGCTGACCGAAGGTCGTCCCTATGACAAGGCGCTGACCGACCGTGCCGAGCAGGAACTCAAGCGCCAGTACATCAACAAGAGCCTCTATGGCGCCGAGGTCGTCACGACCGTGACCCCGATCGAGCGCAATCGTGTCAACCTGACTTTCACCGTGGTCGAAGGCGATCCCGCCCGCATCAAGGAAGTACGCATTGTTGGCAACAAGGCCTTCAGCGAATCCACGCTCAAAGGCCTGTTCGATCAGGACACCGGTGGCTGGCTCAGTTGGTACACCAAGTCGGACCGCTATTCACGTGCCAAGCTCAACGCCGATCTGGAAACACTGCGCTCCTACTACCTGCAGCGCGGCTATCTGGAATTCCGTGTCGATTCCACCCAGGTCGCTATTTCGCCCGACAAGCAGGACATTTCCATCACGGTCAATGTGACCGAAGGTGAGCGTTATGTGGTGTCTGGCGTGAAGCTGGAAGGCAACTACCTGGACCGTGAAGATGAGTTCAAGTCCCTGGTCACCATTCGCCCTGGTGAACCCTATAACGCGGACCAGGTCACTGAAACGACCAAGGCGTTTTCCGAGTATTTCTCCCGGTTTGGCTTTGCGTTCGCGCGGGTAGAGGCCGTGCCCGAGGTTGACCGCGAGAGCAACCGCGTTGCTTTTGTTCTGCAGGCGGAGCCCTCGCGCCGTGCCTATGTGCGCCGCATCAATGTGAGCGGCAACAACCGCACACGCGACGAAGTGATCCGCCGCGAGTTCCGCCAGTACGAAGCCTCCTGGTACGACGGTGAAAAAATCCGCCTGTCGCGTGATCGCGTGGACCGCCTGGGCTTCTTCACCGAGGTCAATGTGGAGACCCAGGAGGTGCCGGGCTCTCCAGACCAGGTGGACCTGGTGATCAACGTGGCAGAAAAACCCACCGGATCGCTGCAGATGGGGGTGGGTTTTTCCAGCGCCGAAAAGGTGTCGCTGTCGTTTGGTATCAAGCAAGAGAACATTTTTGGCTCTGGCAACTACCTGGGCATTGATGTCAACACCAGCAAGTACCGCCGCACGCTCGTGTTCAGCACCACCAATCCGTACTTCACTCCCGATGGCATTTCTCGCACGCTGGACGTGTACTACCGCACGGACAAGCCTTACGAAGACCAGGGCGGTAACTACGAGTTGGTGACCACCGGCACGTCGGTGCGATTCGGTGTTCCGTTCAGTGAAACCGATACCGTGTTCTTTGGCGGTGGGCTGGAGCAGACCAAGATCAAGGCGGGTACGAACATTCCCGCCACCTACCTGGCCTATGCCGACCAGTTTGGCTACAGCAGCACCTCCATTCCTTTGACTATCGGTTGGTCGCGGGACGACCGCGACAGCGCTCTGGCACCGAATTCGGGCCGCTATCAGCGCCTCAATTCAGAATGGTCGGTGGCTGGGGATGCTCGCTATGTGCGGGCCAACTACCAGTACCAGCAGTACGTACCGCTGAACAAACGTTTCACCATCGCCTTCAATGGCGAGGTGGGTATCGGCAAGGGCATGAATGGCCGGCCGTTCCCGGTGTTCAAGAATTTCTATTCGGGCGGGTTGGGCTCGGTGCGTGGCTTTGACCAGGGTACCCTGGGTCCGCGCGACGTGACGGGGGCCTCTTTGGGGGGGCCAAAGAAGGTGACGCTGAACGCGGAGCTGATCGCGCCGTTCCCGGGTGCAGGGAACGACCGGACGCTGCGTGTATTCACCTTCTTTGACGTGGGTAATGTGTACGGAGAAAACGAAAAAGTTACCTTCAGTGACATGCGTTCTTCCGTGGGCCTGGGCTTGAGCTGGATTTCCCCGCTCGGTCCTTTGCGTCTGGCTTTTGCGCAACCGGTGCGCAAGTTCGCCGGCGATAGAATCCAGAAACTGCAATTCCAGATTGGAACGTCTTTCTAATGAAATCCATTTCTCGCCATATCTCTTTGGCTCTGCTGCTTGGCTCCATGGCCGTGGCAGCCCCTGCGCAAGCTCAAGAGTCGTTCAAAGCCGGTTTTGTCAATACAGACCGCATCTTCCGTGAGGCCAGCACTGCCAAGGCTGCACAGGCCAAGCTGGAGCAGGAGTTCTCCCGTCGCGAGAAAGAACTGGTGGACATGGGCAGTACCCTGAAGACCGCCACAGAGAAATTCGAACGCGAAGCCCCCACGATGGCTGAAAGCCAGCGCACGACCCGCCAGCGCCAGCTGGTGGACCAGGACCGTGAATTCCAGCGCAAGCGCCGCGAGTTCCAGGAAGACCTGAGCGCCCGCAAGAACGAGGAACTGTCCCAGGTGCTCGAACGTGCGAACAAGGTCGTCAAGCAAGTGGCTGAAGCCGAGAAGTACGACGTGATCCTCCAGGAGGCCGTTTACATCAACCCCAAGCATGACATCACCGACAAGGTGATCAAGGCGCTGAATGCCTCTGCTGGCAAGTAAGCCACAGCCCTGGACAGGTGGCGCGTGAGCTTGCTTCTTGGGCACATAGTTGATGCGCTCGGTGGCTCGCTGGAAGGAGGTGCGACACGGGATGTCGTCATCTCCCGCCTCGCGCCCCTGGAGGTTGCCGGGCCGGGAGATCTCAGTTTCCTGAGCAACCCCCGCTACCAACAGCAACTGGCCGCCTCCCGGGCGGCCTGTGTCATTGTGGCGCCTGCCATGCGCGATGCCGCCCTGGCACGCGGTGCCTGCATCGTTGCGGACAACCCCTACGTGTATTTCGCGCGTGCCACCCAATTGTGGCGGCAACGCAATGCACCAGCGCAGTGCGCGGGGGTACACGCCAGTGCCGTGGTGGATCCCACGGCACAAGTGCACCCCACTGCGACCATTGGGCCGCTGTGTGTGGTGGAGCGTGGCGCTCAGGTGGGCGCGGGGACCATCCTCAAGTCGCGTGTGACCGTGGGCGAGGATTGCACCATCGGCGCGCGTTGCATCGTGCACGCAGGTGTGGTGATCGGCGCGGATGGTTTTGGCTTTGCGCCCGAGCAAGGGCAGTGGGTCAAGATCGAGCAGCTCGGTGCCGTGCGCATCGGAGACGACGTCGAGATCGGCGCCAACACCTGCATCGACCGGGGCGCGCTTCAGGACACCGTCATCGAAGATGGCGTCAAGCTCGACAACCTGATCCAGATCGGCCACAACGTGCGCATCGGCAAGCACTCGGCCATGGCGGGGTGTGTGGGGGTGGCTGGCAGCGCGACCATTGGCGCGCACTGCACTGTGGGCGGCGGGGCGATTGTGCTGGGCCATCTGGAACTGGCCGACAACGTGCATATCTCGGCAGCTACCGTGGTCACACGCTCGCTCACGCGGCCTGGGCAATACACGGGCATGTTTCCCATCGACGACAATGCGCGTTGGGAAAAAAACGCTGCAACACTCAAACAACTGCACAGCTTGCGGGAGCGCATCAAGGCGCTTGAGCAGGCTCTCAAGGCAGCATGAACGGAAGAACAACTCGATGATGGATATTCACGCAATTCTCAAGCAACTGCCCCACCGCTACCCGTTCCTGCTGGTGGACAAAGTGATCGAGCTTGAGAGCAACACCCGCATCAAGGCCATCAAGAACGTAACGTTCAATGAGCCCTATTTCATGGGGCATTTCCCCGGACGTCCCGTGATGCCGGGTGTGTTGATCCTGGAAGCGCTGGCCCAGGCTGCGGGCTTGCTGGCGTTTGATGCCATGGGCAAGGTGCCCGATGAGAACAATATCTACTACTTTGTGGGCATTGATGGCGCGCGTTTCAAGCGCCCGGTGGAGCCCGGCGACCAGTTGATCCTGAGCATCACCATCGATCGCGTTCGTGGCGGCATCTGGAAGTTCAAGGGCGTGGCCAGCGTGGGCGAAGAGGTGGCCTGCGAGGCCGAACTCATGTGCACCATGCGCAGCGTGGGTTGACCGACCCGGGCCTGTTGGATCGTGAGCAATATTCATCCCACTGCCATTGTTGCGGACGGCGCGCGCCTGGACCCTTCGGTCACGGTGGGACCGTATGCGGTTATTGGTGAGCATGTGTCGATCGGTGCGGGCACGGCGGTCGGCGCACATTGCGTCATTGACGGGCGCACGACGATTGGCGCCGACAACCGCATCTTTCAGTTCAACTCCATCGGCGCCATCCCGCAGGACAAGAAATATGCGGGCGAGCCTACCGAACTGGTCATCGGCGACCGCAACACCATCCGCGAGTTCTGCACCCTGAACCTCGGTGTGCCCCAGGCCGGTGGCATCACCACGGTGGGGGACGACAACTGGATCATGGCGTACACCCACATCGCCCATGATTGCCATGTGGGCAACCACACCACGCTGGCCAACAACACCACCCTGGCAGGCCATGTCCACCTGGGCGATTGGGTGACGGTGGGCGGGCTTACCGGCATTCACCAGTTCGTCAAGGTCGGGGCGCATGCAATGGTGGGCTTTGCCAGCGCAGTGTCGCAGGACGTGCCCCCCTTCATGCTGGTGGATGGCAACCCGCTGGCCGTGCGGGGCTATAACGTGGTGGGGCTGCGCCGCCGCGGCTTCTCGCCCGAGCGCATTGCTGCGGTCAAACAGATGCACAAGCTGATATACCGCCAGGGCCTCACGCTGGAGGCTGCACGTGCCGCCATTGCTGAGCTGGTGCAGTCAGCACCGCAGGCCAGCGAGGATGCCGCGATGATGGAGCGGTTCCTGGCCGACGCCACGCGCGGCATAGCGCGCTGAGGGCTGGGTAATGGCTGCTTCCCCCCGCGTCGCCATGGTGGCGGGCGAGACATCGGGCGACCTGCTGGCCGGTCTGTTGATCGACGGCATGCAGGCCCATTGGCCAGACCTGCAGACCTGCGGCATTGGTGGCCCGCAAATGCAACGCCGGGGTTTTGATGCCTGGTGGCCCAGCGAGAAGTTGGCCGTGCATGGCTACAGCATGGAAGTGCTGCGCCGTCTGCGCGAGTTGCTGGGCATTCGCAAGCAACTGCGTGAGCGGTTGCTCAAGGACAGCCCGGATGTCTTCATCGGTGTGGATGCCCCTGATTTCAACCTGGGGCTGGAAGCTGACCTGCGCGCTGCGGGCATCAAGACCGTGCATTTCGTGTGCCCCTCGATCTGGGCCTGGCGCGCGGAACGCGTCGAGAAGATTCGCCGCAGCGCTGATCATGTGTTGTGCATCTTTCCGTTCGAGCCAGAACTGCTCGCGCGGCATGGCATCGCCGCCACCTATGTGGGGCACCCGCTGGCGGGTGTGATTCCCATGGTGCCGGACCGCGCTGCGGCCCGTGCGCAGCTCGGGCTGCAGGATACGGACGAGGTGCTGGCCATTCTGCCGGGCAGCCGCTCTTCGGAGATCGCCTACATCACTCAACCCTTCTTTGAGGCAGCAGCGCTTGTCAGAAAAGCGCGACCAGCTATTAAATTGATAGTGCCTGCCGTGCCAGCGCTGCGCGAACGCATCGTGCAGGCAGCGCAAGCCGCTGGGCTGGGCGGTGTGGTGCAGATCGTTTCCGGGCAATCCCACGCCGTGCTCGCAGCCTGCGACACCACGCTGATCGCCAGTGGCACCGCCACGTTGGAGGCGGCCCTGTTCAAGCGTCCCATGGTCATTGGCTACCACATGCACCCATTGAGCTGGTGGCTTATGCGCCGCAAGCAGTTGCAGCCCTGGGTGGGGTTGCCCAACATCCTGTGTGGCGACTTCGTCGTGCCCGAGCTGATCCAGGATGCCGCGACACCCCAGACGCTTTGTGCGGCAACACTCCAATGGCTGGATGCCCGCCAGTACCATCCCGAAAAAATCACGGACCTGGAGCAGCGCTTTACGGCGCTGCACGAGAGCCTGCGCCGCAACACTCCCCAACTGGCTGCCGATGCGATCCAGAAAATCCTCCGTCCCGCAGCCTGAACAGGCCTGCCTGCCCTGGCACCCGCCAGGCCTTGTGGCCGGCGTGGATGAAGCGGGCCGTGGCCCGCTGGCGGGACCTGTGGTGGCTGCTGCAGTCATCCTGGACGATCTGCATCCCATCGCAGGCCTGGCAGACTCCAAGAAGCTCACGCCCGCCCGGCGCGAAAAGCTCTACGACGAAATCCGCGCCAAGGCGCTGTGCTGCAGCATTGCCGAGGCCAGCGTGGAAGAGATCGATCAGCTCAACATCCTGCAGGCCACGATGCTGGCCATGCGGCGGGCCGTGATGGGGCTCCGCCTGAAGCCCGTCATGGTCCTCGTCGATGGCAATCGGCTGCCCACGCTCGACATCCAGGCTGAGGCCATCGTCAAGGGCGATGCGCTGGTGCCGGCCATCTCGGCCGCGTCGATCCTGGCCAAGGTGCACCGTGACCGCTGGTGTGTGCAGGTGCATGAAGAATTTCCCCAATACGGATTTGCGGGCCACAAAGGCTATGGCACGGCGGTGCACATGGCGGCCCTGCGCGAGCACGGCGCGTGCGTCCACCACCGGCGTTCCTTTGCGCCCGTGGCGCAGAATCTGCGCGGCTGAACCTGCCCACCCATGACATCCTCCTCGATCACCACCATCCATTCGCGGGACAACACGTTCGTGAAAGACCTGCGCCGTCTTGCGCAGGACACCACGGCCTACCGCAAGCAAGGCCGGGTTTGGCTGGAGGGCGATCACCTTTGCCGCGCGGCCCTGGAGCGTGGCCAGCGCGCATCCATCGCGGTGTTTTCAGAGTCTTTTTGGCCGATGGCGCAGGTAGAGTGGGCGCAAGCAGCTATGAAAATCATAGTAATTGCTGACGCACTGTTTGCCGACATCAGTGGGCTGGAGTCGCCCGCTCGGATGGGTTTCATCATGGATTTGCCCGCGCCCGCTGCGGTGCATCCGGGTGCGGCGACCGTGGTGCTGGACCGTGTGCAGGACGCTGGCAACGTGGGCTCCATCCTGCGCAGTGCGTCCGCGTTTGGCTTCCGGCAGGTGGTTGCCATCAAGGGCAGCGCCGCATTGTGGTCCCCCAAGGTGCTGCGCGCGGGCATGGGTGCGCATTTCGCGCTGGACCTGATCGAGGGCGTGGAGCACGGCGAGCTTCAATCGCTGCAGGTGCCCATGCTCGTGACCAGCTCGCACGCCGGAGACTGGCTGCACCGTGCCGCCTTGCCCTGGCCGTGTGCATGGGTGTTGGGCCACGAAGGGCAGGGCGTTTCCCCTGCACTGGAAGAGCGTGCCGCTCTGCGCATCCGCATTGCACAACCGGGCGGCGAAGAGTCGCTGAATGTGGCGGCGGCTGCAGCGATCTGCTTGCATGCGAGCGGCGCCGGGCGCTGAAGCCACCGCTTCTTGATCGTTTCCAGCAGATCTCAGGGGGGCGGAGCGCCTCACTCTTTTTTAGATATTGCGCAGGAACTGGCGCACGAATTCTTCCTGGTTGGGGGCGTCCTTCTCCGTGCTGAACAGCACCTGCTGGTTCTCCACCCGGATTTTCAGCTGCGGCGCGAACTTGCATTGCACCAAGCCCAGGCCGGGTGCCGTGCTTTTGAAGGCGGGAGTGTTGCGGCACATGGACTCCAGCTCTGATGCCACCACGCCGCAGAAGCTGCCGATGCTCAGCGACTGGAGTTTCTCGTCGTCAATCGTGGCCCAGTCAACGTTGGTCTTCACTGGCGTACCGCATGCAGCGGTGGCGTCCTGGTCGGCCTTGGTCAGTTCGGCCTGTACGCTGGCCAGCAGGTCCGCCAGCTTGAAGGCCTTGCTCTTTTCTTCACTGAAGGCCAGTGGCACGCCATCGCGCTTGCCTGGCAGGTACACCACATAGTGGTCGCCATTGCGATAGGCCTGGTTCTGCTTTTGCAGCAGACCATAGCTGCGGCCATCGAGCGTGGTGGCGTATACCTCGCGCGCCGAGCCCCTTTGCTCCAACTGGCTCAGGAAGACGACCTGATCGATGGGGTCGTTGATGCCGCTCACTCGCACCAGAGCCTGCTTGCCGTCTGCGGTGGGGCCAGCACGACTTCAACGCCGTGGGGCGCCACGAAGACCTGGGGGTATTTCGCCAGCTCCAGGGCCTGAGCGGCCATGGCGGCACACAGGCCTGCCAGGAAAAGGGCGAGGGGGCGGAGAAAAATGCGCATCGGGATCAGCCTTTGGAGTGGGGGCGGTAGGGAAACGGGGCGAAGTCTAGGGTGCCCGTTGTCCTCTGAAATGCCTGGAACACTTGCTTACGTAACAAGGTTATGCAAGACGCGCATTTGTTGGTGAGCGCGCCATGAAGGATATAATCGGGAGCTTTTCTCGCAACAGCGTCGCCCGACCGCACCCAAAGCAACAACCCATCTGAGAGCAGCCACCAGCACTTGCGTACCTTTGCGGGCACGAGTGGACTGCAGGCGCCGGGCGACCGTAACCATCCGGAGAACCCAGTGCTTTTGTCTCTACAGGGAAACTTCCCGCCCGCCATCCTGGCGCTCGCAGACGGCACGGTCTTTATCGGCAATTCGATTGGTGCCACCGGCACCACCGTCGGCGAAGTGGTGTTCAACACCGCCATCACCGGCTACCAGGAAATCCTCACCGACCCGAGCTACTGCCAGCAGATCGTGACCCTCACGTATCCGCACATCGGCAACTACGGCGTCAATGTGGAGGACATCGAAGCCGACAAGGTCCACGCCGCAGGCCTGATCATCAAAGACCTGCCGCTGCTGGCAAGCAACTTCCGCTCCACGGAAACGCTCTCGCAGTACCTCGTGCGTGAGAAGACCGTTGCCATCGCCAACATCGACACCCGAAAGCTCACGCGCCTGCTGCGCAGCAAGGGTGCGCAAAACGGCACCATCATCGGCCTTGCTGCAGGGCAGCCTGTCACGCAGGCGCTCATCGACGAAGCCATCGCCAAGGCCAAGGCGGCCCCCAACATGGCCGGGCTGGACCTGGCCCAGGTGGTGACCACGGCAGTGCGTTATGAGTGGACGCAGACAGAGTGGAAACTGGGTACTGGCTACGGCGAACTGTCGGCCCCACAGTTTCACGTAGTGGCGTACGACTTCGGCGTGAAGAAGAACATCCTGCGCATGCTGGCGGAACGCGGCTGCAAGGTCACCGTGGTGCCAGCAAAGACGCCGGCCGCTGATGTGCTGGCTCTCAAACCCGATGGTGTTTTCCTGTCCAACGGCCCTGGCGACCCAGAGCCTTGCGACTACGCGATTGCAGCGACACGCACGATTGTGGACAGTGGCATGCCCACGTTCGGCATCTGCCTGGGGCACCAGATCATGGCCCTGGCTGCTGGTGCCAAGACCTTCAAGATGACCCACAGCCACCATGGTGCCAACCACCCGGTGAAGGACCTGGACACGGGCCGCGTGAGCATCACGAGCCAGAACCACGGTTTTGCGGTGGACATGGAATCGCTGCCCGCCCATCTGCGCGCCACGCACGTCAGCCTGTTTGACGGCACGCTGCAAGGGCTGGTCCACAAGGACAAGCCCGCTTTCTGTTTCCAGGGGCATCCTGAGGCATCCCCAGGTCCGCACGACATCGCATACCTCTTTGACCGCTTCACCGACGCCATGCGCGCGGCAAAAGCTGGTTAAGCGCGGAAGGAAACAGCACCATGAAACTGTTCAGCTTCCCCCTTGCATCGCTGGAAAAGGCGATCCACAAGCGTGTCCTGACCCTGCCTTCGCCCCACCGTGAGTGGTTCACGGAACGTTGGGCGCAAAAGCCCTACAAGAAAGCGTTCGTCGAGAACAAGGCCATGCCGCTCGTCACGCTCGTGGCCAAGGGCAAGACGCTGGACGATGCCGCCTTTGCAGAGCTGCTGCAGGAGTGGGAAGTGACGTTTTATGACGCGGAAGAAGAAGTCTTGCGCCCGCTGATCCAGGGCGACGGCCTGCTGCAGCTGATGCAGAAGAACCTTCCTCCCGCACGCGCCGAGGCGCTGCTTGCCAAGTTGACCCAGCGGCGTTTGCCCGCAGATGCAACAGCAGCCTCTGCCTCAACCCCCAGCCCCCAGGCAGCCGAACCCACGATCGACTGATCGACGCACCATGCCAAAACGCACAGACATCAAAAGCATCCTCATCATCGGCGCTGGCCCCATCATCATCGGCCAGGCCTGCGAGTTCGACTACTCCGGCGTACAGGCCTGCAAGGCCCTGCGCGAAGAGGGCTACAAGGTCATCCTGATCAACAGCAACCC
>Ga0160492_100719_pt1 | contig 16066 bp, 14 predicted proteins | sample DID2MG_FD_108258 | JGI IMG/M metagenome (GOLD analysis project Ga0160492, IMG submission 108258) | Enriched soil microbial communities from UW Madison campus, WI, USA - DID2877_E24_FP2 MG | ecosystem: Environmental > Terrestrial > Soil > Unclassified | place: USA: Madison, Wisconsin | collected...
GACGATTTCCGAGTTACCGGTGCCCTTGAACTCTTCGAAGATGACCTCGTCCATGCGGCTGCCGGTGTCGATCAGGGCCGTGGCGATGATCGACAGCGAGCCGCCCTCTTCCACGTTGCGCGCAGCGCCGAAGAAGCGCTTGGGGCGCTGCAGGGCGTTGGCGTCGACACCGCCGGTCAGGACCTTGCCCGACGACGGCACCACGGTGTTGTAGGCGCGGCCCAGACGCGTGACCGAGTCCAGCAGGATGACGACGTCGCGCTTGTGCTCGACCAGGCGCTTGGCCTTCTCGATGACCATCTCGGCGACCTGCACGTGGCGCGTGGCCGGCTCGTCGAAGGTCGAGGCGATGACCTCGCCCTTCACCGTGCGCTGCATGTCGGTGACTTCTTCCGGGCGCTCGTCGATCAGCAGGACGATCAGATAGCACTCGGGGTGGTTGGTCTCGATCGACTTGGCAATGTTCTGCAGCATCACCGTCTTACCCACGCGCGGCGGGGCGACGATCAGGCAGCGCTGGCCCTTGCCGAGCGGGGCGACGATGTCGATGACGCGGCCCGAGCGATCCTTGATGGTCGGATCGGGCAGTTCCATGTTCAGGCGCTCTTCCGGATAGAGCGGCGTCAAGTTGTCGAAGTGCACCTTATGGCGGACGTTTTCCGGGCTTTCGAAGTTGATCTTCGAGACGCTGGTCAGGGCGAAATAACGCTCGCCTTCGCGCGGCGAACGGATCGCGCCCTCGACGCTGTCGCCGGTGCGCAGGCCGAACTTGCGGATCTGCGAGGGCGAAACGTAGATGTCGTCCGGACCCGGCAGGTAGTTGGCTTCAGGCGAGCGCAGGAAGCCGAAGCCGTCCTGGACCACTTCCATGGTGCCCGAACCGAAGATCTCCACGCCTTCTTCGGCGAGGGTCTTCAGGATGGCGAACATCATGTCCTGCTTGCGCATGGAGTTGGCGTTCTCGACCTCGAAGGTCTCGGCGAACGCCAGCAGGTCGGCCGGGGACTTTTCCTTCAGTTCCTGCAGCGACATGCGCGTCAGGCCCATGGCGGCGATGGCCGCGGTGATTTCGGCGTTGTCGTCCTCGTCGCCGGCGTCGCCTTCGGCGGCGTTGTCGGCGGAGGCTTCAGCAGTGGTGTCGATCGCGGCGTCTTCCGTCGTTTCGACGGTGTCGAGCGAGGTTTCCAGCTCGGCGGGGACTTGCGGGTCGGTGTCTTCAGACATGCATGGACTCACGGTGGCCCGGATACGATCCGGGCTTGGGTAGAAATTCAGCCGGCTCCACGTGGAAGCGGCGATGGGGTCGCGCCATTGACGACGGCGCGGATCGATCAGGGGAACGGATCATGAGGCGCACCAGGACGGGCGCGATCCGTGAAAGGCGGGAACGCTGCGGTATGACCGCAACGTCTGACCAAGACGGGAACCACAAGGCGGCCCCGGGGTCAAGCGCTACCGGAGCCGTCCTGTGGGCGCTCGTCATCCTGCCTGAGGATGAAGGTGGGAGAATGCGGGGGCCAGGCCCCCTTCCCGCTAGTTCAGGTACTTGGTCGTCACCGACAGCACGATGACGATCGCCGCCACGAAGGGCAGCTCGTTGGTGGCGCGCCAGAACTTTTCCGAGCGGGTGTTCTGGCCGGCCTCGAACTGGCGGCGGGCCTTCGACAGGAAGCCGTGCCAGCCGAACAGGAAAAACACCCCGGCCAGCTTGGCCAGCATCCAGGGCTTCAGCAGAAAGTCCCAGCCGCGGATCGCGCCGTCGGCCATGATCAAGCCAAGACCGAAGATCAATGCGGCGACCATCGCCGGGTTGATGATCCCGCGCAGCAGCCGCCGCTCCATGACCTTGAAGGTCGCGTCCATCTCCGAACCCAGCGTGGCGCCGGCGTGATAGACGTAGAGACGCGGCAGGTAGAGCATCCCCGCCATCCAGGCGATCACGGCCAGGATGTGCAGGCCGCGGATCAGGTTGAAATGCTCGACCAGGAAGTCGGTCACGCGGCGGCTCCCGAATGGACTTTGGGGCAGGGCTGGTCTTCTTCGCAGATCAGCGACGACGGATCAGCAAGGGCCTGCGTGACCAGAGTCCCCAAACAATCGATGAACGCCGGCGTCACGCCCAGGGCCGGCGGGCGGACATAGATCGAGCCGCCGTGCTCGTAGGCCAGCTCGCGATATTCGACGTCGAGCTCGACCAGGGTCTCGATGTGCTCGGAGACGAAGGCGATCGGCGCGACCACCAGCGCCAAGCCTCCTTGCGCGGCCGCCTTGACCTCGTCGTCTGTCGACGGACCGATCCACTTCAACGGGCCGACCCGGCTCTGGTAGCTGATCTTCCAGTCGACGCCCTCGCCCAGGATGTCCCCCAGCTTGGCGACCACGGCGGCGGCCGTGGCCTCGACCTGGCGCTGGTAGGGATCGCCGGCGATGATCACCTTCTCGGGCAGGCCATGGGCCGAGAACAGGATCCGCGCCGGCTTCGGCGAACCGGCCTTGAGGTAGTCCTGGCGGATCAGATCCGCGTGCGCCTGCACGAACCCTTCGGCCGTGGGATAGCAGCACACGGTCGTCGTCCGACCCGGGCCTTTGCGATAAGCGCGCTTCCACGCTTTCAGCGACGAGGCCGTCGTCGTGGTCGAGTACTGCGGATAGAGCGGCAGCAGCACCACCTCGTCGGGAGCGAAGGCCTTCACGGCCTTGGCCGTCTCGCCGGTCAGCGGATCCCAGTAGCGCATGGCGATGAAGGTCTTGACCGTATCGCCCGGCAGCCGCTGGGCCAGCACCGCCTCGAGCGCCGCCGCCTGCTTCTGCGTTTCCGGCAGCAGGGGCGAGCCGCCGCCCATCAGGGCGTAGTTGGCGCGCGCCGACTTGGCCCGGGTGGTCGAGATCAGGGTCGCCACCGGATAGCGGACGAAGAACGGCGCCTGGATGATCGCCGGATCGCGGAACAGGTTGAACAGGAACGGCCGCACGGCCTCCTGACGATCGGGTCCGCCCAGGTTGAACAGGACGACGGCGATCTTGCGACCGTTCTTCTGCTGGCTCACTGGCCGGTCACCCGCTTCAGCACCTGCTCGACATGAGCGATCGGCGTGTCGGGCAGAATGCCGTGACCCAGGTTGAAGATATAGGGGCCCTGTCCCCACTGCGCGAGCATCTGGTCGACGCGTTCGTCCAGAGCCGCGCCGCCGGCCCGCAGCAGCAGCGGGTCGAGAGCGCCCTGGATGGTCTTGGTCTTCTGGATCGTCTGACCCAGCTTCGCCGAGGCCGAGGTGTCGAGCGCCACCGCCTCCACCGGCACGGCCTGCGCGTAGGCTTCTACGAGCGTTCCGGCCCCGCGGGGGAAGCCGATGAGCGGCACGGTCACGCCGCGGGCGCGCAGGCCCTCGACGATGGCTATGTGGGGCTGGGTCACCAGGCGCTCGAACAGCGGCTCTGAGAGGCCTTCAGCCCAGCTCTCGAACAGCTTCAGCGCCTGGGCGCCGGAAGCCGCCTGCATGGCCAGGTAATCCACCGTCGCGTCGACCAGGATCTGGATCAGCCGGTCCAGCTTGTCGGCGTGCTGGTAGGCGAAGGTCCGCGCGCCCGAACGATCGCTGGAGCCGCCCTCGATCATGTAGGTGGCCACGGTCCAAGGCGCGCCGGCGAAGCCGATCAGGGCCTTGGAGGGATCGATGTCCGCGCGAACCCGCGACAGCGTCTCGCCGACGGCCTTCAGGGCCTCGCCCGCCTGGCCAACCTTGTCGGCCATGGCGTCGAGATCAGGCAGTTCGCCGAGCTTGGGACCTTCGCCGGCCTCGAACCAGACCTTCTGGCCGAGAGCCCCGGGGATCAGCAGAATGTCGGCGAAGACGATGGCCGCGTCATACGGAAAGCGGCGCAGCGGCTGCAGCGTCACTTCGGCCGCCTTCTCCGGGTTCAGGCAGAAGCTGATGAAGTCCGGGGTCGTCGCGCGCACGGCGCGGTACTCGGGAAGGTACCGTCCCGCCTGGCGCATGAACCAGACCGGGGGACGCTCGGCGGTCTCGCCAGCCAGCACGGAGAGAAACTTCGGGATCGGGGCGCTCGTCATACCGGCGTTAAATCCCGGCGAGCCTTCCCACTCAAGTCCGGGAGACCCCGTACCCTCTTATTCTTCTTAAAAATAAGATTCTTAGAAAGGTAGGAGGAAGGAGGAGGGCAAGTGCAACACGGGGATAAGTCCGCCCGTGTGGAGGAGTCCAACAGGCCCTACTCGGTATGCCCAAGCTTGGTCCACATGGGGGTCATACCTTGTGAACTCCGTGGACAAGCCGCCAGGGCCCTGGAATCCCTAAGGAACCCAGATGCTGGTAAAAGCGAAATTAACCATCTGTTAGGAGTTTCCACAGGCGTGGACGAACGCTCAGGCACATGTCCTGAAGGGCAGGTTCAAGCTGGGGATTGTCCGGCGTCAATGAGGCCGTTTATCACAGGGGCGCGGCGCGTGGCCGCGGCAGGGCGTATTTGGCGCCCGCTTGTCCCCAGAGGGCGCCCAGAGTGGTAAAGCAATCTTTAACGGACGATCCACAGGAAGGCGCCTCGGCTGAGACCGATCGCCACACCGCGCGGTTCGCCACCTACTTCCACATCCACTTGGTGTCGGACTCCACGGGCGAGACGCTCAACGCCATGGCGCGCGCGGTTTGCGCCCGTTTCACCGACATCCTGCCCATCGAACACATCTACGCGCTGGTTCGTTCCACGCGTCAGCTGGATCGCGCCCTCGACGAGATCGCCGGCGCGCCAGGCGTGGTCATGCACACCATCATCGACCCGAACCTGCGCGCGGCCCTGGAAGAAGGCTGCCGCAAGCTCGAAATGCCGTGCATCGCTGCCCTGGATCCGGTGGTCAGCGCCATGTCGCGCTATCTGGGGGCCAAGATCTCCACGCGCGTGGGCGCGCAGCACGCGCTGAACAACGACTATTTCGATCGCATCGAGGCGCTGGACTACGCCATCGCCCACGACGACGGCCAGGGCGGCCAGGACCTGACCCAGGCCGACGTCATTCTTGTGGGCGTGTCGCGCACGTCGAAGACCCCGACCTGCATCTATCTGGCCCATCGCGGCGTGCGCGCCGCCAATGTGCCGCTGGTGCCGGGTCGTCCGCCGCCCGACCAGCTGTTCGAGCTGAAGAACACCCTGATCGTCGGCCTGATGACCAGCCCCGAGCGGCTGATCCAGATCCGCCGCAACCGCCTGCTCTCCCTCAAGGAGAATAGAGAGAGCGATTATATCGACACCGACAGCGTGCGGGCCGAGATCATCGCCGCCCGGCGCCTGTTCGAACGCAACGGCTGGCCGATCATCGACGTCACCCGCCGGTCGGTGGAAGAAACCGCGGCGGCGATCATCAACCTGCTGTCGGGCGGCCGCGGCCAGGTCGAGGTGCTGGGATGAGCGCCTCCCCTCCCCCTATCACCCTGGCCTCCACCAGCTGGACGCGCCAGACGATCCTCAAGAACGCCGGCGTGCCGTTCGAGGCGCTCGCCGCTGGCGTGGACGAAGACGCCGCTAAGGCCGGCTTGCTGGCCGAAGAGGTCAGCCCGCGCGACGTCGCCGACGCCCTGGCCGAGATGAAGGCGGTCAAGGTCTCGGGCAAGCGGCCGGGCCTGGTGATCGGTTCGGACCAGACGCTGGAGCTGAAGGGCCGGCTGTTCGACAAGGTCGGCACGGTGGAAGAAGCCCGCGCGCGCCTGCTGGAGCTGCGCGGCGAGGTTCACAAGCTGCATTCCGGCGTCGTCGTCGCCCGCGATGGCCGGCCGATCTGGCGCGTGGTCGAGACGGCGAAGCTGTCGGTGCGTCCGTTCAGCGACGCCTGGCTCGACGGCTATCTGGAGCGCAACGGCGAGCAGATCCTGTCGTCGGTGGGCTGTTACATGCTGGAGGGCGAAGGCCTGCAGATGTTCGACCGCGTCGACGGCGACTATTTCACCATCCTCGGGCTGCCGATGACCGGCCTGCTCGACTTCCTGCGCCTGCACGGAGCCCTCCAGGCATGAGTTCTCAACACGGGCAGGCGATCACGGGCGCGGCCCTGGTGGCCGGCGTCTGCGGCCAGCCGATCGTCCATTCGATGAGTCCGATCCTGCACAACGCCTGGCTGGCGGCGGCGGGCATCGACGGCGCCTATGTGCCGATGGGGCCGGCCGAGGACCGGTTCGAGGCCTTAGTGAATGGCTTTCGCGGCGGGGTGATCCGGGGGCTGAACGTCACCATTCCCTTCAAGGAACGGGCCCTGGCCTGCGCCGACGAGGCCAGCGATCTCGCCCGCCTGGCCGGCGCCGCCAATCTGCTGCGGTTCCGCGACGACGGCACGATCTTCGCCGACAACACCGACGGCCCGGGCCTGCTGGGCGCGATCGCCGCCCAGGCGCCGGACTTTGACGTGACCGCTTCGCCCGTCGTGATCCTCGGGGCCGGCGGCGCGGCGCGAGGCGCGGCGGCGGCCCTGCTGCTGGCCGGCGCGCCCGCCGTGCGCATCGTCAACCGCACGCTCGCCAAGGCCCAGGCCGTCGCCGACGCGTTGGGAGACAAGGTCACGGCCGCCGGCGAGGACGCCCTCCCCGCCCTGCTGGCCGACGCCGGCCTGGTGATCAACGCCACCTCGCTGGGCCTGGGCGGCGGCGAAGGTCCGCCGGCCGACCTTTCCCTGACCCCGCAGGGCTGCGTGGTGATGGACATGGTCTACAAGCCGCTGCGCACCGAATTTCTGCAACGCGCGCAGGCCGCCGGCCGCGCCACAGTGGACGGCCTGGAAATGCTGCTGCTGCAGGCCGTGCCGTCGTTCGAGGCCTTCTTCGGCCAGGCCCCGCCGGCGCAAGTGGACGTGCGCGCCATCGCCCTGGCGCATCTGGGGATCTCAGCGAAGTGATCATCCTCGGCCTCACCGGCTCCATCGGCATGGGCAAGTCGACCACGGCCAAGATGTTCGAGGCCCAGGGCGCGCCGGTCTATGATTCAGACGCCGCCGTGCACGCTCTGTATTCCGTTGGCGGGGCGGCCGTGGGGCCGGTCGAGGCGGCCTTTCCGGGCGTGGTTGTGGACGGCGCGATCGACCGGGCGCGGCTCAGCGCCCAGGTCGTCGGCGATCCCGAGGCGCTGGAGAAGCTGGAGGCCATCGTCCACCCGCTGGTCGGCGCCCATCGCATCGGCTTTTTCGAGAAGGCGCAGGCCGACGGGCATGGGATCGTCGTGCTCGACGTGCCGTTGCTCTACGAGACCGGCGGTCAGAAGAACGTCCATAAGGTGGTGGTGGTCAGCGCGCCCGCCGATATCCAGCGCGAGCGGGTTCTGGCCCGGCCCGGCATGACGGCGGAGAAGTTCGAGGCGATACTGGCCCGCCAGCTGCCCGACGCCGAAAAGCGGGCCCGCGCCGACTTCGTCATCGACACGGGCCGGGGCCTGGAGGCCGCCGAGGACCAGGTGCGCGACATCCTGACCCTGTTGAGAACCTCCGCCCACGCTTGATGCGCGACTCGAAGCGGCCCATTGAAAGGCCATGGCCCGGGAAATCATCCTCGACACCGAAACCACCGGCTTCGATCCGAAGACGGGCGACCGCCTGGTCGAAATCGGCTGCATCGAGGTGGTGGACTTCATGCCCACCGGCCGCTCGTTCCACGAATATTGCGACCCGCTGCGCGACATGCCGGCCGAGGCCGAGAAGGTGCACGGCCTGTCGGCCGCCTTCCTGACCGGCAAGCCGAAGTTCCACGAGATCGCCGACAAGTTCCTGGAATTCGTCGGCGACAGCGTCGTCGTGGCCCACAACGCCTCGTTCGACCGCAGCTTCGTCAATTTCGAGCTGGAGAAGTGCGGCCGCGCGCCGCTGCCCGAGGAGCGCTGGGTCGACACCCTGGCCATGGCCAAGAAGCGCTTCCCGGGCATGTACAACTCGCTCGACGCGCTCTGTAAGCGTTTCAAGATCAGCCTCGACAGCCGCGACAAGCACGGGGCGCTGATCGACTCCCACCTGCTGGCCGAGGTCTATCTCGAACTGCAGGGCGGCAAGGAGCGCGCCCTCGAACTGACCCACGCCGTGGCGGTGAACGCCGTCAGCGCCGCCCGCGCCGGCGGCTACGGCGCCCGCCCGCGCCCCCTGCCCTTCCGCTCGACCGACGCCGAACGCGCCGTGCACGCCGACTGGGTCAAGTCGACCCTCAAGGATAAGGCCGTCTGGCTGAAGTTCGACCTGCCGGAACTGACGCCGGCCTCCGAGTAACTTAACTCAACCTCTCCCATAGGGAGAGGGTTAGACCTTCAAATCCGCCGTCACCGGCGCGTGGTCGCTCGGACGCTCCCATTCGCGGACGTTGTCGTGGACGCGCGAGGAGACCTTGCCGTCGACGATCGCCGCGTCGCGCAGGCCGGGGTTGGCGAGGATGTGGTCCAGGCGCAGGCCGCGGTTGGACTTGCGGAAGTCGGCGGCGCGGTAGCTCCACCAGGAAAACAGCTTTTCCGGTTCCGGCGTCGCCAGGCGCGGCAGGTCCAGCAGATCCATCGACTTGATGAAGGCGTCGAAGGCCTCGAGCTCGGCCGGGGTATGGCTGACCACCTTCAGCATCTGGCGGTGGCTCCAGACGTCGTTTTCGCCCGGCGCGATGTTCAGGTCGCCGGTGACGATCAGCGGCGCCTTGGGATCGCGCTTCTTCAGGGCGGCCGTCAGGGTCTCGTAGAAATCGAGCTTGTGGTCGAACTTCGGGTTGGCGACCCGGTCGGGCAGGTCGCCGCCGGCCGGGATGTAGAAGTTCTGGATCTCGACCCCGGCTACTTTCACCGCCACGCAGCGAGCATGGCCTTCGCGGCAGTTCATCAGGGTCGGGACGTCCTCGATCGGCAGGCGCGAGGCGATGGCCACCCCGTGCCAGCCCTTCTGGCCAGCGATCTTCAGGTGCGGCAGGCCCATGGCCTCGAAGGCCTCGCGCGGGAACTCGCCCTCCTGGCACTTGATCTCCTGCATGCACAGGACATCGGGCGCGGCTTCGTCGACGAAGCGGGCGGCCTGTTCGGCGCGCAGGCGGACGGAATTGACGTTCCAGGTGGCGATACGGAGGCGCATGCCGCTCCCCTACCCTCGCCGTGGGCGGACCACAAAGAAAAACGCCCGGACGCACGAGGCGTCCGGGCGAAAGTCAGGTCTCTCATGCCGCCGCCGGGAGGGGATAGATCCGGCACGGTTTGCGAAGAGCGGGTCGGGCGCTCATCGCCATGCGTGGTAAAAGTGCCACGTCGAAATTTTTAGTTCAAGGGAAAAAGCGCTTCATACTTGCATGTTGTGAGAATGTCACAAACTCGGCCAGTCCAAAGCCTATCCGGTCGGCCCCTTACCCACCCTGCGGCGAGGATCGGTCAGGACGAACAACTTCGAGTCGATCGCGCCGACCTTCTCCAGGCCCGACAGGCGCACGCGGGTCTGGCCGCCCTTCACGTCGCTGATGGTCCAGCCGATCAGCTCGGGCTCGTTGCTGAAGTTCATCTCCAGCCGGCCCAGGGTCTGACGGCGGGCGTCCTGGGCGACGATCGTGAAGCCGTCGGCCAGCTTGCGCACGCCGGTGATCTTCACGCCGCGATCCAGGCGAACCTCGCGCGCCAGCAGCAGGGCCAGCGGCGTGCGGCTCAGGGGATAGCTCTCGAAGGTCTTCAGCCGGCTGTCGAAGATGTTGACGTTGCTGCCGTTGCTGACCACCAGCAGGCCGCCGGGACCGTCATATTCGAACCGCGCCTTGCCGGGACGCTGCAGCCACAGGGTGCCTTGCGTGGTCACGCCGCGCGGGTCGGTCTGCACGAAGCGGCCCTTGGCGTTGGACAGGCCCTGGATATAGGCGGTGGCCTTGGCGATCAGCGCCTTGTCTTCGTCCGACAGCGTCTGGGCGAAAGCGGGCGCGCCGATCACGGCGGCCAGCAGGCCCGCGCCGCCGGCGGCGAGCAGGGATCGACGGTTCTGATCGGTCGTCTGGGTCATGCGAACTCCTTCAACTCCACCTTTGCCCTGTGCGCGCGTCGCGGGAAAGGCCATGGCGCGGCCGTTTTCCGGCGCTGCGATGAAGGGCCGTTCAGGTTGGGGCTGGGGAGAACGTCGGCGGGACGGTGGAGTTGCGAACCTCCCCCTGTGGGGGAGGCGGCCGAAGGCCGGTGGGGGGACGTTTTCAGCTTTCGAGGCGCCGGCAACTCTCGCACTAACTCCCCCCTCCGATCGCTGCGCGATCGCCTCCCCCACAGGGGGAGGTTCATCAAAGCGGCGGCGGAGGCGGCGCGAGGATCTCGCGCTTGCCGGCGTGGTTGGCGGCGCCGACGACGCCTTCCTTCTCCATCCGCTCCATCAACGAGGCGGCGCGGTTGTAGCCGATCTGCAGGCGGCGCTGGATATAGCTGGTCGAGGCCTTGCGGTCGCGGGTGACCACGGCCACGGCGTGGTCGTAGAGGTCGTTGGCCCCGCCCTCGCCGGCGAAGGCGCCCTCGATGGCCTCTTCCTGCTCCTCGTCGCCGCCGGCGGTGACTTCCTCCAGGTACTGGGGGATGCCCTGGTCGCGCAGGAACTTGGCCACGGCCTCGACCTCGCCGTCCGACACGAACGGACCGTGCAGGCGGGTGATGCGGCCGCCGCCGGCCATGTAGAGCATATCGCCCTGGCCCAGCAGCTGTTCGGCGCCCTGCTCGCCCAGGATGGTGCGGGCGTCGATCTTGGAGGTGACCTGGAAGCTGATCCGGGTCGGGAAGTTGGCCTTGATGGTGCCGGTGATGACATCGACCGACGGGCGCTGCGTCGCCATGATCAGGTGGATGCCGGCGGCGCGGGCCATCTGGGCCAGGCGCTGCACGGCGCCTTCGATGTCCTTGCCGGCGACCATCATCAGGTCGGCGACCTCGTCGATGACCACGACCAGATAGGGCATGGCCTCGGGGCGGATCTGCTCGGTCTCGTAGATCGGGCGGCCGGCGTCGTCGAAGCCCGTCTGCACGGTCCGCTCGAAGTGCTCGCCCTTTTCGAGGGCCTCGTTGGCCTTCTCGTTGTAGCCGCCGATGTTGCGCACGCCGATCTTGGACATCCGGCGATAGCGGTCCTCCATCTCGCGGACGGTCCACTTCAGCGCCACGACGGCCTTCTTGGGATCGGTCACGACCGGGGCCAGCAGGTGCGGGATGCCGTCATAGACCGACAGCTCCAGCATCTTCGGGTCGATCATGATGAAGCGGCACTTCTCGGGCGGCAGCTTGTAGAGGATCGACAGGATCATGGCGTTGACGCCGACCGACTTGCCCGAGCCGGTGGTGCCGGCGATCAGCAGGTGGGGCATCTTGGCCAGGTCGGCGATGTAGGGCTCGCCGCCGATGGTTTCGCCCAGCGCCATGGGCAGGATCGAGCTGGCCTTGTCGTAGTCGGCGCTCGACAGCAGGTCGCGCAGATAGACCGTCTCGCGACGCGAATTGGGCATTTCGATGCCGATGGCGTTGCGGCCCTGGGCCACGGCCACGCGGCACGAGATCACGCTCATCGAGCGGGCGATGTCGTCGGCGAGCGCGACGACGCGGGCGGTCTTCACGCCTGGGGCCGGCACCAGCTCGTACATGGTCACGACGGGGCCGGGCCGGATCTGGTCGATCTGGCCCTTCACGCCGAACTCGGCCAGCACGCTTTCCAGCAGGCGGGCGTTCTGGCGCAGGGCGCCTTCGTCGAATTCCGAGGAGCGCGGCTTGGACTTGGCCAGCATGGCCAGTTCCGGCAGCTGGAAACCGTCTTCGTCCTCTTCGAAGTCGAAGGTCTTCTGCTGTTCGCGCAGTTCGCGGTTGCTGGTCGCGGCCGGGGCCTTGGGCTGGCGGATGGCCAGCGGGCGGGCGTCGAAGCTGGGCGCGAAGTCGTCCTCGTCGTCCACCGGCGGCGGCGCGGGGCGAGCGGCTTTGGCGGCGCGGGGCGCGGGCTGGGGCGCGGCGGGGATGTCGCTGGCGTCGTCTTCCACCGAGGCGGGCGCACGCGCGCCGCGACGCTGGGTCGGCGCCGGTTGGTCGTCGATCGCCTCGATGGCGTCGCGGACGGCGCGGCGGGGCGCGGCGGCGGCCTTGGCGCGAGGCGCGCGAACGGGTTCGGGCTCGGGCTGGCGCGGGGCGCGTTCACGCGGCGCGGTCAGGCGGGCGATCAGGGCCATCAGGCTTTCGGGATCGACGCGGCGGACGCCCAGGGCGTAGCCGACGCCGACCACGGCCCCGACCAGCAGCAGCAGGGCGGCGATGATCCGCGCGCCGGGAATGTGGGCGAAGCGGAAGATGCCGCCGATCAGGTTCAGGAGGCCGTCGCCCCAGAAGCCGCCCAGGCCCTTGGCCAGCGGCCAGACGGCGGGCGGCGCCAGGATGGTCAGGAAGCCGGCCAGGGCCAGCAGGCCGGCCACGCCGACACCGGCGCGCACCCGCAGTTCCTTGCGATGGGCGTCGGGATCGGGCTGGGCGGTGCGCGCCAGGCCGAAGACCAGCATCATGATCGCGGCGATCCAGCCGGCCAGCCCCAGCGATTGCACGACCACGTCGGCCACCATGGCGCCCGCCCCGCCCAGGGCGTTGGTCGCGGGCGCGCTGCTGACGGCGTTGAAGCTGGGGTCGGCCGCGTCATAGGTGGCCAGCGACAGCAACAGGCCAGCGCCCAGCACGGCCAGCACGCCGCCCCGGAACCGGGCCGTCCAGGGTTGCGCCCAGCCGTAGCGGACCGCCTCCCAGACCAGCTCCACATTCGATCGCCGCGCCACTCGCGCCATGAACCACTCCAGAGTCCTACGGAGCGATCTTGTGGGCCGGTTTGGTTAAGAGCCGTTTACCGAGCCGAGCCGTCGGGGCGGTTTGAGAACAAAGACTTAATGTCGCAGGGGTTGTGGAACGAAAGCGCGGCCATGCGCATTTCACTCTCGTATCCCCCTAGTAAGTCCCCTCTGACTTCCGGCCCGGACGGCGACGCCCGGGCCTTTCTTCGTCGGGATGGGGGCGGGATCAGGCCTCTTCGCGTCCGATCAGGTCGAGCAGGGTGTCGAAGTCGTCGGCCACCGGTTCAGCCGTTTCCGGACCCGCGACCATGTCGATGGCGATGATCGGCCAGGGCGCCGCGCCGCGGATGTCGAAGGCGAGAAGCTCGCCGCCGCCGCTGCTTGCGAAAACTATGAAGCCCTCGAAATAACCGCCGTCTCGGATCGCCTTCGCCGTCGTCGTCGCTGGGTCGAGACACAGGGTGTAGGGCTGAACGGGAAGCGGTCCCTCCCCGCCGTCGCTCTGGGCCAACAGGTCGTAATAGCTCCGCGGCAGCTCCACGGGCGCGGCCTGCCGCAAGGCGTGCAGCGCTGCTTCAGTCGCCCCGGGAGCGCTGGTCCAGTCTCGGTCTTCGAGCATGTCTTTCCTTCGGGACCGCCGCTCTAGAGAATATACCGGCTCAGATCCGCGTTGGCCGCCAGGGCCCCGACCCGTTCCTTCACATAGGCCGCGTCGATGGTGACGGTCTCGCCGCCGCGATCCGCCGCCGAGAAGCTGATTTCCTCGACCACCTTTTCCAGGATCGTCTGCAGGCGACGGGCGCCGATGTTCTCGACCGAGCCGTTCACGGCCACGGCCGCGTCGGCCAGGGCGTCGATGGCCTCGTCGGTGAAGACCAGCGTCAGGCCTTCGGTGGCCATCAGCGCCTGGTGCTGGCGCAGCAGGTTGGCTTCCGGTTCGGTGAGGATGCGGCGCAGGTCGTCGCGGGTCAGGCCCTTCAGCTCCACGCGGATCGGCAGGCGGCCCTGCAGCTCCGGCAGCAGGTCGCTGGGCTTGGCCACGTGGAACGCGCCCGAGGCGATGAACAGGATGTGGTCGGTCTTCACCGGCCCGTACTTGGTCGACACCGTCGTGCCCTCGATCAGCGGCAGCAGGTCGCGCTGCACGCCTTCGCGGGAGACGTCGGCGCCCGAGCGCTGCGAGCTGCTGGCCACCTTGTCGATCTCGTCGAGGAAGACGATGCCGTGGTTCTCGGCCAGGGACAGGGCCTCCTGGGTGAGGGCCTCCTGGTCGAGCAGCTTGTCGCTCTCCTCGGCGATCAGCGGGGCCCAGGCGCCCGAGACCGTGGTCTTGTGGGTCTTGGTGCGACCGCCGCCGAACGACTTCATCATCTCAGACAGGTTCAGCACCGAGGCGCCCGGCTGGCCGGGGATCTCGAACATGCCGCCGCCGCCGCTGTCGGGCAGCTGCAACTCGATCTCCTTGTCGTCCAGCTCGCCGGCCCGCAGCTTCTTTCGGAAGCTGTCGCGGGCGGCGGTGGCGCCGGGACCGGTCAGGGCGTCGAGGATGCGGTCCTCGGCGGCCGCTTCGGCCTTGGCCTTCACGCCGGCCCGCCGCTTGTCGCGGACCATGCCCAGGGCGCTTTCCACCAGGTCACGGACGATCTGGTCGACGTCGCGGCCGACATAGCCGACCTCGGTGAACTTGGTGGCCTCGACCTTCAGGAACGGGGCCTGGGCCAGGCGGGCGAGGCGCCGGGCGATCTCGGTCTTGCCGACGCCCGTGGGGCCGATCAGCAGGATATTCTTGGGGGTGATCTCGTCCTGCAGGTCGGCTGGCGTGCGGCGGCGGCGCCAGCGGTTGCGCAGGGCCACGGCGACGGCGCGCTTGGCCTCGGCGTGGCCGACGATGAAGCGATCCAGTTCGGAGACGATTTCGCGGGGGGAGAACTCGGTCATGTGTCGTTGATCAGGGTCTCGAAGATCAGGCGCCAACCTTCGGCGCGCCTTTGCCAGACGTGCATATAGTGCGCCGCCACGGGTTTGTTATCCGGTCCGCTCCAACTGGCTTCGCCGTGGGTCCAGACGAGGTCGCCGGCGGCGGACGCGCCACCGCCTTGCGGGCGCAGCGCGATGGCGGCCGGACGCAGGGCCTGGCGGGCGGAAAGATCGTTTCCGGCAAGCGCCTTGGTCTCCTTCGGGCCGAGCAGCCAGGCGTCGTCCGTCAGAGCGACCTTGTAGGCGGCCGGCGCGTCGGTCGCGGCGGCGGAGGCCAGGGCGGCTTCGGCGGCGCGGGCTTCCTCGAAGCCCTTGGCCTGGGATTCCGCGCCGGCGGGGGCAAGCGGACCGGTCTGGGCGGCGGCGTCGGGACCGGGGGCCTTGCCGGGATCGGCCTGCGCCCCGCCGTCATAGACCCACTTCCACACGCCGTCCGCGCCCTTGCGCCAGATGGTGGCGTAATAGCCGCCGCGCTTGTCGTCGATGCTCCAGGGGCCCAGCGACAGGCCAAGGTCGCCCGAGCGGGCGATCACCACCCTCTGCGGCCACCAGAACAGCTTGGGCTCGTTGGTCCCCGGGCGCTTCTCGTAGAACTCACGGGCGTTCACCGGGCCAGGGGCGAAGACGATGGCGTCGTCGGCCATGTGCCGCAGGAACGAGCCCCTTATCCCCAGCGCCAGGCCGTCGGTGGCGAAGGCGCGCTCGGCGGCCTCGACCGGGGCGGCGGAGATCTCCTGGGCGAGCGCGGGGGTGGCGCAGACCGCCAGCGTGACGGCGAGAATGGCCTTGATCATCGGAAGGCTCCGCTGGGCCGAAATCCTCGTCCTTCGACGAGCTCAGGATGAGGATTTCTACTGCGAGGCTGGAATTAGCCCTCACCCTGAGCTTGTCGAAGGGCGAGGGCGTCGTCCACGACCTTAGAGGCCTTCCACCGTCAGGTTGCCGTTTGTGTAGACGCAGATCTCGGCCGCGATCGCCATCGCACGCCTGGCGATCTCCTCGGCCGTCAGGTCCTGGTCGATCAAGGCCTTGGCGGCGGCCAGGGCGTAGTTGCCGCCCGAGCCGATGGCCGCCACCGCACCGCCGCCGGGGCTTTCGCCCGGCTCCAGCACGTCGCCGACGCCGGTCACGGTGTAGATGGCGTCCTTGTCGGCCACCAGCAGCATGGCTTCCAGGCGGCGCAGGTAGCGGTCGGTGCGCCAGTCCTTGGCGAGGTCGACGCAGGCCCGGGCCAGCTGGTTGGGATACTGCTCGAGCTTGGCTTCCAGCCGCTCGATCAGGGTGAAGGCGTCGGCCGTGGCCCCGGCGAAGCCGGCGACGAC
>Ga0160492_100727_pt1 | contig 15898 bp, 10 predicted proteins | sample DID2MG_FD_108258 | JGI IMG/M metagenome (GOLD analysis project Ga0160492, IMG submission 108258) | Enriched soil microbial communities from UW Madison campus, WI, USA - DID2877_E24_FP2 MG | ecosystem: Environmental > Terrestrial > Soil > Unclassified | place: USA: Madison, Wisconsin | collected...
CGGCTCGGTCGAGACCTACACCGCCATGACCTTCACCCTGACGGTGGGCGACCGGGTCGACGAGAAGCAGCTGATGGCCGACCTGGTGGCCCAGCAGTACAAGCGCAACGACGCCGCCTTCGAGCGCGGGACCTTCCGCCGCCGCGGCGACACCATCGAGATCTTCCCCGCCCACTACGAGGACCGCGCCTGGCGCGTCACCCTGTTCGGCGACGAGGTCGAGGCCCTGTCGGAATTCGACACCCTGACCGGCAGGAAGACCGCCGAGCTGGAGACCATCAAGGTCTACGCCAACAGCCACCACGTCACCCCGCGCCCCACCCTGCGCCAGGCGATCATCGAGATCCGCAAGGAGCTGAAGGAGCGCCTGGAGTGGCTGACCGCCAACGGCAAGCTCTTGGAGGCCCAGCGCCTGGAGCAGCGCACCACCTTCGACCTGGAGATGATCGAGACCACCGGCTCCTGCGCCGGCATCGAGAACTACAGCCGCTACCTCTCGGGCCGCCAGCCCGGCGAGCCGCCGCCGACCTTCTTCGAATACATCCCCGACAACGCCCTCCTCTTCACCGACGAGAGCCACCAGACGGTTCCGCAGATCGGCGCCATGTACAAGGGCGACCGCAACCGCAAATGGACCCTGGCCGAGTTCGGCTTCCGCCTGCCCTCGGCCCTCGATAACCGCCCCCTCAAGTTCGAGGAGTGGGACGCCATGCGTCCCCAGTCGGTGCACGTCTCGGCCACCCCCGCCAACTGGGAGCTGGAGCGGGCCGGCGGCGTCTTCGCCGAGCAGGTCATCCGCCCCACCGGCCTGATCGACCCGCCGGTCGAGGTGCGCCCGGTCTCCAAGGACGGCGCCTCACAGGTCGACGACGTCGTCGACGAGATCCGCCAGACCATCCAGAAGGGCTACCGCACCCTGGTCACCGTCCTGACCAAGAAGATGGCCGAGGACCTGACCGAATATCTCAACGAACAGGGCATCCGCGTCCGCTACATGCACAGCGACGTCGACACCCTCGAGCGCATCGAGATCATCCGCGACCTGCGCCTGGGCAATTTCGACGTGCTGGTCGGCATCAACCTGCTGCGCGAGGGCCTCGACATCCCCGAATGCGGCCTGGTCGCCATCCTCGACGCCGACAAGGAAGGCTTCCTGCGCTCGGAGACCTCCCTGGTGCAGACCATCGGCCGCGCGGCCCGCAACGTCGACGGCAAGGTCATCCTCTACGCCGACCGGATCACCGGCAGCATGGAGCGGGCCATGGCCGAGACCTCCCGCCGCCGCGACAAGCAGAACGCCTACAACATCGAACACGGCATCACGCCCGAGAGCGTCAAGCGCGACATCAAGGACATCCTCGCCAGCCCCTACGAGCGCGGCGACCGCGTCCTGGCGCCCATGGGCGTCAGCGACGCCTCCGGCGCCGAAAAGCCCTTCAGCGGCGACAACTTCAAGTCCGCCCTCCGCGACCTCGAAGCCAAGATGCGCGAAGCCGCCGCCAACCTGGAGTTCGAGACGGCCGCCCGCCTGCGCGACGAGATCAAGCGCATGAAGCTGCTGGACCTGGAATTCGCCAACGAGATCCTGACGGGGGCCGGCGAGGCCGTGGACAAGTCAGCGCCCAAGCGGGTGCGGGCGGAGCATCGGGCGGAGCAGGCGGAGGCGTTTCGGAAGGGGCGGCGGTAGGGGGCTTGCACGCAACACACCCAGAAGGCAAGCTCGACCACAATCACACCCCTAGATCGCCACAGCTTGGCCGATCTTTCTCTTATCGGTACCACAATGCCACCTGCACCTTTCAGTATGCGTATAAAAGCAAATAACTTTCGCTCAATTAAAAGTCTAGATTGCGAAATTGGTGCCGGAATAAACGTATTAGTTGGCTCAAATGGCAGCGGAAAGACAAACATCGTTTCCCTGCTAGAATTCATATCCAATTTTATAAATAGCGGACTGCACACCGCGATTTCAAAGTCGGGCGGAGCCCTGCGCGTATTTCCAACCGAATTAATATCGGATTCATTGCATTCAAAATGCAAGCTTTTTTGCGAAATTTCCGGAACCATATCAGCTGACGACATCAGATCTTTTGACTTCAAGAATAACAATATACTTCCATGCACCATTGAATACAAATATTACGTATCAATATCGATTGATAAAGAAACTTTTAAAGTATCCGTTGAAGAAGAATATATTTCCTGGAAAAAGACATCAGACACTCAATCAACTATTGTGGGGACCGTCTCATCATCAAAATCAGGAAAGAAGAATATATTTTCTCCAGGAGGAAAAATAGATCCAATAAAGATTATGAACGAGGATTTTTACAATCAAATATCCTCTATAACTGACTTTGATCAAAGCAATATAAAGGACATGAAAAAATCTACACTAGAAAATAATTCATTTTTTAAACTACCTGGAATTATGATGTATCCGGACATTAGACAGATCCGAGATGCATTGAAATTCGATCGATCATTCAATATTTCCCCGTTAAAAGTTAGAATGCCAGAAGATATCGCCTCCAGAAAATCTATATCGGACGACGGATCTGGCGTTATAAGCAAATTATATGATCTAAAAAACAGAAGTGAAAAAGGAAAAAATAGAAAAAGAGACAAATCTACATCGACATACGAAAAGATATGTCAAAACTTTTCACAGGTTAATGATAATGTTATCGGAATAGACGTATTGGCAAACGTTGCCACCGGAAAGTATGAATGCTTTGTGAATATGGGAGATCGCAACAAACCGCTCAGACTTCCCCTTACAGCCGTGAGCGATGGAACAGCTAAATGGCTGGCAATACTAACCATCGCCCGCACCAGAGGGACGGGAGGATACTGCATTGAAGAGCCCGAGAACTATTTGCACCCATCCGCACAGAGGATGTTTTTGCAAATATTACGTGACACGTGCAAGTCCAAGAATAATAAGTTCTATATTGTAACAACACATAGTGAGACAATAGTTAATTGCACAGATGTTAGAGAAATTATAATCACGGAAATCGAAAATAACGGCACCGTAACAAGAAAAGTTTCAAACCCAGAAGAAGTTCAAAACGCCCTAAATGAAACCGGATTCGGATTGGGATTCCTGTATTCAAATGAAAGATTGTAAAAATAGACCCAACTCACTATATTTAGTGGAAGGCGACATGGAGCGCCTAGCATTCAGAGAAAAATTCAAAATACGCGCCAGCAAGCTAGGTGCTTACGGCCACAGCGTAAGCATGGAAAAAATAGCACAAAAAATTTGCGTACAGCTTTTATACTCAGCAAATGTAAAATTTGTATTTATTATGTTTGACAGAGAGCAACGCAATCAAAGCGCAGATGAATTATCATCATCACTTAGAAAAGTTCTTGAAGTAAAATTTCCAAATATTGAATTTTGCATTGCAATTCCAGATAGAGACATTGAGAGCTGGATTTTCTCTGACAAAGCTGCTTGCGAGTCCTATTTTGGAAAAAAGATTGGAAAGTCTACAAAATCAGAAGGAACGAAAGGTACCGATTACGCATCGAGAGTAATTGGCCCTGGAAGGTATGACAAAATGACTGATGGCCCCCGCTTAATACAAAAGATAAGCTGGCCAATAATAGAACGCTCGTCTCAATCAGCTAAGGCGGCCAACTTATCAAGGCACTTCGATCAATGCCCTTGGGTAGCTGCCTAGATGCCTATCCCCCGTCCCCCTCCCCACAAACCCCAACCCAATCAACGCCCTACAAAATTCCCAGCGTTTTCCATCCGCCCCTTCCAAACCGGCCGCATAATGGACCTCGTCCCGTCGCGGGGAGAGGGCGCAAGGATCCGGCCCGATGCGTGCGAGGGGATGCGATCGAGCGGGGCCTCCTGGAGCGGCGTGAGCCGGGCCGGCGGGGCTTGAACGGAGGGCGGGGGACGTAAACCCGCCTATCGGGGGCTTGCCTGCAATAGGCTCCCGCCCGCCCGAGGGTCCGCGCCATACGCGCCTCCCGGCCGTCAAGAAACGGGGAGCCTGCGCGGTGGAAGGGGTGAAGGGCGGAAGAGGCCCGCGCGCCCCGGCCTGAGGTCAAACGATCGCGCGGGGCGTCAAGGCTTCGTCGAAACGGTACATCCAAACACAGCTCCGGACGCGGTCCGGACGCCCCGCGCCCTCTCCATTCCCCTTCGCGTTTCGCGCGGAAGGCCGTCGTCGCACGTCCAAAGCCCTTCCCCCTTGATGGGGGAAGGGTTGGGATGGGGGTGGAACCGCGCGTTCAGCCTCCGCCGGCGGGTCCGGTCGAAACGCCGAAGTCACCCCCATCCCCGGCCCTTCCCCCATCGAGGGGGAAGGGAGGAGCCCCGCCATGAAGCACAAGCGCCGCAACCCCGCCCCCAAGCGCCCGCACCGCAAGCGCGGCCTCGCCGCCGCCCTCTCCCCCGCCTTGGTCGAGGCCAAGCGCCGGCTGGAGGACCGACTGCTGGCGACCCGCGCGGCGCTGCAGGTCGAGCGCGTGCGGGCCGGGACGAGCGAGCCCGGCGAGGCGCTGCGGGGGCTGGCCGAGTTGTGGTCGTCAGCCTATGCCGACGGCTGATCGCGACGCGACGACCCGCATGGACCCCGCCGCCGGTACGCCCGGCGCGGGCGGCGCCGCTTCCCCGAAGGTTGAGTCCGCTCGCGCCTCGGTCCATGGTGACGCTTCCCGAGGGGGCTCGGGGCGTTTCGCGTACAGGGGGCTTTCCACATGACCGACATCACCGCGGGCGCCGCGCCCGAACTCGACCCTGCGCCTGCGCCTGCGCCGGAAACGGCCGCGCCCGAGACGGCGCCTGCCGGCCGCAAGCCGCATCCGTGGACCGACGCCTCGCCCCAGCCTTGGCGGCGCTATTTCGCCCGCGCGGTCGACACCTTCGTGTTCGGCATGCTCGGCATCGTGCTGGTCGGCGGCTTCGGCGGCCTCTTCGCCCCGGTGCTCACCGAGCAGTTCCTGGGCCTGTTCGACCTGGACATCGTCGGCCGGCTGATCGCCGGGCCGGTCTCGGTGCTGCTGGCCGCGCCGTTCGTGGCCGTGTCGATGGCGCTCAGCGGCGGCAGCCTCGGCAAGTGGCTGTTCGGGGTGCGCGTGGTCCGCGCCGACGGCAAGCGCCTCAGCCTGATCCAGTCGATCAAGCGCGAGGCCCGGGTGGCGGTGTTCGGCATGGGCCTCGGCGCGCCGCTGATCTGCCTCTACACCATGTGGCAGGGCAAGGAGGCCCTGGAAGACAAGCGCGTCGCCCCGTGGGACGCCGACGACGGCTACCGCGTCACCCACCGGCCGATGGGGATCTGGCAGGGAACCCTGATGGTGGTCGGCGGCCTGATCTGGGCCGGCGAGCGGCTGCTGGGCGTCATCGACCGCTTCTCCTCGATGGCGGGCTGAGGCCCCCGGGGGAGCCGAAAACCTCGTCCTTCGACAAGCTCAGGATGAGGTTTTTCCAGCGCCGAGCCAGCAGTGATCCTCATCCTGAGCCTGTCGAAGGACGAGGACCACGCACCGGGACGAAGGGTCAGAAACTGCAAGACGCCGCGCGCGGGCCGTGGGACTTTCCGGCCCGCGCAACAGCTTCCCCGATACGGAGCCCCCCATGATCGACCTCGTCATCGACGCCCGCCGCCGCGACATCGGCGGTTTCGAGGTCGGGCGGGTGCTGCCGTTCGCCAGGCGGCGGATGGTCGGGCCGTTCGTGTTCCTCGACCACATGGGGCCAGCCCACTTCCAGCCGGGCTTTCCCCGGAGCGTCGACGTGCGGCCGCATCCGCACATCGGCCTGTCCACCCTGACCTACCTGTTCGACGGGGCCATCACCCACAAGGACAGCGTCGGCTCCGACATCGAGATCCTGCCCGGCGAGGTCAACTGGATGACCGCCGGCGCAGGGATAACCCACTCCGAGCGCTTCGAGACCCTGCGCCACGACGGCGGGCTGATGGACGGCATGCAGGCCTGGATCGCCCTGCCCACCGAGCTGGAGGAGATCGACCCCGGCTTCACCCACCACGCCGGCGACCTGGACCTGCCCTTCTACGAAAGCGCCGGCCTGAAGGCCCGGCTGATCGCCGGCGAGGCCTTTGGCGCCAAGTCCAAGGTGCCGGTGCACTCGCCGCTGTTCTACGTCCACTGGCAGCTGGCCGCCGGCGCCAAGGCCGCCCTGCCCGCCGAATATCCCGAACGCGCCGCCTACGTCTCCAGCGGCCGGGTGGAGGTCGCCGGCCGCGTGCTGGAAGCCGCCCAAATGGCCGTGTTCGAGCCCGGCGAGACCGTGGTCTTCGAGGCCCTGGAGCCCTCGGTCGTCATGCTGCTGGGCGGCGAGCCGATCGGCCCGCGCTTCATCGAGTGGAACTTCGTCTCGACGTCGAAGGACCGCATCGAACAGGCCAAGGCCGACTGGCGCGCCGGCCGCATGAAGCTGCCGGATCTGGACAACGGGGAGTTCATTCCGTTGCCGGAGGATCCGACGCCCCCGGCGCCGCCGATGTCGTGACCAGAAAACCTCCCCCCGTGGGGGAGGCGGCCGAAGGCCGGTGGGGGGACGTTTTCAGCTTCCGAGGTATCGGCAGTTCAGCAGTCACTCCCCCCCACCGATCGCTTCGCGATCACCTCCCCCACAGGGGGAGGTTTCCTGAAGCTCAGGCCGCCTCCTCGAACGCCGCGTAGACCAGCGTCCTAAGCTCCCGCCGGATCGGATAGACGCTCGACGGCATCAGCTGGGTCATGAACACCACCGCCAGGTCCTCGATCGGATCCACCCAGAAGGCGGTCGAGGCCATGCCGCCCCAATAGGCCTCGCCGGGGCTGCCGATATTGCGGGTGCGGGCCAGGTCCACGGTGACGGCGAAGCCGAGGCCGAAGCCCAGGCCCTCGAAGACGCTCTCGCTGAACAGCGACTTCGACATCTGGGTCAGCTCGCGCCCGCCCGGCAGGTGATTGAGCATCATCGCCTTCAGGGTCTTGGGGCTGACGATGCGGGCGCCGTCCAGCTGGCCGCCGTTCAGGATCATGCGGCAGAAGCGCATATAGTCCGACGCCGTCGAGACCAGCCCGCCGCCGCCCGACTTGAACAGCGGGTCCTTGAGGAACGGGCTGGTCGCCGGATCGTCCTGCAGCACCACCCGACCCTTGGGATCCAGGCTATAGCAGGCGGCCAGGCGCCCATGATCGGCCTCGGGCGCGAAGAAGCCGGTGTCGACCATCTTCAGCGGCTCGAAGATCCGCGCCTTGAAGAACGCATCCAGCGGCTGGCCGGAGATCTGCTGGACGAGGTAGCCCAGCACGTCGGTGCAGACCGAATAGTTCCAGGCCTCGCCCGGGCTGAACTCCAGGGGGAGTTTCGCCAGCTCGGCGATGAAGCCGTCGAGGTCGCGCGGCCCCGGCAGGTCGTCCAGGTGCAGCTTGCGATAGGCCGCGTCGATATTGCCCCGCTGCTGGAAGCCGTAGGTGAAGCCGGCCGTGTGGCGCAGCAGGTCGATCATCCGCATCGGCTCGGCCAGGGGCTTCGTCTGGAACGCGCCCAGCGCGCCGGCGGCGAAGACGCCCAGATCCTTGAAGGCCGGGATGAAGCGGTGGACCGGATCCTCCAGCGCCACCCTGCCCTCCTCGACCAGCATCATGAAGGCGATCGAGGTGATCGGCTTGGTCATCGAGTAGATGCGATAGAGGCTGTCGGCCTTCAGCGGCGCGCCGCGCTCACGGTCGGCCAGGCCCAGCACGGCCTCGTGGGCCAGCTGTCCGCGCCGCCAGACCTGCACCTGCGCCCCGGGCAGAAGGCCCGGTCCGACGTACTTTTCCTGCAGAAAGGCGTCGATGCGTTTCAGTCGGCTGGACGACAGACCGACGGCTTCGGGCGTGCTCACTTGCGTTCTTCCCCACACTGGCGCGACCTTGCGTCACGGTCGCCTTCTTTTCGCGGATCGAATAGGCGGTACGGATAACGCAACCTTCACCTCATCCTGCGTTGATCGATTGAAGACGAGGGGAGCTTGATGGGCAAGGGGCCGGACGAAGAGACGCCCGCCACCAGCACCGACCGCGCCGCGGCCGACTGGTTTTTCCAGAACAGCCTCGACATGTTCGTGGTGGTGCAGGGCCGCGCCATCGTCCGCGTCAATCCGGCCTGGAGCCAGATCGCCGGCTGGAGCGCCGAAGAGACCCTCGGCCGCCACATCCGCGACTTCCTGCATCTGCACGACACCGAGGTGCTGGAAAGCGCCGGCCGCATCCTGCGGGCCGAGGGCCAGGTGCAGTCCGAGCACCGCCTGGCCCGCAAGGGCGGCGGCTGGCTGTGGGTGCGCTCGCGCTCGAAGATCCTGCCCGACGGGGCGCTGCTGATCGTCTTCCAGGACTTCTCCGAGGAGCGCGTGCGCCGCCTCCAGCGCCAGCAGGCCGACCGCGCCAACGAGATGCTGCGCAACGCCGCCGGCGTCTATGTCTGGCGGTTCGAGACCCGCAAGGGGATCTATTTCTTCGAGCAGGAGATCACCACCCTGGCCGCCCCGATGGGCGACGCACGGCAGATGACGGTGCCGGAGATGATGGCCGCCATCCACCCCGACGACCGGACGATGATGAGCCAGGCCTTCGTCCGCACCCAGGAGACCGGCGAGCACGCCCAGCTGGTCTATCGCCACGCCGACCCGACCAGCCGCAACTGGATCTGGATGCGCACCGACTGGCGCGGCGTGCGGGCCGGGGCCGGCGAGCTCTTCGACGTCATCGGCATCAGCCAGGACGTCACCGAACTGCTGGTCGCCCGCAACGCCGCCCTCGACGCCGCCGAGGCCAAGTCGCGCTTCCTGGCCAATATGAGCCACGAGATCCGCACCCCGATGAACGGGGTGCTGGGCGTGCTGCACCTGCTGGAGCACGAACGCCTGTCCGACGACGGCCGCAACCTGCTGGCCGAGGCCCAGGGCTGCGGCGCCATGCTGGCCGAACTGCTCAACGACATCATCGACTTCTCCAAGATCGAGGCCGGCAAGCTGGAGCTTTCCCCCGAGCCGCTCGATCCGTCGGCCCTGCTGCGCAGCGTCGCCCACCTGCTGGAGCCCCAGGCCGACCAGAAGGGCCTGCGTTTGACGGTCGAGGCCCCGCCCGTGGGCGCCGGCTGGGTCCTGGCCGACCCGGTCCGCCTGCGCCAGGCGCTGTTCAACCTGATCGGCAACGCCGTGAAGTTCACCCTGGAGGGCGGCGTCACCGCGCGCCTTTCCGTCTCGCCCGACCCTGAGGGCCTGCGCCTGCGCTTCGAGGTCGAGGACACCGGCGTCGGCATCTCGCCCGAGGCGGCCGAGACCCTGTTCGAGCGCTTCAGCCAGGCCGACGGCTCGACCACCCGGCGGTTCGGCGGCGCGGGCCTGGGCCTGTCGATCACCCGCCGGCTGGCGGGGATGATGGGCGGCGACATCGGCTTTTCCAGCACGCCGGGCCAGGGCTCGACCTTCTGGCTGGAGATCCTGGCCGCCCCGGCCGAGGCCCCGATCCGCAACCCCGCTCCCGCCGAGCCCGACGCGCCGCTGCTGGCGGGCCTGGACGTGCTGCTGGTCGAGGACAACGCCGTCAACCGGCTGATCGCCACCCGCATGCTCGAGGCCCTCGGCGCTCGCGTGGCCACGGCCGAGGACGGCGCGGCCGGCATCGCCGCCGCCCGCCTGGGCTACGACCTGATCTTCATGGACATCCAGATGCCGGTGATGGATGGCGTCGAGGCCACCCGCGCCATCCGCAAGCTGCCCGGCCGGGCCGGCGCCGCGCCGATCCTGGCCATGACCGCCAACGCCATGGCCCACCAGCAGGCCGCCTATGTCGAGGCCGGCATGAACGGCGCGGTGGCCAAGCCGCTGTCGCCGGCCGCTCTGATCCGCGCGGTCGCCAACGCCCTGCCTGCCCGCACGCTGGAGACCTCCTGAACGAAGGCCTTTCTGCCGCCTCGTTCCAGGCCTAGATTGGACCAGAGAGTCCAACGCCTGCACGAGGCGTTGCAGGGGGCCTGACAATGGACGACGGCCACACCGTCACCGCCGCGACGGCGCGCTACGCACAAAAGAAGGAAGCCATCTTGGCGGCCGCGACGGCGGTGCTGAACCGCCAGGGCGTCAAGGGCATGACCCTGGCCGACGTCGCCGCCAAGGTCGGGCTGATCACCACCAGCGTCACCTACTACTACCGCAAGAAGGACGACCTGGCCGCCGCCTGCTTCATCCGCGGGCTGGAGCGGCTGGACGCCATGATCGACGAGGCCGCGGCGCAGCCCGACGCCGCCACGCGCATCCGCAAGTTCCTGACCCTCTATCTCGATCTTTCCCGCCAGGTCCGCGCCGGCGAGGCTCCGCCCCTGGCCAGCTTCACCGAGATCCGCGCCCTGAAGGAGCCGATGCGGGCCTCGGTCCAGGCCGCCTTCGCCGACATCTTCCGCCGCGTGCGCGGCTTCTTCGACGGCGAGGCCTTCGCCCATCTCGACAAGGCCGAGCGCAACGCCCGCGCCCACCTGCTGCTCGAACAGGTCTTCTGGACTGGCGCCTGGCTGCGCCGCTTCGACCTCGACGACTACGAGCGGGTGCGCGAGCGGATGTACGACATTCTGGTCGGCGGCATCGCCGCGGCCGGACGCGACTGGGCCCCGCCCGCCCTGCCCGACCCGACCCCGGCCTCCGACGAAGGCCAGGAATGGCGCGAGACCTTCCTCGTCGCCGCCACCCGCCTGATCAACCAGCGCGGCTATCGCGGGGCCTCGGTCGAGGATATCTCGGCGGCGCTGAACGTCACCAAGGGCTCGTTCTACCACCACCACGATGACAAGGACGCCCTGGTGGTCGAGTGCTTCAAGCGCACCTTCGCGGTCACCCGCCGCGCCCAGCTCGCTGCTCTGAGCCTGCCCCAGTCAGATCTTCAGGGCGGCGGCTGGACGGCGGTGTCGGCGGCGACGGCGGCCCTGGTCGAGTACCAGCTGTCCGACCACGGCCCGCTGCTGCGCGCCTCGTCGATGGGCGCCCTGCCGATCGAGATCCGTCACGAGATGAGCGACGGCTACGCCCGCGGCTCCAACCGCTTCGCCGGCATGATCGCCGACGGGATCGCCGACGGCTCGGTGCGCGCGGTCGATCCGCTGGTGGCGGCGCACATGATCAACTCGATGCTCAACGCGGCGGCCTCGCTGCAGGCCTGGGCGCCGGGCGTCACCCGCGAAGACGCCGCGCGGCTGTTCGCCCGGCCGCTGCTGATGGGGCTGATGGCGCGGTAGGGGTCCGCGTCCTTACCCTCCACGCACCCAAAGCTCGTCATCCCGGAAAGCGCGCAGCGCTTATCCGGGACCCAGGGGACTGGGCTCGGCGGTCAGATCAAGCGCCGCTGACGCTCGCCATCGCATTGCGCCGGCCCCTGGGTCCCGGCTCTACGCTTCGCTTCGGCCGGGATGACGGCGGGAGTGGGTCGCGACCGCCCTTTAGGCGAAGGCGCCAATTCAACGGCTCACGCCGAGGTTTGCCCTGTACGGCGGCCCAGGCTTGCGCCAAGCCGGAAGCGTTCATTTCGGGGAAGCGTCCATGCCCAAGTCCACGATCCGCGCCCTTCTGCTGGCGAGCGCGGCCCTGCTCGTCGCGCCCGGCCTGGCCAGCGCCGCCGACAAGGCCGTCCAGGCCGGCAAGCTGTTCGATGGCGCCAAGCTGCGCGGCCCCAGCACCGTCGTGATCCGCGACGACCGCGTGATCGCCGTCGAGGACGGCTGGACCGCCCCGGCGGGCGCGGAGATCGTCGACCTGAAGACCCAGACCGTCCTGCCCGGCCTCATCGACGCCCACGTTCATATCGGCGCGGCCCTGCCCAGCAAGACCAACGCCGTCGAGTACGGCGTCACCCACTCCGACATCGACCGCGCCTTCGACGGCGCGCTCTATGCCCGCCAGATGCTGCTGCAGGGCTTCACCGCCGCCCGCGACCTCGGCGGCGGCCCGGAGACGGCGGCCGTCCGCGACGCCATCGACGGCGGCAAGATCGCCGGGCCGCGCCTGTGGATCGCCCTGGAGCCGCTCGGCCCCACCGCCGGTCATGGCGACAGCCGCAGCGGGATCGACCCGGCCCTGTCCAACCCCGCCTGGGACAACGGGATCGTCAACTCGCCGCTGGAAGCCCGGCTGAAGGTGCGCGAGCACAAGCGCCGCGGGGCCACGGTGATCAAGCTGATGCCGTCCGGCGGCATCGCCTCGATCGGCGACGATCCGCGCCACCAGACCATGGCCCAGGACGAGATCGAGGAAGCCGTCCGCACCGCCCATGGCCTAGGCCTCAAGGTCGCCGCCCACATCTATCCCGCCCCCGCCATCGAGACGGCGGTCAAGGCCGGGATCGACTCCGTCGAGCACGGCTCGTTCGCCACGCCCGAGGCGCTGAAGCTGATGAAGGAGCGCGGCGTCTATCTGGTCCCGACGCTCAGCGTCTACGACGTCTTCTACGAGACGGCGTCCAAGCACCCCGAACTGCTGCCGCCCGGCACGGCCGAGAAGGAGCTGGCCAACGACCTGATCCCCAAGCGGAACTTCCCCAACGCCGTGAAGGCCGGGGTCAAGATCGCCTACGGCACCGACCTGGGCGAAGGCGACCACACGCTGGAGTTCGACCTCTTGGTCCAGGGCGGCCTCACCCCCACCCAGGCCCTGACCGCCGCCACCGGCGCCGCCGGCGACCTGATCGGCGATCCCGCCGTGGGCCGGGTTGCGCCCGGCGCCTTCGCCGACCTCGTGGCCGTAACCGGGGATCCGACCGCCGACATCAGCCTGATGCGCAAGGTCGCGTTCGTGATGAAGGGCGGGGTCGTCTACAAGGCCGGCGGGGTGGAAGTGCTGCCGCACTGACCGCTCCGCCAGACCCCTCTCTCTTTGAGAGAGGGAGGGGCCCGCCGCGCAGCGGTGGGAGGGTGAGAGGTTTCACCACCCACAAGCAAACCCACGGGGGTGGAACCGCAGCTCCAACCACCGCGCCTCATCCGGAGATGAGTGTAGCCTCTCACCCTCCCACGCCTTCGGCGTGGGCCCCTCCCTCTCTCTCAGCGAGAGGGATTTTGCGCCACGTACGCATCCACCTGCGCCAGCCGCCGCGCCTTCTCGGCCTCGTCGAGGAACGAGCCGGAGAAGCTGTTCTTCGCCAGCACCACCAGATCGTCGCGCGTCAGGTTCACGGCCTTGGCGGTCTGCAGATAGTTGTCCAGCAGGTAGCCGCCGAAATAGGCCGGGTCGTCGGAGTTCACCGTCGCCTTCAATCCCAGGTCCAGCATCTTCCGCATCGGGTGCGCCGCCAGCTCCGGCACCACGCAGAGCTTCAGGTTCGACAGCGGGCACACCGTCAGGGTCGTCCCGTCGGCGACCAGACGCGCCGTCAGCGCCTCGTCCTCAAGCGCGCGGTTGCCATGGTCGATGCGGTCGACGCCCACTAGGTCGATGGCCTCCCAGACATATTCCGGCGGCCCCTCCTCGCCCGCGTGGGCGACGATCTTGAGGCCGAGATCGCGCGCGGCCTTGAACACCCGGGCGAACTTGGCCGGCGGATGGCCGACCTCCGAGGAGTCCAGGCCCACGCCGGCGATCTTGGAAAGGTGCGGCTTGGCCTGCTCCAGCGTCTCGAAGGCGCTGTCTTCCGACAGGTGGCGCAGGAAGCAGAGGATCAGCTTCGACGTCACGCCCCAGCGGCTTTCGGCTTCCGCCATGCCGTCCAGCAGCCCGTCGATCACCGTCTCGAAGGCGATCCCGCGCTCGGTGTGGGTCTGCGGGTCGAAGAAGATCTCGGCGTGCACCCCGCCGTCGGCCGCCAGGCGCTCGAAATAGGCCAGGGCCAGGTCCTTGAAGTCGGCCCGCGTGATCAGCACGCCCGCGCCCTGGTAATAGATGTCCAGGAAGTCCTGCAGGTTGGAGAAGGCGTAGGCGGCGCGGATCTCCTCGACCGACTTGTACGGCAGGGCGATCCCGTTGCGTTCGGCCAGGGCGAACATCAGTTCCGGTTCGAGGCTGCCCTCGATGTGCATGTGCAGTTCGGCCTTGGGCAGGCCGCGAGCGAAGGCTTCGAGCGTGGTGTCGGTCATGGGAATTCCATCGGCTCGCGAGGCGCCAGGGTCAAGTCCGCGCGTCAAGCCCGCACAAGGCGGCGCGGGAGCCGTGCCCCCGCGCCGAGGTGCGCTTCACCTCTTAGTTTCGACGCGTCGTATGCACCGCGTCGCGCTCGCGCCTGAAACGGTCTTGGAATGTCCCGCACGCCTGCAAGCGGCGACGGCCGGCCGGTCCTGGTGCGAACTCCCTCCCCAGTTTGGCCGATTATCTCGGGAGACCGTAGGCTTACGCGCCGACGTGGGCGTCACGTCGGCCCGCACCGGCAGGTGCTCTCTCGGCCGAAACTGAACCCTTCGAATGTCCAGTACGACGCCCACGGCGTCAACCTGCGGCGCCCGAAAAAGCGGCGCCGTCCGCGCCCCTCTGGACTCTCGCGCGGCGTCGTGCAGGCTAGGATCAAACAAGCGTTCAAACGAACCAAAAGGGTGGAACCGCATGGCCGCGATCAACGCCGTCACCGATCTGACCGTCGAAGGCGACATCGGCGTCGTCACGCTGAACTCGCCTCCCGTCAACGCCCTGTCGGCCCAGGTCCGCGAAGGGCTGAAGAACGCCTTCGAGGCGGCGATCGGCGATCCGGCCGTCCAGGCCATCGTGCTGATCTGCGAGGGCAAGACCTTCATCGCCGGCGCCGACATCAGCGAGTTCGGCAAGGCCATGACCGGCCCCTCGCTGCAGGACGTGCAGAACACGATCGAAAACTCGCCCAAGCCGGTGATCGCCGCGATCCACGGCACGGTGCTGGGCGGCGGGCTGGAGGTGGCGCTGGTCGCCCACTACCGCGTCGCCGTGCCTTCGGCGAAGGCGGGCCTGCCGGAAGTGAACATCGGCCTGCTGCCCGGGGCCGGCGGCACCCAGCGCCTGCCGCGCATCGTCGGCGTCGAGAAGGCGCTGGAGATGGTCACCACCGGCCAGCACGTGCCGGCCAAGGCCGCCCTCGCCATGGGCCTGTTCGACAGCCTGGTCGAGGAAGGCGCCCTGCGCGACGGCGCGATCGCCTTCGCCCGCGTGGTGCTGGCCGAGGACAAGCCGCTGGCCAAGGTCCGCGACCTTTCCGCCAAGGTCGAGGCCGCCCGCGGCAAGCCCGAGATCTTCGACGAATTCCGCAAGGCCAACGCCAAGAAGTTCCGCGGCTTCCTCGCGCCCGAAAACAACATCAGGTGCATCGAGGCGGCGGTGAACCTGCCCTTCGACGAGGGGCTGAAGGAAGAGCGGCGCCTCTTCATGGAGCTGATGACCGGCAGCCAGTCGGCCGCCCAGCGCTACGTGTTCTTCGCCGAGCGCCAGGCCGCCAAGATCCCCGACGTGCCAGACGACACCCCGACCATTCCCGTCAAGAAGGTCGGCGTCATCGGGGCCGGCACCATGGGCGGCGGCATCTCGATGAACTTCCTCAACGCCGGCGTACCGGTGACGATCATCGAGGCCAAGTCGGAGAACCTCGACCGCGGCGTCGCCACCATCCGCAAGAACTACGAGAACACCGCCAAGAAGGGCCGCCTCACCCAGGACGACGTCGAAAAGCGCATGGGGCTGCTCACCCCCTCCATGCACCTGGAAGACCTGGCCGACTGCGACCTGATCATCGAGGCCGTGTTCGAGCTGATGGAGATCAAGAAGGAGGTCTTCACCAAGCTCGACAAGATCGCCAAGCCGGGCGCCATCCTGGCCACCAACACCTCCTATCTCGACGTCGACGCCATCGCCGCCGTCACCAGCCGGCCGGAAAGCGTCATCGGCCTGCACTTCTTCTCGCCGGCCAACGTCATGCGCCTGCTCGAGATCGTGCGCGGCGA
>Ga0160492_100735_pt1 | contig 15659 bp, 17 predicted proteins | sample DID2MG_FD_108258 | JGI IMG/M metagenome (GOLD analysis project Ga0160492, IMG submission 108258) | Enriched soil microbial communities from UW Madison campus, WI, USA - DID2877_E24_FP2 MG | ecosystem: Environmental > Terrestrial > Soil > Unclassified | place: USA: Madison, Wisconsin | collected...
AAGCGACGGTCGCCCGCTGGACCAAGAAGGCCGGGGAGGCCGTGAAGAAGGACGAGCTGCTCGTCGAGCTGGAAACCGACAAGGTCAGCCTCGAAGTCGTCTCGCCGGCCGACGGCGTCCTGGTCGCCATCAGCGCCGAGGAAGGCGCCACCGTGGTTCCGGGCACGGTCCTGGGCGTGGTGACCGAAGGCGCGACCGCCTCGGCCGCTCCCGCCGCCGCCCCGGCCCCGGCCGCTGCTCCGGCCCCCGCGCCCGCTCCGGCGCCCGTCGCCGCCGCCGCTCCGGCTGCTCCGGCCGCCGCTCCGGTCAGCCCGGCCCCGGCCCGCATCGCCGCCGAGACCGGCCTCGACCTGTCGAAGGTCGCCGGCACCGGCAAGGACGGCCGCGTGACCAAGGGCGACGCCCTGGCCGCCCTGGAAGCCCGCGCCGCCGCCCCGGCTCCGGCCGCCGCCGCGCCGTCGGCCCCGCGTCCGATCCACGAGCGCGAAGAGCGCGTGAAGATGACGCGCCTGCGTCAGACGATCGCCCGTCGCCTGAAGGAAGCCCAGAACAACGCCGCCATGCTGACGACCTTCAACGAGGTCGACATGAGCGCGGTGATGGCCCTGCGCGCCCAGTACAAGGACGTCTTCGAAAAGCGCCACGGCGTGAAGCTGGGCTTCATGTCCTTCTTCACCAAGGCCGTCGTCGCCGCCCTGAAGGCCGTACCGGACGTCAACGCCGAGATCGACGGCACCGACATCGTCTACAAGAACCACTACGACATCGGCGTCGCCGTCGGCACCGACAAGGGCCTGGTGGTTCCGGTCGTCCGTGACGCCGACGCCCTGAACCTGGCCGAGATCGAAAAGGCCATCGGCGACCTCGGCAAGAAAGCCCGCTCGGGCGGCCTGGCCATCGAGGACATGCAGGGCGGCACCTTCACGATCACCAACGGCGGCATCTACGGCTCGCTGATGTCGACCCCGATCCTCAACGCGCCGCAGTCGGGCATCCTCGGCATGCACGCGATCAAGGAACGCGCCATGGTCGTCAACGGCAAGATCGAGATCCGTCCGATGATGTACCTGGCCCTGTCCTACGACCACCGCGTGGTCGACGGCCAAGGCGCCGTGACCTTCCTCGTGAAGGTCAAGGAAGCCCTGGAAGACCCGCAGCGCCTGCTGCTGGACCTGTAAGGTTCAAGTCTTTTCAGACACGGAAAGGGGCCGCGAAAGCGGCCCCTTTTTTTGTTATTCTGCCACGAAGGAGGACGTCACATGACCGACGAAAACCTGCCTTTGTGGGAGGTCTCTCCCATCGATCCCGCTGATCCGGCTTGGGAAGGGTGGTCGACCGCTCCGCAGCGGGTCAGAGCCCTCTCAGAAAATGATGCTATCGGAAAAATAGCCCAGACAATGCTGCGACCGCTTCAAGCATCCAAATTTGCCCCGAAGTCGATAAACCCCTGGCAAAGCAAAGTGAAAGCTACGCTGATCACCAATTCAGCGTAGCCGGTAAAGTCGCCCAGCTTACTCGACGTCCCAGCGGAACGCCGCGTCGATCCAGTCGCCGATGCGGCCGTCCGGACGGGCCAGCGCGAACACCTGCGCCATCTCCTCGTCGGTCAGCGTAAAGTCGAAGATCGCGAAGTTCTCGGCCAGCCGCGCCGGGTTCTTGGTGCGGGGAATGGTCACCACGCCCTGCTGCACCTGCCAGCGCAGCGTCACCTGCCCCGGCGTCTTGCCGTACTTGGCGCCGATCGCCTTCAGCACCGGGTCGTCGCCGACCTTGCCCTGGGCCAGCGGCGACCAGGCGGTGATCGAGGCGCCCAGCTTCTCAGCCGTGGCCCGCAGGGTCTTCTGCGACAGGTAGGGGTGATACTCGACCTGGTTGGTGGCCAGCGGGGCCTCCGACAGGGCCGCCGCCTCCTCCCAGAGCGCCGAGGGGAAGTTCGACAGGCCGATGCCCCGCGTGCGGCCGTCGGTCTTGACCGCGTTCAGCGCGGCGATGGTTTCGGCCAGCGCCGGCTTGGGCTTGGGCCAGTGCAGCAGCAGCAGGTCCACCTGGTCGACCCGCAGCTTCTTCAGGCTCTCGTCGACCGAGCGCTGCAGGTCGCCGTCGGTGAACTTGTCGATCCATACCTTGGTGGTGACGAAGATCTCGCTGCGGGGCACGCCCGTGGCCGCCAGGGCCGCACCGACGTCCTGCTCGTTGCCGTAGATCTGGGCGGTGTCGACATGGCGATAGCCGACCTCCAGCGCCTTCTCGGTCACGGTCTGGGCCAGGCCGTTCTCCAGCTGGTAGGTGCCCAGGCCGATGGCCGGGATGTCGATGTCGCCGGAGCGAACGGTAGGCTGGGCCATGGGGAAACTCCTGGAAAAACGCTCAGGCGGATATAGGCGCCCGGTCCCGCTTCGCCAGCCGTAGTTGCAGATGCTGCACGCCGGTGAGCACCAGGGTCAGGGCGAAGAACCCGGCCGCCATCACCACCATCGTCACCAGCACCGAGGGATAACCCCGCTTGGCGACATTGAGGAACGGATAGGGATACCAGCCCGACAGCGCCCCGTGGATCAGGGTCCAGACCCCGAAGGCAAACGGCAAAGCGAGCGCCTTCCAGGCCTGGCCCCAGCGGGCGGCCTCGCGCGGCGGCAGGACCAGCAGGTCGGCCAGGAACAGCAGCGGCGTCACCGTGTGCAGCAGGGTGTCGGCCAGCAGCTGCCAGCCCTTCGGGTCCCACAGACCGGCCAGCAGCACGTGATAAACCAGCGCCGTCACGCCGATATAGACGCCTACCGCCACCCGCGTGCCCGCCCGCCGCGCCCAGACGCCGAGGCGGCTTTCCGGGGCCAGGGCCGAGGCGACCAGCGCCGTCCCGACCAGGATGTTGCTGAGCACGGTGAAGTAGCTGAAGAACTTCACCGTCTGGACCCCGAGGTCCCGGCCCTCGATCGTCAGGCCGTATTGCAGCACGACGCCGAACCAGACGATCGCCGCCGCGACCAGGCGCCAGGCGCGCTCAGCCCTATTGGTCATTGGGCTCGTCATGGGCCTTGCTCACCTTCTTGGGGACGCTGGCGCGCCATTGCCGTTCGAGAATGCGCTTCACCGTCCCCGGCTCCACCGCCGACAGCCGGGCCAGCACCATCGGATAGTTGCGGTAGTGGTCGGTGAAATAGAACACCTCGGGCGCGGCCTCGATCAGCATCTCGCGCTCGTCGAACGGCACGCCGGTCAGGACGAGCGTATCGCCGTCCTCCTTCAGCCTCGTCAGGAACTTGCCGTTCGCCTTGAGGCAGGCATAGCCATAGGACGTCCCGTCCGCGACCAGCGGCAGGGAAAAGGCGAAGGCGCGGACCTCTTCATACGTCATGGGCATGGGCGAAGCTCCCGTACCGCGACTATAGATGCAGTATGAGCGCGGAAAACACTCTGAAGACGCCGATCCTGGTGCTGGGCGCCACCAGCCTGATCGGGACCTTCCTGATGGCGCGGCTGCAGGCCGCCGGCCACGAGCCCATGGGCCTGTCGCGCCGCCCGCCGGGGGGAGACGCCTGCTGGATCGACGCCGATCTGCGCGCCGACGACCTGGCCGAACAGCTGCCCGGCGCGGCCACCGTCTTCGCCCTGTCGCCGATCTGGCTGCTGCCCGACGTGCTGCCGCTGCTGAAGGCCCGCGGCATGACACGTCTCGTCGCCTTCTCCTCGACCAGCCGCTTCACCAAGGAGAGCTCGCCCGAGCCCTCCGAGCGCGCCGTGGCCAAGGCCCTTGCCGACGCGGAAGTCGCCGTCGAGGCCTTCTGCGCGGAGCATGGTGTCGCCTGGACCATCCTGCGCCCGACCCTGATCTACGCCGAAGGCCGCGACGGCAACGTCAGCCGCCTGGCCGGCCTGATCCGCCGCTTCAAGGTGCTGCCGCTGTCGGGCTCGGGCGAGGGCCTGCGCCAGCCGGTCCATGCCGACGACCTGGCGGCCGGCGCCATCGCGGCGGCGACCGCCCCGGCGGCGGCCGGCCGGGCCTACGCCCTGGTCGGCGGCGAGACCCTGGCCTATCGCGACATGGTCCGCCGGATCTATGAGGGCCTGGGCCGCAGGCCGCTGATCGCGCCCCTGCCCCCGTGGCTGTTTTCGCTGTTGCTGACCCTGGCCCGGCCGTTCTTCCCCGGCGCGACAGCGGCCATGGGCGCGCGGATGAGCCAGGACCTGACCTTCGACGCGGCGGATGCGGTGAGGGATTTCGGGTGGAGCCCGAGGGATTTCCGGCCGAAGTTCTGATTCAAGGAACCTCCCCCTTTGGGGGAGGCGATCGCGCAGCGATCGGTGGGGGGACTAGCTGTCGACCTTCCAACACTGCGGCGGCTGAAAACGTCCCCCCTCCGGCCCTCCGGGCCACCTCCCCCAGAGGGGGAGGATCTAGATGCGCCGCGCCAAGCAGATGCTCCCCCTCTGGGGGAGCTGTCGCGGAGCGACTGAGGGGGTCTGCACGGCGTTTAAGCCAGCCCCGCCCGTCCGTAATACAGCGTCCCGACGCTCTCGCGCTTGAGCCCGCGCGCGATCCGCGGCCCGAACTTCGTCGCCGTCAGCAGGCGTTGCACCATCCCCTCGTCCCCCGCCCGGCGGAACGCCCGGGCCGAAGCCGACCACAGCGCCGTGGTCGCAGGATGCGGCGCGACGACGCCGGCGGCGAGGCCGAGGGCCAGCAGGCTCCAGCCGGCCGCGCGGGCGGCTATGCGGCCAATGGGGCGATCAGGACGGGTCATGGTCGTGCTCCTTTCTTGTGGGGTCGAGGAGGACCGCCGGGGGCTGGGCGGTGTGGCGGTCCTCCTCGGGCCGCCGGATAGTCCTTTCCAGGCTATTCGGCGGCGATGGCGATCTCGTCGGCGGAGATCCCCAGGCGGTAGGCGACGCCGGCCCCGTAGGCCGGATCGGCGCGATGGAAGTGCACCAGCTGGCGCTTCTGGATCTCGACCGGCACGCCGTGCATGGCCGCGGCGATGTTGTCGAACAGCTGGCGCTGCTGGTCGGGGCTCATCAGCCGGAAGAGATCCCCCGGCTGGGTGTAGTCGTCATTGCCGTCGCGGTGGCTGTAGCGGTCGGCGTCGCCGTGGATCGGCAGCGGCGGCTCGGCGACCGACGGATCCTCGACAGGACCGCCGAAGCTGTTGGGCTCGTACCAGGCCTCGGTGCGCGGCGGGCTGTCGAACCGCATCGCGCCGTCGGCATGGTAGTGATGCACCGGGCAGCGCGGACGGTTCACCGGCAGCGCCTCGTAGTGGGTGCCGATCCGGTAGCGGTGCGCATCGGCGTAGGCGAAGATCCGCGCCTGCAGCATCTTGTCGGGCGAGAAGCCGATGCCCGGCACGATGTTGGACGGCGAGAACGAGCTCTGCTCGACCTCGGCGTGGTAGTTGTCCGGATTGCGGTTGAGCTCCAGCACCCCGACCTCGATCAGCGGATAGTCCGCGTGCGGCCACACCTTGGTCAGGTCGAACGGGTTCCAGCGGAAGCTCGCGGCCTGGGCCTCGGTCATGATCTGCACGTAGAAGGTCCAACGCGGGAAATCGCCCTTCTCGATCGACTCGAAGAGGTCGCGCTGGGCGCTCTCGCGGTCGTTGGCGATGACCGCGTTACCCTCGGCGTTCGTCCAGTTCTTGATCCCCTGCTGGGTCTTGAAGTGGAACTTCACCCACACGCGCTCATTGGCGGCGTTGATGAAGCTGTAGGTGTGGCTGCCGAAGCCGTGGACGTGGCGATAGCTCTGCGGCAGGCCCCGGTCCGAGAACAGGGTCGTCACCTGGTGCAGGCTTTCGGGGGAGAGGCTCCAGAAGTCCCACATGGCCGTCGGCGAGCGCAGGTTCGACACCGGATGGCGCTTCTGGGTGCGGATGAAATCGGGGAACTTCAGCGGATCGCGCAGGAAGAACACCGGGGTGTTGTTGCCCACCAGGTCCCAGTTGCCCTGCTGCGTATAGACCTTCAAAGCAAAGCCGCGCACGTCGCGCTCGGCGTCGGCCGCGCCACGCTCGCCGGCCACGGTCGAGAAGCGCAGCAGCACCTCGCTCTCCGCGCCCGGTTGCAGGGCCGCGGCCTTGGTCCAGCCGCTGATGTCGTGGGTGATCTTCAGCACGCCGTAGGCGGCCGAGCCCTTGGCGTGGACGGCGCGCTCGGGCACCCGCTCGCGGTTCTGGTGGGCCAGCTTTTCCATCAGCTGGTAGTCCTGCATCAGCAGGGGCCCGCGCGGGCCGGCCGACAGGCTGTTCTGGTTGTCGGCGATCGGCGCACCGGCGCTCGTCGTCATGGTGGTCTTGGTCATCTCGGCCCTCGTCATCTCGTAGCGCCACTGTCCCAGGCGGCGCTCGATAAATCCAATTGATCGTTTTTGCCGACAGCATCGGCTCGATCTATCGAAGCCTAGGCGGGACCATAGGGCGGGTCTTGAACGGCCACGCCTCGACCCGGAGCGTCCGGCGGTCTAATCCAGGGCCATGACCGCCATCCTGCCCGACGCCGCCGCCGCCAACTGGGTCGACCGCTACGCCCCGGCCGCCTTGCGCCCCTGGCTGAAGCTGGGACGGTTCGACCGCCCGGCCGGCATCTGGCTGCTGATGCTGCCCGGCTGGCAGGGCATCGCCCTGGCCGCGGCCGAGAAGGGCCAGCTGCCCAATCCCTGGCTGCTGATCGCCTTCTTCGTCGGGGCGGCCCTGATGCGGGCGGCCGGCTGCGCCTTCAACGACATCGTCGACCGCGACTTCGACGCCCAGGTGGCCCGCACGGCCCTGCGCCCGATCCCGGCCGGCCTGATCACCGTCAAGCAGGCCTGGCTGTTCCTGGTCGGCTGCAGCCTGACCAGCTTCCTCATCTTGATCTGCCTGGGCTGGCTGGCGATCGGCCTGGGCGTGGCCTCGCTGCTGCTGGTGGCCGGCTATCCGTTCATGAAGCGCATCACCTGGTGGCCGCAGGCCTGGCTGGGCCTGACCTTCAACTGGGGCGCCCTGCTCGGCTACGCCGCCGCCACCCATTCGCTGAGCTGGTCGGCCGCCCTGCTCTACGCCTCGGGCATCTTCTGGACCTTGGGCTACGACACTATCTACGCCATCCAGGACATCGAGGACGACGCCCTGGCCGGGGTGAAGTCGTCGACCCGCCGCCTGGGCTCCAAGGTCCGCCAGGGCGTGGCGATCTTCTACGTCCTGGCCTTCGTGCTGGCCCTGGCCGCCGCCTGGGCCGGTGGCCTCGGACCGCTGTTCCTGCCGCTGCTGGGCCTCTACGGCCTGCACCTGTCGCGCCAGGCCGTGGCCGTGAAGCTCGACGACGGGCCGGGCGCGCTGAAGCTCTTCAAGTCCAACGCCCAGGCCGGCGCGATCCTGGTGCTGGCGCTGGTGGCGGGAGCGTGGACGCCGGCCGGCTTTTGATCCCTCTCCCAGAGGGAGAGGGTGGCCCCCGCGAAGGCGGGGGTCGGGTGAGGGGTCGATAGCCCTGTCCGCCGCGACCGCCGATCGACCGGGCGAGGCGTTAGAGTTTTGAGAGACCCCTCATCCGTCGGCTATCGCCGACACCTTCTCCCGCAAGGGGAGAAGGAAAAACTAGAACGGCCCCGCGCGGTAGATCCGCTCCATCGACCGCTCCAGCTCGCCCAGCCGCCGGTCATAAACCCGCGCCAGGCACACCCGGTTGGCCTTGCAGCCCGCCCGCTCGTTCAACCAGGCCTGCTGGCTGTCCATCAGCGCCCCGCGCGCGCCCATGCCCATGGTGCGCTTGTTGACGTCGTAGAGCACGGCCATCCGCACGTCCTTGTTGTCGAGGCTGCGGTCGGCGCAGATCGCCTTCTCGTCGGCCCTCCTGGCCTTGGCGCAGTCGAAGCTGGCGGCGTGAGCAGCCCCCGCGAGGCCAAGCGAAACAAGGGCGACGACAACAGGCAAGCGCATGAAAAACCTCCGGAAAAGGACCTGACCTAACGGCATTCTGTCGGCTGGAACCTGAATGTGCGATGATCCGTTCCATGGCCGTCGCCGCTCGTATCAAGCCGCAGGAGTTGTTCTCGCAAGAGGACTGGGCCCGCCTGTCGCGCCGCTCGCCCTGGCGCGGGATCGCCATGGTCGCTCATGCCTGGGGCGTGATCCTGCTGGCCGGGGCCGTCTTCGTCGTCTGGCCCAATCCGCTGACCTACCTCGTCGCCGTCATGCTGATCGGGGCGCGGCAGCTGGGCCTGGCGATCCTGATGCACGAGGCGGCCCACGGCGGTTTGCACCCGAACCTCAAGGTCAACGACTGGCTCGGCGAGTGGCTATGCGCAGCCCCGCTGGGCGCGTCGCTGAACGCCTACCGCCCCTATCACCTGACCCACCACAAGTTCGCCCAGCAGGCCGAGGACCCGGACCTCGTTTTGTCGGCCCCGTTCCCGACTACCCGGGCGTCCCTGCGCCGCAAGATCGTCCGTGACCTGACGGGGCAGACCTTCTTCAAGCAGCGGTTCGGGCCGATCATCTCCGGCCTGAAGAAGCGTGGACACGGCCAGGCCCCGGGCGCGATCTTCGCCCGCGCCGCGGCCGGCCAGAAGCGGTTCCTGCTGATCAACCTGGCCATGCTGGTCGCGCTCAGCGCCGCCGGCCTGTGGTGGGCCTGGCTGGCCCTGTGGATCGTGCCGATGGCCACCTGGTTCCCGCTCGTCACCCGCCTGCGCAACATCGCCGAGCACGCCCTGGTCGCCAAGGACGAGCCCGACCCGTTCCGCCACGCCCGCACCACCAAGGCCAACTGGCTCGAGCGCGCCCTCGTGGCCCCCTACCACGTCAACTTCCACGCCGAGCACCACCTCTTCATGCACGTGCCCTGCTGGAACCTGCCCCGGGCGCATCGACTGCTGGCCGAGAAGGGGCTGACCGAGGGCATGCTGAACGCGCCGGGGTATCTGACGGTGCTGAAGGCGGCGTCGAGCAAGGCAGCGGCCGCCTAGCTCCTCCCCCGTTTCACGGGGGAGGCGTTGCCGCCTATAACCCGCCCATGATCGTCCAGACCCTGGAAGGCCGTCGGGCCTTCATCGCCGACAACACCCGCCTGCTGCCCACGCCGCACGCGCCTGAACTCCTGTTGCACCTGGCCGACGAGATCACGCCGATCTGGAAGCTGACCGAGGAAGCGCTGGAGGAGATCGGCCTGCCGCCGCCGTTCTGGGCCTTCGCCTGGGCCGGCGGCCAGGCCCTGGCGCGCTACGTGCTGGACCATCCGGAGATCGTGCGCGGCAAGCATGTGATCGACTTCGCCACCGGCTCGGGCATCGTCGCCGTCGCGGCCATGAAGGCGGGCGCGAAGAGCGTGCTGGCCGCCGACATCGACGTCTTCTGCGAGGCGGCCGTGGCCATGAACGCGCAGGCCAACGGCGTCGAGATCGGCTTCACCGACCAGAACCTGCTCGACGCCCCGCCGCCGGCCGCCGACGTGCTGCTGGCCGGCGACATCTGCTACGAGGGCCCGATGGCCAAGGCGGTCATGGCCTGGCTGGCCCAGGGCCGCGCGGCCGGGGCGGCGGTGCTGGTCGGCGATCCGGGCCGCACCTACTTCCCCAAGGAGGGCCTGGTGAAGCTGGCCGAATACCAGGTGCCCACCACCCGCGAGCTGGAAGACCTGGCCGTGAAGCGCACCAGCGTCTGGACTCTGCCCTGACGCCAAACTAGAACATTTGCGGAACATAAGTGGAGACCCGCCCATGCGCGAGGACGGCAAGATCGACTATATCGAGTGGGCGGGCGGCGAGCTGCCGGCCACCAAGGCCTTCTACTCGGCCGCCTTCGGCTGGACCTTCACCGACTATGGCCCCGACTACGCGGCCTTCGAGGGCCAGGGCGCCGACGGCGGCTTCGTCGGCGACGTCACCGAGGAACCGGCCAAGCCGCTGGTGGTGCTCTACGCTGTCGATCTGGAGGCCATGGAAGCCAAGGTCACGGCCGCCGGCGGCGTGGTCGTGAAGCCGATCTTCGAATTCCCCGGCGGCCGGCGGTTCCACTTCCTGGACCCGGCGGGGAACGAGCTGGCCGTGTGGAGCGCGACGGGGTTCGAATAAGACGATCCTCCCCCTATGGGGGAGGTGGCCCGGAGGGCCGGAGGGGGGCCGTTTTCAGCTTGCGAGGGGGCGGACGACCTCCCCCCACCGATCGCTGCGCGATCGCCTCCCCCACAGGGGGAGGTTCCTTCCCCCTCAGTCGCTTCGCGACAGCTCCCCCTTCAGGGGGAGCATCTGGAACCCGCAAAAACCGTCACAAACCCCCGCTAAGTTCCGCACCCTGACGATCGGGGAATCCAGGTGGGCCAGCGGAGCTGCGGCGACTGCGGGATGTGCTGCAAGCTGATGGGCGTCGAGGCCATCGGCAAGGCGCCGCACGCCTGGTGCGGCCACTTCCGCAAGGGCGCCGGCTGCGCGATCTATGCCGACCGCCCCAAGGCCTGCGCCGACTTCTCCTGCTACTGGCTGAACGCCGAGGGCCTGTCCGACGACTGGCGGCCCGACCGCGCCCGCTTCGTCCTGCACCGTGAGGACGGCGGCCGGCGGCTGATCGTCGAGGTCGATCCGGCCCAGCCCCAGGCCTGGCGCAAGGCCCCCTACCACGCCACCTTTCGCGACTGGGCCCGGCGCGGCGCGGCCGGCGGCCTGACCCTCAACGTGCTGGTCGGCCCGCGCGCCTTCGAGATCCGCGCCGACGGCGACATCGATCTCGGCATCGTCCGCGACATGGCCGCCAAACCCTTCGCCGAGACCATCCGATGACCGACGTCGCCCCCGGCCCCGCTCCCGGCAAGGCCTGCGGCTCCTGCGGCATGTGCTGCAAGGTGCTGGCCATCGACGAACTGAACAAGCCCGACGGCGTCTGGTGCGGCCACTTCAGGAAGGGCGGCGGCTGCGGCTCCTACGAGACCCGTCCAGGCGCCTGCCGGGGCTTCCACTGCCTGTGGCTGACCTCGGAAAAGCTCGACGAGACCTGGCGGCCCGACAAGGCCGGCTTCCTGATGTATTCCGACCGCGACGGCAAGCGGCTCAACGTGGTGGTCGATCCCGGCAAGCCGGCGGCCTGGAAGCGCGAGCCCTACTACCGCCGCATCAAGGCCATGTCGCAGCGGGCCTATGACGGCTACGAGCTGGTGGTCTGCGTCGGCGACCGCCGCACGGTCGTCTTCCCCACCGAGGACGTCGAGCTGGGCGTGCTGAACCCCGGCCACAAGCTGGTCAGCGGCTATGTGAACCGCGACGGCGCCCAGGTCCCCTTCGCCATGGTGCTGAGCGACGCCGAGGGCTGAGCGCCCAGACTGCTGAAGCGGGCTCAGCAGGCCGTGGACGAGCCCGTGGCTAATCCCGTCGCCTGAAGAGCGCTATCTGAGCCTCCTGAACCAAGGAGAGGCTCCCATGAGCAAAGCCGAGCGCGACGTCGTCGTGGTCATCGGGGCCGGCCAGATCGGCCAGGCGATCGCCCGACGTGTAAGCGTCGGCAAGCGCGTGCTGCTGGCCGACATGAAGCGCGAGAATGCGCAGGCCGCCGCCGAGGTGCTGGCCGACGCCGGCTACGAGACCCACGTCGCCCTGGTCGACGTCGCCTCGCGGGAAAGCGTCCAGGCCCTGGTGGCGACCGCCACGGCCCTGGGCGCGGTGACCGGCCTGATCCACGCCGCCGGCGTCTCGCCCAGCCAGGCGCCGGCGCAGGTCATCCTCAGGGTCGATCTCTACGGGACGGCGCTGGTCCTGGAGCTGTTCGGCGAGGTGATCGCCCCCGGCGGCTGCGGCGTCGTTATCGCCTCGCAGTCGGGTCACCGCCTACCGCCGCTGCCCGAAGAGCAGAGCCACGCCCTGGCGACCACCCCCACCGAAGCGCTGCTGGCCCTGCCCTTCCTGGCCTCGGAGGCGGTCACCGATCCGCTGAACGCCTACCAGCTCTCCAAGCGAGGCAATTCTCTGCGGGTCGCGGCCCAGGCCGTGCGCTGGGGCGCTCGTGGGGCGCGGATCAACGCCATCAGCCCCGGCATCGTCATGACGCCCCTGGCCCGCGACGAACTCACCGGCCCGCGCGGCGAAGGCTATCGCCGGATGATCGAGGGCTCGGCCGCCAAGCGCGCCGGAACGCCCGACGAGGTCGGGGCCGTCGGCGCCCTGCTGATGGGTCCCGACGGCGGCTTCATCACCGGCAGCGACATCCTGATGGACGGCGGGGTGACCGCGGCGTGGCTCTACGGGGATCTGGCGAAGGGGTGAGGCTTCAGGAGCCCAGATCGTCAAACACCAAACCCGTCGTCATCCCGGAAAGCCCGAAGGGCTTATCCGGGACCCAGGGGACGGGGCGGGGCGGGGCGGCAAGTTTGAACACCCAAGCGATGGCCGGCGCACTGCGGCTGCCCCTGGGTCCCGGCTCTACGCTACGCTTCGGCCGGGATGACGATCTAAAGCGCCATGGCCTATGGAGGTACGCGTAAGCCTCAGCCCCGCGCCTTCACCGGCGCGGCGCCGTCGACATAGGCCTCGTTGAGATAGACCTCGGCCTCCTGCGGCGACAGGGCCGGCGCGTAGCCGAAGCCCTGGCCGTAGTCGCAGCCCAGCTTCTGCAGCGCGTGGGCCATCTCGGCGTTCTCGACGCCCTCGGCGACGACTTCCAGGTCGAGATCCTGGCCCAGCTTCACCACCGAGCGGACGATCTTGGCCGAGCCGGCGTTGCCGCCCATGGTCCGCACGAAGTAGCGGTCGATCTTCAGCGTGTCGAACGGCAGGCGCGTCAGGTACGACAGCGACGAGAAGCCCGTGCCGAAGTCGTCCAGCGCCAGGCCGGCCCCCGCCTCGCGCAGGCTGCGCAGGATCACCGCGGCCCGCTCGGGGTCGCGCATGATGTCGCTTTCGGTGACTTCCAGCTTCAGCGCGCCGCGCGGCAGACCGTTCTCGCGAAGCACCTGGGCCACGTCGTGCACCAGGCCCGGACGGTCGATCTCGCCGGTCGACAGGTTGACGCTGACGGTCAGGGCGCCGACGGCCGGGTGGGTGTGACGCCAGGCGGCCAGCTGCTTGCCGGCGCTGCGCATCATGTGCTCGCCGAGCTCGGCCATCAGGCCCATCTCTTCGATCAGCGGCAGGAACTCGTCGGGCGGCAGCAGGCCGCGACGCGGGTGGATCCAGCGCGCCAGGGCCTCGAAGCCCGACAGGGCGCCGGTCGACAGGCGCACGACCGGCTGGAAATAGGGAATGATCTCGCCACGGCCGATGGCGCCGCGCAGGTCGGCCTCCAGCGCCAGGCGCGACAGGCCGTCGGTCTCCATCGAGCGGCCGTAGGCGGCGGCCTCGACGGCCAGTTCGGCCCGGCGGACCAGCTCGGCGGCCTCCGGCGCGTCCTCGCCGCCCTCGGCCGAGACGGCGCCGATGGTCAGGGTCGGGTGAATGTCGAAGCCGGCGATGCGCAGCGGCTGCTCCAGCGCCGAGCGCAGCAGCTCGGCGGGCTCGTAGCCGTGCGGCTCGCACAGCACGGCGAACTCGTCCTCGCCGATGCGGCCCAGGATCGAGCCCTCGGGGAAGGCGGCGGCCAGGCGCGAGCCGAGAGCGGCCAGCACGAGGTCGGCGCGCTCGTGGCCCAGGGCCTCGTTCAGGCGGCGCAGGCGGTCGAGGTCGGCGACCACCAGCTCATGCACGCCGGTATGGGTCAGGCGCTCGCGGGCGCGGGCGATGAAGCTGCGGCGGTCGAGGAGACCGGTGAGGTCGTCCTTGCCCGAGGCGGCGAATTTCACTTCCGGGGCGATGACGCCGGCGGCGCGCAGGCCCTCTTCCAGCCAGACACCGCGCCAGATGCAGGTCTCGCCGCCGCGCATGCGCATGCGCACGACGATCTCGGAGCCGGCCTCGCGCACCCGCAGCAGCTCTTCGGCCTGGGCGCGGTCCTGCGGCAAAGCCAGAGCGCGGAAAGCGGCCGAGGCGCATTCGGGGGCCAGGGGCGACAGGCCCAGGGCCCGGGCCGCGCCGTTGATGCGTAGCCGGTCGGTCTCGGGGTCCCAGTGCCACAGCGCGACCTCCGCGGCGCCCAACGCTTCCAGCGTGGTCGTCGCGTCCCAGATCCTACGCTCGGCTACCTTGAAAGACATGCCCGTTCCCGCGCCGCCCGATCCCCCATGGATGGACGGCGTGCGGTCCGGGGCGAAACTCACGACGGAGCAATCAACCCGAACAGACGATGATCTCGCCACTCGCCGTTAATTTTAAGATAAGCGCGCGCATATCCCTCCTCGGAAAACCCGCATCTCGTGAGCAGGCCGGCCGAGCGCGCGTTATGCGGCATGCAGGCCGCTTCCAGCCGGTGGAGACCCAGAGGGCCGAAGGCGAAATCGATCACCGCCCGCACCGCCTCGGTCGTGTAGCCCTGCCCCGCATGCGCCTCGCCGGCCCAGTAGCCGACCACCCCGGTCTGGGCCACGCCCCGGCGGATGTTGAACAGCCGCACGCCGCCGACGATGGCGTCGTCCGACTTGCGGAACACGAAGAACGGAAAGGCTTCTCCCAGTTCGAGTTCGCGGGCGTAGGCGGCCAGACGCTGGCGGAAGGCGGCCCGCGTCAGGTCGTCGGCCGGCCAGGTCGGCTCCCACGGCGTCAGGAAGGCGCGCGAGCCGCCGCGCAACTCCGCCCACGGCTTGTGATCGCCCAGGCGCGGCAGGCGCAGATAGACCCGATCGCCCTCGATGCGCGGGCCCTGGTCGATGCGGAGAAGACGGAGAATGGCGGACAAGGACGGGTCTCGAACAGCAGGGCCGCACAATTGCGGCTTATTGTCCGCCGAACAACGTCCGCCGGAAGATTTCCCCCGCGCCCAACGCGCCCTTGGCCCCCAGGACCGCCGTGGCGGCCTTGGCGGGCGCCAGCATCCGCCCGCCAAGGCGGGCGATGTCGGCGGCGCCGACCGCGTCGACCCCGGCCGCCAGCTCGGCGGGCGAGAACAATCGGTCGAAGGTCAGGGCCTGGCCGGCAGCCTGCTCGGCGCGGGCGAGCGGCTGCTCGCGGGCCATGAACATGTGCGCCTTCAACTGGGCCTTGCAGCGGGCGAGCTCGGCCTCGTCGATGCGCTCGACCAAGGCCAGCAGCTGCTCGGCGCAGACCTGGGCGGTCTGGCCTGCGTCCTTGGCCGCGCAGCCGGCATAGATGCCAAGCGCCCCTATGTCTGCATAGGTGTCGGCATAGGCGTCGATGTTGTAGGCCAGACCGCGCTTCTCGCGGGCCTCCTGGAACAGGCGCGACGACATGCCCCCGCCCAGGGCCTCGGCGAAGACGCGCAGGGCGAAATAGTCGTCGTCGCGCGAGCCGGCGGCCGGCAGCATCAACACCAGATGCGCCTGCTCCAGCTTGCGGGTCTCGGCGAAGGATGCGCCCACGAACGGGGCCGGATCGGGAACCGGCGCGCCGGCCGTGGCCGGCAGGTCGCCGAACGCCTTCTGCGCCAGGTCCAGCAGCTCGGCTTCCTCGACCGCGCCGGTGGCGCTGACCACCAGCCGGTCGGCGGCGTAGAGGCTGGCGCGCCAGTCCGACAGCGCTTCGGGCGTGGCGGCCTCGACGGTGTCGACCGTGCCCAGGATCGGCCGGCCGACCGGATGGTCGCCCCAGGCGCCCTTCTGCAGCAGGTCGAAGACGTAGTCGTCGGGCGCGTCGGCGGCCTCGGCGATCTCCTGGGCGACCACCT
>Ga0160492_100748_pt1 | contig 15484 bp, 14 predicted proteins | sample DID2MG_FD_108258 | JGI IMG/M metagenome (GOLD analysis project Ga0160492, IMG submission 108258) | Enriched soil microbial communities from UW Madison campus, WI, USA - DID2877_E24_FP2 MG | ecosystem: Environmental > Terrestrial > Soil > Unclassified | place: USA: Madison, Wisconsin | collected...
CTCACCTTATGCTCAATCCGCAGCTTGTCGGCGACCATCGCAATAAACTCGCTGTTCGTCGGCTTCGACTTGCTGATGTTGATCGTGTAGCCGAACAAGTGCGAGATGCTGTCGATGTTGCCGCGCGTCCACGTGTATCAAGGCTTTGGGAGGGTTAGAGTAGTCTAACAAAGGGTTACTTCTTTTTGAATAGAAAATCATCTAAAACCAAATATTTATCGGGTTCCAATTGAAATATTTATGGACAAAATTGCCTAATTCAAAAGTAAGCTATTTTCGATGAAATGTCAATTTATTATAATGGCATAACAAAATACACCGACTTGGTTTTTGGAGGTAATTTATGCTATGATTTTTTAAAAGAGAGGGGGTTAAAGATGATTCATAGATATAAGCCACTTGACCATATTGAGGTCACACAGGAGTCCGTGGAGAAATGTGAAACCAATCTTTTAGAATACCTTCAAAAAAATACTTATGTTCATCTAAACGACTACTTAGCACCTTTAAGTAATTTGACTCTAACCTATACAAAAGAAAGTTATGAAAGTGAAATTGGTCAACTCACAAAAAAAATCTCTCATTTCATGGAAATCCAAGAAGCTTTATTTAATCTCATGACTCGTGGAAAGATTATGCCTGTATATATTTCAAACGTCTCCAATACAAACTACTATGGTTTAAATATACTTACCATTAGATACGAAGAAAAACAAGGTATGATGACTACTTCGGGAACTATTCAACTTTCTATCCCCATACTTGTTCATAATGCATTTACTTTGAAACCCTCTTTGAAAAACAAGTAGACAAATAAAGTCCTGAGCAAAGATGCACAGGACTTTTTCTTATTATTGTCATTTAGATGAAGACGGATATTTTCTTTCTATTTCTTTAACGGTAGCGTCATTCTGTACTTTTTTAATGTTAGAATAAAACGTATCTCCATTCTTATTCTTTAAGTTTAGGTCAGCCCCGGCTTTAATCATCCGTTCTGTTATTTCCATGAAAACATCTGTGGGGATACCACTCCTTAATGCCAACATCATCAGCGGTGTGTTACCCTCGTTATCCAATTCATTTACATTGGCTCCGCCTTTATCGAGGAAAAGATAAATTGCCTTTACAAATGAATAGTCAACTGCCATAAAGAAAGGGCTGATTCCTTTATCGTTCTTAATTTTTAAGTCCGCGCCGTTTTCAACAAGGACTCTGATAATTTCCATATCTCCATCAGAGAACAGTATCGCGTTATGTAATGGGGTGTAACCTTTGTATTTCTCATTTATTAACACCTTGTTTTTAGATAACTCTTTGACCTGCACAACGTCTTTGTCAATTATCGCCTGAATTAACGGCGGTTTAACTTCCTTATTTTTGGTTTCTTCTTTTGACTGTTCCTTTCCATTATCCGATGGGCGAGAAGTTTTATCTAATGCAATACTTGGAACATATCCAACCTCGCCGCGATACTCTCCCGACCGGATAGCTACCTTAGCATAACCTTTTAATGGGCTAACGTCGTGAATGTAAACATCAATACCTTTGTCGATTTTCAATACAGAATTCATATACCTGTCGAATAATCCTGCATCCCCTGTAGCAATTACTTCTTGACCTCTTTTGAAGGTATCATAGTCAGCGGCTAAATATGTTTCGGTAACCGTCTGAGTATTTAAGCCGTCTGACTTCTCTCCGCCCCCACCTGTACATTGAACTAAAACCCAAATCATAAAAATAATAATTGCCAAACAACCAATGCCTTCTTTAGCTGACCATCTCTCCAACCTATAAATCCCCCTTCGTAACATCATTTTAGTTATATCGGCAAAGATTTCGATAAAATTGATATTCATAGATACTGTTAATAATTATAACTGTACTCAACGACCAATGTCCTTGTCCGCCTTTCGTTACCTACACTTGTAGTAAAGAAGGTGGAATAATGGATGAAATCGCAAAGACAGTAGGTCAAAGAATAAGGGAGTTACGGAAAGCGCGAGGACTGTCACAGGAAGCATTAGGAGAAAAAGGTGGTCTTCATTATTCTTATATCGGACAAATTGAACGCGGCGAGAAAAACATTGCCTTGTCAAACTTGGCAAAAATAGCGGAAGCTTTGGAAGTTGGCATTCACCAGTTATTCAGCTTTTCTCATGAATTAGAATCTTTAACTGAATCGGAGCAGGATTTTATAGATATACATTTACTTCTCCGCAAACTGAGTAAAGAAGAATTGAGGAAAGTTCGGAATGTATTAATTGCACTCTACAGGGAATGAGCGCCGCGTTTATTTTTAGAAACGACTTTTCAGAAAAATTTTTCTAGGAATTTTTCAGCCGCACTTTCCGCCGCCGATTGAAATAATGGAAAGGAGAAGGGTCACTTTTTCCCTACTATAGTAGTAGAAGTAAGGAGAGTAGTCCCGGCCACCGTGTACGCACACCGAAATCGTAAAAATTTGGTAGGGATATTACGAACCTAAACCGCACCGCAGGCATGAAAGCACTTTTATTCGGCAATGGGTATACCTTTACAAGCGATTACAATTCATCGAAATAAAGTAACCTTCCAGTTATCATAATACATGATTATGAAAACCAAGCCCCGACCATATAGTATAGCCGCGCATACAAAAACGCCGTTCATATAATAATGAATGGCGTTTCAAACGTATACCTTATAATCTGTCCAGTCTTGCGTTTAATTCTTCTAAAGAAATTTTACTTTCTCCACGAGGTTCGCAAGAATCAGGTTTTGAAACCCGTCTTATGGGCTTCCTCTCTGAAAGTGAATCCTCCAATATATTCGTAAGTCCATCAATCTTGCTTTCAATCCTGTTGAGTTGGTCTTTTACATCTTTATCCATAAATCCCCTCAAGCCCCAATTCTTATTTCTTTCTCAGTAGTTTTAGTGTCTTATGATTCATTACAGCGCTAACCGTCAATAAGACAGCGGAACCCACCAATACCAAAATCATGAGAATTTCCATTCTCCCACCCTCCCGATATAGACTTTTTTTGGAGTATAGCACACAACTTTAAAATTGTAAATTTTTGTATATTGAGAATACGATTTTTATATGGTTATACAATATCCCCACATTAATAAACCGTCTTTGTTCAATGTCGAGTAAAAATCTATACTTTCACATATTGCTTAGTGCTTTCATTTGTTCATCGTGTGAAGGGTCAATATAAATAGCCGTTGTTTGAATACTTTCGTGCCGCGCCAACCTTTTGATGACTTCAATAGCAGCCCCACCATTTGCAAGGTTCTTACAAAAACTATGCCTGAAACGATGCGGTGTAATGTCCTTCATATTCGCCAAGTCAGCGTATTTATCAAGCATTACCTGTATTCCTCTTGCTCCAAGCTTACCTGACCGTTCGGAGACGAATAGATAAGGCGAATCGGCATACTTCACTTCGGTCAAGGATAGTCGGAATCTCAGCCATTTTCTGAGGTTCTTCGAGTATTTATTCAACATGGTAACAGTAGCGTACTTGCCATGCTTACCTTCCCTAATAGTAACCGTTATATCCCCGTTTACCTTAATATCCTCTATCTTCAATTCTTCTACCTCTGCCACTCTCAAGCCACAGCGGAGCATTACATCAATCACAGCTACGTTACGAAGTCGCTTGAAATCATTTTTCTCCAATTCTACATAGCTAACGAACCTTTCCTGCTCTGCTTTGCTCAACCATTTGACTACGCTCTTTTCCCCAAGTGTCTCAGTCGCCTGAACTTTCTGAATCTTAATTCGTGTCATGGGATTATCCTTAGTTAAGCCCACATCCGAGAGATATGCAAAAAATGTCTTGAGGGCGGCAATGGACTTATTAATTGTAGCTTGTTTCCGGTTCTTTGTATGCTTCATGTATGATATGTACTCTTTGATTTCAATTGGCTTGACGACAGTAAAATTAACGTCTCCTGTTGTTCCCAAGTACCACTCGATAAATTGCCCCACCGCCGTCCTATATGCCTTGACAGTTTTGTTGTCTTTTCCTTCATCGTGTAACCATTGTAAGAAGCTGTCTACCTGCTCCATATCCAATCCTCCAACCTTAAACAGTGTTCTACGAACAATGATAAAATAATTCCATAAGTGTTCTACGAATAATATATCATGAATCCAAGGATTTTAAAACGCAGAATATTAATTCTACGAATAATAATTTCATACTCAAAAGTAAGCCCCACTGGTTAGAGTGGGGCAGTAGTTGTTACAGCAGGCCGCCACGGTAGCCGAATGGGTTAGCTTGCTTCTGTAGCCGCAAGTTCTTCCCTTCGTTCATCCCCTCGCCAAACGCTTTACCAATCTGCTTGATTCTATCGGCAGATGTTCCGTCAGTAATGTTCGGAAGGGTTACGGTGACGTTGGTGTCTCCCCCTTGAACAGTATAAGTCGAGTGGCTGTTATTTCGAGTAATGTACTCGTAATAACTCATGGCTTTGACGTTGTCAGGAAGGTTGAATGTTGCCCCTTCGCTTTTCATCTCGTCAAGGATGCCCAACTGCGCTTGCAAGGATTGACGTTGCAAGTCTCTGATTTCACGTTGGATGGTTTTCTGTGCTTCGGGGTCACTCGTAGCCGCTAACTGCTTTTGGAAGTCCGCAATCTTAGAGTTGAACAGGCCGACCTGCTCACCGTACTGATGCATCCGTAGGTTACGAAGGTAAGGGTTACTTTCGTCCGTAATCTTGGAATCAACCTTGGCTTTCAGGTAGTCGTTACTCATTTGCGACAGGCTATCTTGCATATCGTTCTTGTAAAGACCGATGCTTGACAGCTTGAAGTCCCGAATCTTAACCTTCTCTTGTTCGATGGTGTTCTTCAATGCGGCAATCTGTTGGTCAACGTCCTGCTGTTGGTCAGCATTCACAGGAACCTTTTTCAGTTCCGTAATCTGCTTATTCAGGGAGTTTATACGTTGGTTAGCACTAGATATGGAAGCGTCATTGTACTCACTACTAGTTCTGTCCATAGTGGCTTGATTGATGGCTTCCTGCGTACTAATCCCGTTATCCCTCTTTGTCTGCGCCCTGTTGATACGCGAGATGGCCGCTTCATATTCAGCCTGAACCTGCTGTTTGTTGACATCGTTCATGGTGTTCTTGATTTCGCCGCCGTACTTATCTTGGATGTTTTTCCATCTGTTGAGTTCGTCCTGTGTCTTGTCTATTTCTTCCTTGGATGCACCGGACGATTTCTTCTGCTCAAGTTCCTTGGTAATTTCTTCGACGGTCTGAGCAATATAATCTAACTGCTCTTGGTAGAGTGCTATAATCTTGTCGGTCATGTTCCGTCTAATTTCCATCATCTTGGTAGAATCAGACGCATACCCTTCATCGAAAGCGTCAGCTTGTTCGATAGCGGCATCAAGCGTGTACTCCCCGACTCGCTCGTCAATGTCCTTCTTGATAGTCTCGTAATCGTAGCGTCTATACGAGCCTTTCATGAAGTCTTGTCGTCTACGTTCGGCTTCTTCTAAAGTTACACCTTCTTGCAGAGCCGCCTGATCTTGCGATTCTTTCTGCCGTTGCTTCAATTGCTCAACGAAGATTCGCGTACTAGCTTCTTTGACGAGTTCCTTGTTGCCGTCCTTCTCAATGAACTCATTCCAAAGCTTGTCCTGTTCTTCCTTATTCTTAGAGTTCATGAAGTTACGGACACGGATTGGGTCTCGTCCTTCTGTTGACCCCGGCCATTTCTCCATGCCATTTTCTTCAAGATATTTTATGAACTCTCCCTGCACTTGGTTCAAATCCCCTTTGTCTACCCAATCATGGCTTCCCCACAATTCAGTTACAGAGTTACCAATACCTTTAATGGAAGCCCAAAAGAGGTCTCCAAACTGACTAGCGAATCCTTTTGTAGCGTAGTCACGGTATGCGTTGATGTTCTCTATTTCCCTCTCTCCGCGCCTTACAATTTTTTCATCTTTTGTCCTATACTTAGTGGCATCTGCAATACTTCCAACAGTCCATCCGATACCTGCCATGAGTAACATCTGCGCTCCGAATCCTGCGATAGACTTAGCCAGTCCTCCGAAGGCTACCCCTGCACCACGAGCCTTACTGCTTAGAGTACCAAGGAAGGTATCCATGTTACGGATTCCTCGTTGCATCTCGCTACCGCCCATTGTGGTAATAGAACTACGCATAACACGGTTCAGTTCTTGGAAGTGAGGGTTAGTTCTGCGAAGTTCCTCACGGTTCTTGGCTTGCGCTCCTGTATAAGTGTTTACCGCATGTGTCAGGTCTCCCATGCTGTTTACAGCCTTACCAGTGTTCCGGTGCATGTCATCTAAGTGCGACTGGAACTTACGCATTTCGTTCTCGTCTAGGTTGCCGAGGAAGTTAGCAATCTTCTTACCTTGCTTCGTCTTCCCAAGTTCATCGAACTTCTTCCGGTCTTGCATGTCGTTCGCAAGACTGTCAGCGAAACCTTTGTTCAGCCCTGTCATGCCGTCTTTGTACAGACCCCTAGAGTTGTACATCGAGTTCGCCCACAGTTGGTCACGAGTCTTAGGAGTCTTTGCTACATAGTCCTTAGATTCTTGAGCAATCATAACCATATCCTTCATGCTCTTGGCACGGAGGTTATTGTCCTTCATGTAGGCTTGCATCTGAGCGACTTGCTGTTTATTCATGTTAGCGAGACCTGCGACCATTGGAGCGACAACAGGATTGTTCATGGCACGGTTAACCATTGCCCTGTTCTCTTTCGTGTTATCGAATGCTCCCTGCCTTGCCATCGCCCCGAAGTGAGTCATCAATGTACCCGGAGTAGCACCTTTACCGAACACACCTTTGTTGCCGACAATGGCATCCACAGTCTGTGTACGCGCAATGGAACCTGCTACACCTGCCGCCTGACCCAAACGTCTTCCTCCGTAAACAGCGGCCATACCGATTAAAGCGTTTCCAAGGAACGTAATGAAGTTTGCGAGTGCTTCCTTATGCTCACGGATACCTCCTGCGAGGTCTTGGATTTCCTTAGACACGGCCACTATTTCAGGGGTAAGTTGCTCCATAACGTCAACGAGGGCTAGGTTCATGGATACCCCGGCACGATTAACTTCCATGATTGGTGCAGTCGCGTTGTTCTGCATCAAGGCATTGAAGTCTTTCTCCGTAAAGTTCTTGATAGCATCCATGATTTCCTTAATTTCCTCAAACTCCATTAACGTTGTCGTACCTTTGGAACTTTGGTACGTGCCGAACAGTTTCATGATAACGTCACGAGATGCGGCATCATTTAGATTGCCGTACTTATCTGCAACATCGGAAAGAATTTCACTGGCAGGACGTGCCATTCCTTTCTTACCGTCAGCCCTGTCCTCATATACCTTGATGCCGATGGATTTAAGTTCTTCCAACGCCGCAGGAGATTGAAGACGAGGTAATGCAGACTTGTAAAAGTTACCGATGTTCTCGCCGCTAAGTCCGGTACTCTTAATGGAAGCCGCAACCATTGCAATCGCTTGCTCAGGAGTCACCCCGGCCGAATTGAATGACGAACCGGAACGAGTCAAGGCACTCATGATTCCTTCCGTTGTTGCATTCGTCAAGTTGGTTGCAACAGCCATTGGCCGTGCTACCCTTTCTTCCAGTTCATGCACCATGAGTCCGAACTGCCCCATGAATGCTTCAAGACCGGGAGCAACGGTATTGACGATGTCACCTTCTCGGTCGATGTTGTAAATCTTGCTTGTCACGTCAGTAAAGGTCTTAACCTCTGCTTCGGTATTCAGCAACCGGGAACCGACACTCGCTACCTGAGACATCTTGCCGTAGTCTACCGCATAGAACTGAGCCGTGTCTTTTACGAACGGCATAATGTTCTTAATGGTATCGTTGGCTACGTCAGTAGCGTCTCGGTTGTCTCCTTGCGCCGCCCTAGTGCTAGTATCAGCAGTAGCCTTGGCGAAGAAGTTGGAGAACATCTTCAACTGCTCCATTTGGGAAGTCTTGAACTGTTCCATAGACTGGTAAAGCAACATCATAGGTGCGCCTACCATAGAACCTGCCAAGATATGACGAAGGGTGTTCGTTACCGCCCCTTGCAGTCCGAAGCCGTTCATGTAGTTGTCGCGCCGAGCGTATGGGTCATTAACAAGCGGCTTGTCTCGTTGCTTATCCCTACGTCTCGTATCAACATCATCATACGACAGCCGCCCCATGTCACGGACTCTACGCGAACGGTTGATGTCTTTAGGAGACACCTGCACACTGTTGATTTCCGCTCTCATGTTAGCGAACTGCAAGTCAATCTGCTCACGGATTTTCTTGACAATTTGGTTATTGATTTTGTTGATCTCACCGACAAGGTGCATGGTAAGCTTAGGGGAATACTTAAGCTGAATACCTTGGATACCTGTCATAATGCGCTTGATTTCTTCGTTCAAGCCGCCGCCGATTTTCTTGTTAAGTTCCGTCTCAAGTCGGCCAAACTGACGGCGCAAGTCTGCGCTATGGATGTCAGCATTGCTAAACCTGTGGTTAGCGAAGCTTGCTTGGAAATCGGAAACTTTCATCCCCAAGTCTCTTGCCATTTGATTCTGCAATTGCTTCGATACCTGACTCAGCGGACGAGTGATTGCCCCGGAGTTCAGGCCATTAATGGAATTGGTGATTCCAGTAATGTACGAACGAGCAGAAGTGTGGATGGCTTCTTGAAGCTTGTGAATGTTCGGAGCAAGGTCAGCCGTTTGCGGCTTGCCGCTGACAGAGGTCACAGCGTTATTGATAGACTCCTGTACCTTCTTCTTGATTGCGGAGTAAATTCTTTCCAAGTCCTTGTCGGTCATGGTAAAGTTGGCTCCGCCGCCGAGGTTAGGGTTCAGTAGAATATTCTTGATGTGGTCTTTAATCTTGCCGATGATCTGCTGTACCGTACCTTTTCCAATGTGGAATTGAATACTGGAAAGGTCTTGTGCAGAAATCATCCCGGCTCCGTGCTTACGTAGTGCCGCGACAAGGTTATTAAGCTGTACTCTCACCAATCTAGCAATGGCCGCATTCACTTCTTTCATGTCATCCTTTTGAATAGGAACCTTGCCTACTTGTAGGTTAGGGTCAACCTGAATAGAAATATCCTTATAGGAGTTGGCAAGCTTGTCATTAAGGGCTTTGTTTACTTTGGCAAAGACATTCTGCACAGTACGAGCGTTAATCTTCAAACCACCGCCGCCATAGTTAGCTACAACTACCCCATTGGCCGCGATATGGTTATTCAATTCACGTTCAATTTGACTACGAAGGTTCTTGCCGCTACCTTTAGAAGTTTGAGTCGAAAGAGAACTCAAAGAAGAACGCACTGCATCAATCCTGCGCTCCATGCTCCCGAACTTGTTGTCGAGAGTTTCCATTGCTTCCCCGAACATGCGGACGTTATTAATGGATTGATGAAACTCTAAGATTATGTCCGCACCAACGTTAGGTAGTTCATTAGCCATCCGTTCCCACCACTTTCATTAAAGTAAACCTCATGCTCCCTTAAAGGAAGCTGAATTAGAAATTATAGCAAGCACTTTCTGACTTGCCACTGAAAGCATTTCAGTAACCGCCATACACATGATAAGCAGATAGTCCCCAATATTAACAAAACAAAGAAAACAAATGACTAAGTAGGACAACGTGAGAACGTTAGTACCAACGCATGGCGGAACAAGCATAACTAACTTGTGCATCATGCTTGGAGGGAATGATTCTATTGAGTTAAACGCCGACTACTTCCTTCCATAAATCACATTTCCAAAATTTATTAATAGAACAAAAAAAAGTAATCCATCCCAACCCTAGACAAGTTGATGGATTACTTTCCTTAACCGGGAATCAGTAAACAACCAACTGGCCGTGTACTTGCCCCATATTTTGTATATTACCAACATCAGAAGGTTGCGTCAAATATTATCCTTAATCAACTCCTTGAATGTGTGTACAACGTCCTTTCAGAAAAATTTGGTACGGAACTGAGAAGGGTAAACTTTGCCGTAACAGGGGATACACAATAAGTTTTGTATACTAACTTGAATGTTTGTGTTTTATGTTTCGTCTAGCTTCCAATCTATGGTATCATAATTTAGGCAAATCATAGGGAGGAAGTTTAATGAAGTTAAATATTTTTATTGATGGGACATGGTTATTTAACGTATGTACTCCGGGCGGAGTATTGGCATCAAAGACAATTTCTCCAACGTATAAATTTCCTCTTGATTTTTCAAGACTAAATGATGCAATACTTTATCATTTAAATATTAACGGTAAAAGTTGTGGTCAGTTGGGTGAACTTGTCTTATCTACTTCCATTTTTAATATTCCAATTGATATAGACTCTTGGCCTAGCGTCCATGCAGGTATGACATCTACAGATGTGAATAAAGTGAAAAGAGCTGTCAGTTACCGCTCGGATTTTGCCAATAAAGCATTATCCGCAGGATACACTCCGAATACAATCTATCGACCGCAATTAAAGCCTTACCATTTAAGCAATATCATTAATGACGAACATCAAGAAAAACAAGTTGACTCAACAGTTGTTGCGCTGTTAGTAAAGTCGGCAATTGTCGCGAGTTATGAAGAGTCGGACGAATTTCATGCAGTAATTACTGGTGACTCGGATGTAATCCCTGCAATTCAAGCCGCCTATCCACAGTATTCTAAAAATTTCCTTGTAATCACAACTAGACCTGATAATTTACATCATAATTGGAGACAGTCAGCATTTTCACTAAGTAATGTAGTCACAGAAGTTCCAGTCATGTATCTTCAAGATTATGCTGAAAAAATAATGGAGGGCAACTTTGTTTATACTTGTGATAACTGTCATAAGGTTTTTGCAAATAGATACGTTAAACCCTCGATAACCGCTTACTGCTCTAATTGTAGAACTTAATAAACAGGTAAGGTTAATTAATAACTGCTACACGCTCTATACGGCATTGACAAAAGAGTCTCCCAATGTTGGGTGTCCGTCCCCTTTGTTAAAATTCTATACAGCCCCTCAATGGCTCTCAGACAGGGGATAACTCGGAATAGAGGTAGCATTAACAAAAGAACAATAGCTTCCACTTAATAGCTATAATAAAGGCGGCTGAGCCGCACTAGTAGCGGAAATGGGGAAATGGAAGTTATTATAGTAAAGCTGTCCTCACTTAATTCGCCGCCATACTTAAGGAAGAACTTTACTCCGTTGTGCTGTACTACTTGTTTTCAGTTCTTTTATCTTCTTTAAAGTAAGTTCTTAGGGAAGCAAAATATCTAGGTTTTAACTAGAGAAAATGAGCACGAGAAGGAAAAATATTTCCTTAAATAATCAATCAGAGGGAAAATATATTCCATGAACAGGGAAATGCTTTTCCTTGTACATGGAATTATTTTTCTTCAATCATCGTTAATAATCATCTCTCCCCATCTTTTCATAAAGTTGGGCTAGGCTCATTCCTTTACGTTCCTGCTTGGCTTCTCTAGCTTGCTCCACTTTCAATTCAGCTTGACTCTTGCCTTTATTGTCCTTGAGTGAACGTTCTTCATACACGATAGGTTTCTGTCCGGTTTTTAAGTAATTTTCTACATTGTAAAGCACATCAGAATCAACCATGAAGAAGGCTTTAGGGTCGAGTTTCTTCGAGTTGTAGCATACAAAGAACGCTTCAATGTGCTTTTTCATTGTGGATTTTTGCTCGGATATTTCAACGTCTTGATAATGGTGCTGAAATTCCTTGATGCAATCAGCTACTGTTTTTCCTTCACGATTCTTTGCAACGTGCTTCTTTCCTGTAACTTTTCGGTACTCTCTAAGGAAGTGACTTTCAAAATCTGGATATGACCATAACTGCACATCATCGGGTAAGGCGGTCTCTGTCGGCAAAGGCTTGCTTTTCTTGGTCTTTACCTTAGTTTGGTTGATACCTACGTAAACCTTTCCGTTAGCTTGAAGGGATTCCCTCAGATAATTGCCGTATGCTGTTAGAATCGTCTCACGTTCGTTCTCAGCGGCATTCTTTAACTTAATGACATTATCATGCTCTACGACTTCAATCGCGGCTGTAAAGGCTTCTAGCAAGCTATCTGCTTCCTGTCCTGATTGCAATTCAGTGAGGTAAATCACTTCATTTTCAATACGGCTCAGAAGCACATAAGGATTGTTTTCAGGGCGGTCATTGATGGTACATATGAACTCTCCAGCGTCTCCACCTTGAAGGGAATAAGACTCGATAAACCCAAGTTCCTTCAATCGTTTGGCGTAGTTCTTTACTGTCCTGTCAACGCTGTTCCCGAATACTCTCTTTAGCAGAAGTCTCGACATGACAACCGATTTCAGTGCTTTGCCTTGTTTTTCGGCGGTATTGACGCGATTGGCAATAAGCCCTAGCAACTTCAATGAATCACCTGTCAAGCGGCTACAACATGCAACTTCGTTCGGAAGGGAGTAGAATCCGTTATGGTAGAGTATGAATCTATCCTTCATTACTTCCGCCCCTTTCTCTGGATGTACTCTGCAACGGCTGAGTGGCTTATCATGTACGAGCAGGTTTTACCCTCTCCTAGCTTCACAGCGTCAAGCTGACGTGCTTTTATCGCTCTCAGCATCGTCCTTGGACTAACCCCTGCAACTTTAGCCGCTTCTTTGCGGTTCATAATTTCCTTCATGTCCTGCTCCCCCTTGGAGTATAAGTTGGTGACAATGGGGGTAAAAAAAAATGCCCTCACACAATAAGTAATCGTTGCATGTGGGCGTTTAGTTGCGAAGGAAATGCCTATAATAAAGACACGTCCTTATTCTCCGCTCCTGCATGACTCAGCAGGGGCTTTGTCGTCTTTTCTTTAATTATTTGGGAACAACGATTCTACGTCATAACCCTTTTCACACAGGAACTCACTCAAGTCGGATTTATCAACAAGAAGATGATATTTACCGCATCCTCTTTGATTGTAAGGCGCTCGTTCAGCCTTTAATGCTCCCGACTTTACCCACCGATATACCGTATCTTCGCTGATAAATCTGTTACCTTTTACAGATGACAGCTTGTAGGCAATTGACGACAGAGCATATTTGTTAGACATATTAGATTCCTCCAATTCGATTTCGCTGTTTTCTGGCATATTCCATCACTTCATCAGGGTCGAGCCGCCACAGACTTCCAACCTTATAGGCTCTCAAATCTCCGCTTTCAATCTTTCTGTAGAGTGTTCGTCGCGATAGATTTAGGAAATGAGCGGCTTCATCCACCGTAATCAAACGGTCGCTATTAATAAGCATTTTTAATCCCCTCCCTTTTCGGTCTCGATTACAATATAAGTAACAGGCAGTCATCCTTTAACATTTGGAAGGAAAAACAGTCATACGAAGTCATACAGAATCCGCACGAATCTATAAATAACGGGGCAAAACGAAAGCAACTCTTTTATGCACTAAAATGATGGTAACTGGTAATTTTCACATAAATAAATTTAAAAAATTAAGAGAATTAGGTTATATTTGTAGACAGAAAAAAACCCGACACAGCAAAGTGTCAGGTTTAGAATTTAGGTGGCTATTAAACGTTACAGATGTTACGAAGCTTCTTTATCGCCCTTGTAGCATGAGACTTATTTATACCGAGTTCAGCAGAAATATCAGCCATATTCATTCCTGTTCCGTATTTAGTGAACAACAGATACTCGATTATGCGTCTTTCTTTTGGTGTAAACTCGCTCTTGCTGTTCTCATAATCAATACGGATGTCAGCAACATTGTAGCCATTATCAAATACAATTGAACTAAAAGCTTCCGTCCCACCCGAACCCGTTTGCTTATCTACGTCATCGCAAAAGTTTACAGGCGTGGATTTTTGTTCAATCATTCTCCCGGCAAGGCGGTAATAGTCTGTAACAGTTCTTCTTACAATTATCAAAGCAAAACTGAACAATGTTTTTTCAGTGACCGTATATCTTGGATTCTTCAATGAAGTGAGGATACGCAGAATGGCTGTTTGCTTAACATCTTCCTTATCTTGTAGGCAAACTTTGAACAACTCGAAATCGAATATAGGCTTAAGAAAATCAAAATTAGAAATCACCGTTTGCATGTTATGCTCTGCCCTCCAAGTTGTTTACGAGTTATATGAAGCGAGTATTTGCGACCTTTCCTCTCTGAGAGCCACAATTGCGGTTTTTATGACTACGCGGCGTTCAGGCAAGGTGTTTCTATCTCCATGCTCAAGAGCAAGCTTACAATGCCTTCTTGCGATTTTTACGAGCCTTTGGGCGGCGGCTTCATCCTGCATAGCTAACCAGACGCTTTTTCTATTGGTAATCGCCCTATACCTCCATATTAGCGAGTGGACTATGCTTCTGATATTTCTTCCCGATTTCTTCGTCGGTGAAGTCAAGATAAGCTTTTTGGGTTACTTCAACTGATGAATGACCTAAAATCCGACATAAGCTAAACCAGTCGCCATTATTGAGGATGTAATATTTAGCAAAATTATTCCGCAATTGATGCGGATGAATATGAATACCGACCTTCTCCCCGGCTTCTCTCAATGCCCTTTCATAATTCCTTATCTCTAACTGCGTCCCCCTCGTGGTGGGGAACAAGAAAGGACTATCCGAATAACGGTCTTTATACCGCATCCAACTTTTAATCTCATTGGCGGACTTGAATGAAAAATAAACATAACGCTCATGTCCGTTTTTAGGATTCTTGATTAGGATGCTCTTGTGCTTGAAATCAAATGATTCTGGCTGTAGGTTCAGACATTCGCCAATACGCATACCAGTATCGAGCAATAAACGTGTAATTGCGTAATTCCTGTAGCCATGAAATGTAGCTGTGTCGAACTGACCTAACACTTTTTTGATTTCATCTTCTGTTAATGTCTTCTTAATCTTGCGTTCAACCTTCGGATTTTCCAAATTTTCAACAGGGTTCTTCGGAACTTCCCGTTCAACTTCATACAGATAATTGAAGAAAACTTTGATGTTACGGACGTAATTAGCGATTGTCGTCATGGAAATATCTTTTTTGTAGTCGGTTCGTTTCTCAGGGTGGTTCTTACCTTTGGATTCCTCTTTGTTGACTACGGTATATTTGCCACGTTCCCTCAGATATTTGATGTACTGGCGGATATGACCAGACTGAACCTTCTTCACTTCCTCAATCTGAAAATTCTCCTTCAAATACTTCCCAAATAGCTTCAATGTCTGCTCATAACTCGCCAATGTTTTACGTGCGAGGTTTTTGGAGGAACAATAAAGCATGAAATTGTCCAGTTGAAAATCAAAATCTGTCATAAAAAAATACCACTCCTTTATCGGTTTTGAGGAAACCAATAAATAAGTGGTATCAGTTGGCTTGCTATTCAGAAGTTTATCGGTATCGAAACGTCCATTTCGGATATTTACCGCCACAATGTTTCTGACCGTAAACCGTTCCCATAACCCGTAAACCCTTGTCCTTACGCTAGTCTTCCCCTTGTCAGCTCA
>Ga0160492_100766_pt1 | contig 15014 bp, 16 predicted proteins | sample DID2MG_FD_108258 | JGI IMG/M metagenome (GOLD analysis project Ga0160492, IMG submission 108258) | Enriched soil microbial communities from UW Madison campus, WI, USA - DID2877_E24_FP2 MG | ecosystem: Environmental > Terrestrial > Soil > Unclassified | place: USA: Madison, Wisconsin | collected...
CCACGCAAGGAGACACACATGGCACGAATGAAATTCATCTGTGACGCAGAGCGCTGCATCGAATGCAACGGCTGCGTGACCGCCTGCAAAAACGAACACGAGGTACCCTGGGGCGTGAACCGCCGCCGCGTGGTCACGCTCAATGACGGTGTACCGGGCGAAAAGTCCATCTCGGTCGCGTGCATGCACTGCAGCGATGCACCCTGCATGGCTGTTTGCCCCGTCAATTGCTTTTATCGCACCGAAGAAGGTGTGGTGCTGCACGACAAGGATGTGTGCATTGGTTGCGGCTATTGCAGCTACGCCTGCCCCTTTGGCGCGCCGCAGTTCCCTTCGTCCGGTACCTTCGGCGTGCGTGGCAAGATGGACAAGTGCACCTTCTGCGCCGGTGGCCCCGAGGCCCACGGCAGCCAGGCCGAGTTTGAAAAATACGGCCGCAACCGCCTTGCCGAGGGCAAGCTGCCCGCCTGTGCAGAAATGTGCTCCACCAAGGCCCTGCTGGCCGGTGATGGCGATGTGGTGGCAGATATTTTCCGCAACCGTGTGGTACAGCGTGGCAAGGGCGCCGAAGTGTGGGGCTGGGGCACGGCCTATGGGTCACAACAGGCAGGCCAGCCTGCAGGAGGCAAGTCATGATGATGAAGCGTCTTGTTCATTCGGCCCTGGCCGCCGCTGTGGCGCTGGTGGCGCTGACCGCCTGTGGCGAGAAGCCGCAGACCGGCGCGGGCATCCGTAGCGATGCAGCTCCCTATGCAGGTACGGGCAGCAATTTCATGCAGCCCGGCTGGAAGGCCGGAGACAAAGCCGGTTGGGAAGCGCAGTTGAAGGCGCGTCAGCTGTACGGCCAGAACGAATACACCCGCACCCAGTCCAAGTGAGGCCCGCCATGAAACACATCATGTGGTCCCTGGCTTTGGCGGCGGGATGTGCCTGGGGGCCAGCTGGTGCCCAGGCTCCAGCAGCGCCAGATGCCGCCGCGCCTGCGGTCACGGCACCGGCTGCTCCCGCAGCGACCAGCGGCATTCAAAGCCAAAACATTTTCGAGGTCAAGCCAGACGCCAGCGCAGACCCCAAATACGCCGAGCAGACCAATGGCGAACGCGCCAAGGTGCAGCCCGGCAACAACGCGCCCATGTGGCGCCAGGTGGGGCAGGGCGTGACGGGCTATAGCAGCCTGCCGAAAAGCCAGGCGCCCGAGGCGGGCAACCTGATCCAGCCGTTCGTGCAGTACCCAGGCTCGCGTTTCACCAACGCAGGCGAGGCATGGCGCCAGGTGCGCAACCACTGGATCATTCCTTACGGTGCGGCCTTGTTTGCCATCGTGTTGCTGGCGTTGGGCATCTTCTACTTTGTCAAAGGTCCGCTGGGGCATGAACACCCTGACGGCACCGGAGCCCGCCGCATCGAACGCTTCACACCTTTCGAGCGTGCTGCGCACTGGTCCAATGCCTTTGCGTTCATCGCGTTGGCCATCTCTGGCATCGTCATGGCGTTTGGCAAGTTCTTCCTGCTACCCATCATGGGGGCCACGCTGTTTGGCTGGCTTACGTATGCGCTCAAGAACGTACACAACTTCATGGGACCGCTGTTTGCTGTCTCATTGCTGGTGATCATCCTTACCTTCGTCAAGGACAACATCGCCAACCGGGCCGACTTTGTGTGGCTGTCCAAGGGCGGCGGCATGCTGGGGGGTGACCACCAGGTTCCTTCCCACCGCTTCAACGCCGGCGAGAAGGGCCTGTTCTGGTGGGGCATCACCATCCCCGGCATCTTTGTGGTGGCCACCGGCTTGGTGCTCGACAAGCTCATTCCTGGCTTTGGTGACGTGCGCGGCGACATGCAGATCGCCCACATGATCCACGCCACCCTGGCGATCTGGATGATGGCGCTGATCTGCGGCCACATCTACATGGGCACGGTGGGCATGCGCGGCGCCTACAAGGCCATGAGGACGGGGTACGTGAGCGAGGGGTGGGCCAAGGAGCACCACGAGCTTTGGTACGACGACGTGCAAGCGGGCAAGATTCCCCGCCAGCGCAGCGCCAACCCATCCGCAGCCGATGCTGCAGCTACACCATCTGCGGGCCAGCCCGCGCAGGTATGAGGTTTCGCACCATGATGCAATTTTCTCTATCTTCCCTGCTGGCGTTGTGCGCGGCCAGCGTCTGTACCCTGGCATCGGCCAAGCTGCCTGCGCCTTCACCGGAGTCTGCCGCCAAAGCTGCAGAGGCGGCGGCCAAAGCCGCCTGGGCCGGCAAGGTGGACAACTACAAGTTGTGCCTGTCACAAGACCGTGTGGCGGCCCACTACCGCAAAACCACGCCAACAGCCAAGCCTGCAACGGCAGCAGGCGCTGCGTGCACCGACCCCGGCCCCTTCGCCTACACACCTCCCGCTGCCAAGCCCATTGAAGCGGCGGGTGCCCATTCGCCACCGGGCACGGCCAGCAGCCCACCCAGCACGCTGGCACCTGCCGCAGCTGCGTCAGCGCCCAAATCCTGACGCCAACCACTGTCCCGCCGTCAAAAAGAGCCGCGCCCACTTGGTGGAGCGCGGCTTTTTTTGGTGGTCGCCGTACGTGCTTTTCCCCGATTCAGATGCCCCATGCCCCTCCTTGGGGAGAGGTACTGCGTATATTCGCACCATGTCTCTTTCATCACCGTCCGCCTCCCCGGCTGCGCCCGTGCTGCCGCGCCTGACGCAGGCGCATGCGCCCCTTACCCACAGCGTGGAGGTCGTGAACGAACTGGGCGAGCGCGAGCAGGTACAGATCCCCGCCGAGCGACCGCTCACCATCTATGTCGACAAGCGTGAACTCGTCACCCTCATGACCCTGGGCGCGCAGCCGGAACTGCTGGTGCTGGGCTATCTGCGTAACCAGCGGCTGGTGGAGTCCGTGTTCGACATCGAATCCATCACCGTCGATTGGGAGGTGCACGCCGCCGCCGTGCGCACGCGCCACGGCATCGCCCGCATTGAAGAGCGCACCGCGAGCAAGGTGGTCACCACCGGCTGCGGCCAAGGCAGTGTGTTTGGCGGGCTCATGGACGAGGTGGACCGCATCACCTTGCCCGAGGCACGCCTGACACAGGGCGAGTTGTACGGCATCGTCAACGCCATCCGCCTCAAGGAAACCACCTACAAGTCCGCAGGCTCCGTGCATGGTTGCGCCTTGTTCCGGGGGGAGGCGCTGCTCACCTTTGTGGAAGACGTGGGGCGCCATAACGCCATCGACACCATTGCAGGGTGGATGTGGATGAATACAGATGGCAAGGTGCCGCAAGGGGGCGCTTCCTCCACGCTATCCGGCGGCACGCCTGCAGAAAATGCCGCTTCGGAGAGTCTGCACGCGCCCATGTCCGGTGCAGACAAGGTGTTCTACACCACGGGCCGACTCACCAGCGAAATGGTCATCAAATCTGCGCAGATGGGCGTCCCCATCGTAGTGTCCCGCAGCGGCATGACCCAGATGGGACACGCCGTAGCGCAGCAACTGGGCCTGTGCGCCATCGGGCGCGCCACCAATCGCCGGTTTGTCTGCTATAGCGGTACAGATCGGCTGGTGCTGCAGCCGGAGCTGGCGCAGATACCCGTCGTACCGGTGGCCAGGGGCGGAGCTGGAACTGTCTCCTGAGGAGGCGGGGCTGTGTGAAGGGGGCGTTACGCGATTTCGGGAAACATCGCAGTCCGAACTACCGGCTGGTGGTTGAAAGAAACCGCTCCCACAATGGCATGATCGCCCCATGAAAGACCTGAACGCCAAGAGCGCCTGGGCCGATACCCTGCCCAGCCAGTGGGGGCCCGAGTCCGCCAAGATTGAAATTCCCTTGGGGGAGCAGCCGCCCGCGCCGTCTGTCGGCGCCGCATCCACCATGGCCCCGGCTCCCGCCAAGTTGTCCCTGTGGGACTGGATGCGTGAAGGCCTGCGGGCCGCGTTGTTCCTGTCGCCGCGCACTGCTGCTGCAGCGCCTTCACCCTGGCAGGTGCTGGTGCTGTCGCTGCTGGGTGGCGCGTTGCTGGTGGGGGCTGCGCGGTTTCAGGTGGCGGGGCCTGTGCAGTTCAATCTGCGGGGCTGGCTGGCGCCGATGTGGAGCAGCCTGGTGCTGATGTGGCTGGCCTGGTGGGCCATGGCCCCGGCACAGCGTGCGGCGGCACAAGAGCCCTCGGAGGGTGTTGCGGGGCCTTCGGGCGGGCTGGCGGCCTGGTATGTGTTGTCCGCGTGGGCTCCGCTGGCGCCTTTGTTGCTGCTGTATGCCTTGATGGGGGCCGTGGCGCACAAGCCAGACCTGTGGGGCGGGGCGGTGGCTGGCAATATTTTCTGGGTGGCCTATGGCGTGCTCACGCTGTGGGTGCTGGCCACGCTGGTGGTGGTGAGTGCACGCTTCATCCGCTCGCGGCTGCGCACGGCCATCTTTTCGGTGGCGATGGCAGTCGTGATCGGGGTGGGCATGTGGCAGTTCCAGGACCAGCCCTGGGAGCTGGACGCCTTGGCCGCTGCATCTGCCCAGTCGGGCGAGGAGGGACAGGCACAACCGGAGCCCGCGCACCTTGTGCTCTCGCAAGCAGTCTTTGAGAACCAGCAGGTGCTCTGGGATCGGCTAGTGCAGGCCCTGCCTGCTGGCCGCGATGGCGTGGTGGATGTCTATGGGCTCGTGTTCGCCCCCTACGCCAGCGAAAACGTGTTCCGGCGTGAAAGCACCATGGTCAGCACGCTGCTGCAAGAGCGCTTTGACGCCCAGGGCCGTGTGGTTCACCTGCTCAACCACGCAGAAACCGCAGACACCCATGCCTGGGCCACGCCGCAGAACCTGCAGCGTGCCATCGCTGCGCTGGCCCAGCGCATGGACCGTGACAGCGATGTGCTGGTGATCTACATGACCTCGCACGGTGCGCGCAACCATGAGTTGGCGGCCTCGCACTGGCCGCTGGAGGTGCCCCCCGTCACGCCCGAAATGCTGCGCGCCATGCTGGACGAGGCGGGCATCCGCCACCGCGTGATTGCCGTGTCGGCCTGTTTCTCGGGCGGCTGGATCGAGCCCCTGGCCACCGACAGCAGCCTCATCATGACCGCCGCCGATGCCACGCACACGTCATATGGCTGCGGCACGCGCTCCGAGCTGACCTTCTTTGGCCGGGCGGTGTTCCACGAACAGCTGCGCCAGACGCATTCGTTCACCGAAGCCTTTGCCAAGGCCGTCCCCGTGATTGCGCAGCGCGAGGTGGAGGCGGGCAAGCAAGACGGCTTCTCCAACCCGCAGATCCATGTGGGCGCGCAGATTGTGCCGGTGCTGCGTGCGCTGGAGCATCGCCTGCAAACGGCAGAGGCAGAAGGCAGCGCGGAGGCCCAGGTGGCCGCAGCGGGCGCAAAGCCCTGAGCTTCGCCAGAGCGTTCCATTTGCGCTAAGGTTCAGCGCCATGAACCTGTCTTTTTTACGCTTGGGCTGGCGCACGCTGGCCCGTGACCTGCGCGCGGGCGAGTTGCGGCTGCTGATCGTGGCCGTTACGCTGGCGGTGGCAGCCCTCACGTCGGTCGGTTTTTTTGCCGACCGCCTGCAAGGTGGCCTGCAGCGCGATGCCTTGCAGCTGCTCGGGGGCGATGCCGTAGTGGCCAGCGACAACCCCACGCCCCCCGCCTTTGTCGAGCAGGCCAAGGCCCTGGGCCTGCAGACCGTGACCACGCTGGGCTTTCCGACCATGGGCCGCGCCAGTGACGCCCAGGGCGGCGCCAGCAAGCTGGTGGCGCTCAAAAGCGTGCCCCCGGGCTACCCGCTGCGTGGCAGCCTCAAGGTGGCAGACGCCCCCGGCGCGCTCGACCAGCCCACCCGCGACATCCCGGCGCGCGGCGAGGTGTGGGTGGATGCCCCGCTGCTCGAATCGTTGAACCTGGCGATGGGCGACATGCTGCTGCTGGGCGATTCGCAGCTGCGCATTGCACGCATCATCGTGATCGAGCCCGACCGCGGCGCCGGTTTCATGAGCTTCGCCCCACGGGTGATGGTGAACGAGGCCGACCTGCCCGCCACCGGCCTGGTGCAGCCCGCAAGCCGCCTGACCTACCGCTTCGCCGTCATCGGGTCGGCCCCTGCGGTCAAGGCGTTCAGCGAATGGGCTGTTGCCGAATCGAAAAAGCCCGACGTGCACGGCGTGCGCGTGGAGTCGCTCGAAAGCGGCCGCCCGGAAATGCGCCAGACGCTGGACCGCGCGCAGAAATTCCTGAGCCTGGTGGCCCTGCTGGCAGCGCTGCTGTCGGCCGTGGCCGTGGCCCTGGCCGCGCGCGGCTTTGCGGCCGAGCACCTGGATGCCTCAGCCATGCTGCGGGTGCTGGGCCAAAGCCAGCGCACCATCGCGGGCGCCTACACGGCCGAATTTGCGTTGGTGGGCCTGTTTGCCAGCTCATTGGGCGTGGCGCTGGGCTATCTGGTGCACTACGCCTTTGTGCTGCTGCTGGCGGGCCTGGTCGAGTCGGCCCTGCCGCCGCCCAGCCTGTGGCCTGTGGCGTTTGGGCTGGGCATGGGGCTCACGCTGCTGTTTGCCTTTGGTCTGCCGCCTGTGCTGCAACTGGCCCAGGTACCGCCGCTGCGGGTGATCCGGCGCGACGTGGGCGGGCTCAAGCCTGCCTCGCTGGCGGTGCTGGGCATTGGGGTGGCAGGCTTTGCCGCCTTGCTGCTCACGGTCAGCAGCGACATCACGCTGGGCCTGATTGCCGTGGGTGGCTTTGCCGGGGCGGTGGCCCTCTTTGCCGGGCTGTCGTGGGTGGCGGTGAAGCTGCTGCGCAAAAGTGTGAACGAGGCCACCGCGCCCCGCTGGCTGGTACTGGCCACACGGCAGATTTCTGCGCGACCGGCCTATGCCGTGGTGCAGGTCAGCAGCCTGGCCGTGGGGCTGCTGGCGCTGGTGCTGCTGGTGCTGCTGCGCACCGACCTGGTGGACAGCTGGCGCAAGGCCACCCCGCCCGATGCGCCCAACCGTTTTGTGATCAACGTGATGCCCGACCAGGCCGACGCCTTCCAGCAGACGCTCAAGGACGGTGGCGTGGCCAAGTACGACTGGTACCCCATGATCCGGGGCCGCCTGCTGGCTGTGAACGGCAAACCCGTGGGCCCGGCCGACTACACCGACGACCGCGCCAAGCGCCTGGTGGACCGTGAGTTCAACCTGTCGAACGCCGTGGAGGCACCGCCCCACAACCAGGTGGTTGCCGGTGCCTGGACGCCGGGCGAAGAGGGTGCGATCAGCGTCGAAGAAGGCATTGCCGAAACCCTGGGCCTGAAGATGGGCGACCGCCTGCTGTTCGACATGGGCGGCGTGCAGAACGAGGCACGCATCACCAGCCTGCGCAAGGTGGACTGGGGCTCGATGCGGGCCAACTTCTTCGTGATGTACCCCGTGGCCACCGTCAAGGACGTGCCCGTGACCTACCTGGCGGCCTACCGTGCGCCCGAGACCAACGGCTTTGACAACGGTCTGGTGCGCCAGTTTCCCAACATCACCAACGTAGACATGGGTGCCACCATTGCCCAGGTGCAGCGCGTGCTGGAGCAGGTGATCCGCGCGGTCGAATTCCTGTTCGCCTTCACCCTGGCTGCTGGGCTGGTGGTGCTGTTCGCCGCCGTCACGGCCACGCGCGAAGAGCGTGCTCGCGAATACGCCATCATGCGCGCCGTGGGCGCCCGCGCCAGCCTGCTTCGGCAGGTGCAGCGCGCCGAGCTGATGGGCGTGGGCCTGCTCGCGGGCTTTCTGGCCAGCGCCGTGGCGGTGGGCGTGGGCTGGGCGTTGGCGCGCTTTGTGTTCGACTTCACCTGGACGGCTGCACCCTGGGTGCCCCTGGCGGGCGCCGTGGCTGGGGCCGTGCTGGCGCTGGCTGCGGGCTGGTGGGGCCTGCGTGAGGTGTTGCTGCGCCCGGTGGTCGATACGCTGCGGCGCTCGGCAGAGTGAGCAGGTGCATGGCCTTGGCCTGTGTTGTAGTTGATTTGCTATATTTTCTATAGCATCTTGCGCTTTGTGGATAAGCGCTAGGGCCTGTTTTGATATGAATTCTGATACCCCCCAAGCTGGTAGCGAAGGCACCGAAGCCGTGGCTGCCGTCATCCCCTTCGAATGGATCGGTGGCGAAAGCCGGGTGCGCGCGTTGGTCGAGCGCTTTTACGACCTGATGGACCTGGAGCCAGGCTACGCGGAGCTGCGGGCCGCCCACGGCAGCGACCTGGGTCAGGCGCGGCAAAAGCTGTTCATGTTCCTCTGCGGCTGGCTTGGCGGCCCCTCGTACTACACCGACCAGTTCGGCCACCCCCGGCTGCGCGCGCGCCACATGCCGTTTTCTATCGGTATCAAGGAGCGCGACCAGTGGGTGGCCTGCATGGACCAGGCCATGGGCGAGACCGGCGTGCCCGCAGACCTGCGCGCGCGCTTGAAGGAGAGCTTCATGGGCACGGCCGACTGGATGCGCAACAAGGGCGTTTGACAACCGCTGGGGTTTGGTGGGCGTGCATCCGCTGTGCTGTGCGCTGTTTTTTGAGAAAAGGAGCTGTTTTTTATGTCCCGCGATGCCCGTTTTCAGGAACAGGCCCAGACCCTGGGCTACAGCTTTGATGGCGAGATCAAGATCGGCGGCAACTACGTGCCGCTGGTCCGCGATGGGCACCACATCTACCTGAGCGGCCAGATCCCGCGCGTGGGCGACACCGTGGTGGTCACAGGTGCGGCCGGCGCAGATGCGACGCTGGACCAGGCGCAGACGGCGGCCAAGGTGTGTGTGATGCGCGCGCTGGCCCTGCTGCAGCGCGCGCTGGGCTCGCTCGATGCGCTGCAGGCTATCCTGCGCATCACCGTGTATGTGCAGTCGGCGCCGACATTCACGCAGCAAAGTGAGGTGGCGGACGGCGCTTCCGAAGTCTTGTTCACCGTGCTGGGCGACGCCGGGGCACATACGCGCACGTCGGTGGGCGTGCTGCAACTGCCCAAGAACGCGACGGTCGAGGTGGACCTGATCGCCACCGTGGCACCCTCGGCCCTCTGACCACCCAGCACCAGACGCCAGGGGCCAGGCGCTGCGCACGTTCCCTGGCAGAAACCGTAGGAGAGCCCGATGACCATGACGGAACCCGTTCACCGTGGAAGCTGCTTGTGCGGCGGCGTGCGCTACGAGACCACCGCACCTTTGCAGGCCGCCTCGCATTGCCACTGCTCGATGTGCCGCAAGGCGCATGGCGCGGCGTTTGGCAGCTATGCCAGCGTGCGGCGTGAGCACCACCGGTTTGTGTTGGGCCAGGCGCTGGTGCGCACCTACCAGTCTTCGGCCCAGGTCACACGCACGTTCTGCTCGGTGTGTGGCTCGCCCCTGCTGTGGCACAGCGAGGGCGCCCACGCCGACTGGGTGGCCGTGCCGCTGGGCACGCTGGACACGCCCTACGACACGCCGCCCCAAAAACACATCTACGTGGACTCCAAAGCCCCCTGGGTGGTGATCGGGGATGGCTATCCGCAAGAGCCGCAGGGGTAGGGGCCATGGCGGTCAGAGACCTTGTTGATCAGGACCTTCCGCAGGTGTATGCCTTGCTGGTTGCGCACGGCTGGTCGCACCGGCTAGGCACCCTGTCGAAGTTCGAGGCGCTGGTGGCTGCGTCGCAGTGCAACCTGGTGGCGATGCACGGGGACGAGGTGGTGGGCTATGCGCGCGCCATTACTGACGGGCTGAGCAACGGTTATTTGTCCATGCTGGTCGTGGCCCCTGCGTTTCGGGGCCGGGGGCTGGGGCGCGCGTTGGTGCAACAAGCATTGGCCAAGGCGCCCGCAGCCACCTGGGTGTTGCGCGCTGGCCGTCCAGGTGCATCCGAATTTTTTGCGAGAATGGGTTTTGCCCCGTCGGCGATTGCAATGGAGCGCACACGCTCCACCTGAAACGCTTGAATCCCATGAACCACCCGCGTTTCCATGTTTTTGGCCGCATCGTCGAGGTGCGGCGCGAAGGTGCGCTGTGGCAGGCCTACCGCGTGGGCGCTGATGGTAAACGCACACCCTCAGGCTTTGTGATCCCCGACTTTGTCGAAGAACATGAACTGGCGCAGTTCCTCGAAGACCTGTTCCACGAAAGTGCTTCGCCGCACAACGGCGACGTGCACCGCATCGACTGACATCCTGACGACGGGGTGCCGCGTCACACCGCTGTCAAACCCCTGCCAGACACTCGGTCTCTTCTTTCACCCAGGGACTGTTCATGTCTGCGCGCACTCCAATCCATTCGCTTCATTCTTCGCACATGTCGCGCCGCGTTGCCGCGCTAGGCATGGTGGCACTGGCGGCTTCGCTGGCTGCTTGCGGTGGCAGCGACGACAGCAATAACAATGCAGGCGCCACTGCCACGCTGGCCGTGCTGGAGACCACAGACCTGCACTTCAACGTGCGCAGCTACGACTACTTCAAGCTGGCCGAGGACAAGAGCTATGGCTTTGAGCGCACGGCCACGCTGGTGCGCGCCGCGCGCAAGGAGTTTGCCAATACGCTGCTGGTGGACAACGGCGACACCATCCAGGGCACGGCGCTGGCCGACTACGAAGCCACCATCAGTCCCATCCCCTGCACGCAGCAGCTGTCGATGTACAAGGCCATGGGCTCCCTGGGCTTTGACGCGGGCACCCTCGGCAACCACGAGTTCAACTACGGCTTGCCCTTCTTGAACCAGGTGCTGGGCGGCGGCCTGGATGTGGACGGCGTGGATGGCTCCAAGAAGTGCGCTGGCGCGGGCTTCCCGGTGGTGCTGGCTAACGTGGTCAGCAACAAGACGAAGAAGCCGCTGGTGCAGCCCTACACGCTGCTGGAGCGCACCCTGGTGGCCAAGAGCGCGGATGGCAAGGACGTGAAGCTGCCCATCAAGATCGGTGTGATCGGCTTCACCACGCCGGGCATCATGAACTGGGACAAGCGCTACCTCGAAGGCAAGGTCACTACCGAAGGCGCGGTGGAGGCGGCCAACAAGTACGTGCCCGAGTTGCGCGCCAAGGGCGCTGACATCGTGGTGGCGCTGCTGCACGGCGGGCTCGACAGTGCGGCCTACTCGGCCACCATGGAGAACCCCGGCCTGTACCTGTCGAAGGTGGCTGGCATCGATGCGATGGTGATGGGCCACCAGCACGGCGTGTTCCCTGACACGGCGGCCAAGCCCGGTTTCAACCAGCCGGGGGTAGACCACAAGGCGGGCACCATCAACGGCGTGCCCGCTGTGATGGCCAGTTCCTGGGGCAAGGCCTTGGGTGTGGTGCAGCTCGCGCTGCAGTGGGATGGCACCAAGTGGGTGGTCAACAAATCCGCCAGCAAGAGCGAGTTGCGCAACATCCAGAGCAAGAACGCTGCGGGCACGACGGTGACCGTGGATGCCGACCCTGCCATCGCCCCGCTGATCGAGACGCAGCATCAGGCCGCGATCCAGTACGTGAAGACGCCCATCGGCCAGACCGACTTCCGCATGAGCACGCTGTTTGCCGATGTGGGTGACCCGGGTGCAATCCAGATCGTGAACCAGGCGCAGCAGGCCTATGTGGCTGCCTATGTCAAGGCCAACCTGCCGCAGTATGCGCAGCTGCCGGTGCTGTCGGTGAGCGCGCCGTTCAAGAGCGGCTTTCAGGGCGGCGCCGACTACACCGACGTGGCGGTGGGCCCGCTGGCCATCAACAACGCGGCCGACCTGTACCTGTACCCCAACACGGTGTATGCGGTGAAGGTGAACGGCGGCGACATCAAGAACTGGCTGGAGGCAGCTGCCAAGCGCTTCAACCAGATCGACCCTGCCAAGACCACCGAGCAGCAGCTCATCAGCACCTTCCCGGGCTACAACTTCGACATGTTCACGACGGCCGATGTGCAGTACGAGATCGACGTGACCCAGCCCGTGGGCAGCCGCATCAAGAACCTGACGTACCTGGGCAAGCCCATCGATGTGGCGCAGGAGTTCGTGATCGCCACCAATAACTACCGCGCCACCAGCGGCAAGAGCTTTATCGACAAGCTCGATGGCTCGGGCACGATCTGGGCCTCGCCCGATGCGAACCGGGATGTGGTGATCGACTACATCCGCAAGAACCCGGCGGTGACCCGCATGGCCAACGGTGCGGCCAAGAGCTGGCGCTTTGCCAAGGCCACGGTAGCGGGCCCGGTGGTGTTCAGCTCGGGCGCCAATGCGCTGAGCGTGGCGCAGGCGGGCGGGCTGGCCAATGTGTCGCTGCTGGCGGCCGATGATGGGTCGGGCAAGGGCACATCGAAGTACGCGATCGACCTCTCGAAGTAAGTCTGGACGGACACAAATACCGCTCTTGGAGACAAAGTGTTACGTGTTAGAGTGACCGCCATGGGTGGAGCAGGCTCCTCTATTGGGGGCTCATTGCCCGCCATTCTCTTTTTGGAGTCACTATGAACCGAACCGCTATCCGCCGCTGGGCCTGTGCTGGGTTGGGGTTGTTTTCCTCTTTGGCAGCGCTGGCTCAGCCGGCTTCCGGCGGAGTCATCAGCTTTGGACTGAGTTCCTCAATCCCCACGTTGTCTGACTTGGGGATGCTGGCTTTGGTGGGTGCCCTGGGATTGCTGGCTTGGAATGCCTTTCGGCGTGAGGGGCAGGGAGGCAGGTTCTACTCTCTTTTGGCTGCAGCAGTGGCTGTGACCTTGGTGCTGGGCAGTGTCTTTGGCGTACGCAATGCCTACTCGAACGGCAGCATTGATGCGGCCAACTACATCGGGTCTTCGTACAACTTCCCTGCCAATATTGATGAGGTGGTCTACAACTCCGGGGATGAAGATGTGTTGATCCTGGGCATCCAGGCGACCCCCGGTTACACCATCGTTACGCCAAATACCTTGCCCCAGTGCCAGGTAGGTATGCGGATCCCTGCCCACAGCGCCATCCCCTTCTGCTACGTCCGGGTGCAGGGTGGTCCGGTTTGACCGGAAGCTTCACGGCCAAATTCTGGAAGCGTATCGTGCGGATGATGCTGTAGTGATTGCTCTGAAATAGATAGCGCCCAGTGCTTTTCTGTCAAGCGCTAGGACCTATTTCCGCAGCATCTTCTGCGCCGAGCGTAGCAGGACCACCAACGCACCTGCTCCACCTTCATCCCCCCGGGCTTGCACAAAGGCCAGGACTTCGTTCTTCTGCACCAGCCAACTGTGCACCCGGCCTTTGAGGACCGGGCTCTTTCCCGGTGAGCCCAGGCCCTTGCCGTGCACCACGCGCACGCAGCGCAGGCCGGTCTTGTGGGCGTGGCGGATGAAGTCGCCCAGCGCCTCGCGTGCCTCGTCCACGCGCAGGCCGTGCAGGTCCAGCTGGCGCTGGATGCTCCAATGGCCCGCGCGCAGGCGGCTCGTCACTTCCACGCCGATGCCGGGGCGGCGGAAGCTCAACTGGTCGTCCGTGTCCAGCAGCGTGGTCACGTCAAAGTCGTCGCTGATGGATTCGCGCAGCACGCGCTCTTCATCCAACCAGTGCTGCACGGGCAGCGGCGGGGGCTGGTGCTTGCGCAACCGCGCCACGTTGGGGTTGCGCAGTGGCGTGACGGGGCCCACGCTGCGGCTGAAGAGGTGGCGCTCGGCCTCGGCCCGGGCGGCGGCTTCGCGCTGGGCTTTCTCCTCGGCCTCGCGGCGTTCCTGATCCTCGCGTAGGCGGCGGGCCACGGTGGCCAGGTCCTGCAGCTGGGTGATGCGTTCGCCTGCCCGGCGAGGGGCAGGTGGTGCGCGGCGTCGGGGCGGTGCCGGGTTGTCACTGATGGCGGGCGGCGCGGGGGCATGACGGACAGGCCGCATCGCCGCCTTGGCCGCTGCCTTCTTGTCGGCCAAACCTGCGCGCCGGGCGGACCGGGGCACGGCGGTGGGGGCAGGGGCAGGCTGGGCGGCGCCCATAGGGCCTTCGGGGCCGCGCGCAGCACGTGCCAGCGCGGCGTGTAATGCCGTCGTCGGGTGGGCCGGTGCGGGCGCAGGCGAAGTCACACCAGGCCCTTTTCTGCCATCGACAACGCCTGGCCCGGCGCCACGATCACGTGGTCGAGCACGCGCACATCCACCAGTGCCAGCGTGGTCTTCAGGGTCTGGGTCAGCGCCTCGTCGGCGCGGCTGGGCTCCACGCTGCCACTGGGGTGGTTGTGGGCCAGCACCACGGCGGCCGCCTGGTGGTGCAGGGCGCGCAGCACCACCTCGCGCGGGTACACGCTGGTCTGGGTGAGGGTGCCACGAAACAGCTCCTCCAGCGCCAGCAGGCGGTTTTGCGCATCGAGGAACAGCACCGCAAACACTTCGTGCCCCTTGGCCGCGAGGTGCAGCTGCAGGTAGTGCTTGACGGTATCGGGCGAGTCGAACACCTCGCGTTCGCGCAACTGCTGGGCCAGTGCGCGGCGGGCCAGCTCCAGCACCGCCACCAGCTCGGCGCGCTTGGCGGGGCCCAGGCCCTTGATGCGCACCAGGTCGGACGCGCTGGTGTGCAGCAGGCCGGCAATGCCGCCAAAGCCGCCGGTGATGGCGCCCGTGTCCGGGTCGATGCCGGGCGGGTCCAGCAGCTCCTGCGCCATCTGCAGCACGCCCTTGCCCACGATCCCCGTGCGCAGCAGGATGGCCAGCAGCTCGGCATCGGCCAGGGCGGCGGGGCCGCGCGCCAGCAGTTTTTCGCGGGGCTGGGCGTCGGCGGGCAGGTCTTTGAGGGGCATGGCGCGAGGGTCTTTGACGCCTGTCAGGGAGTGACGGGCGTAGGGCTTTGCCCGGTTTTCTACAATGCAGGCCAGTTTATCGGGACTTTCATGACCTCTATCGATGCCTCCGTTCCCACCGTCCAGCCGGGCTCTTTCCTCACCTTGCATTACCGTCTGGCGGGCCCTGCAGGCGATGTGATCAACACCTTTGCCGACAAACCCGCCACCCTGTCCCTGGGCACGGGCGAGTTGTCGCCCGCCATGGAGCAGCGCCTGCTGGGCCTGGCCGAGGGCACGCGCACCACGTTCGAGCTGCCTGCGGGCGAGGCCTTTGGCGAGCGCAACCCCGACATGCAG
>Ga0160492_100819_pt1 | contig 14228 bp, 11 predicted proteins | sample DID2MG_FD_108258 | JGI IMG/M metagenome (GOLD analysis project Ga0160492, IMG submission 108258) | Enriched soil microbial communities from UW Madison campus, WI, USA - DID2877_E24_FP2 MG | ecosystem: Environmental > Terrestrial > Soil > Unclassified | place: USA: Madison, Wisconsin | collected...
GGCAGCGCCAAGGTCATGATGGAGCGCGACACCGGCCGCTCCAAGGGTTTCGGCTTTGTCGAAATGGGCAGCGATGCTGAAGCCCAAGCCGCCATCCAAGGCGTGCATGGCACCAATTTCGGCGGCCGTGACCTCGTGGTCAACGAAGCCCGTCCCATGGAGCCCCGCGCTCCCCGTAGCGGCGGCTTCGGCGGCGGCAACGGTGGTGGCGGCGGCTACGGCGGTGGTGGCGGCGGCGGTTACGGCGGTGGCCGTAGCGGCGGCGGCGGTGGTGGTGGTTACGGCGGTGGCCGTAGCAGCTACTAAAAAGACCTTGCTGGCAGACCTTTGCGGTCTGCCAAAGGCAAAACAAAGGAGCCCCTGGGCTCCTTTTTTCATGCCTGCGCGGCATCGCCACCACAGTTGGCATTGCCGCTTGCTTTTTCCGCAAAAGTGTGGCGCATAATGAGCCAGCGGGGTTTCCCCCGCTTAAAGTTTGCGGTGATCCGTCAGTTTCGCGCTGAGAGCGTCATTGAGATTAGCTGGCTGCGTTTTCGGGACTCCATCGCTTTTTCCATGTGTTTTTGAGGAGTCCCTCAATGGGCAACAAACTGTACGTCGGCAACCTGCCGTACTCGGTGCGCGACAGCGATCTCGAACAGGCCTTTGGCCAATTTGGCGCAGTGACCAGCGCCAAGGTCATGATGGAGCGCGACACAGGCCGCTCCAAGGGCTTTGGTTTCGTGGAAATGGGCAGTGACGCGGAAGCCCAAGCCGCCATCAATGGCATGAATGGCCAGCCACTGGGTGGCCGCAGCATCGTCGTGAACGAAGCACGCCCCATGGAGCCCCGCCCACCCCGCAGTGGCGGATTTGGCGGCGGTGGTGGCGGTTACGGCGGCGGCGGTGGTCGCAGTGGTGGCGGCGGTTACGGCGGTGGCCGTGAAGGCGGTGGTGGCTATGGCGGCGGCCGCGAGGGTGGCGGCGGTTACGGCGGCGGTGGTGGCGGTGGCCGCAGCGAAGGCGGATTCCGCAGCCCCTACGGCTCTGGCTCCCGCAACGGCGGTGGCGGCGGTGGCCGCAACGGCGGTGGTGGCGGCTATGGTGGCGGTGGTGGCAACGGCTACTGAAGCAGGCCAGTGACGTTTCTCTGAAAGCCCCCTCGGGGGCTTTTTTCATGCACGACCGCCACGTCTTGCTTCTATCGCAGCCAGGACCGCCCCGAACCGGCGGCCAAAAACCACCTCCGGTGGACCTAGGAGCTACTGCTCGCTCTGCCGCCGCTTGCGCGGGCGCCCGGCCAGCAGCTTGTCGAACAGCACGTTCGGCACCATGCGCAGCAACTTGGCAACCACCCCCATTTGCCAGGGGATGACCCGGTAGCTGACACCGGCCGTGATGGCCCGGAAGGCACGGTCCGCAAAATCATCGGCCTGCATCAGAAACGGCATGCTGTAGCGGTTCTGGCGGGTGAGCGGCGTGTCGATGTAGCCCGGAGAAATGGTGACCACACGCACTCCGTGGGGGCGCATCTCCCCGCGTAGGCTCTCGCAGTAGCTGATGACGGCCGCCTTGCTGGCGCAATACGCACCATGCCCGGGCAGGCCACGGATGCCTGCCACGCTGCCGATGCCCACCAGCGTGCCGCTACCCCGCTGCGCCATCGCGTCGGCAAAGGGATGGAAGGTGGCCGCCACGCCGATGTTGTTGGTGGCAAAGGTGCGTGCCATCACGTCGATGTCGTCGCGCACTGCCGTATCCATGCCCACGCTGATTCCCGCATTGGCAATGACCACGTCAGGCACCCCTTGGCGTGCGATGCAATCGCGGCCCGCAGCAACGATGCTGTCGGTCACGGCTACATCTGCACTATAAATTTCGTAGCTGTCAGCGCTTATTCCTTGAGCGCTAGCCCATGTTTTGACCTCAGAGGTGCGGCGCGCCACCAGGGCCAGGCGGTAGCCCGACCGGTGAAAGCGCAGGGCCAGGGCCTGGCCGATGCCGCTGGACGCGCCGGTGATGAAGACAAGGGGAGTGGTCATGCAGGTTCGGGACGTGGGCAACGCGTACTAGGGTTTGGCCGCGCCGGGCTGGAGCACGCCACGCACACGTCCGCGCAGCTGCAGCACCTGGTCGAGGTTGTCGTAGTCCATGCCGTCGGCCGTGAAGCGATCATTGCCGCGCGTGAGGGTGACGGGCTTGTCGGAACGCACGCGCTCGGTGTTGGTGTAGGCGTGCAGGAATTCGCTGCGGAACTCCAGCCGAGGCTGGGCGGGTGACCCAGGCTTGGCGGGCAGGGGCTCGCGCGTGACGATGGCATTTCCAAACAGCTGCACCTCCGAACCATCGGCGTTGGTCAGGGCGCGGTCTGCCGTGGCCACGGTGAGGCGGCCCTGCGGCGTCACCGAGCGCATGCGCGCTTTGTCGATCTCCAGCGTGTCGGAGTCGGGGTAGTGCCGCGCTTCTTCGCCCTGCACTTCGCTTTGCAGGCGCCCGCTCGCGTCAAAGCTTTTTACCGAGAACGACTTCATGAAATAGTCGGGCTGGTTGCCTTGTTGGCGCTCGATGGCAGGCAGCAGGGGCATGGGCGCGTTGCGCACCAGCCACCAGGTGCCCAGCGCCAGCAGCCCCATGAGCACGACGGGCAGATAGAGCGAGAACTGTTCCCAGCCCTGGCGGACCCAGTTGCGCATCACGGTGTTGCCTCCGGGCTAGGCACGACAACCTGGCAGGTGGGGAAAGAGCGCAGAAAACCCCGGTTCATGCGGTGTACTCCGCCAGCAGTGCGGCATAGCGGCCCGAGGCCACCAGCAGCAGATCACACAGTTCGCGCGCGGCACCATCGCCGCCCCGGGCCTGCGTCACAAAATGGGCGGCGTGGCGCACTTCGGCCTGGGCGTTGGCCGGGGCGCACGCGAAAGCACTGCGGCGCATCACCGGCAGGTCGGGCCAGTCGTCACCCATCGCAGCAGCCTGGGACCAGTCCAGCCCCAGCGTGGCCAGCATCTGCTCAGCGGCGGGGCGTTTGTCTTCGGTGCCGAACACCGCGTGTTCGACCCCCAGCGCCTTCAGGCGCACGCGCAGCGGTGCGGAGTCGCGGCCCGTGATGACCGCAGGCGTGATGCCTGCCTTTTGCAGCAGCTTGAGCCCATGCCCGTCCAGCGTATTGAAGCGCTTGAGCGTTTCGCCCGATTCGCTGAAATACAGGCCGCCATCGGTCAGAACGCCATCGACATCAAAGAAAGCGATACGCACGCTCTGGGCGCGCAGCAGCAGCTCGGGGGGAAATTGCAGCACGGGCAGGGTCATTTCAATAAGGGGCATGCAGATCGAACGGGCACAGCCAAGACCAGTGCACCCGTGGAACCGGCTTCGCCGGGCCACCGGGTGCGTCCCCTAAGGGGGAAGGCGCGCAGCGACTCAGGGGGGTCATATGAAGTGAGGTCATATGACTTTGGCTCGCATCAGGTCGCCGATGTGTACCACGCCCGTCAGCAGGCCAGCGGCGTCCACCACCAGCACGCTGGTGATGGCATGCGCCTCCATCATTTCGGCGGCGTCCACCGCAAGGGCATCCGGGGCAATGCGGCGCGGGTGGGGGTGCATGACCTGGCCCGCCGTGGCCGTGCGCAGGTCGGCCCCGGCCTCAATGCGGCGGCGCAGGTCGCCGTCGGTGAAGATGCCCAGCACCTGGCCAGCAGCATCCACGATGGCCGAGGCGCCCAGGCCCTTGGCACTCATTTCGCGCATAAGGTCGCTGAAGGAGGCGTCGGGCGCCACACGCGGCACCTCGCTGCCGGTGCGCATGACATCGCTCACATGGGTGAGCAGCTTGCGCCCCAGCGCACCGCCAGGGTGCGAACGGGCAAAGTCTTCAGGGCGGAAGCCCCGGGCGTCGAGCAGGGCTACGGCCAGCGCGTCACCCATGGCCAGCTGGGCTGTGGTGCTGGCGGTGGGGGCCAGGTTCAGGGGACAGGCCTCACGCTCCACGCTGCAGTCGAGCACCAGGTCGGCATGGCGGGCGAGCGTGGACTGCAGCCCGCCGGTCATCGCGATCAGCGGGGCGCCCAGGCGCTTGAGCACGGGCAGGATGGCCGTCAGTTCACCACTTTCGCCACTGTTGGAGATCGCCAGGACCAGGTCGTCGCCCGTGACCATGCCCAGATCGCCGTGGCTGGCCTCGGCCGGGTGCACAAAAAACGCCGGCGTGCCCGTAGATGCCAGCGTGGCTGCAATCTTGCGGCCCACGTGGCCGCTTTTGCCCATGCCCATCACCACCACACGGCCACGGGCCTGCAGCACCATCAACACAGCCTCGGCAAACACGCCATCGACGCGGGCCGCCAGCCCGGTCAGCGCCGCCGCCTCAATGTCAAAGGTCTCGCGGGCCAGGCGCAGGGCCTGTTCGGCGTCAAAAGGGGGCAGCGTGGCGGGCACAGGGATCATCCGGTGGATTCTATCGACCGGGCATGCCTGCGCGGGTGGCAGATTTTTTGCCCTGGCTCTGGCATGGACCCTGCTTCGGACAGAAAACACCTAGGGCCGCAGGAAGGCTCGGATAGCATCGAACCATGTCCTCACTCGCCCTCACCTTGCTTTACCTGTTGGCCGCAGTGCTGGGTGTTGTGGTCTGCCGCAGCCTCAAGCTGCCACCCATGCTCGGCTACCTGGCTGCGGGGGTGCTCATTGGCCCCCATGCGCTGGCGCTGACGCAGAACTCGGAAGGGGTGCGGCACCTGGGCGAGTTTGGCGTGGTGTTCTTGATGTTCGCCATCGGGCTGGAGTTCAGCCTGCCCAAGCTGCGCGCCATGCGGCGCCAGGTGTTCGGCCTGGGGCTGATGCAGGTGGTGCTGACGATGGTGGTGGTCACCGGCGCGGCACTGGTGCTCTCCCGCTGGGTGGGCGGCGTGTGGGATATGGGCTGGCAGACGGCGCTGGCGCTCTCGGGCGTGATGGCGATGAGCAGCACGGCCATTGTGGTCAAGCTCATGGCCGAGCGGGCCGAGCTCGAAAGCGAACATGGCCGCCGCGTGATGGGCATTCTGCTGTTCCAGGATCTGGCCGTGGTGCCGCTGCTGGTGTTGATCCCCGCGCTGAGTTCCTCGTCAGACCAGCTGCTGACCGCGCTGGCGTGGGCGCTGGTCAAGGCCACGGTGCTGGTGGGCATTCTGCTCACGGGCGGGCAGCGGTTCATGCGCTGGTGGCTCACGCTGGTGGCGCGGCGCAAGAGCGAGGAGCTGTTCATGCTCAACCTGCTGCTGATCACGCTGGGCCTGGCCTGGCTGACCGAACTGGCGGGGCTGAGCTTGGCGCTGGGCGCCTTCATCGCGGGCGTGCTGGTGTCCGAGACAGAGTACAAGCACCAGGTGGGCACGGACATCCGCCCGTTTCACGACGTGCTGCTGGGGCTGTTTTTCATCACCATCGGCATGATGCTGGACTGGCACATCCTGGTGGACCGCTGGGCGCTGGTGCTGGCCCTGCTGACGGTGCCGCTGGTGGTCAAGCTGGGGATCATCCTGGTGCTGGCCCGCAGCATGGGGGCCACCACGGGCGTCGCCCTGCGCACCGGGCTCTACCTGGCCCAGGCGGGGGAGTTCGGATTTGTGCTGCTGTCGCTCACGCAGGCCAACGGGCTGGTGCAGCCCGCGCTGATGAACCCCATCCTGGCGGCCATGGTGCTGTCCATGCTGGCGACGCCCTTCCTCATCATGTACAGCAACCGCAACGTGATGAAGCTGGTGGCCAGCGACTGGCTGCAGCAGTCGCTGCAGATGACGTCCATCGCGCGCAAATCCATCAACACCAGCAAACACGTGATCATCTGCGGCTACGGCCGCTGCGGACAAAACCTGGCGCGCATGCTGGAGCATGAAGGCATCCCCTACATGGCGCTGGACCTGGACCCGGACCGTGTGCGCCAGGCCGCCGCTGCGGGCGATTCGGTGGTGTATGGCGACGCCACCCGCCTGCAGGCGCTGATGGCCGCTGGCCTGGTGCGTGCCAGCGCGGTGGCGATCACCTACATCGACGTGCCGGCCGCCCTGAAGGTGCTGGCCAACGCGCGCTCGCACGCACCGCAGGTGCCCGTGGTGGTGCGCACGCAGGACGACCTGCACCTGGACAAGCTGCAAGAGGCGGGCGCCACCGAGGTCGTGCCCGAGGCCATCGAAGGCTCGCTCATGCTCGCCAGCCACGCGCTGGCCCTGGTGGGCGTACCCATGCGCCGCGTGCTGCGCCTGGTGCAGGACCAGCGCGATGCGCGCTACAACCTGCTGCGCGGCTACTTCCACGGCGCCGACGACGACACGGCCAACGAGCGCGACCAAGAACGCCTGTCCACCATCAACCTGCCGCCCGGCTCCACGGCCCTGGGCCGCAGCCTGGGCCAGCTGGCCCTGCCCGCCATGGGCGTGCGGGTGGTGAACCTGCGGCGTGGCAACGGCCACATCAGCGCAGCGGAGGACGACGCACAGTTGGCCGAAGGCGACACGCTGGTGCTCTCAGGACACCCGGCGGCGCTGGCGCTGGCGGAGGACAAGTTGTTGCGGGGGTAAAGGCAGGGTACATCCCCCTGAGGCACTGCGTGCCTTCCCCCTTCTCTCTACGCGCTACGCGCTACGCGCTCCGGGAAGGGGGACGATGCCCTCGCTGCGGGGCGGCCCTTGCTTGGCATCTCTCGCCTAGTGCGTGCCAGTGGCTGAGGCTGGCGCCAAAATTTGAATTAAATATGGCTCTAGCGCTTATCTACCAAGCGTCAATAGCTATCCATTTAATAGCAAACTACAAAAGCTCGGCGGGCCCGGGCCGCCCGAACAGATAGCCCTGGAACTGCTGGCAACCGTTGCGCAGCAGGAACGCGCGCTGCCCTTCGGTTTCCACCCCTTCGGCCACCACGTCCAGACCCAGGCTGTGGGCCAGGGTGATGATGGTGCAGGCGATGGTGGCGTCGTTGGGGTCGGTGAGCACGTCGCGCACAAAGCTCTGGTCGATCTTGAGCTGGTCCAGTGGCAGGCGCTTGAGGTAGCTCAGGCTCGAATAGCCCGTGCCAAAGTCGTCCAGCGAGAAGCCCACGCCGAGCGTGCGCAGTGCCTGCATCTTGAGGATGCTGTCTTCCACGTCATGCAGCAGCAGGCTTTCGGTCAGTTCGAGCTTGAGGTGCGCCGGGTCCGCCCCGCAATCGCGCAGCACGCTGAGCACTTCGTCGGCAAAGCCGGGTTGGCGAAACTCCTGCGCGCTCACGTTCACGGCCACGGTCCAGTCCGCAGTGTGCGGCGCTGTTGCCCAGAGCGCCAGCTGGCGGCAGGCCATGGTCAGCACCTGGCGCCCTAGCGCCAGGATCAGTCCGGTCTGCTCTGCCAGGGGGATGAAATCGCCGGGAGGCACCATGCCGCGCTGCGGGTGGTTCCAGCGCACCAGCGCCTCGGCCCCCAGCACCTTGCCGGCCTCGTCCACCACCGGCTGGTAGTGCAGCAGGAACTCGTTGCGCAGAATGCCCTGCCGCATGTCGCCTTCCAGCGCCGACCTCGCAGACGCCGCCGCCTGCATGGCAGGGTCAAAGAAACACAGCGTGTTGCGGCCCTGCGCCTTGGCCTGGTACATGGCCAGATCGGCGCGCTGGAGCAGCTCCTGCACGGGCAGCTGCACACCGCGAAAAAGGGCAATGCCGATGCTGGGCGTGCTGTGCACTTCGCTGTTTTGCACCACGTAGGGCTCGTTCAGCGCCGCCAGCACCTTTTGCGCCACGGCCTCGGCTTCGGCGGCCGCAACGTCCACCTCGGCGTGGAGGCCCTGCAGCACCACCACGAACTCGTCGCCACCCAAACGCGCCACCGTGTCGGTGGCGCGGACGCACGCGCCGATGCGCCCGCCCACCTGCACGAGCAGCCGGTCTCCCCACTCGTGGCCCATGGTGTCGTTGATGCCCTTGAAGTTGTCGAGGTCCAGGAACAGCAAAGCCCCGTGGCATCCCTCCCGCGCACACGCGTTGGCCGCGCGGTCCAGCCGGTCCATGAGCAGCCGCCGATTGGGAAGGCCGGTGAGTTCGTCATAGAAGGCCAGGCGCTGGATCTCGGCCTCGGCCAGCTTGCGTTCGGTGATGTCGCGCGCCACGCCCCGGTAGCCCGTGAACTGGCCGGCACCATCAAAGATGGGCTCCCCGCTGATGGAGACCCACACGGGCTTTCCGTCTTCGGTCAGGCGCTGCATTTCAAAGTCGTGGAACACCTCGTGCGCCTCCAGTTGCCTGCGGTGCTCCAGCCATTGGCCCTCGCTCACAAAGGTATTGGGCAGCTCCCAGCGCGTGCGCCCGTAGTGCATCTCGTCGGGTACACCGGCATCGTTGTAGGGGTTGCCGTCCAGGCGCACAAAGCGGAACTGCGCATCCTGCTCCCAGTACCAGTCGGAGGACAGGTGGGTGAGGCTGCGCCAGCGCGATTCGCTCAGGCGCAAGGCCTCCAGGGTGCTCAGGTAGTCGGTCACGTCCGTGAAAGTGCGCACGCGCCCCCCTGGCTCCAGGGCCCGGGTGCGCACTTCGATGTAGCGGCCGTTGTGGGTGCGCCGCACGTAGGTGTCCGGCATGGTGAGCTTGCCACCGTGGGCCGCATATTCCGACGCCACATAGTTGCGCGCTGTGGGTTCTATCAGCTCAAATCCGGTGCCGAAATCGCCCCGTTCGGTCTGAAACCGCACCACGTCCTCGACTTTGGGCTGGGCGGCCAGCAGGGATTCGGGCAGGTCGAGCAGCTCCAGATAGCGCCGGTTGTAGACGCGGATACGTCCCTCCGCATCCACGTTGGTAATGCCTTGCGACACGCTGGCCAGCGTGCCTTCGAGGGCGCGCGTCTTCTCCGCCAGCAACGCGCTGGTGCGCGCGAGTTCCACCTCAACCGCGCTGCGCGCCAGCTCGGCTCGGCGGGCCATTTCCAGCTGGCCCACGGTGTTGAGCAGGGGCTGGAGAAACTGCACGTCTGCCGCCGAATACCCCTCGGGCCGATTGGCCAGGCCCACCATGGCCACCAGTTCGCCCGCCGCATGGATGGGCAGCCCCAGGTAGGTGTGCAGCGGGGGATGGCCCGGGGGCGTGCCCGCGCTGCGCGTGTCGTGGCCTGCATCGTTGGTGAGCACCGGCTCGCCCGACACCAGCGCCGCGCCCACCAGGGACTGCAGGTTGTCGAACACCATGCCTTCTTCTGCGTGCTGGGCATAGAGGGCATGGGAGGCCTCGTCCCAACTGATGTCCGTCATCGCATGCACCCGCAGGAAGGGATGCCCGTCGGCGGCACGTTGTACCTGGCCCACCAGGCCAAAGGCACTTTGCGTGAGCGACATCAGCTCCTTGAGCAGGGCCTCGAACGCGGCGCGCGGGCCCGAACTGGCGATGAACATGGCCTGCGCGAGCGATATCGCCTGCAGCAACCGGTGCTGGCGCGTCAGCATGGCCTCTGCCACCAGCCGGGCACGGGCGCTGGAACTGCGCTCCAGCACCGCATCGATCTGCGCGGGCAGGGTCAGCAGGTAGTCCAGCGCAGGGTCCTGCACAGCATAGTCATCAAAGCCGTGGCGCAGGGCCTGGGCCGCATGGGTCTCGGCGCCCTTGCGCACGATGATCATGGCCGGGACGCCATCGAGCAGCCGCAGCAGGTCAAAGGCCGAGCCATCGACGCTGCGCTGCGCCGCCAGCACAATGTCCGGCCTGCTGTGCTCCAGGTGGTCCCGGGCCTGCGCCAGCGACTGAGCCACATCCACCCGCCAGCCGGACCAGGGGTCTGCGAGCGCATCCACCACCGCCTGCGCGTGGTGGTGATCGCTTTCGATCAGCAGGATGGAGATGGGCATGGCCGATCGGCGTTGTGGAGTGGTCCAACGGGGGGCGTTACCAAGGGTGTAACAGCACGGAAACATTATGGGGGCTTGCAGCGCTCCGGGCACACCCCCAGGGCACCCACCCCCGGCTGGATACACTTTGCCCCACAACGGCCTTTGGCCTGCGCACGTTTGCGCGTGCAGCCTTTCTTTACCCCCTCGACCCCATGCAGCCACTCAGCGTCAACGAATACCTCCGCCAGCACATCCGCACCGTACCCGACTGGCCCGCGCCCGGTGTGCAGTTCCGGGACATCACCCCGCTGCTGCAGGACCCCAAGGTGTTCCGCGTGCTGATCGACGCCTTTGTGCACCGCTACATGGACAAGGCGCTGCGCCCGGATGTGGTGGCCGGGCTGGATGCACGCGGCTTCATCCTGGGTGCCGTGGTGGCCTATGAACTCAACGTGGGTTTTGTGCCTATCCGCAAGAAGGGCAAGCTGCCCTTCACCACGGTGGAGGAAACCTATGAACTTGAATACGGCAGCGCCACGGTGGAGCTGCACACCGACGCCGTAAAGGCAGGCGACCGCGTGCTGCTGATCGATGACCTCATTGCTACGGGCGGCACGATGATGGCGGGCCGCAAGCTGCTGGAGAAATTGGGCGCGACGGTGACCGAGGGCGCCGCCATCGTGGACCTGCCCGAGCTGGGAGGCTCCAAACGGCTGCGCGAATCCGGCCTGCCGCTGTACACGCTGGTGGACTTCGAGGGCCACTGATCACGGCCGCCCAGAGTCCGACGAGCTGCGGCCCGCAGGGTCAGGTCAGTTCAGCTCGCCGTACTGGGTGCTGCTCAGGTCCGGCGCGGGGCCATCGGACCCGGGCATTTCGGTGTCTTCAAACCCCGTGGGCTGCGAAGGCGGCAGCAAAGGCCCCGAACGCACAGGCACACCGGGCTTTGCCGCTGCCAGCGGCACTGCGGCGGTGGTGCCTGCCGCCGAGGCCAGGGCGCGCTTGAACGCCGCCACTTCGTCCGCCTCGATGGGTTCGTACCGTGGTGCTGGGCGTGGTGCGGCGGCGGGCGCAGTGGGCGCCGCAGCAGGCGCAACCGCCGGAGCAGCCAGGGGAGGGCGCAGTGGCGCGGGGGCCGTGGCGGCGGCTGTCGGCACGGGCGCCACCGGAGCGGGTGCCGTAGCCACCGGAACCGGCCGCCGGGCCAGCGGTGGTGCTGCCTGCAGGGAAGCCCCCTGGGGCGCAACCCCCTTCTGGGGGATACCCACTGCCACGTGGTCATTGATGCGCCAGTACACGGCGGTTACCAGGATGTCGTAGCGGGTTTTGGCCGTCTGGGCAATCAGCGCCTCGATTTCGGACAGGCGCACAGTTTCTCCACCGTATTCACGCGCCAGGTCCATCATGACCAGAAACTGGCGCCCACGCTGGTCCAGCGACAGCACCTTGAACTTGTAGCTGGCCGACAGCACACCGGCCCGCACCATCGCGTCGCGGACCACCGTGTAGAGCAGCTCGCGGCGCTCCATGCGTTCGTTCTTGCGGTTGGCGGCGTGCTCGGGAGGCAGGGGCTCCACCAGCGGTTTGCCCTGGCGGCCTGGCGAGAGCGGTACCGTGGCATCGGCATTCAACAGGCCCGACGGTTCGGCCATGGGCCGGGGCTTGGGGGGAGCAGGTTTGCGGCTAAACCAACTGAACAGAGACATGGCTTGCTTTCTACGGGACGGCGCCAGAAAAATCCAAATTGAGTGTAACTTGCTGTACACCCATTCTTGCCCCGCAAAAGCCCGCAGGCCACCACCACATCGGTGGTCTGTCAGGTGGCCGCAACGCGGCGGCGGCGATTGCCCAGCCGCTTGGCCAGTACCGCCCCAGCGGCCATCACCAGGCCCAGCGCAATGGCAGGCTGGCGGATGGAAAGTTCGGTGAAGCGGATGGCGGTCAGGCTCCACAGCTTGCAGGGCGCGCTGGCCTGCACGGTGGCGCTACGGGAGCGGTGCGAGAAAAACGCACCTTCGCCCACCACGGAGCCTGCCCCGACGATCGCCAGACGCAAGCGCTCTTTTTCGTCCTGGTAGTGCACGCTCAGGCTGCCGCTTTCCACCAGGTACAAGGTGCGGTCTGTAGCGCCCTGCGTGAACAACACCTGTCCGGCGGGCATGACCACGGGCAGAAGGTAAGACGAGAGGATGTCCCACTGCGCCTGGGTCAGCGGGTTGGTCATGCTGTCGTCGGCACTGGCCTGTGCGATGGCATCGATCAGACCTTGCAGGTCTACCTTGGAAACAACAGGCGTGGGAACATTCATGGTTTGCCGAAAGTACCCTTGTTACAGATTGCGCACAAGCGCTGTTTACGTCCATTTACAACATAAGCGACAGGCGGCGGCCTGTGCGCTCTGGTCGGATGCAAACCCGTTCAACCTGCGCGAGCAGCGGCCCTTCTGCGGGCCTATTTGCCAATACAAAAACTGGAAAAAATGACACCCAGCAGGTCGTCCGAGCTGAACTCGCCGGTGATGGCGCTGAGGGCATTCTGAGCCAAACGCAGCTCTTCGGCCAACAGGTCGAGCGCCGGCCCCTGAGCCTGCAGTTGATCGGCCGCCTCCTGCAGGTGAGCCCCCACGGCCTGCAGTGCCTCCACATGCCGGGCGCGGGCAATGTAGAGGCCTTCCGGCGCGGACTGCCAGCCGGCTACTTCCAGAAGCAGGCGCCGCAGGCCATCCAGCCCCTCGCCCGTCCGGGCAGACAGGTGCACGCCAGGCCGGGCGTTTTCACCCGCCGCCGCAGCCGCCCCTGGCGCCCGGTCGAGCTTGTTCCAGACGTCAATCACGGGAATGCTCTTGGGCATTTTTTGGGCCATCGCGTTTGCTATATCGGCGTCACCAGCTATGTATTCAGGAGCATCCGCACGCTCCAGGTCATGCAGGAACAGCACCGCGTCGGCCCCGGCAATCTCGTCCCAGGCGCGGGCGATGCCGATGCGCTCCACCTCGTCGCTGCTGTCGCGCAGGCCGGCGGTGTCGATGATGTGCAGGGGCACACCTTCGATCTGGATGGTCTGCTGCACCTTGTCGCGGGTGGTGCCTGCAATGGGGGTGACGATGGCCAGCTCGGCCCCCGCCAGCGCGTTGAGCAACGAGCTTTTACCGGCATTGGGCTGGCCTGCGATCACCACCTTGATGCCCTCGCGCAGCAGCGCGCCCTGGCGCGCCCGCTGCATCACCGAGGCCAATGTTTGCTGCAAATTCGATAGCTGTCCATGCGCATCTGCCTTGCGCAGGAAGTCGATTTCTTCCTCAGGGAAGTCCAGCGTGGCCTCCACCAGCATGCGCAGGTGGATGAGGGCATCACGCAGGCCATGGATCTCGGCCGAAAAAGCCCCGGTCAGCGAGCGGCTGGCGCTGCGGGCAGCCGCCTCGGTGCTGGCGTCGATCAGGTCGGCAATCGCCTCGGCCTGGGTCAGGTCGATCTTGTCGTTCAGGAAGGCTCGTTCGGTGAACTCGCCCGGCTGGGCGACGCGCAAGCCGCGCAGATTGGGCTGGCCGGTAGCAGGGTCGGTGGCGGCACCCGCCTCCAGGCAGCGTGCCAGCAGCAGTTGCAGCACCACCGGGCCACCGTGGGCCTGCAGCTCCAGCACGTCTTCGCCGGTGTAGCTGTGCGGGCCGGGAAAGTACAGCGCCAGCCCCTGGTCGATGGCCTGGCCCTGCGCATCGCGAAAGGGCAGGTAGGTGGCCTCGCGGGGCTTGAGGATGCGCCCGCAAACCGCCTGCACCAGCGCATCCAACCCGCGCCCTGACACGCGCACGATGCCGACGGCCCCACGCCCCGGGGCGGTGGCGATGGCGACGATGGGGTCTTGGTGGCGGGCAAGCATGGTGGTGACTGTACAGGGTGGATGGGCAAGAAAAAGGCCGCTTGCGCGGCCTTTCGGGAGTCAGTTCGTTGATTTCAGCGTTGCCGCTGCGGCATCACTTGAACTTCGGCAGGTTGAACTGCGGTGGCACGCCCATGCGGGTGTTGATGAGCCACTGCTGCGCAATCGACAGGATGTTGTTGGTCAGCCAATACAGCACCAGGCCGGCCGGGAAGAAGAAGAACATCACGCTGAAGATCAGCGGCATGAACCACATCATCTTGGCCTGCATCGGGTCTGGCGGCGCGGGGTTCAGGGCTGTCTGCAGCAGCGAGCTGGCCGTCATCAGCAAGGGCAGGATGAAGAACGGGTCCGGCGTGGACAGGTCGTGGATCCAGCCGATCCAGGGCGCGTTGCGCATTTCCACGCTGGACAGCAGCACCCAGTACAGCGCAATGAACACAGGGATCTGGATCATGATAGGGAAGCAGCCGCCCATCGGGTTGACCTTCTCCTCGCGGTAGATGCGCATCATCTCCTGCTGCATCTGCTGCGGCTTGTCCTTGAGGCGCTCA
>Ga0160492_100840_pt1 | contig 13910 bp, 14 predicted proteins | sample DID2MG_FD_108258 | JGI IMG/M metagenome (GOLD analysis project Ga0160492, IMG submission 108258) | Enriched soil microbial communities from UW Madison campus, WI, USA - DID2877_E24_FP2 MG | ecosystem: Environmental > Terrestrial > Soil > Unclassified | place: USA: Madison, Wisconsin | collected...
CATACGAATCATGAAGGAAAAAATCACCCGAACCCATGGTTCGTGTATACACGAACCATGGAAAGAAAAGTTCAACTCATACGAATCATGAAGGAAAAAATCACCCGAACCCATGGTTCGTGTATACACGAACCATGGAAAGAAAAGTTCAACTCATACGAATCATGAAGGAAAAAATCACCCAACCCCATGGTTCGTGTATACACGAACCATGGAAAGAAAAGTTCAACCCATACAATCCACGAAGGAAAATTATCACCCGAACCCATGGTTCGTGTGTACACGAACCATGGAAAGAGAAGTTCAACCCATACGATCCACGAAGGAAAAAATCACCCGAACCCATGGTTCGTGTACACACGAACCATGGAAAGAAAGTTCAACCCATACGAATCATGAAGGAAAATTATCACCCAACCCCATGGTTCGTGTATACACGAACCATGGAAAGAAAGTTCAACCCATACGAGTCATGAAGGAAAATTATCACCCAACCCCATGGTTCGTGTATACACGAACCATGGAAAGAAAGTTCAACCCATACGATCCACGAAGGAAAACTATCACCCAACCCCATGGTTCGTGTACACACGAACCATGGAACGAAAAGTTCAACCCATACGAATCATGAAGGAAAACTATCACCCGAACCCATGGTTCGTGTATACACGAACCATGGAAAGAAAAGTTCAACTCATACGAATCATGAAGGAAAACTGTCACCCAACCCCATGGTTCGTGTATACACGAACCATGGAAAGAAAAGTTCAACTCATACGAATCATGAAGGAAAAAATCACCCAACCCCATGGTTCGTGTATACACGAACCATGGAAAAAAGTTCAACCCATACGAATCATGAAGGAAAAAATCACCCAACCCCATGGTTCGTGTATACACGAACCATGGAAAAAAGTTCAACCCATACGAATCATGAAGGAAAAGACCATCTGCAGAGCGTCTTTTTCACATTGACATATTTATCGCCAAGAATAATTTCGCCGGATTATGAATAAAATCCTACCACCACCTCGCCGGAACTCTCATATGGAAATGGAAGAGATTTACTTCTGGACGGCAACTATTCACCAATGGAATAAACTATTGCTGGACGATTCCTATAAGGAAATTGTTCTAAACTCGCTTTGTTACCTCAGCGCAAAAAAACTGGTGGATACATTTGCTTTCGTAGTAATGCCCAATCATCTCCATTTTATATGGCGATTAAATAAACTGAACGGAAAACAAAGTCCGCATCATTCGTTTTTAAAACATACAGCGCAGGCATTCAAACATAAACTTACCTGTGAGAACCCGGCCAGACTATTACCATTTATGGTCAATACAGCCAATAAAAAATATCAATTCTGGAAGCGCGACTCGCTGGCAATCCGTCTTTACAATCGGCAAATCGCTTATCAAAAGCTGGATTATCTCCACAATAATCCGCTCGCCGGCCGTTGGCAACTGGCTGCCGATGCTTGCAGCTACAACTATTCATCTGCCCCATTTTATGAGCAAAACAAAAACCGGTTTAGTTTTTTAAAAGACCTGAGGGGTGAATTTTAAAACAGCCGAGATTCGTGTATACACGAACCCCGGCTGTTTTGCAGCAGTGATGATGTTTTAATCAACTAACCTCGAAAAAAAACAAATACCTTTCGTTAACAGATCAATTAAAAATTAAACCCAAAATGGAAGCCCGGTTCTCCGAAGACAAACTTTGACCACTTATCGTCTAACTGCCTAAAACCATCGGGCAATTTTGTGTGATAAGCACGGTGAGTAATTGCAATTGAGGGCTGAATAAAAAATCTGTCCTTAAAAAGTTTGATGTGATAACCTGTGCGGTAGGTATTGAAAAGCTGAAATCCATTGTCGATTTTCTTGCCGTTGTCGTTTACAAAAGTTTGCAACGTAGGCATTACATTGAGCTCGGCGTATAAACCTTTCCAAAAAAATCGTTGGTAAGCTACTGCCAGACCATACTCACGAACGTATCCCGGAAATTCTTCTTCCGGCTTTCCGTATGAGTCGTTAAAGAACGGGTTAATACCATTCGGCCAGGCATATTTCCAGGTTTTAGGTTCTAATGTTATTACATCCTTTCCTGTAATCCGGTAGCCAAAATTGAGTTGTACGAAGTCGGGGCGGTTTGTAGAAGCCAGATTACCCAATAAAAACATCGTGCTGCCAACAAAGTACCGCTTCCAGGTACTGTCTGGTCCGGCATACTGAGCGTTTACCCGCAAACTGCCTGTTAAAATCAAAACAAGCCCCATCCATAAAATTTTCTTTTGCATGTCTTTTCTATTGATAATAAATTCGGTTGTAAAAGAAATTGGCGTGAAAGCGTCCTCCCTTCGCAGGACAGGAATACGGTATAGCCCGGTTGGTAAGACTACCCGCTCCTGGCCCTGCTGATGGCGGCAGGGTTGTAGAAACCTGCCAACCACCTGGTTGATGATATGTAAATTGCCAGCAAAAACTGCTAAAAATTAAACCCAAAATGAAGCCCGGGTTCAAAACCAAAGTATCCAGGCCATTTGCTTTCCTTGTCTTTAAAAGACTGTGGGGTATTCGTTTTCACAGGCCAATGAGTCAAACCGACAGATGGTTCAATAAAGAAACGGTTTTTAAACAGTTTAACCTGGTACCCCAAACGGTAGGTCATAAATAAGGTGAAGCCATTTGCAATCTTTTTATCATCCTCATTATAATATCGTTGAAAAGCATTCATTGCATGAACGCCTGTATATAATCCTTTCCACCAAAAACGATTGTAGGCTAATCCGATTATATTTTGGCGCACGTGTCCGGGATAGTTTTCTCCCGGTGCGTCAAAGGATTTCCCCCAGGGAATGCCTAACGGGTAAGCGAACCTTGATCTTTTTAATTCCAGGAAAACAACATCTTTGGGTGTGATCCTGTATCCGAGATTCAGTTGTATAAAATGTGGTGGGTTCCGGTCATTCGGAATAAAATTTCCTAACAGCAGGAATGTACTGCCAACAAAATACTTTTTATAAGTACTGTCTTGTTGGGCATTTTGTGCATTCACGTGTAAACTGCCGGTCATCATTAAGGTCAAAGCGAAAAATACAATCTTCTTTTGCATGTCAATACTGTTATTAATGTAATGCAAAGGTCGATTGCCGGGGTGCCCCGACTGGTTCACTTAAGTTAAGAAAGGAGTATTTCTCTCATTTTTCCTGGCAGTTCTTGCTTCTTTTGAGGTCGTTGTTCCAATCATCGCTTAAAACCTTACCGGCAGCGGGTTTAAAACGAAAAAAGCGCAATGTTGAATTGCGCTTTTGTGATCCGGATTGGATTCAAACCAATGACCTACTGCTTAGAAGGCAGTTGCTCTATTCAGCTGAGCTACCGGACCGTCAGGGGCGCAAAATAACGATTTTTTTGACAGCCGGACAAATCTAAATCCTCCTATCGTTTCTTCAGTGGTACATGCACTTCCAGCGTGCAACCGCGGCCCGGTGTTGTCAGCAGCTCCATTTTTCCCTGGAACAGCAACAACCGGTTGCGGATATTCGTGAAGCCCATGCCAAACGGCTGCGTGCGCGCGTCAAATCCACGCCCGTCATCCCTGATCGACATATGAAGCGTCTGCGCACTTACGTGGAAGAACAACCATACATTTTTCGCTTGCGCGTGCCGGGCGATATTGTTCAACTGCTCCTGCGTGATCCGGTATATGGTAAATTGTAGTTCTTCGTCCAATTGCTCAGAATCCACATCGAAACGAAGCTGCGCTTCAAATTTGCCTACTGATGTATACGATCCTACGAGGTCTTCCAACGCCTCTTCCAGTCCGATGTCTTTTAATCCCGGAGGTGTAAGCGAATTACAAAGTGTGCGTATTTCACTGATTACCGACTGCACCATCTCCTCACTCTTCTCGATCAGCTCCTGCCGGTTTTCTTCCTGACTTTTGGCGTAGTCGAGATAAATCTTGGCAGTGGTCAGTTGCTGGTTCACACTGTCATGCAGTTCCGAACTGATGAATTGTCTTTCTTTTTCCTGGCCATTGATCTGCGCACGTGTGATCAGTTGCTGCTCCCGCAACTTGCGCCGCAATGCTCTTCTCACGGCCCAGAAAATTGCAGCGATTATGAGCAAAAACAATGTGCGCGATATTATTTTAAACCACAACGTATCGTAGAAGTAGGGCTTGATGCGGAAGCTCAATTGAGCCGTCGGCGACCAGTGCCCATACCGCTCGGCTTTTACTTCAAATGTATAGCTGCCGGGCTCCAGCGAAGAAAAGTAGACCACGCGTTTATTACCTGTCGGTGTCCATTCGTCCGTGCCTTTCAGCCTGAAATAGTATTGAATATCCGAAGCCTTGGAAAAATCGATACTCGTGTAACGGATTTCAAAGTTGTATACGCCCGGTGGTATCTCGATATCATCGATACCGGGATAAAACGTATGATCACCAAATCGAAGCGATTGGATCAATACATTGAGGTCATTGCTTTCTTTGCCAATGTTGCCGGGATCGGCAACTGATACGCCCTGCACTGTCGGGAACCAAAGCGTGCCGTCAGCCATCGCCCAACCTGCAGGATAAAATCCTCCATTGGTTTCGGCATTGGGCATCCCGTCGAATGCATTGAACAACCGCACGGCCATCCGGTCTTTACCACCTGCTTTTTTTGCACGGATCATTTCCTCCGCAGACACGCGTTGTAATCCCTGGTTGCCCGTGAGCCACAGAAACCCTTTCGAATCTTCCAGCATACGGTAGGATTCTCTGAAAAACAATCCGGCTGTTTTCTCCAGCAGGTGAAATTTCCCCTCGTATTGTACAATCAGCCCCACATCCGTCGACATCCACATATCACCTTCCCGGTCGGTATAAAAATCATACACAATTTCACCCGCGAATCCTTCTTTGTGATGATACCGTGCAATATGTCCTTCCCTATCCATTTTGAATACACCGTTTCCCCGGGTACCAAACCAGATATTTTGCTGTTTGTCTTCGTAGGCCGCAATGATATTGGGTCTGTCGCCCGATGGCGGTTCCACCGCTTTTATCACCTCGTTTTCATCCATCACATGCAAACCGCCCAGGCGCGTGGTGATCCAGAGACGGTTGCGCGAGTCATTGAACAGGCATATTACACCGTTGTTGAGCAGTCCGTCCTTTGTGGTGTATTGCCGGTCGATACGGCCGGTGGTGTTATTGAAACGCGTAAGACCATTCGTACTGCCGATATAAACATAATCCCCTCTTCCATAGATCGACAATACCACATTGTTGGCCAGCCCGTTGGTCTGATCGAATTTGGTAAGCAAGCCTTTGGACCAGCGGTGAATGCCTTTTCCGGCTGTGCTGATCCACTGATCGCCATTCGGATGCTGATAGATCGCGAGGATGATTTTACCGGCAAGCTCCTGCTGTGGCAACGGTCCGCCAAGCAGTGCCGGGCGCAGTTGCAGCAACCCCGACGAAGTGGTGCCCATCCACACAATTCCTTTGCTCGTTGTTAAGATGGAACGGATACCATCATGTTCGTGACCCGCCTGATCGGGTGTGATCAGTTTACCGTTTTCCACTACCTGGTATCCTGCGCTTCGGGTACCTACCCACAGCCGTCCGTCGGATGCATAGTGCAAACTATTGATGAAGTTTTCCCTCAAGCCGTTTTTGTCTGAATACCAGGTGGTATCGGTTGACAGATGACAGAGACCGCGTGATGCGGCTCCAAGCCATATCGAGCCATCGGCAGCCGGTTCTATAGCCAGTATTCCCACACCGCTGAACAACGGATGCGGGCGCGGTACAGGATCGTTGCCACTGATTCGGTAAAGGCCCTGCGATGTACCGATCAGCAGTCCGTGTGCACTTTGCTTGATTACTTCAATGGATGAGCCCATACCCCGTTCCCATTGCGGATAATTATAAATGGAATCGCCATTCAGCACCAGCAGTCTTCCATTGCTCGTGCCGATCCACAGTTTTCCTTTTTTGTCTAATTCAATGCTTTTGATCCATCCGCCACTCACCTGGTCGCGCAGGTCCCACACGCGCTCCACTTTGTGTGAAAGACGGACGACAGAATTGTTTCCCGCGGCCCACACGTTGCGGCCGGAAACGGCAAAGTCATAAAAAGTATGGGAAATAAGTGATGGCGTATTAGCCAGGTTGATGAGCGAGAACTCTGCACCGTCGAACCGAAACAATCCTTCTTCCGTTGCGCCCCACAGATAACCGGTACTGTCCTGTACAACGCGGTACACAGTGTTCTGCGGCAGGCCGGACTCATTGTTCCAGCTCCGGTAGACAAAATTATATGGGTCGCCCGCGGTGGCAGGCTGTGCGTATGACGGGATACACAGACTACATAACCAGTATATTATCCAGCAGCAAAAAAATCGAACAAAAAAAAGCGTCTTTCTCTTACACAGGTTAGGTTGGTATCCCTTGACCAACAACTCCTCCATTCGGTATAGGTTCGTTACTTATTCCGGTGGCAGCTTACTGTTTCCGGATTTGACAAGATTATTTGCAATAATAAGAAGACCGGGAATATGACAATAAAATACCCCGTTTTTCTTGGATATGTTCAATAAAAGCACTGAAAAATTGACATTTGACAAGTTTCGGATGCCTATTCGAACCGCAAACACATATCGCGGAAATTGAAATGGAGCTTTTCAAACTTGCCGATAAGATCCTGGCCGATGTTACCGTAAAAGTGCGCCCTTTCGGTGTTGGTAGCTTCTTTGAACAGCTGCACCGAGTCTACCGCCACCGGTACGCCATTGATCCGTGGACTAAAGGTGACGTAGTAACCGGGAGCCGTCATGGTGCCGCCGGCGCCGCTGTATGAAAGTTGCGTGGCGTTATAACGTTTGGAAATATCCTGGCGGTGCTTACGGAAATATTTGTGGTACAATTGCGTGCCGCGTGCACCGGAGTCGAACGTGTAATTGTCGCCATCCAATTGCAGAATGGGCGTTAAGAAGTCCAGGGCAAGATTCTGCTCAGTGCAGGTGATGAATGTTTTGTTCACGATCAGTTCGTCTTTGCGGGTGATCTGAAAATCGCCAAATGCTTCGATTACTGGAAAACCGATGATGCCATTAATCTGGTAACCGATCTGCGGAAAAGCCAAAGCAGAATCAGGGAACACCAGGAATACAGCATTGCGCACTTCAATGTCACCGATGTTGAAAGAAGGACAAACCGCCAGTTCGGCGTTTACTTTAATGCCCGTGATCGCTCCTACTTCGATCTGCGTATCGGGCATGATCCGCATACCAAAGGTGCGGGCAGTGGATTTTGTTACCGTAGAAAGATTAGCTCCGGTATCGAATACAAAATTCTCTTCTGCCTCACCGGATTTCACTTTGAGATTGGTGAGCATCACCTTATCACGTGTAAACTGCAGCTTTGTACTTTCTGCTATGATCACCTGCTGGGCAGGTTCACCACGTAATGCACCCCATATTTTTCGGGTGTTGGCATAATCATCGCGCTCGTCTGCGCTGAGTTGCGCATTGTAATTTTCCAAAATATCATTGATTGCCGCCCAGGCTTCGCCGTAGGCGAACAGCTTTCCGCAATTCGTTTGACGCAGACCCAGCAACTGTAGCTTAGCGGCAGGACCTAATTCATTTCCATATTTAGAAAAAAGAGAAGCGATCCGCTGGTTAGACTGACTGAGACGATTGAACACATTATCAATTTTTGCTTCGCAAAGCCATTGTTGTTTTTCCGAAAGCTGGCTTTGACTGGCCTTGTAAAGATCACGTGCCGCAAAAAAATCCTTATCACTGAAAAGCGCTTCAATCCTGTTGTAGACCTGGTCGGGGGTGTCCGTCGTTTTTGTGGTAGTAGCACAACCCGTCAGTATAATAAAGCTCATGTATAAAAATAGCCGGCGCATAGAGGAGGTTTTTGGGATTGTAAGTTAAGTTAAACGGATGGTATAAGGTGGAAGGCGTAAGGAGTAAGGAGTAAGGTATAAGGCCTAAGGCTTCTACCCCATGGTTCGTGTATACACGAACCATGGCATTGACTATTCACCATTCGCCATTGACTCCCGAGGCTTCGGGATCACTATTCACCTATCTTTGCCCCGCTTTGCAAAGCAATTAAACAATCACCTATGTCGGTTCCGGCTTTCTCTCCTTATCAGCGGTTTGTCGTTGCCCTGCTGGCGCTCCTGCAGTTCACCGTTGTTCTGGACTTTATGGTCTTGTCGCCACTCAGCGATGTGTTGATGAAATCAATGGATATTACTACCAAACAATTCGGCTGGGTGGTGTCGGCTTATGCCTTCAGCGCGGGTATTTCCGGCATCCTGGCGGCCGGATTTGCCGATAAATTCGATCGCAAAAAATTGTTGCTTTTCTTCTATATCGGTTTTATTGGTGGCACGGCTTTCTGTGCAATGTCCAATAATTACGTCATGCTGCTCTCCGCCCGTATCGTTACCGGTTTGTTCGGCGGTGTCATCGGTGCCATTTCCATGGCTATCATTGCCGATTTGTTTGCGGTGCAGCAACGTGGCCGCGTAATGGGTATTGTGCAAATGGGTTTCGCGGCAAGCCAGGTGCTCGGTATTCCCGCGGGTCTTTTCTTCGCCAATAACTGGGGTTGGCACAGTTCCTTCTGGATGATCGTGATCCTGGCCATCCTGATTGCGATATCCATCATCTGGTTGTTAAAACCTGTAACGGCTCACCTAAGTATACAGCGCGACAAATCACCCTTCCTTCATTTCTGGCACACGTTGCAGAGCCGAAGATACCGTACGGGTTTTGCCGCCACTGCCCTGCTGTCTGTCGGCGGATTTATGATGATGCCTTTCGCCAGCGTTTTCCTGGTAAACAATATTCACATCCACCACGACGATCTGCCCATCATTTTTCTTTGCACGGGTATTGCCTCGATCGTGATCATGCCCATAGTAGGCCGCCTCAGCGATAAGGTTAATAAGTTCAGTTTGTTTGTGGCCGGTTCTGCATTGGCCATGGCCATGGTACTCGTTTATACCAATCTTGTTCCGGTACCGTTGTGGGCCATCATCTTACTGAACATGGTGATGTTTGTCGGCATTATGAGCCGCATGGTGCCCGCCATGTCACTGGTGACGTCTATCCCTGCCATGCCTGACCGCGGAGCATTTATGAGCATCAACAGTTCGCTACAGCAAATGGCCGGAGGCATTGCCGCCATCGTTGCAGGCGCGATCGTGGTACAACCGGCAAAAGAAGCGGCCCTGCTGCATTACCCCATACTCGGATTGGTAGTGGTGGGCGCGATGCTGGTATGTGCCATATTTGTTTACCGCGTAAGCAAACTCACTACTGACCCGTCTTCGTGAGGCAGGATTCTTTTCTGCGGGTATCGATGATGTAGCGGATCTTCCATTGACCACCCGTGCGCACCAGGGTAAACGCGTTTACGCCGCAGTGACTGAATTTTTTCTTGTAAAAAAAATTGTACGGCGTCCATACCACGGCCATGTTGCCATCGATATGAACGGCGCCGAAACTGATTTGTTCATCGGCATTGCCGGGTTCTTCTTTTTGTAAAAAAGCGGCAAATGCGGCGGGCGACTCACGCTGCACCTTCACCTGTCCGTCGCGTGTGGCGACGATTGTTTCCAGCACGGCGCTGTCGTCGAATACGGCCAGCAAAGCCGCAGCGTCTGCATCGTGCATGGCTTTGAACAGCTGGTTTACTTTGGCTTTAACACTATCTTCAGTTGTTTGGGCATTTGTATTAACAAAAAGCAAAACCGCTGTTAAGAGGGAGATAAAATGACGCATAACGTGATGTTTTGGGCAAACTATTGCATGTTTTGATCGTCCAAAAGAAAAAACGAATGCGTATGAAAACAAGACAATTGGTACCAGCGGTCGCTTTACTGGCTATGACGGTTATTTTTGCCAGTTGCGGCAGCAGCCGTGAGGTACAGGTATATGGTCCGCCACCACCGCCTCCGTCATCCTTTTCCCTGGTAGTCACCGCCGGTCCGGGTTTCCCGGTCAGCCGTTACCGTGACGGAAGGTATTTTTACCGCAGTCCGCAGGGTTATACTTACTGGCGCGGCAGCGACAACCGTTATTACCTCGATCGCCGGTATATGAACCGCCGCTATTATAATCATCCGCAGTATCATTCATGGAAGAGGGATCACCGGCATTATTATCGCGGACGTTGAGTGGTGAATGGTGATTCCGAAGCCCCGGGAGTGAATCGTCAATGGTGAATCGTCAATGGTGAATCGTCAATGGTGAATCGTCAATGGTGAATCGTCAATGTAAAAGGTGAATGAGTAACTCATTCACCTTTTACTTATGCCTTACACCTTATACCTTATGCCTTACACTCCTTATTTCAGGTAGCCCAGTATACGCAGCATACTTTGCGCAGACTGCTGCTTGGCGTATACCCAATCCGTCAATTTGCCTTTATTGTCGTAGCCAACGATCACGTGTTGCGGTGAGGGAATCAGGCAGTGTTTGATACCGCCGTAACCGCTGATCTGATCCTGGTACGCGCCTGTGTGGAAGAAGCCCACATAAAGCGGTTCGGGACTGTCGCCTTTTTTCGGCAGGAACACTTCGTTGATATGTTCTTCGGAATCGTAATAGTCATGGCTGTCGCATGTGATGCCTCCCAACACCACCCGCTGGTATTCTTCATCCCATTTATTGATGGGCAGCATGAGGAATTTTTCACCAATACCCCATGTATCGGGCAATGTGGTGATGAAAGATGAATCGATCATGTACCAGGTTTCGCGGTCGTTCTGCGCCTTTTCTCCTATAACGCTGTAGATATGCGCCATGCTCTCTCCTACTGTGTAGCTGCCAAACTCCGTATAGATATTCGGCATCGGCACTTTTGATTTCTTGCAGGCAGCCTTGATGTTGCGCACGATCTCGTTGATCATGAACTGGTAGTCGTATTCAAAACCAAGTGAGTGTTTGATCGGGAAGCCGCCGCCGATATTGATCGAATCCAGCTCTGGACAAATCTTTTTCAACTGGCAGTAGAGGTTGATGATCTTATTCAGCTCACTCCAATAGTAGATATCATCCTTGATGCCTTTGTTCAGGAAGATATGGAGCATCTTGAGCTGGAACTTGCTTTCATAACCTTCGATACGGTCAACATAAAACTCGAGAATATCCTTTGCGCGGATACCAAGTCTTGATGTATAAAAAGGAAAATTCGGTTCTTCTTCGGCCGCTACGCGGATGCCGAGCTTAAACGGAACCTTCACTGTTTTGGCATATTCTTTCAGTTCATCTTTGTTATCGAGCACGGGCACCACGTTCTGGAATCCTGAATTGAGCAGGCTGGCGATGCGTCGCGTGTAGCTCTTTTCCTTGTAGCCGTTGCAGATGATATGAATATCCTTGTTGATCTTCTTGCGCTCGTACAACTTCTTGATGATCTCGATATCGTAAGCATAAGACGTCTCGAGATGAATTTCATGCTTGAGAGCTTCTTCCACTACGAAAGAGAAATGCGAACTTTTGGTACAATAGCAATAAAAATATTTCCCTTCATAGCGGTGTTTTTTAAATGCATTTTCAAACATGGCTTTTGCCTTGTTGATCTGCATGCCGATTTTAGGGAGATAAGTTAACTTGAGCGGAGTACCGTACTTGTTGATCAGGGCTTTGAGATCAAGGCCGTTGAATTGAAGATAGCCATCGACCACATCAATGCCTTCCTGTGGAAAATTGAATGTCTGTTTTACGAGATCGCTGTATGAATTGTTCATTTTAATCAGCCCGCGACGCGCGGGTCGTCTACCCGGTTAACAAAAAGTAACGGGCAAAAATAAAACATTGAAAAAAATACGCCGGAAATATTTTCGGCGCTACCAGCGGTAGACGAAACGGAGTTGTACCTGGAAAAGTTTGACGGGATCTTCGTAGATATCAGCTACCCGGTGTTCATGCTCTTCGTTGGTGCTTACGTTCACAAAACGGACATTGAGCGGCTTGCCTTCGGAAGGGTTGGTAACATTGGTTTCATATACTTTACCCATATTGGCATATTCCTGTTTTCCGCCGCCGATGCAGGAAAAGCTCAGATCGATGAAGGAGCGGTTGCGGGACGATTTTTTGCTGATATCATACATCAGTCCTGCTCCACCGCCAGCATACCATGTGTAATCTTTCACGGTTGTACGTTTTTCCAGGGGCCGGCAGCCATCTTCGTCATGCGGATCTTCTACATACAGGGTGCTGTACATGCTGAGCATTCCGGCCATAATCTGTCCGTAAGGCACCAGTCTTTTGCTGTTGTCGGTGCGGGGCTTTTCAAACCTTGCGCGGGCGCCTACGGTGCCGATCTGGCTGTTGAGGTTCACATCTGTTTCGGTGGAGCTCCCATCACGGAAAGTAAAGGTCTGACGGCGGCTGGATGAACCGTAGGTTCCCACCTGCAGGTCGGCTCCGAGCCAGATGAAGGGTGCTTTTTTAAGGGAAAACAACATTTCCATGTCGATACCGTGTTCGGACTTGAAACCTTTTTTCATTTCGCCACCGGGGAGAAACAGGTTGTAACCGATACCAATTTGTCTGTTCTGGGCCTGGAGGAATAAACCAGCCAGTACAAGCGCGCAGGAAAAGAAGAACTTTTTCATAAGCGTTTATTTGTTGGAAATGGTACCCTGAATATACTGAAAATGGAAGTACAGGGCAAAAAAAGACCACGCCGTAGCGTGGTCCTTCTCTCCTGAAGCAGGAATTTATTTTACAGAATCAACCAGTGTTTTGAACGTTTCGGGGTTGTTCATAGCCAGGTCGGCCAGGACTTTACGGTCGAGGGTGATTCCTTTTTTCTGCAGTTTGTTGATGAACTCAGAATAAGTGAGGCCTTCAGCACGAACGGCCGCGTTGATACGGGCGATCCACAGTGAACGGTATTCTCTTTTCTTGAGTTTACGGCCTACATACATGTAGGTCATACCTTTTTCAACAACGTTCTTGGCAACCGTTAATACGTTTTTACGTTTGCCATAGAAACCTTTGGCTTGTTTTAATATTTTTTTGCGGCGAGCTTTGGAAGCTACTGCATTTTTTGAACGAGGCATATCTTAAGCGTTTAAAAGTAAAGATTGGGGTTAAGGGAAACACCGCTCTGCGCGGTCTGCCGGCTCATTTCAGGCGCAGCAGGCGTTTAACGAAATTCATGTTGGACTTGGCCACTACTCCGTCAACACGCAGCGCTCTTTTACGCTTGGTAGATTTTTTGGTCAGGATGTGACGCTTGAAACTTTTCTGGTGGGTGATCTTACCAGTCGCAGTCACTTTAAAGCGTTTCTTTGCGCTGGAGTTTGTTTTTACTTTAGGCATTATAACCTTGTTTATTTAATTACACCTTTGAGGCGTTCCCAAACAGTCGGGATCCTTGTCGGGCCTCTTCAGTAATGTATCCGCTTGTACCAAACAAAACGGGGCGCAAAGTTAAGTAATCTGTTTCAGTTTACCTAAAGTGCGCCCCGTTTTCTGGAATCAGGCCGTAAACTCCTGACTTCTAGCTGGTTGTAGGTTTTAGGTAATAAGACCTACCTACCATAACCTAATACCTATAACCTATAACCTACTACTTTATCACTTCTTCGGATCAAGGATATTATCAATCCGGCTCGCCACATCCTGCAGGTGAGCACGGCTCATCGCGTCGGCAGTACCCGCAGCGGCATTCTTCGCTTCCGTACGCAGCGACACCAGGTGGGCACGCACCGCACTGTAAACATCCGAATTTTCAATAGCCGGAGCAGATGGCCGGATGAACGGCCGCCACCACCGCCACCAACGATCAGCGTCAGGTTGCTGGCCGGAGGATTCAGCAGTTTGTCCAGCACACCAACGTACGCCTTCTGCAGGTTACGACGATAAGG
>Ga0160492_100866_pt1 | contig 13512 bp, 10 predicted proteins | sample DID2MG_FD_108258 | JGI IMG/M metagenome (GOLD analysis project Ga0160492, IMG submission 108258) | Enriched soil microbial communities from UW Madison campus, WI, USA - DID2877_E24_FP2 MG | ecosystem: Environmental > Terrestrial > Soil > Unclassified | place: USA: Madison, Wisconsin | collected...
CAAGGTGGCGCAGATCGTGGCCGACGAGCTGGGTGTGCCGCTGCACCGTGTGCTGGTCACCGCCAGCGACACCAGCAAGGTGCCCAACGCCAGCGCCACGGCCGCCAGCAGTGGCACCGACCTGAACGGCCGCGCGGCGCAGTTCGCAGCCCGCAATGTGCGGGACAACCTGGCCTCGTTCGTGTGCGGACTCGATGGCTGCGGCGCGGGCGCCATCCGCTTCGAGGGCGGCCAGGTGATCTCGCCCAAGAAGGTGCGCGCGTTCGACGACGTGGTGAAGGAGGCGTACGCCAACCGCATCCAGCTGTGGAGCGATGGCTTTTACCGCACGCCAAAGATCCACTACGACAAGGCCACGCTCACGGGCCGGCCGTTCTACTACTTCAGCTACGGCGCTGCCTGTTCCGAGGTGGTCATCGACACGCTGACCGGCGAAAGCCGCGTGGCGCGCGTGGACATCTTGCACGACGTGGGCCACAGCATCAACCCGGCCATCGACATCGGGCAGATAGAAGGTGGTTTTGTGCAGGGCATGGGCTGGCTGACCACGGAGCAGCTGGTGTGGAACGACAAAGGGTATCTGGCCACGCACGCGCCGAGCACCTACAAGATCCCGGCGACGGGGGACATCCCCCAACACTTCAAGGTGGAACTGTGGCCCGAGGCCAACCGGGAAGACAACGTGGGAGGCAGCAAGGCGGTGGGCGAGCCGCCGTTCATGCTGGCGATCAGTGTGTACGAGGCTCTGCGCAATGCGGTGGCTGCAGGACGTGAGGGGCAGGACGCTACGGAGCCGGTGATGCTGATGGCACCGGCGACTGCGGAGAATGTGTTGCGCGCCTTGGGTAAATTGGGCGCGTGAAGGGCCTGCCTCCCGACCGCTTCACCGCACGATCCGTTCGGGCTGAGTTGGTCGAAGCCAGGGCAGGCACGCTCGCGAATCTGGCCGCATGCCTGATTGAAGGGCGGAGGCCGGGGTGTGCGCCCGGCGGCGCAGTAACTTTCTCTTGCGTCGCCAAGAGAAAGTCACCAAAGAGAAGGCGACCCTACACGCTGCGTCCCTTCGCTTCGCTGCGGGCAACCTGCGGTGCTCGGTTTTGGCGGGGTCTCGCTAAACTCGCGCCGCTTCGCGTCACTCAAACAGACGCGAGCCCTGATCCGCCAAAACCTGCGCTCCTCGGCGCATCCTGAAGGGAACCCGGGGAGCGGACATCCACATGGGCCATTGCTTCGCTGCGCTGCGCTCGGCCCCATCTCGCGGGCGCAAGCGCCTCGCGCTGCGCAGGCGGGGCCGAGCGCAGCAATGGCCCGTGTGGATGTTCGGCTGCCCAACCCCCTGCTGGCTGCGCCTGCGGCGGGGCGGTTGCGGGGTGAGCATGCGCGTCGAAGCGCGCATGCCTCGTAATCTGACTCGCCGTGGTTGTCCGAGCGGCGCGCGCCAGCGCAAAGCGAGTTCCACGGCGCACCCCGCAACCGCCCCGCCGCAGGTTGCCCCCACGCACCGCGTGGGGGCCGCAGACTGGGGGTCGCCTTTTCTTTGGTGACTTTCTTTTGGCGACCCAAAAGAAAGTTACTCGCCCGCCGGGGCGACATCCCGGCCTCCGCCCTCAAAACAGGCACGCCGCCCAACCAGCGCACAAGCCCAGGCTTCGACAAGCTCAGCCCCAACGGACTGGAGGGCACCACAAAACCACAAAAACAATAGCACCCAGCGCTCTCCAGACAAGCGCCAGGGTCCAAAATCACCCCAAAACCCCAGACACCAGCCGCAAGACGCGATCACACCGCGCCGCCAGCGACTCATCGTGCGTCACCATCACAAACGCCGTGCCTTGGTCGCGCGCCAGCTGCAGCATCAGGTCAAACACGCCGTCTGCGGTGCTGCGATCCAGGTTGCCCGTGGGCTCATCCGCCAGCACACACGCGGGCCGCGTCACCAAGGCACGCGCAATCGCCACACGCTGGCGCTCGCCGCCCGATAGCTCGGCGGGTCGGTGCATCAGACGCTCTTTCAAACCGACGGAGGTGAGCACCCGCTCAGCCTCGGCATGGCACTGCGCCAGCGGCAGGCGGCGGATGCGCAGCGGCATGGCCACGTTGTCCAGCGCGCTGAACTCGGGCAGCAGGTGGTGGAACTGGTAGATAAAACCCAGGTGCTGGTTGCGCAGCTGGCCCTGGCGCTCTGCTGACAGCGAAGACATCTCTTCGCCCTTGAGGCGCACGGTGCCTGCCGTGGGCGCATCCAGCCCGCCCAGCAAATGCAGCAGCGTGCTCTTGCCCGAGCCCGACGCGCCGACGATGGCCAGCGTTTCGCCCGCGCGGATCTGAAGATCCACGCCCTTGAGCACCGTCACATCGAGGCGGCCTTCGGTGAATCGCTTGGTGAGGCCCTTGGCCTCCAATACCACCACTCCAACTTTCTGATCACTCATAGCGCAGCGCCTCGGCGGGGTTCACACGGCTGGCGCGCCAGCTGGGGTACAGGGTGGCCACAAAAGCCAACACCAGCGAGATGATGCCGATGGGCATGATGTCGCTGCTCTGGGGTTCACTCGGCATCTTGCTGATGAGGTAGATGTCCTTGGGCAAGAAGCTCGCGTTGAGCGCCTTCTCGATGGCGGGCACGATCACGTCGATGTTGAACGCGATGCCCAGGCCCAGCAGCAGGCCCACGGCCGTGCCGATCACGCCGACCATGGCGCCCTGCACCACAAAGATGCCCATGATGCTCTTGGGGCTGGCGCCCAGGGTGCGCAGGATGGCGATGTCGGCGCGCTTGTCGGTCACCGTCATCACCAGGGTCGATACGAGGTTGAACGCCGCCACCGCCACGATGAGGGTGAGGATGATGAACATCATGCGTTTTTCGAGCTGCACGGCCGCAAACCAGGTGCGGTTCTGCTGCGTCCAGTCGCGGATGAGCAACTGGCCGCTCAGACTGCCCGCCAGTTGCTGGGCCACCTCGCGCGCCTGGTGCAGGTCCTTGAGCTTCAGGCGCACGCCCGTGGGGCCTTCCAGGCGAAAGATGCGCTGCGCATCCTCGTGGTGCAGCAGCACCAAGGCCGAGTCGTATTCGTAGTGGCCCGAATCAAACGTGCCCGCCACCGTCATCTGCTTGAGGCGCGGCACCACGCCCGCCGGCGTGACCTGCCCTGCGGGCGCGATCAGGGTGACCACATCACCAGCGCGCACGCCTAGCATGCGGGCCAGCTCGCCCCCCAGCACAACGCGGAATTCGCCGGGCACCAGCAGATTCAGTGTCTTTTCGTTGGTGGCGGCCAGGTCCGTCACGGCGCCTTCCAGCGCCGGGTCGATGCCGCGCACCAGCGCACCCTTCATGTCCTCGCCGCGCGCCAGCAGCGCCTGCGCGGCCACGAACGGTGCGGCGCCCACCACGTTGGGGTTTTGCTTCGCCTCGGCGAGCGTGCGCGCCGGGTCGGGCAAGGCAGCGCCCTGGGGCGCAAAAATCTCGATGTGCGAGACCACGCTCAGCATGCGGTCGCGCACCTCTTTCTGAAAGCCGTTCATCACCGACAACACAATGATGAGCGCCGCCACCCCGAGCGCAATGCCCAGCATGGACACGCCCGAGATGAACGAGATAAAGCCATTGCGCCGCGTGGCGCGGCCCGCGCGCGTGTAGCGCCAGCCCAGGGCCAGTTCGTAGGGGATTTGCATGGATAAGGAAAGAAGGCACTGCAGAGTGCGGAATGCACGCCACAGGCCGGCCAGATTGTGGCATCCCGGACAATAGAGCGAGTGAAACACTTTTACATACCCACGTTGGGCCTCCAGGCCAGTGATCGCAAGGCGCGGACCGCTGCCAAGGCTGGATGCCTTGGCAAGGTCCGCAACGCCGCGAGCGCTGGCCTGGAGGCCCAACCCTTCGGGAAAGCCGGGGAAAGGCCCGGCCACTGCGTTGCAGTCCGCTTGCGGTATCCCAACCGCTGCGCGTCCTGCGCCTTGTTGCCGGGCCTTTCCCCGGCTTTCGTGGGCACGTAAAAGTGTTCCACTCGCTCTAGCCATGTCGGACACCAACCATTTGCTCGTTCCCTACGCCGCCAGCGCAGCCACCGGATGCCAGCAAGCCCTGCAGGGCCTGACCCTGCCCCACCTGGACCGGCTTCTGGCCCGGCTCAGCCCCCATCCCACCCACAGTGACAGCGGCGAGGAGACCAGCTTCTCCGCCCCCCACGAACGCGCCCTGGCGCGCGCGCTGGGACTGCCAGCGCAGGACGGGCGCATCCCCTGGGCCGCGTGGCACCGCCACCAGCAAGGCCAGTCACCCAACGGTGACGCCTGGGCGTTTGTCACGCCCTGCCAGTGGCAGGTCAGCACCGACCATGTCACGCTGCGCAACCCCGAGCACCTCGCGCTGGATGAAGCCGCGTCGCGCGCGCTGCTGGCCATCGTCTCGCCCTGGTTTGCCGAAGACGGCATCACGCTGCACTACGATCAGCCCACACGCTGGCTGGCCTCCAGCCCCCTGTTTGCCGACCTGGCCACCGCCTCGCTGGAGCGCGTGCTGCAGCGCGACGTGCGCGCCTGGATGCCGGACGCAAAGGCGGCCCGGACCCTGCACCGTTTGCACAGCGAGATGCAGATGCTGCTCTACACCCACGCCTTCAACGACGAGCGCTCGGAGCGCGGGCTGCCGGTGATCAACTCGTTCTGGGTGCATGGTACCGGCCCAATTCCCACCCCTGCCCCGTCTGCCCTCCCCACGCCGACGGTGCTAACCACCTTGCGCGATGCGGCACTGAACGAGGACTGGCGCGCCTGGGCCGCCGCGTGGACCGCATTGGACGCAGGCCCGGTGGCCGATCTGCTGCGCAAGTCCGAAGGCGGCGAGCCGGTGCAACTGACCCTGTGCGGCGAGCGCAATACGCTGGCCTTCCACACCGCCCCCCGCACCCTGGCCCAGCGTTTTCAAAGCCTTTTCAGGCCCCAGCGCTTTACAGACATGCGCGATAAGCTATGAAAATAGTAGCAAGAGACATTCCCCCCCGTGCCGCCTGGGCGCTGGAACAGGCCGGTGTGCACCCGCTGCTGGCGCGCCTGTATGCCGCGCGCGGTGTGCGTGCCAAGGACGAGCTGGACGACGGCCTGGGCAGGTTGTTGCCCCCCGCGGGCCTCAAAGGCATTGACACCGCCGCGCGCCTGCTGGCCGACGCCATGGCGCAGAACAAGCGCCTCGTCATCGTGGCCGACTACGACTGCGACGGCGCCACCGCCTGCGCCGTGGGCGTGCGCGGGCTGCGGCTGCTGGGCGCGCAGAACGTGGATTACCTCGTGCCCGACCGCGTGACGGACGGTTATGGCCTCACCGCATCCATCGCCCGCCGCGTGGCCGAGCGCGGCGCCGACGTACTCATCACCGTGGACAACGGCATCGCCAGCGTGGAGGGCGTGGCCGAGGCCAAGGCGCTGGGCCTCACGGTCGTCGTCACCGACCACCACCTACCCGGCCCCGAGCTGCCCGCGGCCGATGCCATCGTCAACCCCAACCAGCCCGGCTGCACTTTCGAGAGCAAGTCCATGGCCGGTGTGGGCGTGATGTTCTACGTGCTGCTGGCCCTGCGCGCAGAGCTGCGGGCGCGCGGCATTTTTGACGCGGCTACCCAACCCAAGCTCGACCCGCTGCTCACCCTGGTGGCGCTGGGCACGGTGGCCGACGTGGTCAAGCTCGACGCCAACAACCGCCGCCTGGTCGCCCAGGGCCTGAAGCGCATCCGCGCAGTCCAGATGCCCGCCGGGGTTGCCGCCCTATTCCACGCCGCCGGCCGCAAGGCGCCCGTGGCCACCACCTTCGACTTTGGCTTCGCCCTAGGACCGCGCATCAATGCCGCAGGGCGCCTGGCCGACATGACGCTGGGCATCGAATGCCTGCTCACCGACGACGCAGGCCGCGCCGCCGAACTGGCGGGCACGCTCGACGGCATCAACCGCGAGCGCCGCGAGATCGAAGGCGGCATGCGCGACCAGGCCATGCTGATGGCCGAAAGCCTGTTCCAGGAAGACGAAGAACCGCCCCCGGCCATCAGCGTGTTCGACCCGGACTTTCACGAAGGCGTGGTGGGCATCGTGGCCAGCCGCATCAAGGACAAGCTGCACCGCCCCACCTTTGTCTTTGCGGCCAGCAGTGCGCCGGGCAAGGAGCACGAGCTCAAAGGCTCGGGCCGCTCCATCCCCGGCTTTCACCTGCGCGATGCGCTGGACCTGGTGGCCAAACGCCACCCGGGCGTGCTGCTCAAATTTGGCGGCCACGCCATGGCGGCGGGCTGCACGGTGGACGCTGACTCGTTCGACACCTTCGAGCAAGCCCTGGCCCAGGTCGCGCAGGAATGGCTGGACGCCGCCACCCTCACGCGCCGCATCGAGACCGACGGCCCCCTGGCCCCCGAATACTGCCGCGCCGACATGGTGGACACCCTGCACCACGAGGTCTGGGGGCAAGGCTTTTTGCCGCCCACTTTCAGCGAGGAAGTGCAGATCGTGAGCCAGCGCTTGGTGGGCGAGGCCAAGAACCATCTGTCGATCAAGCTACTGCACCAGGGCAACCCGGTGGACGCCATCTGGTTCGGCCACACCGAGCAACTGCCTGCGCGCGTGCTGCTGGCCTTTCGGCTCGATGTGAACGAGTGGAAAGGCGAGCGGAAGGTGCAGTTTTTGGTCGAGGGGGCTCAGATCTAGGAGTCTGTCGGACTTGGAGCGTCGAAGCGAAAATTGGCCCCAGCGAGGACAGTTTTTGCCTGATTTGCAGCCCCATAGCCGAGCTATGGGGCAAAAAGACGGTGGAAAATGGACCGCCGAGGTCAATTTGCAGCCGACGATTTCCAAGTCCGACAGACTCCTAGGGATGACCTGCATAACCCTCGCGAGGCGGTGGTAGTGCGGATCGGGATGGGGCACAAGGCATCTTTTTGCAGTCAATAGCCGCGCTATTGGCAAGAAAAGCAACGCAGTGGACCACCCGAGACCGCGCTATCACAGACCGCAGGGAGTTGTGCAGGTCATCCCTAGGGCAAGGCCCCACCCCGCTCAGGCCTGCGCAGGGCCCTTGCTGCGCTGGCGGATCACCGTCACCGGCTCGCCGCCCTGGCCCCAGTTTTCAGGGTCCACCTCGTCGATGATGACGGTGACACTGTCAGGGCGCTTGTCCAGCACCTGCTGCATGAGTTGGGTGACACCGGCGATCAGGGCTGCCTTTTGGGCTGCGGTGGTGGGCAGTTCGCGCCGCGCGAGGCGGATGTTGACCAGGGGCATGGGCAGATCCTTTCGTCCATCGCAAAAAAACAAAGACAAAGGCAGCCGGGGCTGCCTCGGGGTTGCGGCGCAAAAACTTAAGGGCCTTTTTGGCCGCCAGCGCTTGATAGAAAAGCGCAGATAGCTATCATTTGAATAGCAAAAACCACTACACCCGGCGGCCTTTAGAAGCTTTCCCAGTCGTCATCCCCGCCTTGGGCTGCAGCCCGGGGCGCAGGTGCGGCAGGCGCGGCAGGCGCGGCCGATGGGCCAGGGGTGGCAGCGGGGCGTGCAGCGGCGGGGGCCGGTGGTGCCAAGCGAGCGGCGGCGGGTGCCTTGGTAGGCTTGGTTGCCTTGGGTACTGCGGGTTGGTTGCCGAGGGCGGTTCTGGCCGCTGGCGCTGGCCGGGGCGCCGCAGACGGAGCCGGGCGGGGCGCTGCCGGTGCGCGAACCGCCATCGCGCCCACATTGAACACCGCCACCACCTCGGCCAGGCGCTGGGCCTGGTCGCGCATCGAGGCTGCGGCGGCGGTGGACTCCTCCACCAGCGCCGCGTTTTGTTGCGTCATCTGGTCGAGGTGCGTCACGGCCTGGTTGACCTGGGCGATCCCGTCGCGCTGCTCGGAGGAGGATGCCGTGATTTCTCCAATCAGGTCGCTCACGCGCTGCACGCTGGCCACGATCTCGCCCATGGTCTGGCCCGCCTGGGCCACCTGGGCAGAGCCCGACTCGACGTTTTCCACCGAGGCACTGATCAGGTTCTTGATCTCCTTGGCGGCCTCGGCGCTGCGCCCAGCCAGGCTGCGCACTTCGCTGGCCACCACCGCAAAGCCCCGGCCCTGCTCGCCCGCGCGGGCGGCTTCCACAGCAGCGTTGAGCGCCAGGATGTTGGTCTGGAAGGCAATACCGTCGATCACGCCGATGATGTCGCTGATCTTGCGGCTGCTGTCGGTGATCTGCTGCATGCTGGTGACCACCTGGCCCACCACTTCGCCGCCGCGCGCCGCCGCCTGGGCCGCCGTGCCCGCGAGCTGGTTGGCCTGGCGCGCGGTGTCGGCCGACTGGCTCACCGTGGCCGTAAGTTCTTCCATGCTGGCGGCGGTTTCTTCCAGGTTCGAGGCGGTCTGCTCGGTGCGGGCCGACAAGTCGTGGTTGCCGTTGGCGATCTGGATCGAGGCCGACGAGACGGAATCCACACCCACCCGCACCTCGCTCACCACCCCCCGCAAGCGGGTGGACATGGCCGACAGGGACCTCAGCATGTGGCCGAACTCGTCCTTGCGGGTGGATTGCAGCTCGCGCGTGAGGTCGCCAGCGGCGATGGCGTCAATGGTTTCCACCGCCTCGTCCAATGGCACGGTGATGGAGCGCACCAGCTTCCAGGCCAGCAGCAGCACCACCACAACCAGCACGGCCGACACCACCAGGCCCTGGATGGCGTAGGCAACGCGCCGCTGTGTGGTCTCGGCCCGGATCTCCTCGCGGCGCTTTTGCAGGACAGCAACAAAATCATCCTGCGCCTTGAGGTAGCGCGCCACCATGGGGGTGAGTTCATTGTCGGCAAACTGCTGGGTGGCCACGCCATCGCCCGCGCCCTTGAGCTCCCAGGTCTTGGCGGTGGCGGCCAGCACCAGCTTGCGTTCGGCCAGCACCTTGTCGAGCGCCGCTTTTTCCTCGGGCGCCGTGGCACCGGCCACGATCCCCTCTTGAATCTTGTTGATGCCGCCAATGATTTCCTTGACCTTGGCGTCGTACTGCTGGGCCAGCACCGCGTCGGTGGTGACGGCACCGCCCATCACCATGTTGACGGCGGTTTCGGTGGCCCCCCGCCAGCGTATGGCCGCCGAGATGCGCTCTTCGATCTCGACCACCTGGTCCATCGCAGCCGACATGGAGCTGTTGGCCCGGTACTGCTGGAAGCCGGAGATCAACAGCATGGCCAGCATCAGCAGGATGAATGCTCCCCACAGCTTGCGCGAAACGCGGATATTGTCGATTTGCATGGTTCTTTTTCCTCGTGGACCTGGAAATGTAAGTGTGCGGCCAACGCGCGGCACGCAACATCCGATTGCGTCAACAGCAGGCCACAAGCCTACGCCAGCCCAGGCACTGCCCTGCCCTCTTTTTCCCGGGAAAAACCCGCACCCAGGGTGCTGAAGGTGACAGGACGGCCCACCCGGGGGTCAGCGGCACCTGGCAGGACTCCGGAGAACCCGTCCACGACGGCACAGGGGTCGCGCGGTGGCGCGCGATATCGGTACAAGCCCTAAAATGGCACGGTGACATCCATATTGAACGCCGACCTGCATTGCCATTCCGTGGTATCCGACGGAACCCTGACCCCGGAGGATCTGGCCGCCCGCGCGAAAGCCAACGGTGTCGAGCTGTGGGCGCTCACCGACCATGACGAAATCGGCGGCCAGCACCGCGCCGCCGCCGCTGCCCATGCGCAGGGCATGGCCTACCTCACGGGCGTCGAAATCTCGGTCACCTTTGCCGACACCACCGTCCACATCGTCGGCCTGGGTTTCGACCCCAACGACACCCGACTGGCCGAGGGCCTGGCCGCTACGCGCGGTGGGCGCGGCGAACGCGCCAAGGACATGGCCGAACAACTGGCCCAGGCGGGTATTCCGGGCGCTTACGAGGGCGCGCTGCAGTTCGTAGGCAACCCGGCATTGATTTCACGCACCCATTTCGCCCGCTTTCTGGTGGAGACCGGGGTCTGCAAGGACACCTCCGAGGTATTTCGCAAATACCTCATCGAAGGCAAGCCTGGTTATGTGCCGCACCGTTGGGCGTCGCTGGGCAACGCCGTGCGCTGGATCACCGAGGCAGGCGGCATGGCCATCATTGCCCACCCGGCGCGCTACAAGTTCAGTGCCAACGAAGAATTTGCGCTGTTTTCCGAATTCAAGGCCCACGGCGGGCGCGGGGTGGAAGTCGTCACCGGAAGCCACAGCGCAGCCGAATATGTCACCTACGCCGCGATGGCGAAGGAGTTTGGGCTGGCCGCTTCACGCGGCAGCGACTTCCACAGCCCGGACGAGTCCCACACCGACCTGGGGACCTTGCCGCTGCTACCCGGCCAGCTCACCCCGGTCTGGGAACTGCTGGCTGAACGCATCCGGCACCCCGCTGCGGTTTGAGACGAGACGCACCATTTCATGGCCCAGTATTTCGAAGTCCACCCCGACAACCCCCAGCCGCGCTTGCTCAAGCAGGGCGCCATGCTGCTGCAAAAGGGCGGCATTCTGGCCGTGCCCACCGATTCCAGCTATGCGCTGGTCTGCCACCTGGACGACAAGGATGCCGTCGATCGCATGCGCCGCATCCGCCAGGTGGACGACAAGCACCACCTCACCCTGTTGTGCCGTGACCTGTCGGAACTGGCCAACTATGCCCGCGTGGACAACCGCCAGTACCGCCTGCTCAAGCTGGGCACGCCCGGGCCCTACACCTTTATCCTCGAAGCGACCAAGGAAGTGCCGCGCCGCGTGAGCCACCCTTCGCGCAAGACCATCGGTCTGCGCGTACCCGACCGCAAGGGCCTGCAGCTGCTGCTGGAGCTGCACGGCGCCCCGCTGCTGGCCACCACGCTGATCCCGGCCGGCGAGACCGAGCCCCTGAACGACCCGCAGGAAATCCGCGAACGCTACGAAAAGCTGGTGGACGCCATCGTGGACGCAGGCGCCTGCCCGCTGGAACCCACCACCGTGGTGGACCTGACGCCCATGGGCAGCGGCGGCGAACCCGAAGTGGTGCGCGAAGGTCGGGGTAGCTTGCAGGCGCTGGGGTTGTAGCCGCAGCTCCTCACCTCGACTGCCATAGCGCTTGCCCGGGGCCTCCACAACTGGCGCGGCCCCATCCCAGCGCCACCGTGGAACTGGCTTTGCCAGGCCACCGGTGGCGTCCCCCTGAGGGGGAAGCGGCGCAGCCGCTCAGGGGGGCTATAACTTGAACGCACCCACAGCCTGCTCCAGATCGCGCGCCTGCGCCGTGAGCGAGGTGGCGGTAGAAACCGCGTTCTGAACCAGCGCAGCCGTTTCCTGGGTGGAGCCGTCCATGTGCGACACGGCGCCGTTCACATGGCTGATGGCATCGCTCTGCTCGCGCAGGGCGTGGGAGATTTCGCCAAGCAGTGCGCTGACCTGCCCGACGGCCGCCACGATCTCCTGCATGGTCTTGCCCGCCTTGCCCACCTGGCCAGCACCGTTTTCCACCTGCTCGACCGACGCGCTGATCAGCGCCTTGATCTCGCGGGCGGCCACCGCGCTGCGCTGGGCCAGATTGCGCACCTCGCTGGCCACCACGGCAAAGCCCCGGCCCTGCTCGCCCGCGCGGGCGGCTTCCACCGCCGCGTTGAGCGCCAGGATGTTGGTCTGGAAGGCAATGCCTTCGATGACCTGGATGATGTCCACAATCTTGCGTGAGCTGCCACTGATGGCCTGCATGGTCAACACCACATCGCCCACCACCGCGCCCCCTTGCTCTGCAATGCCCGAGGCCTTCACCGCGAGGTCGCTGGCGGAATGGGCGCGCTCGGCGTTCTGGCGCACGGTGGCGGTCAGCTGCTCCATGCTGGCAGCAGTTTCGGTGAGTGAAGAGACCTGGTCTTCCGCATGGCGGGAAAGGTCGGTGTTGCCATGGTCGATGTCTGCGGCAGAGGCGCTGATGGCATCGGCGTCCTGCTTGATGCGCGACACCAGGTCGGTCAGCGTGTCCTCCATGGTGCCCAGGGCGTTCAGGAGCCGGCCAAAGTCGCCCTGCAGATCGGAGCTGAATTCCTGGCTCAGGTCGCCCGAAGCCACGGTTTCTGCAATCAGGATGGCCTGGTTGAGCGGCGCCACGATGCTCATGCGCAGGCTGAACACAGCCAGCAGCGCCAGCACAAACGCCACACAGCTGCAGCCGATGATCCATGCCCGGGCGCTTTGCAGGTGCGCCTGTGCTGCCTGGGCCTGGGGCGCCGTCACAGGCGCGCCCTGCAGTGCCTGCTCGGCCCCGCCGATGCCAGCCAGCGCCATGACCATTAACAGCAGCACCAGCAGTGCCATACCGCCAAACGCCAGGGCCAGGCGCGTTCCAATTTTCAGGTTGTTCCACATGATGTTATGCCTCTCCAGGGCTGTTGTTTTGGTTTTTTGGGTCGCCCCGGGGGCAACTGGCAGATGCTAGCAATGATCACGGCGCTGCGGGCGCCCTCGGCATACGTACATCCCACATAGAACTTGCGCGAATCGGGATGCAACAACCGCCTTGCCTGGGGGTGAGCCACTTGCCCGAGTCCTGTTGTGCGCCAGTCATCTCACCACCGGCATGCCGTGTACTCCGCGCGGGTCGTCCCGGCAACGGCTGGGGTGGCGGGCGTCTGAGACAATCACCGGGTGGACATCTCCAATCTCATCCAAACCGTTCTGATCTACGCCCTGCCGGTGCTGTTTGCCATCACCGTGCACGAGGCAGCCCACGGCTACGCCGCGCGCCACTTTGGCGACAACACCGCGTACATGATGGGCCGGATCACCCTCAACCCGATCAAACACATCGACCCGGTGGGCACCATCCTGATGCCACTGCTGCTGTACTTTGCGACTTCGGGAGCCTTCCTGTTTGGCTATGCCAAGCCGGTGCCGGTCAATTTCGGCAACCTGCGCAATCCCAAGAAACACATGGTCTGGGTGGCGCTGGCGGGCCCGGCGTCCAACTTCATCCAGGCCATTGGCTGGGCCGTGCTGCTGGTGGCACTGGTGGGCTCTGGCGTGGAGGAGCGCTTTTTCATCGAGATGGCCCGCGCTGGCGTGCTGGTCAACCTCGTGATGTGGGCGTTCAACCTGTTTCCGCTGCCGCCGCTGGATGGCGGGCGCATCCTGGTGGGCCTGCTGCCCTGGAAACAGGCGCACATGGTCTCTCGCATCGAGCCCTGGGGCTTTTTCATTGTGATGGGCCTGGTGATCGCTGGGGTGGTGGGCACGCTGTGGCTACGCCCGCTGATGTCGCTGGGCTACGGCGTCATCCAGTTTCTGCTCACCCCGCTCACAGCACTGTTGCGTTAATTCTTCTCCCCCCGTTTCTTGCTGACATCCTTCCCATGAGCATCACGCGTTTTCTCACCGGCATTACCACCACGGGCACACCCCACCTGGGCAACTTCGTGGGCTCCATCCGCCCCTCGGTGGCCGCCAGCCTCACGCCCGGCGTGCAGAGCTTTTACTTTCTGGCCGACTACCACGCGCTCATCAAGTGCGAAGACCCGGTGCGCATCCA
>Ga0160492_100868_pt1 | contig 13464 bp, 10 predicted proteins | sample DID2MG_FD_108258 | JGI IMG/M metagenome (GOLD analysis project Ga0160492, IMG submission 108258) | Enriched soil microbial communities from UW Madison campus, WI, USA - DID2877_E24_FP2 MG | ecosystem: Environmental > Terrestrial > Soil > Unclassified | place: USA: Madison, Wisconsin | collected...
ATCGCAAACTCCGCGACCTTTGACTCCAAAATGCGCGACTAACTTTTTGCTATTTCAGAAGGGGGCTCCTGGCCTTCACGACAAGCGTTCAGCGCCACCGTTTTCGGAGCCGGCAATGGGTTCAGCCCGCTTCCAAAGCTTCGCGGTTGTGATCTTTCCCTGGCCCCCCTGGGCAGGGCCGCGCATAAAAATGAGAGCTTCAATAGGCTAGCAGCGCATCGCGAAGGGGATGGGGTAATACGCTTCTCGGCTACCTCGGTGAGATCAGATGCGGAAGCTGCGGATAGCCAGAAGTGACTCATCGCTTCCGTTGCGAAGGTCTGCTTGCTGGAGGCGGAGATAAATCCGATCGGCACGTCCCGGGATGCGGGAAACGTGGCGCAACGTCGGTATCGGTTATCCTTCGCTTCGATTGCGACTTTCAGCACAGCTTCGAATGCTCTAGCCGCCGGCGCTCGAAGCCCGCGCAGGCGTCGAGCGCTATGCGAAGAGCTGCCACGTGAAGACAGCCATCAAGCCGAATACATTCCAAATGCAGTGAGCCAACACCGCCGTCAAGTAGGGGAGAAATTCTTCATTCTGCTTTCGAGAGCTGTAGAGCCAACCGAGGGCCCCGAACGCAAGGCCCCGTCCAACCCCGGACGCACCTCCGCCGTGAAGGTAAAATCCGAGCGCAATTGACAGAAAAGTACAAACATAACCTATGATTCGACCGCGCAATGCGGGAATTTTTGATACAATCCAGTGCATTGCCGGAAATATCGTAGTCTCGACAATCGGTGAAACAAAAATAGAGCTTATTATTAATGGGGGTGAGATGCGCCCTTTCGCACCAAGGGAGAGTGCCTTGTCAATGGCTCGAATAACATCGAAATCAAAAATTACGACACGTAATATTGTAGAAGTTATAAGGACAAGCAGAAAGCACAACGCACCATACAACATCGCGGATTTTAGCAATTTTAAAAGCCTCATACCGCGTGACATTCTAAATTTTCCGATAAATCAATCGCAATGATACTTCAATGACTGCGTTGTGGCGGCAGCATTATGATCGAAATAAGAGGCGGAGCCAACCGGCTCCGCCTCCCGCTTCGGGGCTCCCTCCGAAGAAAATGCTGAACTTATCCCTCTCCTTGCTCCTCTTCGGAGTCTTCCCCGACCTTAGGATTGCCATCGTTGACGGTGAAGATATCCTTGATCGCTTCCCACACGGAGGTCTCCTCGTCCCTCATGGCCTCCCAGATATCCTCGACGACGAAGTCAAGGAAGTTGCCAAGAATTTCAGGAGCGTCTCCGATTACCTGGCCGATGCCGGTAAAGACATTTCCATCCTCAAACGACACGGCCGCTTCCTGCATGGCGGTTCCGTCCAGAGGATCATCCTCCTCAAATATCTCACCGGCCGTCAGATTGCTCTTCCAATAGTACTCGGAATGCGCTCCGCCAGCGTCGTCATATAGAACGCCATCAATGAGCGTGCCCATGCTATCGGCGACGCCATCGTGGTTGTAGTCGATCTCGACGCGAACTTGGTTCGTCGCCTGTTGGATGTCCGGAACGAAGGATCCGCCAGACAAGTCTCCGACATTCTGCTTGGGGCCGCCGGCAAGCTCAATTATGCCGCCAGCAACAAGGAAAGATTCATCGTAGTTAAGTACGCGCATTATATTTCCATAATTACGAAGATCGCAAAATTGCGACGAATCAATACTGATAATTAATCGACAAAATTGCAAGCCATGGGCGAGAAATTACTTATCTCTACTTACAGGGTGGCCGGCTGCGCCTGAATGGCTTCACTGCCTCGTCTCTGCACTTCACGCAAACCATCTCCAAGCAGCAGAATCCGGTCTGCGGCAGCGATAGTTTCCGCCCGATGAGCGACAACAACCCTGGTCATGTTGAGGGATCGCAAGGCGTCATTTATTGACTTTTCCCGCTTTTGATCCAGATGTGAAGTTGCCTCATCCAATATCAGAACGCTTGGCCTTTTGTAGAGCGCTCTGGCTAGCAAAATTCTCTGCTTTTGGCCGCCCGAAAGGGTCGACCCCATGTCGCCTACATGAGTGTCAGTACGCATTGGCATGGCGCGCACTTCTTCATCAATCGCCGCGAGTCTGAGGCACTCCCAGACAAAATCGATATCAACATTATCGTCGAAGAACGCAATGTTGTCTGCGATGCTACCGGGCAGCAGGTCGTCGTCCTGCATCACCGTGCCGAAAGCTTTCCGAACGATCTTCGGCCCCCAGTTAGACAACGGCAAACCGTCTAAAAGGACCTCGCCGCTCGTTGCCGGAAAGAGGCCGCACATTAACTTGATCAGCGTTGATTTACCGGCGCCAGACCCCCCTACGATCGCGACCATTTCCCCGACGCCAATCACCCCGCTCACCCCCTTCAAGACGAAGGGATCGGTTGGAGAGTAGCGAAATGACGCCTTTTTGAACTGGATCTCCCCCTTAATGGCAGGAAGTCCAGGAGTGGCAGATTCAAGCCCAGGCTCGACTGGCGTTAGCGCTATGTCGGCGAGCCGGCTGGAGTGAATGTCAAGAAGGCGCCAGTTGATGACACTTTCGAGGGAGCTGGTGCAGCGAGCCATAAACTGAGATCGATAAGCGATGAACGCATAAAGCATGCCAATGCTCATCTCTTGGGAGATTATATATTTCACACCAATGTAAACAATCAGTACGCCAGACAGCGCCTCAATTAATCTTTGAATAACGCCAAATAGAGATGCACCAAGAAGGCTTTTTTGATCCGTTTCAACCATTTTCGCCAGGCTATTCGCCCAGGCAGCCTCCCTACGGCTCTCCCCTCCCATAAGCTTGATCGTTTGGATGGCCCTGAAAGTTTCGAGGCGTTTTCCTTGTTCGGCGACCGAGGCAAGAAGCGCCTCGGATCCAAGGCGCATATTCAGGGGTAGTGAATAAAGCCGCATGGCGGCATAAATGCCGAAGCTCGCAATCGTAACCAGCGCCAACACAGGGGCGTAGACAACCATCAGTGCAAGCGTGAAGGTCGCGAGGCATCCGTCTATGACTACCGCGATCAAACCGCTTGCGATGAGGTCGCGGACTGGCTCCACGGCCTGAAATCGGCTCTGAACGTCCGCAAGTCGCCGCCTTTGGAACCATGGCAATGGCAAGCGTATAAGGTGGTGATAGAGCCGTTGAGACATGTCCCATGTAATCAGCGACGAGACTCCTTGGAGGGCTATTGCCCTGATGGCCTCAGCGATCGCGTTGAAGAGAGCAAATGCGGCAAACCCGACCGCCAGCCCGGTCAGAAGAGGAGCGTCGGCCTTCAGTGCCGCCTCATCGATGGCGATCTGCATATAGAACGGACTGGCGAGGACGTAGACTTGAAGCAGTAGGGACAGAAGCAGGACCTGGATCAGCCCTCTGCGGACGTCCGAGCTCCAGCTAATCAGGCTGAATAGGCGAAGGGGGGAGCGCTCCACCCTCCTCTTGAAGGACGGCGTCGGCGCCAACTCGATCGCCACTCCCGAGAAACGTCGCGACACCTCTACAGAACGAAGCGTTCTAAATCCCATCGCGGGATCGAAGATGCGTATGGCCGCGCCCTTGATCGACACCAGAACGACGAAGTGATTCAGGTTCCAGTGCAGAATGGCGGGTGTGCGCAGGTGTCGAAGCTCCTCAAGCTCACAGGTTAGAGCGCGAGCTGACATGCCAATGCTGGCCGCAACCTCAATGATGTCGTGAGCTGAAGCGCCGCGCATTGAGGTGCCGTATCGTTGCCGCAGCCAAGCGAGGTCAATGTTTGACCCGGCCATAGAGGCGACCATTGCAAGCGCAGCCAAGCCGCACTCGGTCGCTTCGGTCTGCCGGTTCTTGATCGCCGCCCCGCTCATTTCTCACCCCTGCGCCGGATCGCGATCAGCGGCTCGAGCATCCATTCAGCGAATGTTCTAGACTCGAGCACGATGTCGGCGCTCACATGAGCACCGGCTGCAAGGCGCCAAGCTTGGCCGTAGCCGTCCACCGCCTGCTTATCGAGCGATACCGTTATCCTGTAGAGCGCCTCCTTGGTCTCGATCGGCACGGGCAGATCTGCAGGGCTTGTTGGCGCATCGGCACGCTTTACGACTTGCCCCCTTCCAACGCCGAACCTCTGGTAAGGATACGCGTCAAACATGATGCGCACTGGGTCTCCCGGCTTGACAAAGCCTACGGCGCGCGAGGGCGCCCAGAGTTCGGCCTGCAGGACCGCGTCGCGGGGAACGATAACGGCGAGTTGCTGGGCCGCGGCGACCGCATTTCCCGACTTTGCTGCCAGTGAGGCAACGACGCCTGATCGGGGCGCGGTGACGACGATGGTGCTGTTCGCCGCGTAGGAAGCGCGTTTTTCGCGGATCTCTGCGCCAGCGGCGCGTATTTCGGCCAGGTTGCTTTGCTGATCGGCAAGAGCGCGCTGCCGTTGCAGGCCGATCGATTTCTTCAACAACCTCGTCTCGCCCAGTTCCTGCTCCAGATTGATTTGGGTCTGCCGCGCACTTACCCACGCCTCTTCACGTTGACGTAGCTGTATGGAAGAGACGAAGCCTTGATCGCTTAGCGATCTAGCCGCCTCAAACGACGACTGGCTCAGCAGGACCCTCTGCTTTTGAAGCTCGATATTGCGTCCGAGGCGCTCAGCCTTCGCGGACGCCTCGTCGGCTTTTAGGGAAAGCTCGTCGATCTGGCGCGCCATTGATGCAGAAACAGCCGCCGCCCTTTCATCCATAGCGTCAGACTGAAGGTCGGTCTCAAGTCGCAGAACTTCACCCAGGCGCCCTTCCGCGCCGATACTGGCATCAAGATTAAGTGTTGCTATCGGCTGCCCAGCCTGAACGTGATCACCTTCGCGAACATGGACGTCGGCGATCGTGGAGCCCCTGGGCGCGCTAACTCTGACTGCTCCCGCCGAAGGCTCCAGGACCCCTTGAACCGTCTCTTTCCTGGCGTACCTGTTCGTGACCAAGAAGGTCGATACGCCCAAGAAGATCGCGAAGAGGAGGCCGGTCAGCACCCATGTTTGTATGCGATACAAGCGCACTGGCTCGCCAAATTTTCTCGTAGATTCAGCTAATGCTGCCTCGCGGAATAGATCTGACCGTCCTTCTTTGAAATTCTTCGACAATTCTTCTAGAGAAGAGATTCTATTTCCAACGCCGTCACATTGCGACTCTACCTCACGCACCGCGCACCCATACTAGAATCAATACAACAAAGGCGCGAATCATCTATCGATTGCGCGGATATGTTTCAAGCATCAACCCTTGCGTGCCCACGTATTTTCGCCGGATGCGCGCTTGGTGGTTAGCTGGGAGCCCCCTTCCGCCTCACCCTTATGCGTTCCGGGATCAATTAGCCGACGACGGCGAGCGGCTTTTCCTCAGTAGATTTTTCCGGGTGGATATCGAAAAGCGACGCACGGGGCTGGAGGTGTCGGAAGGCGCAGGCATAGCTTAAAGGTGGCCGCTCCAGCCTAGCGAGCGTCGAACAAGCGTCCAATCCATCCAGCCGATACACCTGAAGACATCCGCGACGCGCTAAGCCGTCGGTAGTCAGAACGTCCCAAGCGTCGCGTAGTTGACCTGGCGTCAACGGCAGCTAGTGGCGCTAATGGCGCTGCGCGATGCCGAACCGGACGTGTCGATCGGTTGGGTAAGAGGAGCGGACGGTTTGGCGTCTGAGGGCGCAAGCGGAAGCCATTCAACTAAGCTTTTACTCGTCGGTGGCGTTGGCGACGATCTTGTCCTCAACCACGGGAGTGCACATGGACCACCGATTCTTGTACCGGGGCGTTTGCCTCAACCACCACGAACGCGACGGCGGCGTGCTGAAGCCGAAGGGCGACCAGGCCGAGCGCGGCCTATTCTTCGACGGCACCTGGACGTTTGGCGACGGCATGTTGTTCGGCGCCTCGAAGACGAATGCCGTGATCTACCACCAGAAGGACTCGAACCGCTTCCCCACGGCCTACGTCTCGTTCTCACCGCACCTTGATCGCGCGATCTATTATGCGACGCACCGGTGGGATGGGGAGAAGGCCGTGCCGGACCAGCCGGGGATCATCTACGTGGTGGACACCGCGCTGCTCGATGCATATGGCGTCGAAGCCTACAGGATCGCCGACTACGCCAAGGTCCCGACCGTGCCGGGGGATGATGAGGTCGCGCTGCTGGGACCTGGCGGCGGCGCCTTGCCCGTAGGGATCGTCGTGGATCGCCGCCCGGTGCCATGACGGCTATCAGGTCGTGATCAACGCTTTCGATCCCGCTTGCGGTTCTGCCGTTCGGCTTCGCCGAAGGACGAGACGTGGCCGGGAAGGAGGGGCGTCGCAGCGCAGCAACGCCTCCCACGAGCGAAGATCCAGCGGCAGCTTGAAAGGTCTATCCCCCTGTTCCGCGGGAAAAGGAGCGACGGCCTGCGGTTAGCTGAAGCCGCAAGCCAGTCAAGCAAAGCTTGAGTTGACGTATGGGATTCTCGCGAACATTATTCTTCGAACGCAGTTCGATGGGGTGGATGGGTGGCGGATGGGATAGCAGCGGCGAAATTGCCGTACTTCAGCGTCGATGGAAAAACCTGGCACAGCATCCTTCGCACTGACCCGCAGCTAACCCGTCTGGTTAGCACCGATAGTAGCCGCCACGCCTACCTCGCCCCGCCCAAGGTGCCGCCGTACATGACGCCGGCCGTCTATCGCGGACTTCTGACCCTGCTGCAGAAAGACCGGATCGCCAAGGCACTGGACGCCATGGCGCTGCACGCGGCCAAACAGATCGGCGATCGGCCGGTCGGCTATATGGCAAGGGTGAACCTAGGCGTTGACCCGACGGGAGGGACGGTTCTGCTGCCCGGCGAGCTGATCACGGGCATCGGCTTCGGGGTCGAGCCGCTCGACGCCCTTGCCGAGGCCCGCCGCAGTCCGCGGCTCGAGCAGGGCGGGGTTACCGTGCGGCGGATTTCCTACTACGTCTGGTACAACCGTTCTCCAGACGGCGTGTACACCTCGACCTACACCGCCGAACTGTCGAAGGCGTTGGACCAACAGGCGGAGGTCGAGGCTCAGCGCCGCCATCTGCTCGGCGAGGTGTTCCGCAAAGGCGGCCCCAGCGGGATCGAGCAGGCCCGAGCCGCCGAATACTGGCGCGAGTTCGCCACCCGGCAAGGCCAACTGAGCGAACGGGCCGAAGCCTACAAACGCATCGCCGAGCTGAACGCCCGGATGGCGGCCGCTCAGGACGCCTTCAACACCGCTTACGAGAACTATCAGACGGCCAACCGGGAGATGGCCAACAACGCCGCCGAAATGCAGACGCTGGGCAAAATCGGCGCAGTGCTCGAGCTGCTGAAGTCGGGCTCGGCCGCGCTCGACAGCGCCCGCGCATGGCGCGCCTCGCGGGCCCAGGCCCTGGCCCAACAGCAGGGGACGTTGCGCACCTCGGCCGAATCCGCACGCACCGAGCTTACAGGAACCCAGGAAGCCCTGCAGATCGAGTGGCGCCAGAGAGGCGCCCAGACCTGGGCCCCGCCGCAGATCCCGCTTGTGCCGCCGCCGCCCGACATCCCTCCGGCGGAGGATCTGTGGTCGCCCGAGACCAGCGACACGGTCATACGCGTCCCCGACCTGATGTGAGAGGCGCCAGCATGCAGATGAAACAGAACCGACGCCGGTTCTTGCTAGGAGCCGGCGTCACCACGGCGGCGGCCGGGGCAGGCGCGCTTCCCATGCTGTTGACGCCCGCGCCGGCTAAGGCGTGGGTGATGGCTGCGGCCGGAGTTGCTCAGGCGGGCCTGCAACTCTACCAGATGTCGAAAGGCGGCGGCGGAGGGATAGGCAAGCTGCTCGCGGCTCAGACCGCCATGCTGCAGGCCATGAACGCCCAGCTGCGGGTGATCTCCGACACCTTGAATCAGGTCTACGAGAACGTCGTGGAGATCAAGGACATGCTGGCGATCATGCCAGACGCAGTGACCCAGGCGAACTTCCGTGGCGAGATCCGCGGCGCGGTCGTCTGGGGCGGCCAGATCCTGGAGACCGTCGAGGCCTATCGCGGCAACGCGGGCCGCGCGGCCTCCATCGCCCAATACAAGGATCAGGCGCAGGACGCGCTCAATCGCATTCGTCAGCCCGCAGGTGCGCTCAGCCTGGAGTCGAGCCTCGCAAACGTGCCAGTCTTCTGCCTGGCCTGGTACGCCGAAATGCAGCTAATGACCCAGGCCATCGATTTCGACCCGGTCCAGATGCGTACGGTGGCCGGCGGCTACGACCGCACTCTGGCTCGGTGGCTGGGACTGATCAGGGCCGAACTGTCCCGCTGCGACGCCGACGCCCAGGCTCTGATCGCGGCGGTCAACGGCAACGCCCGTTTCAATGGGGCCACCTGTTACACAGACATCTGGGAGGATTACTGGCAGGATTCCTATGGTCACGACGGCAACCTGACGCGGACCCGCGGCAAGTCCGGCGCCCAGGCCCACCGCTTTGGTGCCTCGGCCGAAGTGCTGGGCGACAACGCCCGGATCTTTACTGACGAGTTGGCGCGGCTGCGGACCCTGGGTGCGCCGATCTCGGCGGCCGTGCAGGTGATGACCCAGCCCGTCTGGACCCACGCCGTGTCGCCCCACCGCTGGGCCGGCCAATGGTATGGGGAGGGGAAGGCTCGCACCGATCAGATCGCCGAGATGGCGCGCGTGCGCGCCGCCGCCTGCGCTGGCCCGGCCGCAAACCCGGGCGCCTTTCCCGGCGACGAGCAGAAGCGGCTAGTTACCATCGATCGCCTTAGACAGAAGGCGGTGATGCACTATCACTTCCTGCTCGCGGCCGAGGAGGCGAAGCGTTCGACCGAGGCGGTGCTGCAGCGCCTGGCATAGAGTGGTGTGGGACGAAGTCCGCAATTTAGCGCCTATCCCGATGACGGGAACGTCCGCTTGCAGCACCGATGTTGGTGACCGCTCATGGCGCGACCCTGTCGGCGAAGCAGACGTCACGATCGGCTGCGAGGGGGGGGGGCGGACATAAGTGCTAGGGTCGGCTACCGGGTAAGAGGAGCATGGCAGTGAAGTGGTTTGCTCGGATTTTGAATCGCAGGTCAATGCCTGCAAGCCCGCTCGCTCCCGGGCAACTTGTCGTGTGCAATAATTCGCACCTTGAAGAGCTGCCTCTGAAGATACCTTCCGAGCGCCTCATCGGCTTTACCGCCCCGGCGCGTGGACGATTTTTTGTGTGCGACCACGATGAAGTCTGGATGGTCGATCTCAAAGACAAGGCTGAACTCGTCGAGATCGACGACGCCCCCTACAAGTTCGTGGAAGGACGTTCCGATTTCGTGGGCTGGGGGTTGAACGATAAGGAGGTCAAGGAAGTCGGCGATACTGGGATCCAATATGAATTCCATCCCTCGCGCGATTTCGTTGTCGTGCACTATTGGATCGGGGCGAAGTCGGGAGAGATAAATTTTCGTATCTCGTCTGGCGATTGGTTTGCCGCGTCCCTTTCGGACGATGGAAAATTCTTAGTTTTAGCTGAGCCTTATGCCTTGGCCATTTTCGCCATGGGTAGGTCCGCTTAGGATCGATCTCGCCGGGTGGCCTGATGAGCGGAATGTCAACTTCCTGGAGGTGCGCTAAGGTCAGCAACTGGCGCTGCCAGGCCGGCGAGATAGGACCGTGGTATTGGCCGGGGAACGGACACAGTTCTCGGGCTGAGCGTGAGGTTCCCCCGAGGCGCAAGAAGTCGGCCGACGTAAATGCTCGGCGGAAGCCGGCCGGTCCGCTCGACCGGCAGGGTTGAATCTGCAATTGCCAAGCTTGCATCGGTCGAGCCGCGCTCATACGGCTGACTGGACAAGTTGTCGCAGGGGGATGGTCCGGCCTTGGAAAGACTAGGTTCCGTTCAAGACTTCCAGCCTGGGTTCTCGACCACGCGCCATTTGGTTGCTTGGCGATGAGCTTGACGCAGATCCCGGATCTGGACGCTTGCGCCGCTGAACCCATCCGTATTCCCGGTGGCGTCCAGCCCCATGGGGCCTTGGTTGTCGTCGAGCCCGTGACGGGCGCGATCCTGCAGTCCAGCGCGAACCTGCCGACCGTCCTGCGATTGTCCTCGCCTGCAACAGGCTTGAGCGACTTGGACCCAAGCGGGTCCCTTGCGGCTGACCTGGAAGCTTGGCGCGCGAGCAATGAGCCTTTGTTCCTGCGAACAATAACCTTGACCTCTGGTCCTCAGCAGGTCGCGGCGCATCAGGGCGAGCAAGGCATCATCGTAGAATTCGAAGCGCCGCCCGCCAGTGAAGGTGAGACGCTCGAGGCGCTCTATCCGCGCCTGCGAAGGTTCGTGGCCGCCACCGAGGATGCGCGCGAGGTACGGGCCATTGCCGAGGCGGCCGTGCGCGAGGTGCGCGCCCTGACGGGCTTTAATCGGGTGATGCTCTACAGCTTCGACACCGAAGGAGTCGGAACCGTCATCGCGGAAGACGGCGATGGCGTCCTGCCGTCCTATCTAGATCTTCGCTTTCCAGCCTCCGACATTCCCGCCCAGGCGCGCGCGCTTTATCGCCTCAACCGCCTGCGCCTCATCCCTGACGCCAACTACACGCCGTCACCGATCGAGCCGGCGCTCAATCCGATCGATGGCCAAGCGCTCGACCTTTCCGGCGCGGCGCTACGCAGCGTCTCGCCCATCCATCTTCAGTACATGCGCAACATGGGCACCTTGGCGTCCATGTCGATCTCGATCCTGGTCGATGGCGAGCTTTGGGGGCTGATTTCGGGCCACAGCGCCCAACCCCATTTGGTTAATCCGCAGGTCCGGACGGCCTGCGACTTCCTGGGCCAGATCGTCTCCCTGCAGATCGCCGCGCGCGTGCGCGCTCAGCTGGCCGCGGACCATGTGGCCGCCAAGCGCACCGAGACTGCGCTGCTCAGCCGGCTGGCGCCGGCCCAGGATTTCCAGGTCGGCCTTGTCCAGAACCCGGATCTCTGGCTCGATCTGGTCCATGCCCAGGGCGCGGCGCTTGTCGTGGACGGCGTGGTGTCCGTGGTGGGCCAGGCCCCCTCAGTCCCGGAGATCGAGCTGCTGACAGCCTGGTTGAAGGCGCGCGGCGATGCGGTCTTCACCACGGACGCGCTGAGCAGCCTGTGGCCACCGGGCGAGGTCTTCGCGCCCGACGCCAGCGGCGTCCTGGCGATCTCGATCTCCCAGTTGCACCCCGACTATATCCTCTGGTTCCGGCCGGAGGTGATCCGCACGGTCACCTGGAGCGGCGATCCGACCAAGCCAGCGATCGAAACCGGCGTCCTGCATCCGCGCAAGTCGTTCGAGGCTTGGAAGCAGCAGGTGCGCCTGCGCAGCCTCCCCTGGACAGACGTCGAGACCGAGACGGCCGCCGATTTTCGCAACGCCATCCAGAACTTCGTGCTGCGGCGAGCCGAGGAGCGCGCTGAACTGACCGCCGAACTGGAGCGCAGCAACAAGGAGCTGGAGGCCTTCTCCTACTCGATCAGCCACGATCTCCGCGCGCCGTTCCGGCACATCGTCGGCTATGCTGAACTCCTGAAGACCAAGGAATCAAACCTCGACGACAAGTCACGCCATTACATCCAGACCATCGTCGATTCAGCTCTCACCGCAGGACGCCTGGTCGATGATCTTCTGGCCTTTTCGCAACTGGGCCGATCGCAGGTTACTCGCGCGCCAGTCGATATGCGCAAGCTGGCCGAGGAGACCCGTCGCGCGCTGGAAACCGAGATCGAGGGGCGTGTCGTGCGCTGGGAGATCGGTAACCTGCCGCCGGCCTTCGGCGATGCGGGCCTGCTGCGCCAGGTGATGATGAACTTGGTCGACAACGCCCTCAAATACACCCGCCCGCGCGAGGAGGCCGTGATCGCCATCGCCGGCGAGGATCGCGGCGACACGACGGCCTATTGGGTGCGCGACAACGGCGTCGGCTTCGACATGGCTTACGTCGGCAAGCTGTTTGGCGTCTTTCAACGCCTGCACCGGATCGAGGACTTCGAGGGCACCGGCATAGGTTTGGCGCTCTCCAAGCGGATCATCGACCGCCACCATGGAACCATCGAGGCCTATGGCAAGCTTGGGCAAGGGGCCACGCTATTGTTCACTCTGCCCAAAGCCCCACCGAAAGACGACGAAGGACACTGACGAGACGTGGCTGACCTGCGACCCATCCTCCTGGTGGAGGACAATCCGCGCGACCTGGAACTGACCTTGGCGGCTCTGGCCAAGTGCCAGCTGGCTAACGAGATCATCACCACCCGCGACGGCGCCGAGGCGCTCGACTATGTCTATGCGCGCGGCGACTACGCCGATCGCCCGGCCGGCGACCCGGCCGTCATCCTACTCGACCTGAAGCTGCCGAAGATCGATGGCCTCGAAGTGTTGGAGAAGCTCAAAAGCGACAGCAACTTCCGCCAGATTCCGGTTGTTATGCTGACGTCTTCGCGCGAGGAGCGCGATCTTGTCAAAAGCTACGAGCAAGGGGTCAACGCCTTCGTGGTCAAGCCCGTCGACTTCAACGCCTTCTTCGAGGCCATCGAGTCCCTAGGCATGTTCTGGGCGATCCTCAACGAGCCACCGCCACGTTCCGGCCCCGCCGATGGACGGTAGCTCGGTCCGCGCGCTCTGCGCGCTCCTTCTGGAAGACAGCGATATCGACGCCGAACTCGTCGAGGGCCATCTGGCCAAGGCGGGCTTGGTCTGCACGATACGGCGCGCCGTTGACCGAAAGAGCTTCGTCGCCGCCATCGAGAGCGGCGAGTGCGAGATCATCCTCGCCGACTACGCCTTGCCGGATTTCGATGGCCTGTCGGCGCTGACCATTGCCAAGGCTCTGGCCCCGGACACGCCGTTTGTCTTCGTCTCCGGTGTGGTTGGCGAAGAGTTCGCCACCGCCGCGATCAAGCGTGGCGCTACTGACTACGTCCTCAAGCGCAACCTCACGCGCCTGGGCACCGCCGTCGAAAGGGCCCTGACCGAGGCGCGCCAACGAAATGAGCGCCGCTGGGCCGAAGAGGCCCTGGCGCGCAGCGAACTTAACCACCGCCTGGCGATCGAGGGCGCTGGTCTTGGTGTCTGGAGCTTCGACAGACGCACCGGCCTGCTGTCCATCGACGCTCGATGCAAGGCGCTCTGCGGCCTGGCCGAGAATGCCGATGTAAATCTTGGCCAACTGATGAGCCTGTGCTGGCCCAATGACCGTCTGAAGCTGCGGGCCGCCGCCCGCCGGGCCGCGCGAGCGGGGCATGAGGGAGAGGGCGTTTTCACGCAGGAGGTGGCGATCGACGGGGCCGACGGTCGCGAGCGGATGATCGCGCTGCACGGTCAGGCGGTGTTTGAGGCTGGCGTCTGCTTGCGTTTCGCCGGCGTGGCCAGCGACGTCACCGAGCAGCGGCGCGCTCATGCGGCGCTGGAGCGCCTGAACGAGCG
>Ga0160492_100875_pt1 | contig 13270 bp, 10 predicted proteins | sample DID2MG_FD_108258 | JGI IMG/M metagenome (GOLD analysis project Ga0160492, IMG submission 108258) | Enriched soil microbial communities from UW Madison campus, WI, USA - DID2877_E24_FP2 MG | ecosystem: Environmental > Terrestrial > Soil > Unclassified | place: USA: Madison, Wisconsin | collected...
CGACCATGATCTGCAGCGGGCTGGCAATGTGCTCGGGCTTGCCCACGGTGCTGCCCCAGAGCTTGGAGACGGTGAAGCCCGTCAGGCCCGCCTTGGGCTTGGAGCCCCGGCCCGTTGCGCCTTCGTCGCGGATCTCGCCGCCCGCGCCGGTGGAAGCACCGGGAAAGGGCGAGATGGCCGTGGGGTGGTTGTGCGTTTCCACCTTCATCAGCACATGCTGGGTAGCACTACTTTTTTGATAGCTATTAGCGCTTGATGCATCAGCGCCAGAGGCCATTTTGGCTACAAATCGCTCGACCTGGTGGCCTTCCATGACCGAGGCGTTGTCCGAATACGCGATCACCGTGTGCTGGGGCGCCAGCTGGTGGGTGTTGCGGATCATGCCGAACAGGCTCTTGTCCTGCGCCACGCCGTCGATGGTGAACTGCGCGTTGAAGATCTTGTGGCGGCAGTGTTCGCTGTTGGCCTGCGCGAACATCATCAGCTCCACGTCGGTGGGGTTGCGCGCGAGGCCCGTAAAGGCAGTCACAAGGTAGTCGATTTCATCGTCAGCCAGCGCCAGGCCAAAGCGGGTGTTGGCGGCCTCCAGGGCAGCGCGGCCGCCGGCCAGCACATCCACATGCTCCATGGGCGCGGGCTGCAGTTCGGTGAACAGCGCGGCGGCGGCGCTGCGGTCGGCCACCACCGATTCGGTCATGCGGTCGTGCAGCAATGAGGCCACCTGGGCCAGCTGCTCGGCCGTCAGCTCAGGGGTTTTGCCCAGCAGACCGGATTTGAGGCTGATGCGGTATTCGGTGATGCGCTCGACCCGGCGGATGGCGATGCCGCAGTTGCGGGCGATGTCGGTGGCCTTGGAGGCCCAGGGCGACAGCGTGCCTAGGCGGGGCGTGACGATGAGCACGGCGCCGTCTTCGGGGCCCGCATAAGGGTCGCCGTAGGTCAACAGCGCGGCCAAACGTTCTTGCTCAGTGGGTGTAGGGGCCGCGTCGGTAGCGACCAGGTGCACAAAACGCGCTGCAATGCCGCTGATCTTGGGGTGGATCGCCTCCAGGGCGGGTTGAAGTTGCTGGGCGCGGAAGGAGCTGAGGGCGTTGCCGCCCGCCAGCGTGGTCATGTGCAAGGTCACGGTAGCGGCCTGTTGGGGGGTGTCAGGGGTAGAGGGTGGCTCCGGGCGCCAGCGTGCAGCCAGGACCGGAGCCCGCTATTTTACCGGGCATGGCCGCACCGCCTGCGTGGCGCGGGGGCCAATGGGATAATCCGAGGATGAGCATCACCATCAAAAGCGCTGAGGACATCGAGGGCATGCGCCTGGCCTGCCGTCTGGCCTCCGAAGTACTGGACTACATCGCCCCCCACATCAAGCCCGGCATCACCACCAAAGAGATCGACCGCCTGGGCGCCGAGTGCATGGCCCAGCAGGGCACCATCTCGGCCACCGTGGGCTACCAGCCACCGGGTTATCCACCCTACCCGGCCTCGCTGTGCACCTCGGTCAACCATGTGGTGTGCCACGGCATCCCCAACGACAAGCCTTTGAAGAAGGGTGACATCGTCAATGTGGACGTGACTGTGATCACCAAGGACGGCTGGTATGGCGACAACAGCCGCATGTACCTGATCGGCGAATGCTCGATCGCCGCCAAGCGGCTGTCGGCCATCACGTTTGATGCCATGTGGCACGGCATCGTGCAGGTCAAGCCCGGCGCGCATCTGGGCGACATCGGCCACGCCATCCAAAAGTTTGCCGAAGGCCAGGGCTTTTCCATCGTGCGCGAGTTCTGCGGCCATGGCATTGGCAAAAAATTCCACGAAGAGCCTCAGGTGCTGCACTACGGCCGCCCCGGCACGCTCGAAGAACTGGTGCCCGGCATGGTGTTCACCATCGAGCCCATGATCAACGCTGGCCGCCGCGAGGTAAAAGACTTTGGTAACGACGGTTGGACCATCGTGACCAAGGACCACAGCCTGTCAGCCCAGTGGGAGCACACGGTGCTGGTTACCGAAACAGGCTATGAAGTCATGACGCTGTCGGCAGGCTCGCCGCCGCTCCCGGCGTTTGTGACCGCGACCAAGACCTGACCCGCTCGCCGGCCCCTGCCAGCCGGCTCGCACAACTCTTGCATGGCTTTTTGCATGGCCCTTCTTCAGCGCGACCTTCGACGACCATGACCAAAATCCATGCCCTGCCTGAAGTGCACGTCCTGCGGGACGCCTACCGCAGCGACAAAGCGGCGCTGCTGGCCGCCATGAAAGCGACGGGGGCCTCCACACGCGGCATCCGGGTGCTGCTGCGCAAGCTGTCCACCCTGGCAGGCAACCTGCTGCAAACGCTGTGGCAGCGCGCCGAACTGCCTGCCGACATGGCCCTGGTGGCGGTGGGCGGTTTCGGGCGCGACCAGCTCTTTCCTTATTCGGATGTGGATGTACTGCTGCTGATGCCCGATGGTGCGGCGCCCGAGGCGGGCAGCGCACTGCGCACCCAGCTCGAAGGTTTCATCGGCAGCTGCTGGGATGCGGGGCTGGAGATTGGCTCCAGCGTGCGCACGGTGGCCGAATGCCTGGCCGAAAGTGCGGGCGATGTCACCGTGCAGACCTCCCTGCTTGAATCACGCCTCGTGTGCGGCAACGCAGCGCTGTTTGAAGACTTCCAGCGGCAGTACCGCGCGCAGATGAATCCCCAGGCGTTTCTGGTGGCCAAGACACTGGAGATGCGCCAGCGCCACAACAAGTACGAGAACACGCCCTATTCGCTGGAGCCCAACTGCAAGGAGTCTCCTGGGGGGCTGCGCGACCTGCAGATGATCTTGTGGGTCTCCCAGGCCGCGGGGCTGGGCCGCAACTGGAAAGAGCTGGCCGCCAGCGGCATGGCCACCGCGTTCGAGGTGCGCCAGATTGAGCGCAACGAGGCGGTGCTGTGCCTCATCCGTGCGCGCTTGCATGCCGCCGCTGGGCGGCATGAAGACCGGCTGGTGTTTGACCTGCAGACCGCCGTGGCCGAGTCGTTTGGCTACCGCTCACAGGCGCCCGACGGATCGCGGCTGCCCATGCGCGCCAGCGAGAGCCTCATGCGGCGCTACTACTGGGCGGCCAAGGCGGTATCGCAGCTCAGCCAGATCCTGCTGCTGAACATCGAAGAGCGCCTGAATCCCTCGACGCACGAGCCGCGCCCCATCAACGAGCGCTTCTTCGAAAAGGCCGGACTCATCGAGGTGGCCAGCGATGACCTTTACACGCGCGACCCACACGCCATCCTCGAAACCTTTTTGCTCTACCAGACCACGGTGGGCCTGAAAGATCTGTCAGCCCGCACCTTGCGTGCGCTGTACAACGCACGCGGCGTGATGGACGGCGCATTCCGCCGCGACCCGGTCAACCGCGACAACTTCATGCGCATCCTGCAGCAGCCTTCGGGCATTACGCATGCCATGCGGCTGATGAACCAGACCTCGGTGCTGGGCCGCTACCTGTGGGCGTTTCGCGGCATCGTCGGTCAGATGCAGCATGACCTGTTCCACGTGTACACGGTGGACCAGCACATCCTGATGGTGTTGCGCAACGTGCGCCGCTTCTTCATGGCCGAGCATGCGCACGAGTACCCCTTTTGCTCGCAGCTGGCTGGCGGCTGGGACAAGCCGTGGATCCTGTACATCGCCGCACTCTTCCATGACATTGGCAAAGGCCGTGGGGGCGACCACTCGCAGATCGGTGCCGTGGAAGTGCGCCGCTTTTGCCGCCAGCACGGCGTCGCCCGCGAGGACGCAAAACTCGTCGAATTCCTGGTCAGCGAACACCTGTCGATGAGCCGCATCGCCCAAAAGGAGGACCTGAGCGATCCCGACGTGATCGCCGCGTTCGCGCAGCGCGTGGGCAACGAACGCTATCTCACCGCGCTGTACCTGCTCACCGTGGCCGACATCCGTGGCACCAGTCCCAAGGTGTGGAATGCGTGGAAGGGCAAACTGCTGGAAGACCTATACCGCGCCACGCTGCGCACTCTGGGCGGCCGGGCGCCCGACGCTGCCGCCGAAATCGAGGCGCGCAAGCGCGAGGCGCTGGTGCTGCTGGCCCTGAGCGCCCTGCCCTTCGAGGCACACAAGGCCCTGTGGGCCACACTGGACGTGAGCTATTTCATGCGGCACGAGGCTGCCGACATCGCCTGGCACACGCGCCACCTGTCGCGCCATGTCGGCACGGCAAAGCCTGTGGTGCGCGCGCGCCAGTCGCTGGCAGGCGACGGGCTGCAGGTGATGGTGTATGCGGCCGACCAGGCCGATCTGTTTGCGCGCATCTGCGGATATTTCGACCGCGCGGGGTTTTCCATCCTGGATGCCCGCGTGCACACCGCGAACAACGGCTATGCCCTCGACACCTTCCAGGTGGTGGCCTCATCGCAGCCGGGGCACTACCGGGAGCTGACGCACATGGTCGAAAGCGATCTGGTGCGTGTGATCGAGGCCGGTGGCCCGCTGCCCGAGCCCGCCCGCAAGCGGGTCTCGCGCCGGGTCAAGAGTTTTCCGGTGGCGCCGCGCGTCACGCTGCGCCCCGACGAAAAGGCCCAGCGCTGGCTGCTTGCCATCTCGGCCAGCGACCGGGCGGGCCTGCTCTACCTGGTGGCCCGTATCCTGGCGCAGCACCACCTGAGCGTGCAACTGGCCAAGGTCAGCACCTTGGGGGAGCGGGTGGAAGACACCTTCCTGATCCAGGGCCCCGAGCTGCAGAACAACGCCCGCCAGATCGAGATCGAGACCGAGCTGCTGCGCGAACTGTCCGCGTGAGCCATGCTCGAAAAAATGCTCTCTTTTTAATAGCTACCAGCGCTTTACCAGAAAGCGCTAGCGGCCTTTTTTTGACATCTTTCACCCTGAGCAGCTTCAGCAACCAGGCGTACGAAGCCATCACCCACAGCAAGATCTATCCCGGTGCGGGTACACCGGTGACAGATGTGTGCCTGTCAGGCGGAGGCATCAGTCGTCCTCGTTGGCACTGATGTCCGGGAACAGCACTTCGGTAAAGCCGAACTGCGTGAAATCGCGCACCCGCATGGGGTAGAGCTTGCCGATGAGGTGGTCGCATTCGTGCTGCACCACCCGGGCATGAAACCCTTCCACCGTGCGGTCGATCGGGTCGCCATACGGATCAAATCCGGTATAGCGAATGCGCGACCAGCGGGGCACCTTGCCGCGCAACCCTGGCACCGAAAGGCAACCTTCCCAGTCCTCATCCTCCTCATCACCAAGGGGCATGATGACCGGGTTGAGCAAGACGGTGGGAGGGACCACGGGCCGGTCCGGGTAGCGTGGATTGCGCTCGCCAGACCCAAAAATCACGAGCTGCAAATCCACGCCAATCTGCGGCGCAGCAAGCCCCGCGCCGTTGACAGACTGCATGGTCTCGAACATGTCGCGCACCAGAAGGTGAAGCGCATCGGTATCGAATTCAGTGACAGGCTGGGCAACACGCAGCAGGCGCGGATCGCCCATCTTCAGGATGGTGTGGATGGTCATCGAAGGTGCATTCAGGTCAAGAGAAAAGCGGCGCATGCGCTGCTGCGGCAGCATAGCGCGTGCGCACGCCCCGGTGCTGCCGCCGGGGCATTCACAATAACGGACATGCCCCAGCCCCCCACCGAGTCCCACGAAGACGCCGCGCCGCCACTGCGCACCCTGCCCTGGCCCGTGCGCTGGCTGCTGCTCGCATTTGCCGTGCTGTGCCTCGTCATGGGCATCATCGGTGTGATCGTTCCCGGACTGCCGACCACGGTGTTCATCCTCATGGCGGCCTGGGCCGCTGCCCGCAGCTCGCCACGGCTTTACCGCTGGCTATGGAACCACCGCTTGTTCGGCCCCCTGCTTCGCAACTGGGCCCAGGGCGGCAAGGTCAGCCGACGGGCCAAGTGGAGCGCCACACTGCTCATGGCGCTGAGCGGCATCGTGCTGTTCGCCACTGGCACCCGGCCGTGGGTGGTGGGTATCGCCATCACCTCCATGGTTTGCGTGGCAGCCTGGCTGTGGCACCGCCCCGAGCCCTGAAGCTCACCCTTCCCCTCACCAGAGTAGTGAAAGTGGACCGTCATTCGCACACCTCGGCACGCGACCGCAACACCACGCAAGAACACGCCGTCAAATCTTCGGAGCCCCAATTTTTATGTATATAATCTAAGTCTTGTTCCTCGATAGCTCAGTCGGTAGAGCGCCGGACTGTTAATCCGTAGGTCCCTGGTTCGAGCCCAGGTCGAGGAGCCAAGAATTTTGCAGGCCCTGCATGTGTACGCGGGGCCTTTTACATACCGATCATTCCTCGATAGCTCAGTCGGTAGAGCGCCGGACTGTTAATCCGTAGGTCCCTGGTTCGAGCCCAGGTCGAGGAGCCAGCCAAAAAGCCCGCCATGTTCACGCATGGTGGGCTTTTTCATTCATACGCCTCAAGAAAATCCACCACCCCTGTGCCTGCCTGACAATACAGTTCTTTGTCATGACTTGCACAAAACTGGCCCAGCCAAGCGGCTCATCCCAAGGCGAGGCGGCCGTTGCACGCCGATTTGCGCAAGTCCTATTTGTATTGCAACCCCATGCCCCCGCAACTGCCTTGGCTGGAGCTTGAAGATCCGCTACCCGACCCTGCGAAAGCATGGGGACCCGACGACCCCGCCCCCGGACTCCTGGCTGCCGGTGGCACGCTGGATGTAGCGCATCTGCGAGCGGCGTATGCCCAGGGCACGTTCCCCTGGTACGGCCCGGGGCAACCCATCTTGTGGTGGGCTCCCGATCCACGCATGGTCTTGCCCGTGGCGAACTTCCGACTCCATCGCTCGCTTCGCAGGACCCTGCAGGCATTCCGAGCGAATACAGCCTGCGAGATCCGCATAGACCACAACTTCCTGAAAGTGATCACGGCCTGCGCTACCAAGGAGCGCGACGGGCAGGCTGGCACCTGGATCGTGCCCGAGATGGTTGAAGCCTACACCCGCCTCCATGCAGCGGGCAGTGCTCATAGCGTTGAAACCTGGATCGATGGAAAACTGGCAGGCGGCCTGTATTGCGTCGCACTGGGGCAGGCAGTGTTCGGTGAATCGATGTTCGCCCACGCTACCGATGCATCGAAAATCGCGCTTGCAGCCCTGGTGGCCTTGTGCCGCCGCCAGGGTGTGGCAATGATTGATTGCCAACAGAACACCCGGCACCTGGCCTCATTGGGAGCCCACGAAATCTCGCGAGCCCAGTTCCTGTCTCACATACAAAACGCACTGGACCAGCCCGCCCTCTCGTGGTCGTTTGAACCCGTATACTGGAACGAGCTGCTGCCCTTCACGGCGCCCACGGCATGACGCAACTCAATGACCTACCACTGCAGACCCTGCAGTTCTACGCGACAGCCCCTTACCCCTGCAGTTATCTGCCGGACAGGCAGGCACGGTCGCAGGTCGCCACGCCCAGCCACCTGATCCAGAGCGATGTGTATTCCGATCTCGTGGCCAAGGGGTTTCGCCGCAGTGGCATGTTCACTTACCGCCCCTATTGCGATGGCTGCCAGGCCTGCACCCCCTTGCGCGTGCTGGTGAACGAGTTTCAGCCGGATCGGAGCCAGCGGCGCGCTACCGTGCGGCACGGCAATCTGCAGGCGCGGGTATTGCGCCTGTGTTTTGTACCCGAGCACTATCAGCTGTATCTGCGCTACCAGAACGGCCGCCATGCGGGCGGCGGCATGGACCATGACAGCATCGACCAATACACGCAGTTTCTGCTGCAAAGCCGGGTGAATTCACGTCTGGTGGAGTTCCGCGAAACAGATGGCATAACAGGAGAGCCCGGCGCGCTCAAGATGGTGTCCATCCTGGACGTGCTCGACGACGGGCTTTCGGCGGTCTACACCTTCTACGAACCCGAGCCACATTGCAGCTACGGCACCTACAACGTGATGTGGCAGATTGCCCAGGCACGCTCCCTGGAGTTGCCCCATGTGTACCTGGGCTACTGGATCGAGGCCAGCCCCAAGATGAACTACAAGGCGCGCTTTCACCCCCACGAGATCCGGACCGATGGCCAGTGGCATCGCTCCAGCCCGGGCGCGAATCAGAGCGCGTGAATGCAGGCTCGCATTTCACAAGATAAAATGCTGCGGCCGTCACTGCATCGCCGTCCATGAAAAAAAACGATCCCAGCATCCCCGTCAAACCCAGCGTTCAGGTGCTTGAGCGCATGTTTACGCTGATCGATGTTCTGGCGTCACGCGAAGAGGCGATATCTCTCAAGGAAATCAGCGAGAAAACAGGGCTGCACCCGTCCACCACGCACCGCATCCTGAACGACCTCACGATTGGCCGTTTCGTGGATCGGCCAGAATCGGGCAGCTACCGACTGGGCATGCGCCTGCTGGAACTGGGCAACCTCGTAAAAGCGCGCCTGAGCGTGCGCGATGCAGCCCTGACCCCGATGCGCAATCTTCACAAGCTGATCCAGCAGCCCGTCAATCTGAGCATGCGCCAGGGCGACGAGATTGTGTATGTCGAACGTGCCTACAGTGAACGCTCCGGCATGCAGGTGGTGCGCGCCATTGGCGGACGGGCCCCTCTGCACCTTACCTCCACAGGCAAGCTCTTTCTGGCCCTGGACGACCCCCAGCGCGTGCGGGCCTACGCCACCCGAACCGGTCTGGCCGGACACACCCGCAACAGCATCACCCAATTGCCCATCCTGGAGCGCGAACTCGCCAAAGCACGCCAGTACGGTATTGCCCGCGACAACGAAGAGCTGGAACTGGGCGTGCGCTGCATGGCCGCTGGCGTCTACGATGACCAAGGCAAGCTGGTAGCCGGACTGTCCATATCAGCACCCGCTGATCGACTGGACGAAGGATGGCTTCCCAAGCTCCAAGCCACGGCCAACGAAATTTCTCTGGCTCTGGGTCACACACCCAGCATGGAAGCGTCGGCATCCGGTGATGCGGGTTTGCGTCCGGGACTTCGCTGAGCCTCGGGACACAACAGCTAACGCAGCCGCAGCCGGGCCTGATCCTTGAAAAAAAACCGACGCGGGCAGTGATGCCCGGTCGGCCGGTGGATCCATCAAATCAGCGCACAAGGCAGTCGGCACGAAATCCCGCCGACGCTACCAGCACCAAATGCTTGGCGCACAAGGGATGGATGTACAAGCTACAGGATTAACTGCCTCACCCATTGGACCCTGCACGGGCCTGCAAAGGCGCCGTCAATGACGGCATCGACTCCACCCAATGGCGCACACGCTCAGCATCACCCAGGCGGCTGAATTTGCCCGCCGAATCCAGAAACACCATGATGAGCTTGCGCCCGGCGATCTGGGTTTGCATCACCAGGCAGCGCCCTGCTTCCGAGATGTAGCCGGTTTTCTGGAGACCAATGTCCCAGGTGGGGTTTTTTACCAGCCCATTGGTGTTGTTGTACTGCAGCGTCTTGGGGCCCACCGCCACCTCATATCCCGGTGACGTGGACAGTTCGCGCAGCAGGGGATCACCATGCGCCACATTCACCAAGGTAGCCAGGTCACGTGCGCTGGACTGGTTGCGGCTGGAAAGGCCGGTTGGCTCTACATAACGGGTATCGGTCATGCCGAGCAGGCGGGCCTTGACATTCATCTGCACGACAAACGCTTCGAGGCCACCAGGGTACGTACGACCCAGCGCATGCGCTGCGCGGTTCTCGCTGGACATGAGCGCTAGGTGCAGCATCTCGCCCCGGGTCAACGTAGAGCCCACCGTCAGGCGCGAGCGGCTGCCTTTTTCGGTGTCAACGTCATCCTGGGTGATCGTAATGGGCTCATCCATCGGCAGCTTGGCCTGGGAAATCAGCAAGCCCGTCATGAGCTTGGTCAGGGACGCAATGGGAAGCACGGCCTGATCATTCTTGCTGAGCAGGACTTCATGCGTGTCCTGGTCGATGACGAGTGCGACGCTGGACTTCAGGTCCAGCGGATCACTCACCTCATGCAGCCCCGCCATTTGCCCGAACGACTGCTTGGCAGGCACAAAAGCCACACGGGTCGGCGCCTTGGCGGTCTTGGCCGTGACACGCACGGCCCGGGTATTGGTAGCGACCTTGCGGGCCGGAGCAGCGCGCTTGGCATTGGCCGAACTGACTTGCTGCTTTTTGGCTGGCGCCTTGGAGCGCTCCCCTGAGTGCGCAATCGGCACAACCAGCGCCGTACTGACGACGACAAAGCCCAAAAGATGGAAAAAACGGGTCACTGCGGCGCGGTGGCGATGGTGCATCAAAGTGCTCCAAACGGTAATAAGTGTTGAGCAGTGTACAGAATCAAAAAAAGTCGCGCAAGATCAATACCTTGCGCGACTTTCCAAGAAAGTGAATGAAATTATAAATTGATCGTTCAACCCTGTGCAGCCACCCGGTCAGCTTTACTTTGTAACTTGTTCAGCGCACTCAGATAGGCCTTGGCCGAAGCGACCACGATATCGGGGTCTGCTCCCACGCCGTTGACCACGCGACCACTGTTCTGCAGGCGCACGGTGACCTCGCCTTGGCTCTCTGTCGAGCCGCTGATGGCATTCACCGAGTACAGCACCATCTCCGCACCACTCTTCACATGCGATTCGATGGCCTTGAGTGAAGCATCCACAGGGCCGTTTCCTTCGGACTCGCCCCGCACCTCCTGGCCGTCTACCGTAAAGACGATGCGTGCTCGGGGGTGCTCACCCGTTTCGCTCTGCTGGAACAGAGAGACAAAGCCATATTGCTCCCTTTCGCTGGTCACGCTTTCATCACTCACCAGCGCCAGGATGTCCTCGTCAAAAATCTCGCTCTTGCGATCGGCCAGTTCCTTGAAACGCGTGAAAGCGGTGTTGACTTCGGTTTCACTGTCCAGGCTCACACCCAGTTCCTGCAGGCGCTGCTTGAAGGCGTTGCGGCCGCTGAGCTTGCCCAACACGATCTTGTTGGCGCTCCAGCCCACATCCTCGGCACGCATGATTTCGTAGGTATCGCGCGCCTTGAGCACGCCATCCTGATGGATACCACTGGCGTGCGCAAAGGCATTGGCCCCCACCACCGCCTTGTTCGGCTGCACCACGAACCCCGTGGTCTGGCTGACCATCCGGCTGGCCGCAACGATGTGCTGGGTATCAATGTTGAGATCGAGGTTGAAATAGTCGCGACGGGTCTTGACCGCCATCACCACCTCTTCGAGCGAACAGTTGCCAGCGCGCTCACCCAGACCGTTGATCGTGCATTCCACTTGGCGCGCACCGCCAATCTTCACACCGGCTAGCGAATTGGCCACGGCCATGCCGAGGTCGTTGTGGCAGTGCACGGACCAGATGGCCTTGTCGCTGTTGGGAATGCGCTCGCGCAGGGTCTTGATGAAGTTGCCGTACAGCTCGGGGATGGCATAGCCCACGGTATCGGGCACATTGATGGTCGTGGCACCCTCGGCGATCACAGCTTCGAGCACACGGCACAGGAAGTCCGGGTCGCTGCGGTAGCCATCTTCGGGGCTGAACTCAATATCTCCCACCAGATTGCGCGCAAAACGCACCGACTGCTTGGCCTGCTCAAGCACTTGCTCTGGCGTCATGCGCAGCTTCTTTTCCATGTGCAGCGGGCTGGTGGCAATGAACGTATGGATGCGCGCGCTGTTCGCCCCTGCAAGCGCTTCGGCTGCGCGGGAAATGTCGCGGTCATTGGCGCGCGACAGCGAGCAGATGGTGGACTCCCTGATGGCATTGGCTATCGCCTGCACCGCCTCAAAATCTCCGTTCGAGCTGGCCGCAAAACCGGCTTCGATCACGTCCACCTTCAGGCGCTCCAGCTGGCGGGCAATGCGCAGCTTCTCATCCTTGGTCATCGAGGCGCCAGGGGACTGCTCGCCATCGCGCAAGGTGGTGTCGAAAATGATGAGTTTGTCAGCCATGTTGTTTCTCCTGGTACTGGTGGGGTGGGATTGGCCCGCAACACTAAAAATCTGGTGCCCAAAACAAAAGGCCCGTTGCGGGTGCATACGGGCCTTTGTGGAAAAAGTGTGCGCGTGCGCCTACTGTCTCCGCCCGTAGGGAGGTAGCAGTAGAGCCAGTGCAAACGAATTCATGCGGTGCAATGTAGCACAACTGGCCAGACATCATTTCAATCACTTGTGCAGTCCACGTTCGTCCGGTTCGTCCGTCGAGGTGCTGATCACGCTGCTGTGCTGCCCTTTGGCCTTGCGCCAGGCGTACACGCCGTAACCGCTCAGGCCGTAGAACACGAACACGCCAAACAGCACGATGGGCGGGTGGATGTTGATGATGGCAATGCCCAGCGCGATCAACACAATGGCTGCAAAAGGCACGCTCTTTTTCATCTGCACATCCTTGAAGCTGTAGAACGGCACATTGGTCACCATGGTGAGCCCCGCGTACAGCGTGAATGCGAACATGATCCAGGTCGTCTGACTCCAGGTCAGCCAGTGGTCTTCACCAGGATGCACGCCCAGCTCGGTCATCAGCCAGATGAACCCCGCCACCAAAGCTGCAGCGGCTGGCGAAGGCAGCCCCTGAAAATAGCGCTTGTCCACCACGCCGGTATTCACATTGAAGCGCGCCAAGCGAAGCGCGGCACAGGCACAGTACACAAATGCGGCAATCCAGCCCCAGCGGCCCAGCCCCTGGAGGGACCACTCATAGGCGATCAGGGCAGGCGCCGCCCCAAAGGACACCATGTCGGAAAGCGAATCCATCTGCTCGCCAAACGCACTCTGGGTATTGGTCATGCGCGCTACCCGACCATCGAGGCTATCGAGCACCATCGCACAAAAAACGCCCACGGCCGCCATGTCGAAACGGCCATTCATAGCCATCACGATCGAATAGAAGCCCCCAAACAATGCCGCCAGCGTGAACAGGTTGGGCAGGATGTAGATGCCCTTGCGCCGTTTGCGCACCATCACACCGGGGTTGTCGGTGGATTCATTGCCGTCATGCATTAAATTGACCTCCAGCGCTTGCCCATATTGCGTGAGCAGCTATTAAATTTATAGTATCCGGCAACTCCCGCTTCACAGACAGATCGCCGCGCGCCATCAAGGCGAAGGTCGCAGTGTAGCGCCTGCCAACAGGACCGACCGCCAACGAAAAAGGCCACCGAAGTGGCCTCGTGATGCTCCAGCGATGGAGAATCAGTTGCGGGTCTGATCGACCAGCTTGTTCTTGGCGATCCAGGGCATCATGGCGCGCAGTTGGCCGCCCACCTTTTCGATGCTGTGGTCGGCCGTGTTGCGGCGACGGGCTGTCATCGATGGATAGTTCAGAC
>Ga0160492_100880_pt1 | contig 13224 bp, 12 predicted proteins | sample DID2MG_FD_108258 | JGI IMG/M metagenome (GOLD analysis project Ga0160492, IMG submission 108258) | Enriched soil microbial communities from UW Madison campus, WI, USA - DID2877_E24_FP2 MG | ecosystem: Environmental > Terrestrial > Soil > Unclassified | place: USA: Madison, Wisconsin | collected...
ATCCTGCAGCATGGCAACGATGCGTTGGCGCCCCATTCGGTGGGGGAATACATGCACAAGAAGCTCAGGGACAGCACGCTGGAAGTGCTGGACGTGACCGGACACTGCGCCCACATGAGTCATCCGCACCTGGTGACGGCCGCCATGCAGCGATATCTCTCCTTAGCGTGAGCGAAACCGAGAGGGCGGAACATGCTGGCGGTTGATGACATCCCTTGCGCGATGATGATCACGGACCCGGTGGGGCACATCGTGCGGATGAACAGGGAGTTCCTTGTCCTGATCGGGGGCACGGAGGCGTTTTGGCTCGGCCACTCCATAGATGAACTGTTGACACCAGCTTCTCGAATTTTCAGCCAGACCCACCTGTTTCCCACGCTGCATCACGCCAAGAGTGCGCGCGAAGTATTCCTCCACCTGCGCGGTGTTGGCGGCGAGACTGTTCCTGTCATGGTCAATGCGGTCAGCAAGCGCCTGGAGACGGGCGACCACATCGTATGGGCCTTTTTTGTGGCCCGCGAACGCAGCCGTTTCGAAGGCGAGTTGATCAAGGCCCGTGCAGAGGCCCAGGGTCTTGCCCAGCGCTTGGCCGCCAGCAATGAACAGGTTGAATTGCAGAATCGCCAGCTTTCGGAACTGAGTCTTTCTGATCCACTCACAGGTCTCAAAAACCGCCGTGCGCTAGAGTTGACCGTGCAAGATTGGCAGCGGACTGCTTCTCCAAACAGCTCGGCGTCGTTGTTGATGGTGGATGTGGATTACTTCAAACGTATCAACGACGCACATGGCCATCCCGAGGGCGACCGGGTGCTGGTCAATTTAGCGCGCCAGTTACAGGCAGGCGCCCGTGGTTCGGACTTGGTGGCGCGATACGGCGGGGAAGAGTTCGTTGTATGGTTGCCCGATGCGGACGTGGAAGCAGCAGCCCGCGTCGCCGAGCGGGTGCACAAATGCGCCAGACGGGTGCGCTCAGCGGCGGGGGCAGTAACGGTCAGTGTTGGGCTGGCATGTGCAGTACACGAAACCGGAGGGGATTTCCTTGCCCGACTGCTAAAACGCTCTGATGAAGCTGTTTACAGTGCAAAGGCGCTCGGGCGCAACTGCACAGTGGTTCGTGACTGAGTCGTCAAGCCTCGCGCGGTGCACCAGCATTTGGAATGCTAAAAGCGTCCGCCCACAGAACGTTGGCGAGGGCTACTTACACTGGAGATGACGTGGCCGGGAAGCTGGATTAATCACCCGGGGCGCTCCGTGTGGAGCGCCATGTACGTGGAAAACAGACCTAAGGCCAACGCGAAAACATCGTCCAGGCACCGAAGGCTGCTCACGTCATCGACAAAGGCATCCCCAGCACAGGACTACTGACCCAGCACAAGTGTATGTTGCAGCGGCAACAAGAAGGTTCCCCGGGGGGGCGGCGACGGCCAAGGCCCTGGGCTACAGCATGCGCCGCCGGGTGGCGCTTACCCGGTTCGTCGATGACGGGCATCTGCCGATTGACAACAACTGGATCGAGAACCAGATCCTGCCCATCGCTCTAGGAGGATCGAACGGGCTGTTTGCTGGCAGCCTGCGCGCTGGTCAGCGGGCGGCAGCCGTCATGAGCCTGATCCAGTCAGCGCGCGTGAACGGGCATGATCCGTACGCCGACCTGAGGGATGTCCTCACGCGACTGCCCACGCACAAGGCCTGTCAGATCGAGGAGCTGCTGCCGCATCACCGGACAGCGCCCACGATCAGTTGGACTCCTTGCGGCACAGGCAGTAGATGAACTTCTGAATGGTTCCGAAGGGCGTTTGATGCTCTTCGCGCTCCTGCTGCAGGAGCGTGAACGGAGTCCCGAACTCTGCATGCAGGCCATCGCCGCTGTAGCGCATGACGGGCAACCCGCTGCACTTCTCCGGCCCATCCTCGGCGAACGTTGCCACAATCACGTGGCCTCCCGGCTTGACTGCACGCAGGACCGCATTGACATAGGCTTCGCGCTCCTCGCGAGTCGTGAGGAAGTGAAAGACGGCGCGGTCGTGCCAGACATCGTAGGCATGACATGCAAGCTCGACCTTCGTGATGTCACCAGCGAGCCAAGATACGCCAGGTGCTTGGTCGCCGAGCCGAGCCCGCGATGCCGCCAAAGCAGCCTCCGACAGGTCCAGGACAGAGACCCGCTGGTAACCGTTGGCGAGCAGATCGTCAACCAACGTCGAGGCGCCACCGCCAACGTCGATGATGCTCGCCCCCTTGGACACACCTGTGCGCGCAATGAGATCAACCGATTGACGTGCATGCTCCTGGAACCAACTGACATCGTTCTCGGACTTTGTCGTGTAGACCCGTTCCCAATGTTCCTTGGATTGCATCGAAGCCTCCTGAAGTCGATGTGCCGCGAGTCGCAGAACCACCACACTCTAGCGTCGAAATCGATTCGGCGTAATCAAGAGGGTATGGACAGACGCGTACAGAGGATCCTTAGCTGTAGCACCTGATTGCTACAGGAGATTTTTCAGAAGAAGGCAATGATGTTTTCAATCGACCTTGTCAGTAGAAATTTCTGCTTGCACTATGCGATATTGATTTCTACCAGCAAACTTTGCTTCATACAGTGCTTTGTCTGCACATGCCAGGAGATCCGCTGGCGTGACAGATCCACGTGTATGAAACGCGATACCAATGCTAGTCGTGACTCTCAGTGGAGTGTCTGCCACCATAAATGGTAAGTTTATTTTGGCAACGATCTTTTGTGCTACCAATCGTGCCTCAGCCTCTGAGTGAAGGTCTTCCAAAACAATAACAAATTCGTCCCCCGCCAACCGTGCGACGGTGTCTGTAACCCGTACGCATCGCAATAGCCGTGCACCGAATTCCTTCAGAACTTCATCGCCAGTCGCATGTCCCAGCTCATCATTGATTGCTTTGAAGTGATCAACATCCAAGAATAGAAGTGCAACTGAATGGCCGCTGCGTTCGGCTCTAGCAAGAGCGTCGGGGAGTCGCTGGTTGAACTCATAACGATTTGCGAGCCCAGTGAGGAAATCATTCCTTGCAAGTGCATTGAGCTGCTTCTCGATTGCTTTGAGTTTCGTGACATCCGTGCTAAGTGCATACAAACCAACCACTTGGCCATTGCTATTAATGTCAGGTATATATTCATTTTGCAAATTTCTTCGAATTCCGAGGGCTTCCGACTCCACTTCGAAACTTACCCGCTCTCCGGCCAAAGCTCTTTCCATGTAGGCGCGGCGTTCCTCGAACAAGGAGGTGCCAATAGCATCAACAACTCGTTTGCCGACAACACTAGACGGATCAATCCCCATCCAATCCCGGAAAGTCGCATTTACGAATGTCAACCTCTTTTCTTCATCAATGTAGGAGATAAGTACAGGCAAATTATCAGTTATATCTCGAAGTCGCCTTTCACTGTCCTGGACACGCTGTTCAGATTTTTTACGCTCTGTAACATCGAAAGATACCGAGTAAAATCCATTGCATGCTCCATCGGCATCGAAGTTTGGAACATAGCTTTGTTGAAAACAGTGCACCTCTCCTCTCAACATTGCAGTGCTTTCAAATGCAACCTGCTCTCCACCAAGTGCGCGCCGAATAAAAGGTTCAAGCTGACGTTGCCCATCCTCTCCCCTTACATCGGCCACTGTTTTTCCGATTAAAGCGTCTTGGTCTATCCCATAAACTTTCGCGCAGTGCTGATTGGCAAAAATCAAACGACCATCTCTATCAAATTGCGAAATGAGTGCAGGTACGTTTTCCGTGATTTTCCGTAAACGTAACTCACTCTGGGCCAATTTTTGTTCCGCAGCCTGGCGCTCTGAGATGTCACGTGCGAATGCGTGTGCTATGTAGCCAACGCCATCGTGAAGTGCGGCAACAGCAAGCTCTATAGAAACCTCATGGCCATTCTCGTGAAGAGCTCTAACCTCAATCCGGCGATTTATTACTGTGCCGTCTCCCGTCTTGAGAAAGGTCTCAAAACCATCTTGGTGGGCCTTTCGTTGGCTTGGCGGGATAATTAGCTGTGAAAGTTGCTGACCAACAGCGGACTGAGCAGACCAACCAAAAGTCTTTTCCGCAGCAGAATTCCAATCAGTTACTCTTCCAGCTGAATCTATTGCGATAAATGCGTCATTGGAGTTATCTAAAATAACACGCATACGGCGCTGCTCATGAACTATTTGACTAAGCAGTGGCCGTACGCGCATGAGCAGTGCGACAGTGCCTGCGGCTACAAGGCCTATAAGCAAGAGAAGTAGTAGTTTTAGGCGTTCCTTGAGCGGGGCAAATAAGGTGCTGACATCGGACTTGACAACAAACCCTAGTCCATAGGGGGACAAAGGTAGATACGCAGCGACAACCTCTACCCCACGCAAGTCTTTGACCATGGACACACCTGATTCGCCCGCAAGCGCGAAATTCGCTGGCAAGTTCAAAACCCCGGGTGCTTTGTACATGGGGATGCGAGAAGGAGCCGAATAAAATCTGGAGGGTGCACAGAGGGCATCATTTCCATCTCGGCTACATAAAAGGGCATCAGAGGATTCGTTGCTTTGGCGGATCGCGGCAAGTAACCGGTCCGCAACGAGCAATCGCTGCTCAGTTCGAACATAACCCACGACATTGCCTCTAAAGTACACCATATTCTCCGTGGCAAGGATGAACCCATCGAGCCATAGAAGATTCGCCTTCTGGCCGACTACAGTCATTTGGTGTTTAGAGATGACTTTTTCTGCCACAGTAGCGCCAACTGCTTCAAGCAACTGCTTATCGGCATTAAAAAACTCAACCCCGCTAATACCTGCTGTCAGAAAACTCTCGCCAACTTTGGAAAGGAAATCACGTGTCTGCTGATCTTGTGGATTTGTATTTAGTTTGAAAAGTGTTTCTTGAACTGATGGACGCGTGGCGATGGTTCTAGGGAACCAAAGGCCAATCTCTAGACTGTTCGTCAGTGAGGTTGCATTTGTAGATGCTGTCAAAGAGACGCTTTCTGCCATCGATTTGTCCAACATTTCGCGCAAGACCGCGAAACCGGCGATACCGGCACTGATGGCCACCAGAGTCAGCACGGCGATTGATCGACGAGCGATCAAGATTTCGTGTCGATCAAAAGATTGCTGGTTTAAAACCACCCTAGCATCCCGAAGGAGCCAAAGCACAACACTCAGCGTGCCAAGGGAGACGGCTGTCGCCGGGAGCATCTTGTTCAGATCCGCCACCCGGTACAGGCTTTCCAACCGAAGCAAATAGCCGGCAATCGCGGCAAAGCTGATGAGCGTGACGATCCAGATACTGGTCGTTAGAGGCCAAGTCCAGAAAGCTCGATCTCGTCGGCACAGGAGCCCAAGAGCGAACCCTGTGGCCATGAAGGCGACACAAGTGTTTGGAGCCATCCGCCCTGGATAGGGATTAAGAATGCTCGGTGCGACGTCAGGCCTGACGAAGTCCAACCACGGGCCTAGACCAAACACATGCTGTGTCAGCACCAAAAACGAGAACATCACCAGCACGATTGCGCCGAGTTTCACTGCATGCTGAACGGCACTTAGATGACTATGCTTGCTTGCGAGGAGGAAGCAGCAGATGCCCGAGATGACTAGCAGTAGTGGGCCGTTGATACCACTCTCCGCCGACCATGGCACCACGTTTTTAAACCAGCTGGTGCTGAATGCCCCTTGAATGAGTGCAGCAACGCCAGCCCCGACGATGAGCAGTGCCATCATCTGAACTATGCGTGTGGTGTTCGATTTCATTGGCGAACCAACTTTCACCGTGTTCCAAGGGGCATCAGACACTCCCAATTTTGTGGAGAGAATTTGACGGTGAGGACCACATCAAATTGTCCTTCGGTCGCGCTCGGAAAATCGATTTGGCATCTTTGTATCAATATGTCAGCCTAGCTCAAGATGCGACTGCTGCCTATGGGACCTACCTATAGAACTGCGCATTAAAGAGTTCAAACGCCTCATGACTCTTGACGCACGTCAATCTCATGGGCGGAACAATCGACGGGTCTGAGAAGATCATTGATTTCTCCACGCATACACAACTCCGGTTGGGCCCGGTTCTTGGCTACAACGTTCACCGTCCGATCAACGATCCGCCATCGGGATTGATGCCTTGGGCCGCTGAGGTACTGTGCGGCTTTGCTGGCCAGTAACTGCACCACCGGAGCGGTGTGTTCCTCAGGCGTTCCACAGCCCTCACGCGCGTTGTTTGAGCCGGCACGTCGGCTTCCGTCGCCACAGCTCTCGGCGAGAAACAAAACGGGGCAGTCAACGTACCACGCGCGTAATCAATAACGTGCGCGCGTTAGGTTCAATCTCACGCCTCGAAGTACGTCTGACTCACCAAAGACCTCGCTTGTTCACTTGGGCAAGCACGGTGGACAAGGCTGCCAGCCTTTGTGCCTCCGCCAGAACATCGGTCACAGCGAGCGCTGGTGGCATCGGAAACCCTGCAACTTCATGGGTACGCCTGAGCACCTGTTCCACCAAACTGGTTCGGGGAACAAACACGTAGTGCACTTCGCAATCCAGGCCATGCGCCAGGCGCGCAAGAGTGTTCAGCGTGATAGTCCCGTTCGCCTCGGCCTGTTCCAGTTTGCGTGCGCCCTGGGCGGTCATACCCAAACGCTCTCCAAGCGCTTTGGAACTCATTCCCAGTGCCAACCGAATCGTCTTCGTCCACCCGCATCTGGGCGTTGCATTGCGCTGCAGCTTCGCGTAGTCGCAAAACTGCCGGTCAAGTTCGGCCAAACGGGTGAGATCTAGGCGGTTTTTCAAGAGGGCAAACAGATTGAGCAACAGGCTGGTTGCCCCTCCAAACACATTCGGGCAACCGGTTTATTTCCATTGAGAGGCGGGCGTACTTGGGTTGCAAAAACGGCATTCCCGCTGAGATATCTTCGCACGCCACGGTCTCGAACGGGACCAATTGGTCTCATATTAACTTGAATGGCGAACAATGCTGCGTTTGGAAAAATCGACTCTCGGAAAATTTGGTGCACAGGACATGATGGGTCTGATCACATCTGGGGGATGGGAATCCATCTTGCCGGATGCGCTGAATGACAACCACCTTTTGCTGGTGTCAGACCAGTTTCGAGACCTTCTGTCTGGCATTGGCTGCAATGGGGACCACGACCCTGCACGTGCAGCCTTACCGATCACCCTGTTACTTCTCTCTAGGGCGGGAGCCAAACGTTCAGGCGATAGCTTGGAAATCGGTCTCGAAACTCTGCAGGAAGCGCTGTGCCTGCTCAGCACCGCCGTTGATCGGGAGATCGTCAATCGGATGCTACAACGCCAAGATGCCACACCGATTGGTACCGGACTGATACAAGGACTTCAAATGCTGGTTCAGCACGCTGATGAGCACGCCGATTCGGAATGCCACGCCTAATCTGAGACGATGGTCTTGAAGTCGGCTTTGACGACCTTGAGGAGTTCACTGACTGAGGTTGCGTCCAACTCTGGGCAGTAAGCTGCGACAACGAGCGTCAAAGGGTGGATCTGCATTTGCTCGGCCAACACCTCGATGGTGCGGACACTGGGAACTTGGTGCCCTTGCTCGATACGACTGATGTGTCGGCGACTCGTGGCCAAGAGCATGTCTTCCTGCACCAAGCCGCGTGCCGCGCGCAATTGCTGCAGCGCCCGACCAAAGTCGGCTTGGGGTGGGACACGCTTTCGGGAGGACATCCACCCGATTTCCGTTCAATGAGACTAAAAAGACCACGACCAACTAGTCTCATTGGCTCCTTACTCAGTAGAAATTCATCCCCTGTTGGAAATCTGTTTCTGAAGTTGCACTGTGCCCATACTCTTTCTAGATTTTGATGGGGTCCTGCACCCAGAGCATTCCCACGAGTCGAGGCACTTCTGTTGCTTACCTATCTTGGAAGATGCGTTACGACAAGTGCCAGAGTGCCAAGTCGTGATCACCAGCACCTGGCGCCTGGAACAGGCCTATGAGGATCTATTGGAAAGGTTCTCTCCGGACATTGCCGCCATGATCGAAGGCGTTACCCCCAGATATTGCGATCTAACGAACGTCCCGAATACGCTGGTGGGGTACGAGCGGGAGGCCGAGTGCCATGCCTGGCTTTGGGCCAACGATGTGCCACATCGCAGATGGGTGGCGGTGGATGATCGATCGTGGCTCTATCGACCGTTCTGCAAGTCATTGTTTTTGGTCGATGGGCGAACGGGACTCACGCAGGCCACCGGTTCACAACTGACAGCTCGTCTTCAAACCACACTTTGAAAAGACTGCCAGGAGGGCAGACCACATAGCCTCAGAAAACATAGATCTAGGGTTAACCCGAGCATCCTAACCGGGTAATCTGCACCGAAAGTGAGATCACCCCCGCTAGCGGTGGTGGTGGCGTCGGTGCTGCTGCACGGGGTGTCGGTAACGCCGCTGATGCGGCGCTACGAGACCCGCAGGAAGACCAAGGCGCAGCGGCCACGGTGAGTTAGCAAGACCGGTTCAATCGAAAATGACCGCTAGCGCTTTATCTGTAAGGTTTTGTTGCTATGAGTTTTGCATTTTTTGGGGGAGGTGCCCCCCCCGCTCGCCGCACCTCAGAGGCTGAGTGTTTTTTAGCCGAGCCCGAAAGGCGCGCGAAAACGCCTCGGATCTAGGCGCAAAGCACAGCCATAGCTCGGGCTATGGCGAGCATTTGCAACGACGAGCCGGGGCGTTTTGGCGTGCAAGGCGGGCATGGATAAAAGACTCTCAGCCTCTCAGACCCAGGTGTCGTGGCAAGGCACCTGGGCGGGGGCCAGGTTGATGTACTGCACCAGCCGGGGCTGCGTGCCCCGATTGGGGCTGGGGCCATGGGGCAGGGCCTGGTGCCAGATCACCAGATCGCCCGCGCCCGCGCCGATGGGGGTGGCACCCAGCGCATGCAGGTCTTCCTGGCGGGGCTCGACCCCAGCGGGCAGCTGGGCCAGCCAGTCGCCCACCCGGCGGTGAAAGCCTGGCACCAGGGTGAGGGCGCCTTGTTCGGGGGGCGTGTCGGTCAGGTACAGGATGCCCTGGGTGGCAAAGGGAATAGGCTGGTGCAGGCTCACATCCCAGTGCATGCCCTGGCCGCCGTAGGGGTAGCCGGGGCGTTCTGGAGGGTTGAAGCCACAGCGGTCGGTGCTGCGCCACAGGTCTGCCGTGCCCCACAGCTGCGCAAATGCCTTGTGGATGCGCAGGGAACGTCGGTTGACGTCGAATGCCGGGTGCTGAAACATCTGCACCATGGTGTTGCGCGGGGCGTGGGCGTACCACGACTCCACATCTGCGGGGTCGGCGCGCACGGCTTCCCACACCGCCTGTGCGGCGGCGGCGCTGTGCTCTGGCGTGGTGGCCTGGCGTACCACCACATAGCCATGCTCGTCCCAATGCGCCAGGTCGTCCGCATCCAGCACGGGCTCCATCGCATCGATCCGGGCCTGCAGCTGCAAGGCCGCTTCGGGCGCCGGGCCGCCATCCACAAGGGCTTGAATCCGCGCCACGGTAGCGGCATCGGGCGCGCCCGCCGTGCGCACGATCCAGTCCTCAAAGGCAGCGAACTCCGGGGCCTCGCGCAGCACGTATTGCATGGTCTGCTCCAGCCCCACACCCAGCGCGGCCAGCACGATCTGTGTGCGGTGGGCCTCCGCTTCGGCGCCCTTCAAACCCTGGCCCTGGCGTGCGGCCATCCAGCGTGACCAACAGCGTTTGAGGTGTGGGACCTGCAGGGCGCCCCTGTCCGCATCGGGCGGCAAGGAGCCAGACGCTGTTGGGGGCGTGGTGGTTGCGATCGGGGAGTGCATGGATGGAGCAAATCAAAAACGGTTCGGGGTCACAAGGCACCGCCCGCGCCGAACCCTGCGCGCAGGCCTGCCGATTTTGCCGCGTGGCCCGCCATCACCGGGCCAGGGCCACATCGCCTGCAAGCCGCTGCGCCACCACATTGCGCACAGACGCCGGGGCGCTCTTCAGCAGGCCGGGCCATTCCGTTTTGGCCCGCGCCACCGTGTCGCGCAACAAGGCCAGGTGCCGGGGCACGCGCAGCAGCCCGGCCGATTTCATCAGGCCTTCCATGTCGTCCCAGGTCAGCGCCCGCAGGGTGTTGTCGATGGCGCGGTTCACGGCGTATTGCTGCTCGGGCACGCCCTCAAAAAACGCGGCCACACACACCGGGTCGTACACCGGGGCCAGCTGCGGCACGCGGCCGTCGGGGTAAACCAAGGCCCAGTTTTTCAGGTGCGCGTCGGTGTTGCCCATCAGGATGAAGGCCACCATGCGCGCCAGAAACTCGCGCGTGTCCAACACAGGCTGGCGGCTCAGGCGGTTGAGCACGCGCAGCATGGTGGCCCAGTCCTGCAGCGCGCCCTTGCCATGGGTTTTGCCGTATTTCTGGCGCGGCGTGTAGCCCAGCACCTGGTTGAACTCTTCCATGTGCACGCGGGCGCCGCCGGGCAGGTGGTCAAAACGCTGCACGGCCAAAATTTCGTTGAAGGGCACGGCATCGGGCAGGTCGGCCTCGGCCCGGGTGATGACGCGCACATCGGCGCAGTGCAGGCCCAGCGCCTTGCACAACTGGTAGCCGGTGAACTCGTTGGCCACCAGGTCGGGGTGGGCGGTGGTGGGCAGCTTCAAGATCACGCTGCCCGCCGCGCCCTTGCGATGCACCGTGTAGCGGCGGCCGTCCTGCACCGCGCTGAACTTGGTCACCACGCCGGGCAGTGAGGCCGCGTCTTCCACCGGGTATTCCACAAACCCCGGCTCCAGCACATCGAGCCCCTGCGTGGTGTGCCAGTGCCGCACCACGTCCGGGATGCCGTCTTGCGCGGGCACAGGCTCCACCTCCAGCGCGCCCATCAGGTCGTGGCCTGCGGCGGCCAGCAGCTCAAACTCGTCATCGGGGCTGCAACCACGCTCGCGCGCCAGCCGCTCGCGGTTGTGGCCCTCGGGCAGCAGGTTCTGAAAGTACACCGGCCAGCGCCCATCGGTGCGCACCAGCCGCGCATCGCGCGCCGACGCGAGGATCTGCTGCGTCGCGGCATCGTCGGCACCCTGAAAGCTCAGCGACAGGGTGGGGCGCTGCGGGTTGCGGATGTAGCTCTCGTCAAACGACACGCGCAGGATGTCGCCGTATTGCGAGAGGTAGCCAATCGCTTCGCGACCGCCCGCCGCACCGTCCGCCTTCGCTGGGCGGTGCAGGTACAGGCGCAGGTAGCGGATGGAGGTGCTCATGGGGTGTTGCTACCGTCAGCGGCGCAGACCGTCCACGACCGAGGGCGGCGCATCCACACCCTCCGGCTGGCCCAGAAACTTGCCTCCCGACTGGATGAACGCCTCCAGACTGGGCCGCAGGCTGCTGGGCACGGCAATGATGTCCATGCCCAGCACGCGGGCCATTTCAGCCAGGGTGGAATAGCGCGGGTCCAGGTCGCCGCCTTCGGTGCGCTGCACCGTCATGCGGCTAAGGCCTGCACGCTCGGCCAGCTGGGCCTGGGTCATCTGGTAGGCCTTGCGGGCGGCGGCAAGGGTGGGGATGAGGTCGGTAGACATGATGATATTTATACTCTTAATATTTAAAAAGAGTATAAATTTTATCTTTTCGCAAAGTTTTTTGACCCAACGGAAGCGAGAAGTGGCGGGTATGCCGCTACAGGTCAGGCCCAGTCTGTGCCACTGTTCCGGCGGGACTGCCCGGAACGGGCGCATTGCAGCGGTTGCAGTCCGTGATGTCGGCCCTCTGAGTTCACGGTCTGGGCCACTCAGCGCTCATTCACGCGCATGGACATCTCGGACCCAGTGGCCTGGTTCAAAGTTCGGCTGACCTTGCCAGCCAGCCGGTACGTTCACCACGCCCGAACCTCTATTGACATCGGCCCATTCGGCGTGGACTTACATGCAGCTTAATGAACCCGCAGCACCTCAAACTGCTGTCGGATTGAAGCGACCTGTATCGACACCTCGTCACCCTCGCATTTACCCAGCATGGCCCCGCCCAAAGGGGCCTCGCTGCTGATGACCTGAACGAGCTGTGCGCCGCTGACCAATTTCATGCTGCCCCCATTCGGGCCGAGGAAGAGCTGCTGCTCCTTGTCGTCAGAATCAACCAGGCAGACCAGCGCGCCGAGCTGGATACCTTTGCTGGCGTCGTAGGGGCGCGGGCGGAATTGGCGCCAATTGGCTATCGCCTGGCGGATGGCTTCGGCGCGCCGAGCTTGGCCGGTGGCCAGGTAGGCGGCTTCGAGTCCTAATGTGTCGTATTTGTTTTCGGCGATGTTTTCTTCGTGAGTGGCCGTTTCATGGGCCGCCCGCATTGCCTGTTCTGCTTGCACCAGGTCTTCGGCGAGCCGTTCCAGCACCTGCTTTTGCAGCAAAAATTTATCCATGATGAAGGGGCGGCATCTCGAACAAGCGGGAGTAAGTCTTGATTGTGAAGGACTCCACCAGCCCTCGACGCTCTTGTTGGCTGCCGTGACCTTCAGCTAAGTGCACGCTGCTACCGATGAGATCATTGATGGAGCCCATTGCCAGGTACGAAGGGATAGACTGAGCTATGCAAAGATTTCCCCTCAGCGTTGTTGCAGCCGTTCGTTGGTTGGCTTTGGCAATTTTTTGCTTCGGCATTGTCACTGTCGGCCAAATGCTGATTTTTTATCAGGTCACGCGTTGGGGGAGGTTTGTCTGTCCAGAAGGGTGGTGGCGTTCGTCGCCCGGACTATGTGCTTTTCCACCCGTATCAATTTCGATCTGGTCGATTAGCTACGCTGCAGTTTCGATACTTCTTGTTTGCACTGGCGTGTTGCTCGCGCCCTCACATAAGCTGAAAGCTTGCGCGACCATACTGATCGCGTCGATGAGTTGGCAAGCCTACATCCTCATCGCCAAATCGTTTTCTTGGGTGGCTCTCGGGTCGCTGTGTGCAGTGGTTGGCATAGCAACATGCTTTGGCCTTGGCGCACTGGCTTCGCGTAGCCCATCATTGCGGCGAACGTACGCAAATATTCCCGCTCCTCAGTAGATTAAGCATCCGTTGCCGCTAGCCTTGGACGGCTCCTACTGGTCAATAGCCACAGTCGTTGCAACGGCCGCAACGGGCCCAAAGCGGACTCTACCGAGCACGCCTATTTCTCGCGGCTGATGGAGTAGTACAAGGCAGCATGAAGGCACCCTGGAATACTTCCCCAGTCGACAAAGAAAGCGATCCAAGCCATGGAG
>Ga0160492_100905_pt1 | contig 12868 bp, 13 predicted proteins | sample DID2MG_FD_108258 | JGI IMG/M metagenome (GOLD analysis project Ga0160492, IMG submission 108258) | Enriched soil microbial communities from UW Madison campus, WI, USA - DID2877_E24_FP2 MG | ecosystem: Environmental > Terrestrial > Soil > Unclassified | place: USA: Madison, Wisconsin | collected...
CGAGGATTACAGAGCACCCCTCTCCTCGTCGCCGTCCAAACGGGAAACCCGGCGGATGGTCCTGGTAAGGCGTTAAGAGCGCCGCCGCCCGGGAAGCCGGCAGCCAAACGACCGCGCGGAGCGTCTAGGCTTCGTCGAAACGGTACACACAACAACACCTCCGGGCGTCGCCCGGGCGCTCCGCTCTCCTTCATCAGCTCAGCGCAATCGCGCGTGAGATCGAGAGGTCGTGCGCCCAAGGAACCTCCCCCTCTGGGGGAGGCGGCCGAAGGCCGGTGGGGGGCCGTTTTCAGCTTTCGAGGCGTCGGCCGATCCCGCACCAACTCCCCCCACCGATCGCTGCGCGATCGCCTCCCCCACGGGGGGAGGTTCCTCGCGAACGGCCGCCACCTTCTCCGGCAAGGGGAGAAGGATCCTACCGCCGCTCCACCGTCTGGCGCGCCATCGGGGCCAGCTTGGCGAGCAGCCTGTTCTGGGCGGCGAAGGGCACGCCTTCCTTGTCCATCGCCCACTGCAGGTTCTCGACCAGGGCGTTGAAGTCGCGGGGCGTGATGCCCTGGTCCTTGTGGGCCTGGGTCATGTCCTTGCCGGTGTAGTCGCAGCCGCCGCCCAGCACGTAGCAGAACTGCTCGGTCAGGGTCCGCTTCAGGCGCACGACGTCGGCGGTGGCGAAGATGTCCTTGATGCGGGGGTCGGCGAGGTTGCGGTCGACGAGATCGCTGGTGATCCGGGCCAGGCCTTCGCGGCCATGGAAGGCCTCGAACACAGCCCTGTCGCTCATCGGCGCCGCGCCGGCGTTGGCGTTGGACTGGACGTAAGGGTCGACCGGCTGCTCGCCGGGCGGAACGGCGGCGTCCTGGGCCTGGACCAGACCCGAGAAGCCGAGGGCGAAACCAGCGGCCAGGGCCGCGCGGAGGGCGTTATGACGGATCATGCGAACGATCTCCTAGAAGCCGGCCTGCAGCGAGACATAGAGCCCGCGCTGATCCTTGAAGGTGGCGATGTCGCCCAGGTCGACATAGGCCACGGTCACCGAGACGGTCTTGTTGACGGCGTAGGCGGCGAAGACGTCGACCCAGTCGCTTTCCTTGGCGAAGCCGAGGTTGTCGGGCTTGGTGCGGTACTCGGCCCCCAGCGCCAGGCGCTTGCTGACCAGCCAGCCGGCCGAGCCCTCGAACTGGGCCCGGTAGCTGTCGTTCCTGTCGCCGCCGAAGCCCAGCAGGCCCGTCTGGTTGGCCTTGGTCAGCCGCACCGTGCCGTTGAGCAGCAGGCTCTTGTCGAGCAGCAACTTGGTGGCGGCCGCGTAATAGTCGACGCCGCTGTCGTCCTTGCCGCCCACGGCGCGGACGATCGCGCCCTGGTCGTTCTTCTTCCACTGGACGCCGACGGCCACCTGCGGAACCCAGGTGTCCTGATCATAGACCAGGTCGCCCAGCACCCGCACCTTCACGCCGACGACGTCCTGCTTGAAGGTGAAGCCCTTGCCGAGCCCCAGCTTGGCGCCCGTCGCCCCGGTGTCGAACTCTTGACGGGCGAGCGACAGCTCGACCCGGTCGAACAGCCCCACCGCCCCGCCATAGGCGCGCAGTTCGTAGTCGGGCACGTTGACATAGGTGGCGTGGACCTTGCCGCCGACGCCGCGCGAGGTCTCGTTGCCGGCGATCACCGCCCAGGTCGACAAGCCGCCGCCGGCGCCGCCTTCCAGGGCGCTGACGCCGCCGGTCAGCAGCAGCTTGCCGCCGGGCTCCATCTCGCCGGCCAGGGCCGATCCGCCCCACAGCGCGCACCCCAGCGTCATGGCGCAATACGCACCCGCCAGCACCGCCGTCTTCGTCCCGCCCATGCCGCCCCGATCCCCGAAATCCATGCGGGCGACGCTAGTGGCAAGACTTTACGTAATCGTTAGAACATCTCACCTAGGGTTAGACTTCAGCGCTGCGACAATTTGTCCATCAGCTTCGGGGAAATCATGCGCAAGATCGTCGCCGGCTCGATGAAGATCGCCTCAATACTATTTTTGGTTGCGATTTTCTCGACGCACGCCATGGCGGCGGACCTCACGCTCTCGGTGCGCGGGAGCGACGGCAAGCCCGTGGCCGACGCCGTCGTCACCGTCCATCCGGGCGGCCAGCCGACCAAGGGCCCGATCAAGTTCGACTGGCCCTATCGCGTCGCCCAGCAGAACATCCAGTTCAACCCGTTCGTGCTGATCGTTCCGGCCGGCGCCGAGGTCTCGTTCCCCAACCTCGATAAGGTGCGCCACCACGTCTATTCGTTCTCGGCCGGCAACAGGTTCGAGCTGAAGCTCTACGGCCGCGAGGAGAACCGGGTCGTGCGCATGCCCGCCGTCGGCGTGGCGGCCATCGGCTGCAACATCCACGACCAGATGGTCGGCTTCATCAAGGTGGTCGACACCCAGTACGCCGCCAAGACCGACGCCTCGGGCAAGGCCGTGATCCGCGGCGCGCCGGACGGCCCGGCCGTGGTCAGGGTCTGGCATCCCTATCTGCGCGCGCCCAGGAACGAGAAGACCGTCCCGCTCGCCGCCCTGCGCGGCGCGGTCTCGCAGGACGTCTCGGTCGAGCTGCGCGCCCCGGCGGCGATGAACCACTAGGGCCGGCCCGATGTTCAACCGTCTGCAGACCAGACTGACCGTCCTCTACGCCGGGCTCTTCGCCCTGGCGCTGGGGGCGATCGCGGTCACCGTCTACCTGACGATCGCGGCCACGGCCCAGCAGGCGGTGCGCCAGGAACTGGCCGCCACCGGCGGCGTGTTCGACCGCGTCTGGGCGCTGCGCACCCAGCGCCTGCGCGACGGTGCCGACCTGCTGTCGCGCGACTTCGGCTTCCGCGCCGCCGTCGCCACTCGCGACGCCCCGACCATCACGTCCGCCCTGGCCAATCTGCGCGGCCGCATGGGCCTGGACCTGGCCGTGATGATGAACGTCGACGGCGAACTGACCGGCGTCGATCCGTCCAAACTCGACGCCGAACGCCTGTGGACCGCCCTCGACGCCGAGGACGGGGCCGGCGGCGTCTTCATGGTCGGCGGCGAGCCCTACCAGCTGATCTCGGCCCCGATCCTGTCGCCCACCCTCACCGGCTGGGTCGTGTTCGGCGTCCGCCTCGACGATCGCGAGATGCGGGCTCTGGAACGGCTGTCGGCGATCCGCCTCGACGCCGACGTCTTCAGCCGCGAAACGGCGCGCGACGGCGAGCCTTGGCGCGCCCAGGACGCCGACCGCCAGACCCCCGCCCTCACCGCCTTCGTCGCTCAAGCTCTGAAAGGCGATGGCGCGCCCGGCCGCGTCCAGGGTCCGGCCGGCGACGAACTGGTGCTGGCCAAGCCGCTGAAGGCGCTGGGCGGCGGCGCCTCGGCCCTGGTGCTGCGCTATCCTCTAGCCCTCGCCCTGGCGCCCTATCGCCTGCTGCTGGCCGCCGTGGCGCTGGCCGGCCTGGTCGGCGCGGCCCTGGTCATCGCCGCCAGCTGGATGCTCTCGCGGGGCCTCGCCCGTCCCATCGCCGAACTCGACGCCGCCGCCCGGGAGCTGGAACAGGGCCGCGAGGTCCAGGTCGCCGTCCAGACCCGCGACGAGATCGGCCGCCTGGCCGAGAGCTTCAACCGCATGGCCGACGGCATCCGCGACCGCGAGGCGCGGATCACCCACCTGGCCATGCACGACGCCGAGACGGGCCTGGCCAACCGCCACGCCCTGGAAACCGAGATCGCCGCCCGCATGGCCGCCGATCCGAGCCAGCCGGTGATCATCGGCGCCCTGGGCCTGGACCGCTTCACCTTCGTGCGCGGGGCCATCGGCTACGCCCTGGCCACCGAACTGATCGTCGAGATCGGCGAGCGGGTCCGGTCGCACAATCCCGACGTCATGGTCGGGCGGCTGACCACCTCGACCCTCTGCGTCGTCTCCAGCTTCACCGATCTCGACGAAGCGGTCGCCGTCGTGACCTCGGCGACGCCGATCCTGGAAGCGCCCGTGCGCCTGGGCGGCGACCTCGTGGACATCCACGTCAGCAACGGCCTGGCCGCCGGCCGCCAGGGCGAGAGCGACCCGCACCGCCTGATCGAGCAGGCGATGATCGCCCTGGACCAGGCCCGCGACGCCGGACGCAAGGCCGCCGCCTTCGACGAGACGGCCTATGGCGACCCGGCCAGCAACCTCTCCCTGATGAGCGAGATGCTGGAGGCCGTGCGCACCGGCGCCCTCTTCCTCAACCACCAGCCCAAGCTGGATCTGCGCACCGGCGCGATCACCGGGGCCGAGGCCCTGGTGCGCTGGATCCACCCCACCCGCGGCTTCCTGGGCCCCGACCTCTTCGTCGGCATGGCCGAGGAGACCGGCCACATCCGCGCCCTCACCGACTACGTCATCGACCAGGCCATCGCCGACCAGCAGGTGCTGCGCGCCGCCGGCCACGACCTGCTGATGTCGGTCAATATCTCCGGCCGACTGATCGACGACCTCGGCTTCGCCCGTCAGGCCATCGAGCGCGTCACCCAGGCCGGCGCGCGCATGTGCTTCGAGATCACCGAGACGGCCGTGGTCGGCAACGCCGCCGTGGCCCTGCAGGTGCTGGAGCAGTTCGCCGCCGCCGGCGTCGCCGTGTCGATCGACGACTACGGTTCGGGCCTGTCGTCCCTGGCCTATCTCAAGCAGATCCGCGCCGACGAACTGAAGATCGACAAGGCCTTCGTCATGGGCATGGACCGCGAGGCCAAGGACGCCCTGCTGGTCAAGTCGACCGTCGACCTGGCCCACAGCCTGGGCCTCAAGGTCGTCGCCGAGGGCGTGGAATCGCGCGAGGCCCTGGCCATGCTGCAGGTCATGGGTTGCGACATCGCCCAGGGCTATCACATCGCCCGGCCGATGGGCCTGCCGGCCCTGACCGAATTCCTGACCGCCTGGGGCGCCGAGGAGACCAAGGCCGATCAGGCCAGGCAGGCCTGAACCTTCAGGCCTGCCGCTTCAGCAGATCGAGCACGACATGCAGGCTGTCGGCGATGTGGACGCACTTCTCGTGCATCTCCTCGGTCGGATCGAGGATGTCCGGGACCATGATCGTCATCATCCCCGCCCCGTGCGCCGCGCGGACGCCGGGATGGGAATCCTCCAGCGCCAGGCAAAGCGCCGGATCGACGCCCAGCCGCTCGGCGGCCAGCAGGTACGGATCCGGGAACGGCTTGTGCCGCGTCACGTCATGGTGGGCGACCACCGCGTGGAAACGGGGCAGCAGGTCGAAGCGACCGAGATAGCGCTCCACCGCCGGCAGGCCGTTCGAGGTGGCGATGGCGCGCGGCAGGCCCAGGTCGTCCAGGTGATCGAGGATCTCCTCGACGCCGTCCTTCAGCCGGATCTCGGCTTCAAGCAGCAGCTCGACGTCGGTCCAAAGCCGTTCGAAGAACGGCTTCACCGGAAAGTCCTCGCCGTAGAGCTCGCGCAGCATCACCGCGCACTCGGGATTGGTCTTGCCCACCATCGAGGCGTAGGTCGCCGCCGTGATCGGCGCGCCGAACACCTTGCCGGCGTCGATCATCGCGGCGCGATAGACGGTCTCGGTGTCGAGCAGCAGGCCGTCCATGTCGAAGACCACCGCTTCGACCCGGCGCGGGAAGCTCACTGGGCGAACTCCTCGGCGCGATAGCCCTGGAAGTAGAGCAGCGCCGTCAGGTCGGCATGATCGACCTTCGCGTGGGCCCGGGCCGCCACGATCGGCTTGGCGCGATAGGCGACGCCCAGGCCGGCGGCCTCGATCATCGCCAGGTCGTTGGCCCCGTCGCCCACGGCCAGGGCGTCGGCCGGGGTCAGGCCCAGGGCGGCGGTCTCCTCGTTGAGGGCGGCCAGCTTGGCCTCCTTGCCGAGGATCGGATCGCCGACCTCGCCGGTCAGGACGTCGTCGGCCTCGATCAGCGTATTGGCCCGGTTCAGGTGGAAGCCGGCGGCCTGCGCCACCCGGCTGGTGAAGAAGGTGAAGCCGCCCGAGACCAGGGCGCAGAGGGCGCCGTGGGCGGCCATCGTCTTCACCAAGGTCTCGGCGCCGGGATTGAGCCGCACGCGCTCGTCGAAACAGGTCTGCAGGGCCGTGGTCGCCAGGCCCTTCAGCATGCCGACCCGCTCGCGCAGGGCGCCCTCGAAGGCCAGCTCGCCGCGCATGGCGCGTTCGGTGATCTCGGAGACCTGGTCCTTGACGCCAGCGAAGTCGGCCAGCTCGTCCAGGCATTCGACATTGATGATCGTCGAGTCCATGTCGGCGATCAGCAGGCGCTTCCTGCGGTTCAGGGCCGGCTGGATGGCGAAGTCGACGGGCTTGTCGCCGATGGCGGCGATCACGCGCTCGCCGACCTGGGCCGGATCGGCGTCGAAGGCCACATCGACCGCGTCGGGGCCGAGCGCGACGACCTCGCCGAGCGACAGAGCTGCGGCGAGGATTTCGGCCTCCGGGCCGACGAGGGTCAGGACGTGCATGAACGGGGCGGCTAAGCCAGTCGCCCCGCCCCGTCAAGCAACTTGCAGAACGAACCCGCTCAGCCCGCCTCGATCCCGGTGCAGCGCTGCAGCAGGGCGACGCCCGCGCGCTTGCCGGCCGTCTCGGCGGATTCGCCCGGCGCCGGCTTGACGTTCTCGAACAGGAAGTCGAGCCCGTCCTCGTAGACCTTGCTCGCCTTGACGCCCTTCTCGGCGCCGTCCTCGAAGGCCTCGTCCATCATCGTGCGCCCCTTGGCCCCGAAGGCTTCGAGCACGAACTGCATGCCGCGCCCGTCGGCGCCCTTGCTGGCGAAGACCTGCGGATAGGAGGTCGCCACCTTGCCCAGGATCACCAGCACCGCGCCGCAGCCGGCCTTCTCCTGAGGCGTCAGGTCAGGCGCCGGCGTGGCCGCCACGGCGGCGGCGGCGGCCGAAGGGGGCTTGGACTTGCTGGGCGTGACCGCGGCCAGCGCCGAGCCGGCCGTCAGGGAGGCGACCATCGCGGCCGCAATCATGTATGTACGCTTCATGGACCAAGCCGCCCCATACGCAACCGTCGCAACGCCCTTCGCTGACGACTCGCGCGTTTGGATGATCGCCGGACCGACGGCCAGCGGCAAGTCGGCCTACGCCCTTGATCTGGCCGAACGCACCGGCGGCGAGATCGTCAACGCCGACTCCATGCAGATCTACGCCGGCCTGCGGGTGCTGACCGCCGCCCCCTCGCCCGAGGAGGAAGCCCGCGCGCCGCATCACCTGTTCGGCGTCGCCGACGCGGCCGACGGCTGGTCTGTCGGCCGTTGGCAGGCGGCCGCCGTCAGGGTCCTGCACGACATCGCCGCTCGCGGCCGTCCCGCCATCGTCGTCGGCGGCACCGGCCTCTACTTCCGCGCCCTGACCCACGGCCTGGCCGAGGTGCCGCCGGTGCCCGAAAGCCAGCGCGAGATCTCCGGCCTGCTCTACGCCGCCCAGGGCGAGGCGGGGTTCCGCGACCTGCTGCGCCCTCTGGACCCCGCCGCCGAGGCCCGCATCGAAAGCGGCGATCGCCAGCGGCTGGTTCGCGCGCACGCCGTGGCCGTGGCCACCGGCCGGGCGCTGTCGGAATGGCAGGCCGACACCCGGCCCGTCCTGCAGGCCGGCGAATGGAGCGGCGTAGTCCTCGACCCGCCCCGCGCCGAGCTCTACGCCCGCTGCGACGCGCGTCTGGCCCTGATGGTCGAGAACGGCGCGCTCGAAGAGGTGGCGGCCATGGAGACATGGGGCCTGGATCCCGCCCTCCCCGCGCTCAAGGCCGTCGGCTATCGCGAACTGGCCGCCCATCTGCGCGGCGAGACCAGCCTGGACCAGGCCCTGGACGCCGCCCGCCAGGAGACCCGCCGCTACGCCAAGCGCCAGCTCACCTGGTTCAGGAACCAAACGCCGGACTGGCGAAAGCTCGACCCGCTGCACAAAGGCTCGCAGGATCCGGGCGACTTGGCGTAAGGGCCTGGACCAGCCCGCCACAGGATTTTCCGATGACCGAACTCGCCCGCCTCGCCGCCGCCGTCGCCGCTCGCCTGACCGAGCGGGGCGAGACCGTGGCCGTCGCCGAGTCCTCCGCTGGCGGGTTGATCTCGTCGGCGCTGCTGGCGACGCCCGGGGCCTCGAAGTTCTACGCCGGCGGCGCGGTCGTCTACACCGCCCGGGCGCGGCTGACCCTGCTGGACATTCCGCAGAAGGCCATGGACGGGCTGCGCTCGGCCAGCGAACCCTACGCCGTGCTGCTGGCCCGCGTGGCCGGCAAGAACCTGAAGGCGACCTGGGGCCTGTCGGAGACCGGCGCCGCCGGGCCGGAAGGCAATCGCTACGGCGACGCGGCGGGGCATGCCTGCTTCGCGGTCGTAGGCCAGGAGCGAGAGGTCAGTCTTACCATCGAGACCGGGATGGATGATCGGCAGGCGAACATGCAGCGCTTCGCCGAGCAAGCTCTTGCCCTGCTTCTCGAGACGTTGGGCTGAAATTCGCGCCAGACCCGTTGCGACTTATCCGCCACGGGTCGTTTCTTGCGTCAAACCGCGCCTTGACGCCCTCAGGCGAGCATGGCATTCCCCGATCATCCATTTGGAGCAACACTCGTGCGCACCACCATGATCGTACTTATGGAGCGGCCGTTCACGGCGTGACCTCGAAGTCACGTTGATAGATCGGTCGCGCGCACAAAGGTCCTTCGGGGCCTTTTTTCTTTTTCGCCGCACCCCAAAGCCCAGCTTTCCACGTCCATCCGGGACTTCCGCCATGACCGCCCATCAGACCATCGAGAGCAACGCTCCCGCCGATGCCGCCAACCGCGCCATGACCGGCGCCGAGATCGTGGTTCGCGGCCTCGTGGACCAGGGCGTCGAAGTCCTGTTCGGCTATCCGGGCGGCGCGGTCCTGCCGATCTACGACGCGCTGTTCCACGAGCCGCGCCTGCAGCACATCCTGGTTCGCCATGAACAGGGCGCGACCCACGCCGCCGAAGGCTATGCGCGCAGCTCGGGCAAGCCGGGCGTCGTCCTGGTCACCTCGGGCCCGGGCGCGACCAACGCCATCACCGGCATCATGGACGCCCTGATGGACTCGATCCCGATGGTCGTCATCACCGGCCAGGTCCCCACCCACCTGATCGGCACCGACGCCTTCCAGGAAGCCGACACCGTCGGCATGACCCGCTCGTGCACCAAGCACAACTACCTGGTCAAAGACGTCCGCGACCTGCCGCAGATCATCCACGAGGCCTTCAAGATCGCCACCACCGGCCGTCCGGGCCCGGTGCTGATCGACATCCCCAAGGACGTCCAGTTCGCCAAGGGCGAGTATTACGGCCCGACCGAGGTCGCCTCGAGCCACGCCTATTCGCCGCGCATCAAGGGCGACGCCAGCCGCATCGCCGAGGCCGCCCGGATCATCGCGGGCGCCCGCCGGCCGATCTTCTATACCGGCGGCGGCGTCATCAACGCCGGCCCCAAGGCCAGCCAGGCGCTGCGTGAGTTCCAGGCCCTGACCGGCGCGCCGGTCACCTCGACCCTGATGGGCCTGGGCGCCTTCCCGGCCGCCGATCCGGCGTGGCTGGGCATGCTGGGCATGCACGGCACCTTCGAAGCCAACAACGCCATGCACGATTGCGACGTCATGATCTGCGTCGGCGCCCGTTTCGACGACCGCGTCACCGGCCGCCTGGACGCCTTCTCGCCGGGCAGCAAGAAGATCCACATCGATATCGACGCCTCATCGATCAACAAGAACGTCCGCGTCGACCTGCCGATCGTCGGCGACGCCGGCAGCGTTCTGGAAGACCTGATCGAGGCCTGGAAGAGCGCCGGCCATCAGCCCAACAAGGCCGCCCTGACCGACTGGTGGGCCCAGATCGACGCCTGGCGCGCCCGCCAGTGCCTGTCCTACAAGCGCTCCGAGACGGTCATCAAGCCGCAGTACGCCATCCAGCGCCTGTACGAACTGTCCAAGGACAAGGACGTCTACATCACCACCGAAGTCGGCCAGCACCAGATGTGGGCCGCCCAGTTCTTCCGCTTCGAGGAGCCGAACCGCTGGATGACCTCCGGTGGTTTGGGCACCATGGGCTACGGCCTGCCCGCCGCCCTGGGCGTGCAACTGGCCCACCCCAAGAGCCTGGTCGTCGACATCGCCGGCGAAGCCTCGATCCAGATGTGCATCCAGGAACTGTCGACGGCGATCCAGTTCGACCTGCCGGTCAAGATCTTCATCCTGAACAACGAATGGATGGGCATGGTCCGCCAGTGGCAGCAGTTGCTGCACGGCGAGCGCTACAGCCACTCCTATTCCGACAGCCTGCCCGACTTCGTGAAGCTGGCCGAAGCCTACGGCGCCGTCGGCATCCGCTGCTCGGACCCAGCCGAGCTGGACGCCAAGATCCTGGAGATGATCAATAGCGACAAGCCGGTGATCTTCGACTGCCGCGTCGAGAAGCACGAGAACTGCCTGCCGATGATCCCCTCGGGCAAGGCCCACAACGAAATGATCATGGGCGAGGTCGAGGACATCGGTAACGTCATCGGCGAGGACGGCGCGGGGCTGGTCTGATCGGCCTCGCCCTTCCCCGCCCACTGCTCTAGGCTCGATTCATGACCGCCAACGTCCAACCCGCCCCCGCCTCGGCCTACGACCTCAGCCCCAACGAGCAGGCCGAGCAGACGGCCACCTTCGCCCTGCTGGTCGACAACGAGCCGGGCGTGCTGCATCGCGTGGTCGGCCTGTTCGCCGCGCGCGGCTACAACATCGAGAGCCTCACGGTCGCCGAGACCGACCGCAAGGCCCACACCAGCCGCATCACCGTGGTCACCCGCGGCACGCGCCAGGTGCTCGACCAGATCGAGGCCCAGCTGAACAAGGTGGTCAACGTGCGCCGCGTGCACGACGTGACCCGCGACCCCAATGGCGTCGAGCGCGAACTGGCCCTGGTCAAGGTGCGCGGCTCGGGTCCCGACCGCGTCGAGGCCCTGCGCATCGCCGAAATCTTCCGCGCCAAGCCGGTCGACACCACGCTGGAGAGCTTCGTGTTCGAGATTTCGGGCGCGCCGTCGAAGATCGACAAGTTCCTCGACCTGATGCGTCCGCTCGGCCTGGTGGAACTTTCCCGCACGGGCGTCCTTTCCATCGAGCGGGGCGTCGAAGGGATGTAAGCCGTCATGGGCGTGATCGGACCGGCCGTCTTCGCGGGAGCCTTGATGCTTTCCGCTCAAGGCCAGCCGGTCGCGCCCGTCGCTCCACCGCCGCCAGATCCGGCGGTCTGGTGGTCGAACGAGACTCCTCGCCCCGCCTCCGAGGTCGAGCCGCTGTCGGGCCGACGGTTGGGACGCAAGGAGCAGCCCGTTCCCGTCGATAACGGCGTCGATCCCCTGCTCTACCGCCTGTGGGGCCTGCAGCCGCTGCAGATCCAGCTGGTCCGTCGCGGCGAACTGGTGCTGGAGGCCTGGGCCCGTCCGGCGCGCGGCGTGCGCCAGGCCGTCATCCGCGTCACCGTGCGCCGCGACGGCCGCGCCTTCGTCCAGGCTCGCGCGGGACTTGGCTGCTGCACCCCCGAGATCGGCCGACGGGTCGACATCAACGCCGAACTGCCCGCCGAGCGCATCGCCGCCTTCAAGGCTCTGGCCAGCGACGGCGCCTGGGGCCAGCCGCGCAGCGTGATCGTCGACTATGGCGGCGGCTCGATCGAGGCCCTGTGCGTGGACGGCGTCTCCTGGGACGTCACTCTCCTTGTTCCCGGCCAGGCCCGCCATCTGCGCCGCGCCTGCGACGACGCCGAGGTCGGCTCGATCGCTGGCGTGCTTTCGGCCGTGGTCGGGGCGGCGGCCGGACGCGATCCGCTGTTCGACGCGGTGCTGCCGCGCGGCGGCGACTTCTCGCGCCAGTCCAAGGCCTATGCCGATCTGATCGCCCAGGGCGGCCAGCTGAAGGCCGGAACCTCCAACCGTCCGCAGCCGCCGGCCGTGCCGGTGGTCGATGACGACGAGCCAGAACCGCCGACCGACACGCCCGTCACGCCTCCGGAAGCCGCCGCCCCGCCGCGCTGATCCGTAGGATCGTGCAATCAACGCGGAGCATCGCTCTACCGACTGGACGGCCGGCCGGGCCATAGTGGCCTCGTACCGCCGCAGCCGCCTGCGGCGCTCCCCCAAAACCAAAGCTCCAAATCAAAGCCAGGCCATGACCCGCCACACGCCCCGTCGCGCGACGGCGGCTCCGCGTTGGTTCGCCGCCGCCCTGCTGGCGGCCGCCGCCGTCGCGACCGCCCTGCCCGCCCTGTTCTCGTCCGCTTCCGCCTGGAGGATCCTGCCATGATGATCGACCACCTCCCCGTTTCCGGCGTCTGGTCCTCGCCCGACGGCCGCTACAGCCTGGAGCTTCGCCCCAACGGCCGCTTCGTCGAGGTGCACGCCGAGCCGCGCGGCGTCTTCACCGGCGCCTACGTCCTGGTCGGCGAAACCCTGAAACTGTTCGAAGACCACGGCGCGGTCGTCACCGGACGCCTGGCCGAAGGTCGCCTCAGCCTGGGGAGCGTTTGACGCTTCCCCTTCCCTCCCGGGGTGCGAGGCCCTATATTGGGATTGTCCGGCTTCGGCCGAACTATGGGGATAAACGCGCACGTAATAAGCGGACTGGACCCGGGTGCGATTCCCGGCGGCTCCACCAAATCTCTCCCGAGTTATCACGGGACTGCATGGGGCCGATCAGCATCGACAGACGTGTAAAGGTGTATGCTTTCTCTCGGCTTGGCCCACCGTTTCGGGCCATTAAACTAAATGCGAACGATAACTTCGCTGAAGAGTTCGCCGTCGCTGCGTAATGCGGTGCAGGTGAATTCGCCTCTTAAGTCCTAGGGGTTCAGATCC
>Ga0160492_100915_pt1 | contig 12718 bp, 14 predicted proteins | sample DID2MG_FD_108258 | JGI IMG/M metagenome (GOLD analysis project Ga0160492, IMG submission 108258) | Enriched soil microbial communities from UW Madison campus, WI, USA - DID2877_E24_FP2 MG | ecosystem: Environmental > Terrestrial > Soil > Unclassified | place: USA: Madison, Wisconsin | collected...
AGAGTTCATGGTGCGGAACACCTACATCTATCCGCCCGCGCCCTCGATGCGGATCATCTCGGACATCTTCGCCTTCACCTCGGCGAACATGCCCAAGTTCAACTCGATCTCGATCAGCGGCTATCACATGCAGGAGGCCGGGGCCTCGGCCGACCTGGAGCTGGCCTACACCCTGGCCGACGGCATCGAATACGCCCGGGCCGGCGTAGCGGCCGGCATGAGCATCGACGCCTTCGCGCCGCGCCTGAGCTTCTTCTGGGCCATCGGCATGAACTACTTCATGGAGGTCGCCAAGATGCGCGCGGCCCGCCTGCTGTGGGCCCGGCTGATGAAGCGCGAGTTCGAGCCCAAGGACGACCGCTCCCTCTCCCTGCGCACCCACAGCCAGACCTCGGGCTGGTCGCTGGCCGCGCAGGACGTGTTCAACAACGTCTCGCGCACCTGCGTGGAGGCCATGGCCGCCGTCAACGGCCAGACCCAGAGCCTGCACACCAACGCCCTGGACGAGGCCCTGGCCCTGCCGACCGATTTTTCGGCCCGCATCGCGCGCAACACCCAGCTGTTCCTGCAGATGGAAAGCGGCACGACCCGCGTCGCCGACCCGTGGGGCGGCTCGTACTACGTCGAGCGCCTGACCCACGACCTGGCGGTCAAGGCCCTGGCCCATATCGAGGAGGTCGAGGCCGCCGGCGGCATGGCCAAGGCCATCGAGCAGGGCATCCCCAAGCTGCGCATCGAGGAAGCCGCCGCCAAGACCCAGGCCCGCATCGACTCCAATCGCCAGAGCGTGGTGGGCGTCAATCGCTACAAGCCCGAGGTGGCCGACGTCATCCCGATGCTGAAGGTCGACAACAGCTCGGTGCGCAACCAGCAGCTCGAAAAGCTGGCCCGGCTGAAGGCCGAGCGCGATCCGGCGGCGACGGAGGCTGCGCTGAAGGCGCTGGAGGACGGCGCGCGGGGAAGCGGCAACCTGCTGGCCCTGGCCGTCGACGCGGCTCGCGCCAAGGCCACCGTGGGCGAGATCAGCGACGCCCTGGAGCGGGTGTTCGGCCGCCACCGGGCCGAGATCAAGTCGATCCAGGGGGTCTACATGAAGGAAGCCGGCTCCGACCCCACCACCGCCCGCGCCAAGGCCATGGTCGAGGCCTTCGCCCAGGCCGACGGCCGCCGCCCGCGCATCCTGGTCGCCAAGATGGGCCAGGACGGCCACGACCGCGGCCAGAAGGTGATCGCCACCGCCTTCGCCGACCTCGGCTTCGACGTTGACATCGGCCCCTTGTTCCAGACTCCCGCCGAAGCCGCCCGCCAGGCCGTGGAGAACGACGTCCACATCGTCGGCGCCAGTTCGCTGGCGGCCGGCCACCTGACCCTGGCGCCGGAACTGAAGGCCGAACTGGGCAAGCAGGGCCGCGCCGACATCATGATGGTGGTCGGCGGCGTGATCCCGCCGCAGGACTTCCAGGCCCTGCGCGACGCCGGCGCCGCGGCGATCTTCCCGCCCGGCACGGTGATCGCCGAGGCGGTGATCGAGCTGCTCGACAAGCTGAACAAGCAGCTCGGCTACACCCAGGGCGAGGCGGCGTGAGGCTTGGTCTGCCGCGCTGCGAGCGCACGACGACGCCCAGTCGCGTCGCGGCCGCCATCGCGGCGGGCCTGTTCGCGGCGTGCTTCGTCTGCTTGTTGGTGCTGACGATTCTGGTCGGAACGCCGCCTATCCCGCGACATCCCGGCGAGATCGCGGGCATGGCTGCAGGCGCGCTCATCGGCTTCCCTCTTCTTGCGAGCGTGGCGGGGTGTCCGGCGCTTGCGGCCTGGGTCGTGCTGCACGTCTGCCGCCTGCATTTCGCGGGCGCCGCGCTGGCCGTTGGCGCGCTAGTGGGCGGAGGATGGGGCCTGTTGCTTCTGACGCTGCACACTCCCACCGCCATCGCCCTGGTCGTGGCCGGCTCGGTCAGCGGCCTTGTGACCTGGCGCGTCGCCTACGGGCCGTTTTTCGCCGCCCCGCGCCGCCTCGGATCCCCCAGCGAAGTCCAGACCGGCTAGCCGCCTGCACCATTTCTCCATCGCAGGCGCAGCGTCGCTTGCACGCCCGCCCCGTCCCATGGCTCGACCGAGAAGCCAGGAGGGCAAAATGCGACGGGCAAAAGCGCGGACGACCATGCCGCGGGTGATCGCGGGGGTCCTGTTCAGCCACCTCGCGCCATCGCTGACCTTGGGCGCCGTGTATGGCCTGTTCGTTCCCGGCGGCGACCAGATCGACGGAGAGCCCTTCAACGCCATGCTGGCCGCGCCGATGTTCGGCCTGCTGCTCGGCTGGCCCTACCTGGCCGCCGGACTGGCCGCCTGGGCCATACTCGACCAGATCGAGCATCATCATCCGTGGGCGGCCGCCCTGGTCGGCCTCGCCGTCGGCGCGGGCGTGGCCTGGTTCTCGTTCCGCGACGGCCGCTTCTTTGGGATCCAGGGCGCCTGGCCGCTATGCATCGGCGTCGGTCTGCTGACCGGCCTCGGCGTCTGGTGGATCGCCTATGGCCGGCAGTGGCTGCTGAAGCCCGTCGCCCCGCCGCCACGCAGTCGGCTCGTGCTCTGAGCGCACACCGTTACGCCTCGCCCGCGCCGTGCTATCGTCCAGCCCATGAACGCCCTGGCCCGCGCGCTCGAAACCTCCGAACCGCACCGGTTCACGCTGGAAGACGTCCTGCGCATGCAGGACGCCGGCATCCTCGACGCCGACGCCAGGGTGGAGCTGATCGACGGGGGGCTGGTCGAGATGGCTTCGGAAGGCGCGGAGCACACCCGCGCGAAAATGCAGATCGCCAGGGCGTTCCTCGCCCAGGCCGGACAGGCGATCCAGGTCATCATCGACTCGACGCTTCGGCTGTCGCCAACCTATGCGCCCGACCCCGACCTCTACGCCTATGACGCCCGCCTGCCGCTCGACACCGTGGACGGCCGCAATGTCGGCCTCGTCGTCGAGGTCGCCCAGAGCACGGTGGCCAAGGACCTTTCGGTGAAGGCCGAATTCTACGCCGAGCATGGCGTGCGCGACTATTGGGTGGTGGACGTCAACAGCGCCGAGATCGTCGTGCACCGAACCCTCAGCGGCGGCGTCTATCGCGAAGTCGTCCGCTACTCAGCGCGCGACACGGTGACCTCGCTGGTCCTGCCACAGCTCAGCCTGTGCCTCGCCGACCTGCCGCCGATCCGCTGACCGCACGGCGTTACGCCTCGCCGAGGCCATGTTATCGTCCTGCTCATGAACGCTCCGGGCCGCCCCGCAGAGACCGTCACGCCTTATCGCTTCACGTATGACGACGTGCTGCGCATGGTCGAGGCCGGCATCCTGGCGGAAGACGCGCATGTGGAGCTGATCGAGGGGGAACTGATCGCGGTGTCGCCGGAAAGCGTGCCTCACGTCCGCTGCCGGCGGTGGCTGACCCAGTTCTTCACCCGCCGCCTCGCCGAGGGGCAATGGGAGGTCAATTCCGACGCTCCGGCCCGCCTCGACGACCTGACCGCGCCCGAGCCCGATCTCGCGATCTTCCCAAGCCGCCTGCACGACCGCGACGTGCGCGGCGCCGACATCGTGCTGGTGATCGAGGTGTCGGTTTCCAGCCAGGCGTTCGACCTGGGCCGCAAGGCCGAGCTCTACGCCCAGAACGGCATCCGCGAATACTGGGTGGTCGATGTGCCTGGCCGCCAGATCGTCGTGCATCGCGAACCGTCGGCGGGCGGCTATCGGGCGGTGCAGGAGATCGGAGCGCGAGGATCCGTCGCGCCAAAAGCGTTCCCGCACCTGGAGATCAAGGTCGCCGACCTGCCGCTCGAAGACTGAGCGCTCAGCGCTTCCCGGCCTTGGCCTTCACCTTCTTGCGCCGTTTCACATCGACGTCGTCGGGCAGGCCGTGGCGGGACTCGATGTCCTTCTGCAAAGCCTTGGCGGCCATCAGGTGACCGGGGAACAGGGTGTCGACCGCCCAGCCCAGCACCGGCACGGTGTCCGACAGGTTGTCGGCGGCCAGATAGGCCAGCATCCGCGCCATGGTCGCCGCGCCCGCCTTGGCCTGTACGGCGTGGAACATCAGCAGCGCGCCGGCCCCCAGGCCATAGGCCAGGCCCGCGCCCGGCACCCAGGCCAACACGCCGTCGAGGCCGATGCCGACGGGACCCAGGCCAATCAGCCGGTCGGACAGCCGCTTGATGGTCTCGGCGTTGCGCCAGGCCTTGTGCGCCCGGCGCCGATGGCCGGCCGGGCCCTCATCGATCACTTCGCCATGCAGGGCGGCTTCGTCGGTCATGTCGTCTCAACGCCTCGACGCAAGCTTGGTTGTCAGCCCAGGAACACCACCCGGCGCTTTTCCTTGCCCGAGCGAATGCGCTCCAGCAGGTCGCGATATTCGGCCGTGCCCTGCGCGTCCTTGCGCGAGCCTTCGAAATAGATGGTGTCGTCCATGTGCTTGATCAGCATGCCGCCGGCCCACTTCTGGCCGGTGAACAGGGTGTCGGCCACCGCGCCCAGGCCCGGCGGGCCCAGCGGCAGCAGGGCGTCGATCAGCAGCACGGCGGTCATCTGGATCAGCACCATGGGCGCGGCCCGGGCCCGCACGCCGTCGAACAGCAGCACCCCGCCCGCGCCCAGCGAGTAGAGCGAACCCGCCCCGCCGAACCAGGCGAGAATGCCGTCCAGGCCGATGCCGACCGGCCCGACGCCGACGATATTGTCGGACAGCTTGACCGTGCGTTCGACGCTGCCCCGGATGTTGTGCAGGTCGAGATGCGATTTGGCGAAGAACAACGGCCAGCCCCCCAGCGTAAGCGGGGGGCAATCTGCCTCAAGGCCAGGCTTCCCGGAAGCCGGTTTCCCGCCAGAGGCGAAACTTCGCTCCACGACCTGCACGCGATCGGGGAGCCCCTCGCGGCGCTCGCCATTTATGCTTAACTATGCGCCATCGATCGAAGGACCGCCGCCGATGCTGATCTCGACCACCCCGTTCATCGAGGGCCGTCCGGTCCAGGACTACAAGGGCGCGGTCTATTCCCAGGCGATCCTGGGGGCCAACGTGGTGCTCGACCTCTTGGCCTCGATCCGCGACTTCATCGGCGGCCGCTCCAGTTCCTACGAACGGGTGCTGGAACGGGCCCGCGAGGACGCCCTCAAGGGCCTGGTCAAGGAAGCCCAGAAGGTCGGCGCCAACGCCATCCTGGCGGTCGACCTCGACTACAACACCGTCGGCCCCAACGGGCAGATGATGATGGTTTCGGTTTCCGGCACCGCCGTCGTCCTCTAAATCCGGCGGGGTGAGCCCGCCCGTTCTCGACATCGCCGATCTGGCCGACCGCCTCGTCGCCGGCGAGCGCGCGGCCTTGGCCCGCGCCATCACCCTGGTCGAGAGCCGCAGGGCCGATCACCAGGCCGCCGCCCGCGATCTGCTGCAACGCCTGATGCCGCGCACCGGCAAGGCTCAGCGGGTCGGGATCACTGGCGTGCCCGGCGCAGGCAAGTCGACCACCATCGAGAGCCTCGGCTGCGCCCTGACCGCCGCCGGCCATCGCGTGGCGGTGCTGGCGGTCGATCCGTCGTCCGGCCGCCACGGCGGCTCGATCCTCGGCGACAAGACGCGGATGGAGCGGCTGAGCGTCGATCCGCACGCCTTCATCCGCCCCTCCCCGTCCGGCGGCGCGCTCGGGGGAGTCGCCCGCAAGACCCGTGAGGCCATGCTGCTGTGCGAAGCCGCCGGCTTCGACGTGGTGATCGTCGAGACCGTGGGCGTGGGCCAGTCCGAGACCGTCGTCGCCGACATGGTCGACATCTTCGTCGCCCTGCTGATCCCCGGCGGCGGCGACGAGCTGCAGGGCATCAAGAAGGGCCTGATCGAGCTGGCCGACCTGCTGGTCATCAACAAGGCCGACGCCGATCCGGCCAGGGCCGAGCGCTCGGCCCGCGACTATCGCAACGCCCTGCATATCCTCACGCCGGCCCATCGCGACTGGACGCCGCCGGTGCTGACCGTCTCGGGCCTGACCGGCGCCGGCCTCGACCTGCTGTGGGGTCAGGTCGAGCGCCATCGCGAGGTGATGAGCGCCAACGGCGCCCGGGCCGCCCGCCGCGCCGACCAGGACGGCCGCTGGATGTGGGCCATGGTCAACGACCGCCTGACCGAAGCCTTCCGCGCCGCCCCGGCCGTGGCGGCCCTGGTCGGCGAGACCGAAGCCGCCGTCCGCGCCGGCGACCTCCCCGCCTCGGCGGCGGCGGATCGGCTGCTGAAGGCGTTCGGGCTGTAGACGCCGCTCTTGGTTTCGGCGCCAATGCCGGCAACGGAGGAAACCACCGCATGGCGCTGATCCTGCACGCCCACCCGCTCTCGTCGTTCTGCCACAAGGCGCTGATCGCCCTGTACGAGTTCGGCCTACCCTTCGAGCAGCGGATGATCGACTTCGGCGACCCGACCTCGGCGGCGGCGTTCCGGGCGCTGTGGCCGATGGCGCGGATGCCGGTGCTGGAGGACGCCGGGCGCGGCCAGGTCGTGCCGGAAAGCTCGATCCTGATCGAATATCTGCAGATCCATCATCCGATCGCCGTGCGCCTGATCCCCGAGGATCCGGACGCCGCGCTGGAGGTCCGGGCCAAGGACCGCTTCTTCGACCTGTCGGTGCACGTGCCGATGCAGAAGGTGGTGGCCGACCGCATCCGCCCGGCCGACGCCAAGGATCCGCACGGCCTGGCCGCGGCCCGCGCCGACCTGGCCCGCGGCCTCGACATCGTCGAGCACGAGATGGCCGGCCGCACCTGGGCCGCCGGCGAGGCCTTCAGCCTGGCCGACTGCGCCGCCGCGCCGGCCCTGTTCTATGCCGACAAGATCATGCCGCTGGCGGCCGACCGGCCCAACGCGGCCGCCTATCTGGCGCGGCTGAAGGCCCGTCCCTCCTATGCGCGGACGCTGGAGGAAGCCGGGCCCTACCTGCACATGTTCCCGGAAGCCTAGGCCTCGGCTTCCCAGGCCAGGAATTCCGGCGTCTCCAGCAGGCGCTCGCAATAGGCCCCCGCCGTGCCGACGTCGCCGTAGTCGGACAGGTGGACGCCATAGGTGCGGAAGCGGGTGGCGACCGGGGTGTAGAAGGCGTCGGCGATCGACCACTCGCCCAGCAGGAACGGCCCGCCCGAGCGCTTCAGAAGCTGGTTCCAGCGCTCGACGATCTTGCGGATGTCCTTCTGGGTGGCCTCGGAGAGGTCGGCATGCTTGATGACGCCCAGGTCCATCGGGCACTCGCCGCGCAGCGAGGTGAAGCCCGAATGCATCTCGGCCGCCGCAGAGCGGGCCAGGGCGCGCAGCTCCGGATCGGTCGGCCAGAGCTTCGCCTCGGGATACTTCTCGGCCAGATATTCGCAGATCGCCAGCGAGTCCCAGACCGTCAGGTCGCCGTCCTTCAACACCGGGATCAGCTTGCTGGGCGAGTGCTTGGCGATCTCGGCGTCGGTGACCTCGGCCTGGCGCAGCGGGATCACCGTCTCCTTGAACGAGACGCCGGCGCGCTTGAGCACCAGCCACGGGCGCAGCGACCAGGTCGACCACTTCTTGGTGCCGATGACGAGTTCCATGGACGGTCTCCTGAGCGATGCGGGGTGGTGTTCCGGCTTACCCCGCGTCTACAGTCGCAACAACGATTAGAACAACTGTTCGAGGAGGAACGCCCATGGCGGAGACGGCGACCCCGTCACCGGTGATCGCGCCCGTGTCGAGCGGCTATCGCCGCTACGCCCTCTGGGTGCTGCTGATCATCTACACGCTGAACTTCCTCGACCGGCAGGTGGTCAACATCCTGGCCGAGCCGATCAAGCGCGACCTGGGCCTGGCCGACTGGCAGCTGGGCATGATGACGGGCCTGGCCTTCGCGATCTTCTACACCGAGCTGGGCATACCGATCGCGCGGCTGGCCGAGCGCAAGAACCGGCCGCGGATCATCGCCGTCTCGATCCTGGCCTGGAGCGCCTTCACCCTGCTGTGCGGCCTGGCCCAGAACGTCTGGCAGCTGATCGCGGCCCGTATCGGGGTGGGCGTCGGCGAGGCCGGCTGCACGCCCCCGGCCCACTCGCTGATCACCGACTATGTGCCGAAGGAAAAGCGGGCCAGCGCCATCGCCTTCTATTCGATCGGCACGCCGCTGGGCACCCTGGCCGGCATGGCCATGGGCGGTCTGGTCGCCGACGCCTACGGCTGGCGCGTGGCCTTCATGATCGCCGGCGCGCCGGGCGTGGTCTTCGCCCTGATCGCGGCCTTCACCCTGGTCGAGCCCCGCAAGCGCCTGGCCCAGGACCTGGCCGCCCGCGCCGCCCAGCCGATCGGCTTCGGCGCGGCCCTGGCGGTGCTGATGGCCAAGAAGACCTTCTGGCTGGTGGCCTTCGCCGCCTCGGTGAAGGCCTTCGTCGGCTACGGCCAGGCGCCGTTCATCGCCTCGTACTTCTTTCGCGTCCACGGGGCCGACATCGCCGCCCTGGCCGCCCAGTTCGGCCTGAAGTCGGCGGGTTTCCTCGGGCTCTCGCTCGGCCTGATCGGCGGCACGGCCGGCGTCATCGGCGCCTGGCTGGGCGGACAGCTGGCCGACCGCCTTGGGGCCAAGGACGTGCGGGCCTACGTCACCGTGCCGGCCATCGCCTCGCTCGCGACCCTGCCCTTCTACATCGCCGTGGTCAGCCTCGACGCCGTGGGCGCGGCGATCCTGATCCTGGCCGTGCCGATGCTGCTGGGCACGCTGTGGTACGGGCCGGTCTATGCGACCACCCAGAGCATCGTGCCGCCCGCCATGCGGGCCACAGCCTCGGCCGTGCTGCTGTTCGTGATCAACCTGATCGGCCTGGGTCTGGGCCCCGTCGCCGTCGGCGCGCTCAGCGACGTCCTGGCCGGCCCGGTCGGCCTGGGCGAGGCCCAAGGCGTGCGCTGGGCGCTGATCGTCTCGACGATGTTCGGCCTCGTCGCCTTCGCCCTGTTCTGGGCGGCGCGAAAGACGATCCGCGAGGACATGGTGGGGTAGGTTTGGAACCTCCCCCTCTGGGGGAGGCGATCGCGCAGCGATCGGTGGGGGGGCGAAATCGGCCGGCTCTGTGGAAGCTGAAAACGTCCCCCCTCCGGCCTTCGGCCGCCTCCCCCACAGGGGGAGGTTCCTTGAAGCCGTCAGCGCCGCGACCTCGGGAAGCAGTAAGCGAAGGGGTACGGGTCGGCGGGGACGCTCGTGTCCCAGCGCTCGAGGGCCCGCATCGAGCGGGCGTGGTTGAACTCGGCCAGAGAGATGAGCTTGGCCGAGGGGACGGGCGTTTCCTGACGGATCGGGCGGGCGGCTTGCATGGGAGACCTCCGACGCGGCGGCCGTTCGAGCGGCCTTGTGTGACCCGAGTAGGCGCTCGCCTTCCTGAACGTCCCCGCTCCCCGGTCGTTGTCTCCCGTTCATTCCCGCGCCGCAAAGCCGCCACCATTCCGAAGCTTCGAAAAGAGGGTGGCGCTCGCCCTGCCGTTGGGTCACAGTACCCACAAATAGAACAAACGTTTGAAGGGAGAGAGTCAGGATGGGCCAGGCGCGTGCGCCAGGCGGCGAGACGCCGCCCTATTCCAAGGGCTACGGCGGGGCGCCGCTCTATTCCAAGGGCTACAAGGCCTCGGTGCTGGCCCTGCTGCTGGCGACCTACACCTTCAACTTCATCGACCGCACGATCATCGCCACCATCGGCCAGGCCATCAAGGTCGACCTGCACCTCTCCGACACCCAGCTGGGCCTTCTGGGGGGGCTCTATTTCGCCCTGCTCTACACCATCCTCGGTATTCCGATCGCCCGTCTGGCCGAGCGCTGGAACCGGGTGTCGATCATCTCGCTCTCGCTGGTCATCTGGTCGGGCTTCACCGCGCTTTGCGGCAGCGCGGCCAGCTTCGCCCAGCTGGCGCTCTACCGCTTCGGGGTGGGCGTCGGCGAGGCCGGCTGCTCACCGCCCAGCCACTCGCTGATCAGCGACTATTACGAGCCCAAGAGCCGGGCCTCGGCCCTGTCGATCTATTCGTTCGGCATCCCGCTGGGCACGATGTTCGGCGCCATCCTCGGCGGCTGGCTGGCCCAGACCTTCAGCTGGCGGGTGGCCTTCGTCATCGTCGGCCTGCCGGGCATCCTGCTGGCCCTGCTGGTCAAGCTGATCGTCAAGGAGCCGCCACGCGGCCATTCGGAGATCAAGGAACGGCCGCTCGAAGCCGAAGACGTCGTGGTGGAGCCGGCAAAGCCGCCCTTCTCGCTGGCCGGCGAATTCCGGGAGCTGGGCGCGGTGATGGCCGTGCTGTTCGGCAAGTGGCCTGTCCTGCACATGATGCTGGGCGTCACCCTGGCCTCGTTCGGCTCCTATGGCTCCGGCGCGTTCCTGCCGCCCTATCTGGTGCGCGGCTTCGGGCTGAACCTGGCGCAGGTGGGTCTGATCGTCGGCCTGATCGCCGGCTTCTCGGCCGGCATCGGCACCCTGGTCGGCGGCTTCCTGACCGACTGGGCGGGCAGGAGGAGCGCCAAGTGGTACGCCCTGGTCCCGGCCATCGGCCTGCTGGTCGCCACCCCGATCTACATCGTCGCCTACCTGCAGCCCGACTGGAAGACGATGGCGCTGATCCTGCTGGTCCCCGGCATCTTCCACTACACCTACCTGGCCCCGACCTTCGGGGTGGTGCAGAACTCGGTGGAGCCGCGCCGGCGGGCCACGGCCACGGCCCTGCTGTTCTTCTTCCTCAACCTGATCGCCCTGGGCGGCGGCCCGGTGTTCACCGGCTGGCTGATCGACCATCTGGCCGGCTTCCACTTCAACCATCCGCAGGCCGGCGGCCTCTTCGGCGCGCTGGGCGGGATGTTCTCGCCCGGCGCCATCGACTTCGCGAGCGCCTGCCCCGGCGGGATCGCGCCCAAGGGCGCACCGGTCGAGGCCGCCAAGGCCTGCGGCGCGGCCATGGCCCGCGCCACCCAGCAGGGGATCATCGTCACCCTGTGCTTCTACGCCTGGGCCGGCGTGCACTACGCCCTGGCGGCGATCGGCATGGTCAAGCACATGAAGTCGCGGGGCTGAGACGGCGTAAGGCGGCGGCGGGCGTGGTTCGTTTCCATTCCGCCGCCCAGCCGCTAAGGTCGCACCATGCTCGAACGCTACCTGCGCCTGCTGGGCCACGCCGTCGCCGCCCTGCTCGTCAGCTGGATGGTCCAGGGCGTGACCCATACCCTGATCTACGAAGACCAGCCGCCGGCCGGCACGCCCGGCGTGATCGAGCGCGAGATCAAGATCGAGACCCGCCGGCGAATGGTGCGCATGACCCCAACCCAGAACGCGGTGCGTCTGACCGTCGAGAGCGTGCACGGCGTCGCCGGACTGCTGACCTTCGCCATGGTCATCGGCCTGGCCTTCAACTGGCCGGGGCTGGAGGAGCGCCGGAAGCGCCGCCGCCCCGGCGAGCTCGCTTAAGTAATAACCCGCTTCCCTTGACTCCGCGGCCCCACGCGACGAAACCCCGGCCCCATGATCAGCCGCTACGCCCGCCCCGAAGCCGCCGCCATCTGGTCCAGCCAGACCAAGTACAAGATCTGGTTCGAGATCGAGGCCCATGCCGCCGACGCCATGGCCGAACTGGGGGTCATCCCCAAGCTCGCCGCCGAGACGATCTGGGAAAAGGGCCGCGACGCGGTCTGGGACAGCGACCGCATCGACGAGATCGAACGCGTCACCAAGCATGACGTCATCGCCTTCCTGACCCACGTGTCGGAAATCGTCGGCCCCGAGGCCCGCTTCCTGCACCAGGGCATGACCAGCTCGGACGTGCTGGACACCTGCTTCGCCGTGCAGCTGTCGCGCGCCACCGACCTGCTGCTGGACGGCGTCGACCTCGTTCTCGCCGCCCTCAAGCGCCGCGCCCTCGAGCACAAGATGACCGTCTGCGTCGGTCGCAGCCACGGCATCCACGCCGAGCCGATCACCTTCGGCCTGAAGCTGGCCGGCTACTACGCCGAGTTCCAGCGCGCCAAGGAGCGCCTGGCGATGGCCAAGTTCGAAATCGCCACCTGCGCGATCTCAGGCGCCGTCGGCACCTTCGCCAATGTCGATCCTCGCGTCGAACAGCACGTGGCCGACAAGATGGGCCTGGCCGTCGAGCCGGTCTCGACCCAGGTGATCCCGCGCGACCGTCACGCCGCCTATTTCGCCGCCCTGGGCGTCGTGGCCTCGTCGATCGAGCGCCTGGCCACCGAGATCCGTCACCTGCAGCGCACGGAAGTCCTCGAAGCCGAAGAGCCGTTCGATCCGGGCCAGAAGGGCTCGTCGGCCATGCCGCACAAGCGCAACCCGATCCTGACCGAGAACCTGACGGGCCTGGCTCGCCTGGTCCGCTCGGCCGTGGTGCCGGCCATGGAGAACGTCGCCCTCTGGCACGAGCGCGACATCAGCCACTCGTCGGTCGAGCGCGGCATCGGCCCGGACGCCACCATCCACCTCGACTTCGCCCTGCGCCGCCTGGCGGGCGTCATCGAGCGCTTCAACATCTATCCCGACAACATGGCCAAGAACCTTGACAAGCTCGGGGGCCTGGTGTTCTCGCAGCGGGTCATGCTGGCCCTGACGCACAAGGACGTGTCGCGCGAAGACGCCTACGCCGCCGTGCAGGGCAACGCCATGAAGGTGTGGCGCGGCGAAGGCCGCTTCCTCGACTTCCTCAAGGCCGAC
>Ga0160492_100916_pt1 | contig 12697 bp, 10 predicted proteins | sample DID2MG_FD_108258 | JGI IMG/M metagenome (GOLD analysis project Ga0160492, IMG submission 108258) | Enriched soil microbial communities from UW Madison campus, WI, USA - DID2877_E24_FP2 MG | ecosystem: Environmental > Terrestrial > Soil > Unclassified | place: USA: Madison, Wisconsin | collected...
CCAGTTTTACCATAGATATGCATACGATGCAGAAAACAGGCTGACCGGCGTGCAAACCAGCCATGATGGCTGGGTATGGGAAAACGAAGCGAACTACGAATATTATAAACATGGTCCGCTGGCCAGAGCGGTAATCGGTCAGCAGCAGGTGCAGGGCATCGACTATGCGTATACGGTGCAGGGCTGGATCAAAGGTGTGAACGGCACGCAGGTCGGTGATGGCACCTATGACATGGGTGAGGATGGCAAGACCGGTTCGGTTCACTCGAAAGTGGCAAGAGATGCCTATGGCTTTAGCCTGAACTATTATAGCGGCTCGCCCTGGTCAGACTACCACGCGATCGGCGCGACGGGCAATAAATTTGCGCCGGTGATCGCTGCACTCTCTACGAATTCCAAATCGCTCTACAACGGCAACATTGCGGCCATGGCGGTAAACATCCGGGGCATCGGCGATGCGAAGCTGTACAACTATAAGTACGATCAGTTGAACCGGATCGTAGAGATGGATGCGTATTCGGGTCTGCAAAGCAACAATACCTGGACACCGGTGGCGAGTGACGACTACAAGGAAAGAGTCACTTACGATGCGAACGGCAACATCCTGACCTATTTAAGAAATGGCGCAACGGGTGTGAATGGTCTGGCGATGGACAGCCTGACTTACCAATACGGAAGAAACAACAGCGGCCAGTTAATCAACAACCGCTTACGTTACGTCCACGACAGAGTAGCAGACAATGCGTATACCGAAGACATCGACAGCCAGACACCACTGACACTGGCACAGGTGCAGGCGGAGAAACTCGATGCACAAAACACCGACAACTACCAATACGACGAGATCGGTAACTTAATCAAAGACACCAAAGAAGGCATCACGGCGATCGAATGGAACGTGTATGGGAAGATCAAGAGTATCACCAAAGGGTCGATGACGATCACCTACACCTATGATGCGGCCGGCAACCGGATCAGCAAGGAAGTGGACCCGGCCAGCGGCCCGACCAGAAAAACCTACTATGTAAGGGACGCGAGCGGCAACGTGATGAGTGTGTACGAAGAAGGCGGGCTGGTGAACGAAGGCAACCTGACGCAGGCAGAGGTGCATTTGTACGGCAGCAGCAGATTGGGTATCTTTAAACCGGATGTGGACATGACCAGCCTTGTAGCAACCGATGTGTACAGCTACGAGCGGGGTAAGAAGTTCTTTGAGTTGAGTAACCATTTGGGGAATGTGCTGGTGACGGTGACAGACCGGAAGAATGGTGTAGCGCAATCAGTGGATACGACACTGGTGGATTATTATTTGCCAGACATTGCTAGTGCGAATGATTATTATCCGTTCGGGATGACGATGCCGGGACGGAGTGTTCATAGTGATAAGTACCGGTATGGGTTTAACGGGAAGGAGAAGGACGGAGAGACAGGGTTGCAGGATTATGGATTTAGGATTTATAATCCTGCCCTGGGCAAGTTTTTAAGTGTGGATCCTTTGACGAAGGAGTATCCTTGGTATACCCCTTACCAGTTTGCGGGGAATAAACCGATTGAAGCGATTGACGTGGACGGACTGGAAGAGTTTTATGTAACTCAGCAATTATATCTTGGATACAACAACCAACGTAATGATCAAGCTAAAGAGGATGTTGCCCGATATCAGTCATTTATGAGGGAAGATATTGCGGTCTATAACCCTTACACCGGTAAAAACGTAATTGGCCCTAGATCGTATGTACAAGGAAATATAACGAGAGCCAGGGCGGCTTACAACAGAGACTTAGGCGACGCCATTAGTGGCGGTGTTTTTGGTAGTCTTGGATATCTGGCGGCGGGCGACGAAGGAGCTTTTAAAATGGCTCCTCTTGATAATACATTAGCAGCAGCAGTAGCCTTAGGTGGTGCACGGGCTCAAGCATCATCTCGAAGACCAGTTTCGTCTTATTCTAATAACAGGCGCACCGCGAACATAACAAACGCCCGTGCTGTTGCGGCTAATAATGGAAATGCAAATGCAGCTAGATTTAACATTAATCCCTTAAATTCGTCAGGACCTGCATCCGGTATTTTGGAAGTAAGTTCTAATGTTAAATCTGTTTCCGCGTTCAAAAATTATAAACCTGCACAAGCTGTAGAGTTTGTATATGATCCAATTAATCAAAAATTTTTAGTCGGGCAACCGAATCAAAGAATACCGGGCTTGTCTGGACATCAGCAATTGGTGAAACATGGTCAGCTTAATGTTGCGTATACAGTTGGAGGGATGTTTAGTAGAGATGCAAATGGTCAGATTCATACAAATGAATATAGTGGGCATTATCACCAAAACTGGACACCGGAAATAAGAACGAAATTTCAAGAATTCATTAAGAGTAAGACAGGTCAATCAGTCAAGCATTCAATTTTTTAATATGCAATACGAACTTTTTCAGAACGCCAATATGAAACTATATTATAGTATGACTGACTTAAAATGGCGACTATATAAAGTTTCTATATCTAAAGAATACGATTTATCGATGAATGGTAATTTGTCATGTTTTTTAGAAATTTTTTACGAAGAACCTGATTCTTTTTTTAAGAAAGTTTACAGTGAAATAGAAAAAAGACAATTGTCTCCAGATATAATAGAAGATTTGCCATTTAAGAAAGCGATATTATTTTGCGCAGAAAATAGAATGTTTTTTTGGTTAGAACTCTCCTTGAAATGGATTGGATTTCTGACTATTGATTTTGCGTTTAAAAGTGGGTTGGAGAAAATCACAAGAGCTTCTTTTTTTCCGCAAAATATCAGACACAGGTTGCATCAGGAGCTCAAAAATAAAGGTTGACTGTGCTTTTTTTAATAAATCATTTTAGAGGTCTTTTTTTGGGGCCTCTTTTCTTTTGTCTTATTAAATAACTGGGAAGACTCGTGGTAAGCCGGAATGCCAAACAAAAAATGCAGACCACTACAGTTATACGGTATATGATCCGTCAGGCCGGATCAGTGAGGTGGGCGAGATGACCAATGCGACGGCTATGAACCCGGTGATCGCGCGGAGTCCATCTTCTCTTGCTGATTGGATGCACACCAAAGCGGTGCGGGATGTAACGGTCACCAGTTATGACATGGCTTACGGAGAATCTTCTTCCGATCCCGAAGGCATCTTGGCGGGTACTGTATTAACGCAGCGCAACTTAAGAAACCGCGTGAGCTGGTCGGCAATATATGACAACGGCACCTTTGGCGGTCTGGACCTTGGAGATCATGCGAGTGCGACTTTCTATACCTATGACATCCATGGGAACGTAGATACCTTGGTGCAGGATTATTTAGCACTGTTTGGCGAAACGGACTTCTCGCGCTTCAAGAAAATGGTCTATGATTATGACCTGATCAGCGGCAAAGTAAACCAGGTGGCTTACCAGCGCGGAAGACCGGATCAGTTTTACCACCGTTATAACTACGATGCAGAAAACAGACTGACCGGTGTGCAAACAAGTCATGACGGCTGGGTATGGGAAAACGAAGCGAACTATGACTACTACAAACACGGTCCGCTGGCCAGAGCGGTAATCGGTCAGCAGCAGGTGCAGGGCATCGACTATGCCTATACGTTGCAGGGATGGATCAAAGGTGTGAATGGTACGCAGGTGGGTGATGGCGCTTATGACATGGGCGAAGATGGCAAGACCGGTTCGGTTCACTCGAAAGTGGCAAGAGATGCCTATGGCTTTAGCCTGAACTACTACAGCGGCTCACCCTGGTCGGACTACCACGCGATCGGCGCGACGGGCAATAAATTTGCATCGGTACTGGCTGCTTTGAGCACCAATGCAAAATCTTTGTACAACGGCAACATAGCCGCGATGGCGGTAAACATCCGGGGCATCGGTGATGCGAAGCTGTACAACTATAAATACGATCAGTTGAACCGGATCGTTGAAATGGATGCGTACTCGGGTCTGCAGAATAACAATACCTGGACACCGGTAGCGAGTGACGACTACAAAGAAAGAGTTACTTACGATGCCAATGGAAATATCCTGACCTACTTAAGAAATGGCGCAACGAGTGTGGATGGTCTGGCGATGGACAGCCTCACCTATCAGTATGGAAGAAACAGCAGCGGCCAGTTAATCAACAACCGCTTACGATACGTCCACGACAGAGTAGCAGACAATGCGTATACCGAAGACATCGACAGCCAGACGCCGCTGACACTAAGCCAGGTACAGGCTGAAAAACTCGATGCACAAACCACCGACAACTATCAATATGACGAGATCGGTAACTTAATCAAAGACACCAAAGAAGGCATCACGGCGATCGAATGGAACGTGTATGGCAAGATCAAAAGCATCACCAAAAGTGCGACGACGATCACCTACACCTACGATGCGGCAGGCAACCGGATCAGCAAAGTGGTAATACCAGCCAGTGGCCCGACCAGAAAGACCTACTACGTAAGAGATGCCACAGGCAACGTAATGAGCGTGTATGAAGAAGGCGGGCTGGTGAACGACGGCAACCTGACGCAGGCAGAGGTGCACTTGTACGGCAGCAGTAGACTCGGTATCTTTAAGCCGGATGTGGACATGACGAGCCTCGTAGCTACGGATGTGTATGTTTTTGATAGAGGCAAGAAGTTCTTTGAGTTGAGTAACCATTTGGGGAATGTGCTGGTTAGCATCACCGACCGGAAGAACGGTGTACGCTTGTCTACGGATACGACACTGGTTGATTATTATTTGCCGGATATCGCGAGTGCCAGTGATTATTATCCTTTTGGCATGACGATGCCGGGGCGGAGCAGTCATAGTGATAAGTACAGGTATGGGTTTAATGGGAAGGAGAAGGATGATGATCTTCACAGCCTGACGGCTTATGATTATGGATTTAGGATTTATAATCCTGCGTTGGGTAAGTTTTTGAGTGTGGATCCGTTGATGAAGGAGTATCCCTGGTATACGCCATATCAGTTTGCTGGGAATAAGGTCATTACATGCGTAGACCTGGATGGTTTAGAAGAAAAATGGAAGGTAACACGAGACTACCAGTTAGACTACTACCCTGTGGTTGATGCTCCCGGGGTTATGCAAAAAGCTAACAATATAGCTGGCAATGTTTTAACTTTTGCGTGGAATATCTCAATTGGAGCGGTATTAGAAACAGGAAAAACAGGCTGGAATTGGGGTGTAGATCAGTTCTCTGGAAATCCGGAACCTCCACCTAATCCTATCCATTCTATAAATATGTGGTGGGAGGGGAGAAGAGATTATTTTAAAGAAACTCCCAAAGAACAGATATGGGCAGACATTAAAGATGCAGCCTCGGATTTGAAAAATTACGAAGCGGGTGCGCAGGCTGTGATTAGCATGCGTTTAGCTACGGTCAAAAATAGAAATAAAGTTACCCCGGTAGCGAATACACAGCCAACGAAAAGTCTTCAAGTAGGTAGTTACAAAGACATGGCAAAAGTTAATGCAAAAACTAACCTGTCAGCTGATCATATACCTTCTTTTGCTGCGATCAAACAATACACTGAACAAACATTAGGCGTACAATTAACAAAAGCTCAAGTAAACGAGTTGAGAAAAAGTTCTTTAACAATGGTATATGAGACAGAAATTCATCGTACTATTTCTCGTACGTATGGAGGACGAAATAATAGGGCTAAAATAGCCACCGATGCAATAGATTTGGTGGGTGCGATTACTAGAGATATAAAAGCCTTAACACCAAGTTTATTAAAAGCAGGATATTCTCAGGGGGAAATAAACGCCGCTCATAGACAATTAACAGAACGATACCTTAAGCCAAAAAAATGATTTATTATGACAAATACAATTGCAGATTGGGTCGGCTTGGAATTGGCCAATATATCTGAAGGAGCATTATTTAAATATTTCTTTTCTAACATTCATCTCGATAATGTTGAAAATACGTTCTATTTAACCAACCCCAAAAAAGGTATCGAATTAGTTATTTCTGAAGAGAAGTTGGTGACAACTATTCATTTATTTTCGGGCCAGGAAAACGGATACAGCCTATTTAATGAAAAGATGCCATTCAATCTGAGTTTTTCAATGAGTAAAGAAGATCTTAGAAAACTTTTTGGAAAACCTAACAGAGTAGGAGGAGGGCATAATGCACTGTATCTTGGTTATGTTGATCCATGGGAGAAGTTTTATCTCAGTCCGTATACAATACATGTGGTTTACAAAAACGAACGTATTGCTAAAATTTCAATAGGGTTATTGTCGATGGAAAGCTACTTTGATAGCGCATTGCAATAATTTTTCCAACAAATCATAAAAAAACATTTTCCGAGGCATTTCGACGGCTTCTTTTCTGATAGTGCGCTCAATTATCTGTTTCGTAAAAATTCCTCTAAATAAGCTATTTCCCAGAGGCCTTTCCGAGGCCTCTTTTCTTTTGGGTTCTTTAATAAGAATGTTTTTTACTTTTAAGTTGATTCTCTTTGAGCCTATGAGTATGACGAGCCTTGTAGCTACGGATGTGTATGGATTTGAGCGGGGCAAGAAGTTCTTTGAGTTGAGTAACCATTTGGGGAATGTGCTGGTAACGGTGACGGACCGGAAGAATGGTGTACGCTTGTCAACGGACACGACACTGGTGGAATACTACCTGCCGGACATTGCGAGTGCGAATGATTATTATCCTTTCGGGATGACGATGCCAGGAAGGAGTGTTCATAGCGATAAGTATCGGTATGGGTTTAATGGGAAGGAGAATGACAATGAGACTGGGTTGCAGGATTATGGATTCAGGATTTATAATCCGGGGTTGGGTAAGTTTTTGAGTGTGGATCCATTGACCGATAGTTATCCTTGGAACAGTCCCTACTCTTATGCAGAAGGCGATCCTGTCAATTATATTGATATAGATGGGGCGGAAAACGGCTCTGCAACTGCAGCAGCAACAGTAAGACCTACCGTGCCCCAACTAGGGGTTTTATATGTGGGTCGGGATGGTACGTTAAGAAATTCCACACAGTTATTTACTAGTGGGACTGTCAATTCCGGAAATTATGCTAGCCCGATGCACAGATTTGTAACTCAGTCAGAGTTAGAACGTTTAAGACCCCCAAATGGCAGTTTAACGCTTGGTTCAGACGGAGTATCTGCATGGGCCTCAAACGGGACGGGTCGTCCTTGGCGAGTTTCACTTTTAGTGAAAGTTCACAAGGCGAAGCCATGGACTGAAATGAACTGGGTGGAAAGAGCGTTGGTAAGACTTCAAGTAGAGAATGATAAGCAGTTTAATAAACCCTACCAGAAGTTCAATACTGAAAGTGGTTTTTATGAGCAAGTAACCACAGATCCTTCCCAGCTTTCCAACGAGTATTTGAATGAGGTAAATAAAAGACTTTTAACGGGCGAAGCAACTGCGCAGGACAGATTATATGCAGAAGAAGTTTCGAAAAGAATAAAGGGGAAGGCTATTAAGAATCCAGAAACAGTTACATTTATTCAAGGGAAAAAGGAAAAAGCAAGAAAGATTACAGCATTGATTCCTGCTGGGTATAGAAAAACAAAGTTAAAGTCTCAAGGGGAGGATGTGTTCACAAATGGGAAGTTCTGGATAACACCAGATAATGAGGGGCACAATGGCGGTATTTGGAAAAAATTCGATAAAGAAAAAAATGTCGGAAGTACTGAAAAAAGTAAGCGTCTTGGTACTTTTGGGAGAGATTTAAATCATAGAGTAGGAGATTAAAGCAAAATTACAATAACATGCAAACATGGCGATACTCGGCAACTTCAGTTACTAAATATAATCCCATTTATAGAGATGTTAATGGGGTTTATCAAAGAAACGAATGGATCGGCTTCTTTCAAATAGGAAAAGATATTGACGGACAGATATTTACATTAGAGGAGTATGAGTGTATAGAGGAAAAATATTTAACTGCAGCTCATCTTTTTTTCACGTTTCATAACTGCGTAAAATTTAGAATTGAAAATCTTGAAAAAAAATATATTGATGATTATAAATATCCCGATAAAGCGGAGTTGGTAGCATTGTATAGCAAATTGGGAAGTGGGCAAATATATGAACTTGACAATCTTAAAGCTATTGTTAAACTAATTTTAAGAGAGCTAATTTGGGCAGAATTGTTTTGTGAAAAAAGTGACGAAATAGCATTAAGGTTTGGCTATGATTTTTATATGTATTTTAATTCGAGTAAAGATATGACCAGTCTTTTTAGCGAGATTGAGTCGTTGGGGTTATTTGTCGACTAAAAGTAAAGTAGTCTTGTCGATTATTTTTTCGTTTCGGCTGCGGATATATTTTCAAGGTTTTTTTCGGGACAGTGCTCTTGATTATTTGGTTCGTTTTTTTTCTAAATAAATCATTTCCAGAGGCCTTTTTGGCCTCTTTCTTTTTTCTCATAATAACAACGTTGTAATTTTTAGTTTGATGTTCCTAGGATCGTTTCCTATGTATTTGCTCAATTGTTTGGTCTTGTACACGGTGAACTACGCATTATAGGATGTCTCATACGGCTTAATATCTTTAAGCCTTAGTTGGACATGACCAGCCTCGTTGTCACGGATGTTTATGGATTTGAGCGGGGCAAGAAGTTCTTTGAGTTGAGTAACCATTTGGGGAATGTGCTGGTTAGCATCACCGACCGTAAAAATGGCGTACGCTTGTCTACGGATACGGCGCTGGTGGATTATTATTTGCCAGACATTGCGAGTGCGAATGATTATTATCCGTTTGTCCCGATGCTTCGGGATGACGATGCCGGGACGGAGTGTTCATAGTGATAAGTATCGGTATGGGTTTAATGGGAAGGAGAATGATGAAGAAACAGGGTTGCAGGATTATGGGTTCAGGATTTATAATCCTGCGTTGGGTAAGTTTTTGAGCAGAGATCCGCTGGCAAGTGATTTAGCTTCATTAAGTCCTTACCAATATGCAATGAATACTCCAATTCAATGTATAGATTTGGATGGGGCAGAAGCAGCAATTGCTAATGAAAATATTGGCGGTAAACTAGCTGTAATTACTGTTCAAACCTTTTGGGAAATTCGAAATTCACTTACAAATACATATTTACGGATGACTCCAGATGGTGAATTTGAAGCAAGAGTTCATCAGTTTAAAAAAATAGGTATTACCGATCCTGAAGTAATTAAACAATATCAGGTCAGGTATCGAACTGTTGCAATAAATGTGGAGTTTGATCTTGATAACGGCACGACAACAACTTATTCGAGAGAAATTGTCCTTGAACCTAAAACCTCTGTCGGTCGTGAGATGCTGGATGCTGCGTTAGACGTCTTGGCTATTGGTTCCACTTTGGCTCTGGCCAAGGGAGGAGGTGGATCACCTATATTATTTGCACGTGACGGTGGGGCAATTATTGTTGGGCAAGTCAGGAAATCTTTCGCGATTTTATTTAATGTAAGAAGATTTTCGTCTGTAGGAATAAATAACTCTTTAGCGGGAGTTCATAAATTAGAAGATGTTTTAGAGGCTGGATTAGCATTTGTGGGAAATAATGCAAAGAAAATGTTTACAAAAGGAGGTCGATTCGAGGGATGGGAAAGTGCAGATGGATTAAAGAGATTTCGACCATCTGCCTACAAGAAGAATCAAGGCAAATTTCAGTCTAATTTTGAGCAAAGAACTTCCACCGATGTCAAGTGGGATGATGCAAAAGGAAGTAAATCAAATATGCATGTCAATACTGACAGAGGATTTGATGTAGAAAAAGATTTAATACCTTAATAGTATATATGAAAAGAATATATGTTCATGACTTTAGTTTTGATTATGTAAAACTAGATGAGACAAGCGAAGAGAAGGACTTTTTTTGTGGCATTAGGATTTATTACAACTTTTCTCCGGTTCAGCCTGGACCCGGTTTTGATGACTTAGAATATTTCCTTATATCTGTGGCTACGCCTTTGGGATTATCTAGTTATTTGAAGAGATGTATAGAAAAAAAAATCTATCCAAGTACGTTTTTCTTCCCTAATCTCTTAATTGTTGAAAATTGGGATGAAGATGAAATCATGAGCTATCTAAAAGATGAGCTCCAATCGATCTATGGAAAGAATGAGAAAGAAATTATTCTAAAGGCAATGAAGAATTTTGGCTGGGAACATGAAAATTCACAAGAGATGTATAGAGATATATAAACAGTTCGATTATCTATTATCAAAAGTTTTTTATTGACAAGGGGCTGTCCAAAAGTATCTTTCTTGTGTTATAAATCACAGCGGGTAGTATCGATATGCTTTAATGGGCAGGAGATTGATTAGGAGTTAAGTTAGGTAGTGCGCTCGATTATCTGTTTCGCAAAATTTTCTCTAAATAATTTATTTCCAGAGGCCTTTTCAAGGCCTCTTTTTTTGAAATCGTCAAAGGATTATTTTTTACTTTGTATTTTAGTCTCCCCCCCCACGAATACATTCAATAAACAAAATATCAGGAAATATGTAGGCAAAGAGGCCGCAGACTCAGTGTCTTTAAACCGGATGTGGACATGACGAGCCTCGTTGCCACGGATGTATATGGCTTTGACAGAGGCAAGAAGTTCTTTGAGTTGAGCAATCATTTGGGGAATGTGCTGGTGACAGTAACGGACCGGAAGAATGGTGTAGAGTTGTCATCGAGCACTGATCTGGTAGATTATTACCTGCCGGATATCGCGAGTGCGAATGATTACTATCCGTTTGGCATGACGATGCCGGGAAGAACCAGTCATAGTGATAAGTACCGGTATGGGTTTAATGGGCAGGAGAAGTCTACTGAACTTGATCCGAATGGAAATAACATGACGGCAGAGTTCTGGCAGTATGATGCCAGGTTGGGGCGAAGATGGAATGTGGATCCAATGAGCCGAATACAGCCAGGACAGGGACCTTACTGCGCCTTTGATAATGGACCTATTTGGAAAAACGACCCCAAAGGAAATATAGCACCGATTGTTATATGGCTGTTGAAGAAAATGGGAGATGCTGCCATTGGCGTAATGACAGATGTCGGTATTCAACTGGTGGCAGAACGGTATTTTGCCAACAATGGCAGGGGGCATCCTAGTTGGGGCGATGCCTGGGATAAGCTTGATGTGGATTGGGTGCAGGCTGCTTCCTCAGGTGCTGCAAACCTTGTTAAGAATAAACATTTAGCCGCTGCTCTAAATGCTGGAGGTTCTATGCTGAGCTATTATTTCAGAGAAGATAACCCAACTTGGGATGGGGCGATGGAAAGGGGTGTTGTAGCTGCGTTAGCTTCATATATTGCAGGGAGTGCTTCTAAATTTATAGCTAAGTACGGCGCTAGAGCTGTATCGTCAGGTCTTACTAAAATGGGTATTGCTAGGGAAACTATTGAAAAAATAACAGGTATAAAGAACTGGAACCATTATGTGTCTCCCAAAAAAGATCCTAAAGTAGGAGATTTTGCAAACACAATTGATGATTTTTTTGGATATGGAACAGTAAAAGATGTTTCGCAAAATTTCTCAGCGAAGTTCGGATATGGCGACGGAGATTTTGATATAGTATTACAAAAAATAAATATTGAGGTTAAAACGGGCGGAGGTAAAAGTGCCACCAGTCAATCTATAAAAAACAAGGGGCAGTCACTTTTAAATAATAAAAATTATATTTTTGTCTCACTAGACAAAAAATTTAAGGGTTCTGTGGAAAAAGACTTGAAAAAAAATGGAATAGAGGTTTTTAGAATAATTGATAGATCGGGTAACATCGATATGAAAGAAGCAAATCGACTTTTTGAGTATATAAAAAAGTTCAATAAATGAGTGCAGGAGCAATTATTATTAGCACTAAAAGAGGGCTACTGAAAGAATTTGCCACTGAGTTAATTAAAAACAACTTTAATATTGAAGTCTCACGCTCAATAGTTGTTTCTCGACTTATTGATAACGACGGCATAAAATTGACTGATAGAATATTTATAGATGATGGCGAGGAGATATTTGTTGACAAAAATGGATTTGAAGAATTTGAAATTCAGGAATACAGAAGGTTGTTGAACGAAGAAAGTTGTCCTTTAATACATTATTATTTCAAATATCACGATCGTGATTTCATTATTGATATTTTATTAGTTGTTGCAAATCGATCAGATGTAGTAATAGACGATGACGACTCTTTAATTGTAAGGGGGGATGAGTTTGCTCAACATGTGAATGAATTTAAATAGCACAATACTTTATTCTGTGTTGGCAAGAACCTACAACTCCTTTTTAATGGGAAGGTCTGCTTGGCTAAGTGTGTCATTTTGATATTGCACTAAAGTATCTGTCTGCAAATTTTTTCTAAATAAGTTAGTTGTAGAGGCCTTCAAAAAGGCCTCTTTTATTTTGCATATGTATCTTTTAATTTGGTCAGTTATCAGGTTTATGCGTGTGACTTCTGCATACAAATGTCATAAAAAATACCTCTCTTTTTTACATACACCTTAACCTTTACTCTCATCAACGAGCAGGCCGAGCATCACTACACGTTGTACTACTATGATCACGCGGGCAACTTGTTAAAAACGGTGCCACCGGAAGGTGTACACCCGGAATACGGTAGCACGTTTTTGAACAATGTGGTCGACCAACGGAAGTGCTGTAGTGCCTTCTCACACACTTGCCACCAACTACCGTTACAACACGCTGAACCAGGTGATCGCGCAAGTAAGCCCTGATGGCGGCCA
>Ga0160492_100917_pt1 | contig 12692 bp, 9 predicted proteins | sample DID2MG_FD_108258 | JGI IMG/M metagenome (GOLD analysis project Ga0160492, IMG submission 108258) | Enriched soil microbial communities from UW Madison campus, WI, USA - DID2877_E24_FP2 MG | ecosystem: Environmental > Terrestrial > Soil > Unclassified | place: USA: Madison, Wisconsin | collected...
AGAAGCGCTCGAACAGGTGCGGGCGCGCGGCTTCGTCCACGCCGGGGGCAGAGTCTTCGATGCTGAGTTCGGCCATACCGGCCATACCGGCCATACCGGCCATGCCTGCGCTGCCTGCGGTTCCGGTGCTGCTGGTCAAAGCCAACCGGATCTGCCCGCCGGGGTGGGTGTAGCGGATGGAGTTTTCCAGCAGGTTGGACAGCAGCTGCTGCAGGCGCGATTCGTCCCCCTGGATGAACAGGGGCTGGCCGTTACTGGAGAAGCTCAGGGTCAGGCCGCTGTCTCTTGCGCGGGCCTGCATGGTCATGGCGCAGTGCTGGGCAATGCGGTGCAGGTCCAGCGCTTCAAAGGTGTAGCGGAATTCGCCGGTCTGGGTGACGGCCAGCTCATGCAGGTCGTCCACCAGCTTGTTCAGCTGGGTTACTTCGCTTTGCAGCGGCGCCAGTGTGTCCACCTGCAGGGGGCGTATGCCGTCCTGTATGGCTTCCAGCTCGGCCTTGAGCACGGCCAGGGGCGTGCGCAGCTCGTGCGAGATATCGGCCATGAAGGCGCGGCGGTTGTGTTCGATGTTCTCCAGCTTGCCGGCCAGCTGCGAGATGTCGCTGGCCAGCTGGTCCAGCTCGTCCCGGTCGCGCATGGTCAGGCGCTGGGAATAGTCACCCAGGGCCAGGCGGTGCACAAACTGGGCAATCACCTTCAGCCGCCGCAGCAGCGTGCCGGTCAGCAGCCAGGCCAGCAGCGCCGCCACCACGACCGAGGCCGCGCCATTGAGCCAGCGGGCGCGCAGCTGCGCTTCGTAAAAGCGCACATCGCCGGCCGCAATGGCGTTCTCGAACGGCACCATGGCCAGCCAGCCGACCCGCTCGCCCTGGGTGGTCTGCAGCGGCAGGCGTATGGCGTCGGCCGCTGCGGCGTTGGCATTGCCGATGACGATGTGGCCATCCCGGTCCAGCAGGGCAAAGCGCAGGATGGCGCCGGTCTGGTCGGACACCGGGGGCACGATGGCGGTGAATTCCTGGCCCATGGCGGGCGGGCGCATCAGCGAGAACCAGGCCTCCGGGTTCTGGCGGGCAAATTCCCAGCTGTTGCCGTGGCTGGCGTAGGCGGCATTGATGCGGGGGATCACCTCTTGCATGCGGGCCACGCCTTGCTCGTTGAGGTAGCCCATGAAGTCGCGCACAAAGGAGATGCGCACAAAGACGGCGTTGACCACCAGCACCAGCACGCAGGCCGCCAGAATGGCCAGAAACAGCTTGAAGGACAGCCTGAGCTTGATGCGCATGGGACAGATGGGGTGGCGGAAGGTGGTGGAGCAGGGCTAGGGCTGCAGAGGCCGGGATCGCCATTGGGCGCCATCGCCGGGGCAGCGTCAACCGGCGTGACCGGTGCAGGCAGGGGCGCCGGGTCTTCCATATTTCCTGCACATTTGCGGGCGAGCATGGGGCATCTGCATTGATGTCTTATCTCCCATGGCTTTGTCTGCATCCACTTTTTCGCCCCAGCGGTCCTGGTGCCGCCTGTCTGTTGTTTCCATCGCGCTGGCCAGCGCGGGCTGGCTGTCCGGCTGCCAGCCCCAGCAGCAGGGCCTGCCGCCCCAGGGCGAGGCCGTGGTCGGGGTGCAGGTCATCCAGGCGCAGTCGCTGGTGATGGAGCAGTCGCTGGCAGGGCGTTCCGCCGCGCACATGGTGTCTGAAGTGCGCCCGCAGGTGGGGGGCATCATCCTCAAGCGCCTGTTCGACGAGGGCCAGCAGGTCAAGGCCGGGCAGGTGCTCTACCAGATCGACCCGCGCACCTATGAAGCCAGCCTGGAAAGCGCCAAGGCCCAGCTGGCACAGGCCGAAGCCGCCGTGCTGGCGGCCAAGCCCAAGGCCGAGCGCTATAAGAACCTGGTGGGCATAGACGCCATCAGCAAGCAGGATGGCGACGATGCCCTGGCCACGCTGCGCCAGAACGAGGCCGCCGTGGTGGCGGCGCGCGCCGCGGTGAAGACGGCGCAGATCAATCTGGACTACACCAAGGTCACCGCGCCCATCAGCGGTCGCATCGGCACCTCCACCTATACGCCCGGTGCCCTGGTGACGGCCGGCCAGACGGCCGCGCTGACCACCATCCAGCAACTGAACCCGATCTATGTGGACGTGACCCAGACCAGCGCCCAGTTGCTGGCGCTGCGCAAGCAGATTGCCAGTGGCGCGCTCAAAGCCGTCAACGGCAAGGTGGCGGTGCGCATCATTCTGGAAGACGGCAGCGAACTGGCCGACAGCGGCACGCTGGAGTTTGTGGGCACTTCGGTGGACACCGGCACCGGCAATGTGTCGCTGCGCGCCGTGGTGCCCAACCCCGACGGCCTGCTGTTGCCCGGCACCTATGTGAAGGCGGTGGTGCCTGCTGCGGTGAACGAGCAGGCCATTCTGGTGTCGCAAAGCGCCGTGACCCGCAACACCAAGGGGGAGCCGGTGGTCAAGCTGGTGGGCCAGGACGGCAAGGTGGAAGAGCGCCGGATTGAAACCGGTGATGCGATCAAGGACCAGTGGGTGGTCACCACCGGGCTGAAGGCGGGTGAGCAACTGATCACCAGCGGCGCCACCAAGGTGCGCGGCGGGCAGCAGGTGAAGACCGCGCCGGCAGCACAGGAGCCACAGGCACCCACGGATGCCAAGGCGCCGAAGGCAGCGCAGGCTGCCGCGCCATCGGCTGCCCCTGCAGCACCCGCCGCATCCACCGGCGCGCCGCAATAAGAAGGAGCCTCCATGTCACGCTTCTTCATCGACAGGCCGATTTTTGCCTGGGTGATTGCCATTGTCATCACGCTGTCGGGTCTGCTGTCCATCACCACCTTGCCGGTGGAGCAATACCCCGACATTGCCCCGCCTTCGGTCACCATCCGCGCCACCTACACCGGTGCGTCGGCGCAGACCACGGAAAACTCGGTCACGCAGGTGATCGAGCAGAACATGACCGGGCTGGACAACCTGCTGTACATGAATTCCAGCAGCACGTCCTCGGGCTCGGCCCAGGTCACGCTGACCTTTGCCTCCGGCACCGACCCGGACATTGCCCAGGTGCAGGTGCAGAACAAGCTGCAGCAGGCCCAGTCCAAGCTGCCGGACACGGTGCAGTCCACCGGGGTGACGGTGACCAAGTCCTCGGGCAGCATCTCCATGGTGCTGGCCTTCTACTCCGAAGACGGCAGCATGGATGGCACCGACATTGCCGACTACATGTCGTCCTCCATCAAGGACCCCATCAGCCGCCTCAACGGCGTGGGCAATGTGCAGATCATGGGGGCCGAGTATGCGATGCGCATCTGGCTGGACCCCGAGAAGATGCGCACCTATGCGCTGATGCCGTCGGATGTGACCGCCGCGCTGCAGGCGCAGAACGCCGATGTGTCTTCCGGCTCGCTGGGCGAGGTGCCGGCGGTGGACGGCCAGGCGCTGAACGCCACGGTCAAGTCGCGCAACCGCCTGCAGACGCCCGAGCAGTTCAAGAACATTGTGGTCAAGTCCGACAGCCGGGGCGCCGTGGTGCGCCTGTCGGACGTGGCGCGGGTGGAGCTGGGCAGCCAGTCCTATGCCACGGTGGGCAAGTTCAACGGCAAGCCCGCCGCCGCCCTGGGGGTGGAGCTGGCATCGGGCGCCAACGCCATGAAGGTGTCGGAACTGGTGGACGCCAAGCTCAAGGAACTGCAGCCGTACTTCCCCAGCGGCCTGCACTACGAGGTGGCGCACAGCACCACGCCGTTTGTGAAGATCTCCATCCAGGAAGTGGTGCAGACGCTGATCGAAGCCATTGTGCTGGTGGTGGCCATCATGTACCTGTTCCTGCAGAACTGGCGCGTGACGCTGATCCCGGCCATTGCCGTGCCGGTGGTGCTGATGGGCACGTTCGGCGTGCTGGCCAGCCTGGGGTATTCGATCAACACCCTGTCCATGTTCGCCATGGTGCTGGCCATCGGCCTGCTGGTGGACGATGCCATTGTGGTGGTGGAAAACGTGGAGCGGGTGATGAGCGAGGAGGGCCTGTCCCCCTACGAGGCCACGCGCAAGTCCATGGGCCAGATCACGGGCGCGCTGGTGGGCATTGCGCTGGTGCTGACGGCGGTGTTCCTGCCCATGGCGTTCTTTGGCGGCTCCACCGGGGCCATCTACCGCCAGTTCTCCATCACCATCGCCTCGGCCATGCTGCTGTCGGTGCTGGTGGCGATGACGCTGACCCCGGCGCTGTGCGCCAGCATGCTCAAGCCGATTGAAAAAGGCGGCCATGTCACGCAGCGCGGGCCGCTGGGGCGTTTCTTTGCCTGGTTCAACACCCGCTTTGACGGCCTGTCGCACAGCTATGCGCGCGGCGTGGCCGTGCTGACCCGGCGCCGCTGGGCCGGGGTGGCGGTGTTTGCCGTGGTGCTGGGCGTGATGGCGGTACTGTTCATGCGCCTGCCCACATCCTTTCTGCCGGAAGAAGACCAGGGCGCGCTGTTTGTGCAGGTCAAGCTGCCTTCCGGTTCCACCCAGCAGCAGACGCTGAAGGTGATGGACGAGGTGTCCGCCTATGTGCGCCAGCAGCCCGAGGTGGATTCCACCATGGCGGTGTCCGGCTTCAGCTTCAGCGGCGCCGGGCAGAACGCGGGCATGGCCTTTGTGCGGCTTAAGGACTGGAGCCAGCGCCAGGCCGATGCCACGTCCATCGGTAACCGCATCACCATGGCCATGATGCAGAAGTACAGCGACGCGCAGATCTTTGCCATGGCGCCTTCGGGCATTCCGGGGCTGGGGCAGAGCGCGGGCTTCACCCTGCAGCTGCTGGACCAGGGCGGTGCCGGCCACGAGGCCCTGGTGGCCGCACGCCAGCAGCTGCTGGCGCTGGCCGCCAAGAGCGACAAGGTGCAGTCGGTGCGCTACGGCAGCCTGGAAGACGCGCCCACCTTCGATGTGCAGATTGACGACGCCAAGGCCGGTGCGCTGAGCCTGTCGCAAAGCAATATCAACAGCACCTTGGCCACGGCGCTGGGCAGCACCTATGTGAACGACTTTGTGAACCGGGGCCGCATCAAGAAGGTCTATGTGCAGGGCGAGGCGGACGCCCGCATGCTGCCCGGCGACCTGGGGCGCTGGTCGGTGCGCAACAACAACGGGGACATGGTGCCGTTCTCGGCCTTCTCCACCACCAGCTGGAGCAGTGCCCCGGCCGCGCTGGCGCGCTTCAACGGCACATCGGCCATGGAAATCAGCGGCCAGGCCGCCCCGGGCGTGAGTTCGGGCGAGGCCATGCTGGAGATGGCGCGCCTAGTGCAGGAAGTGCCGGGCGGCTTTGGCCTGGCGTGGTCCGGCCTGTCCTACCAGGAACAGCAATCGGGTTCGCAGGCGCCGCTGCTGTATGCCATCTCGCTGCTGTTCGTCTTCCTGTGCCTGGCTGCCTTGTATGAGAGCTGGTCCATCCCGTTCTCGGTGATGCTGGCGGTGCCCATCGGCGTGGTCGGTGCCCTGCTGTTCACGGCGGTGCGCGGGCTGTCCAACGACGTGTACTTCCAGGTGGGGCTGCTGGCCACCATCGGCCTGGCGGCCAAGAACGGCATCCTGATTGTGGAGTTTGCCAAGGAGCTGCAGGACAAGCATGGCATGCCCCTGGTGCAGGCCACGCTGCAGGCGGCGCAGCAGCGGCTGCGCCCGATTGTGATGACCTCGCTGGCCTTCATGCTGGGGGTGCTGCCCCTGGTGGTCAGCTCGGGTGCGGGATCGGGTGGGCGCCATTCGCTGGGCACGGGCGTGCTGGGCGGCACCCTGGCCTCGACCCTGTTCGGCATCTTCTTTGTGCCGCTGTTCTATGTGATTGTGCGCAGCCTGATGCCAGGCCAGCGCAAGGCGGCCGGGCAGCAAGCTGCCGGCACGCAGACGGGAGTGAACCCATGAAAGTGAATGCAAACCCCATGCCCCGGCGTGCGCTGCAGGCCGTGGCATGCGCCGCGCTGCTGGCGCTGGCCGGTTGCGCCAGCATGGCGCCGGAATATGAACGCCCGGCCTTGCCGGTGCAGCCCAGCGTGGGCGGCGAGGTGGGAGGCGGCGTGACTGACCGTGGTGCTGCGGGTGGTGCGCAGGTGCAGGGCGCCCAGGCACAGGAGCAGGCCGCCGCACTGGCCGCACTGCAGTGGCAGCAGGTCTTTACCGACCCGCGGCTGCAGCAGGTGATCGATGCCGCGCTGGCCAACAGCCGGGACCTGCGGGTGAGCCTGCTGAATGTGGAGAAGGCCCAGGCCCAGTACCGCATCCAGTCGGCCAGCCTGTTCCCCAGCGTGGCGGCCAGCGCCAGCCAGACCAATGCGCGCAGCGCGGTGGTGGCCGGCGGTGAGGCGCAGGCCCAGACCAGCCGCAGCGGCGGTCTGAGCGTGGGCTTTACCAGCTGGGAGCTGGACCTGTTCGGCCGCGTGCGCAGCCTGAAGGACGAGGCGCTGGAGAACTACCTGTCCCTGGCCCAGACCGGGCGCAGCACCCGCATCAGCCTGATCGCCCAGGTGGCGAGCAACTGGCTGAATGTGGGAGCCTACGGCCAGCGGCTGGAGCTGGCCCGCGAGACCCTGGCCAGCCAGCGCAAGACGCTGGAGCTGACGCAGGCCAAGCACCAGTTCGGCGTGGCCTCCGCCGTGGATGTGAGCCAGGTGCAGACCAGCGTGGAAAGCGCCCGCGCCGACGTGGCCAGCTACACCACGGCGCTGGAGCAGGCGCGCCATGCGCTGGACCTGGCCGTGGGCTCGCACGTGGCCGATGCGCTGCTGCCGCGCACCACCAGCACCGGCGATGTGGCGCTGGCGCGCCTGCCCGATGCGCTGTCGTCTGAGGTGCTGCTGCAGCGCCCGGATGTGATGGCGGCCGAACATGCCCTGAAAGCCGCCAACGCCGACATCGGCGCGGCGCGCGCGGCCTTCTTCCCCAAGGTGTCGCTGTCGGCATCGGCGGGCTATGGCAGTGACACCCTGGGCAATCTGTTCGATGCCGGCACGCGTACCTGGTCGTTCGTGCCCAGCATCTCGCTGCCCATCTTCAATGCGGGATCGCTCAAGGCCTCGCTGGATGTGGCGCAGATCCAGAAGAACATCTATGTGGCGCAGTACGAGAAAAGCATCCAGAGCGCCTTCGGCGAAGTGGCCGACGCGCTGAGCGCTCGCCGCCACATGGCCGAGCAGCTGGATGCCCAGCAGGCCCTGGTGCAGGCCGCGCAGACCAACTACGACCTGTCCGACGCGCGCTGGCGCAACGGGGTCAACAGCTACCTGCAGGCGCTGGATGCCCAGCGTTCGCTCTACAGCGCACGCCAGTCGCTGATCAGCCTGCAGCTCAGCGATCTGGTCAACCGGGTCACCCTCTACAAGGTGCTGGGCGCGGTGTGAGCTGGGGGCCGGCACCGCGGAGTTACGCAGAGGGGCATGGGAGGGGCTGCTGGCTTGCGGCTTTGGCACGCTCACGCTGCGCATCCGCGGTGAACGACGGTCAGGTGTCCACACAGCGCTGCGGGAGGGGGCGGCCGCCATCCTCTGCGCACGCTGTGTGGACCGGCCGTGGTCGATGCTCCCCGCCAGAACAGGCTGCAAAGGTGGTTCGTGTCTAATACGCCGGATTACTTTGAGGGGGCTTGTCGATGCGAATGCTGGTGGGGGCTGTGTGGCTCACGATCTCGTCTCTGTCTCTGGCGCAACAGGCGCCCATGTTGAATCAGCCCTTGCTGCGGGAGGCGATGGAGTTCTTGGTGAAGAACCCGTCGAGTGCCAAATTCGAAGAGGTGACGTACAAGCGCGGCCGGGAGCCCGGCGAATGGATCATGTGTGGCAGTGTCAGCGTAAAAAACAGCTACGGCAGCTATGCGGACTTCGAGCGATTTGTGGGAACGGTCATCATTGACGAGATGAAGCCCCACTACCTGGTTCACAGTGTGGGCGGCCTCTCCGACAAGTTGTGCCAATTGGAGGGGCTGTGACGCCCCCCGACTTTTCCGTCGGCGCTCCTGACGGCCTGGGCGTTCCTGCTCTCCGCCATGCGGGTCTTCCTGGTGCGGAGGCGGTTGCCAAGGCACGGCATGCACCCCGAGGTAGCTTCATGCAGAAGCCATGCGCAACATGTCCCGCACCGTCCTGCCTGTCTCGTAAGATCGACGGGATATATAGCGCTGGGGTCTGATGCATGAGCGGATTTGATTGTCGAACCTGTGGCCAACACCACACCGAAATGCCGATGTGCCTGGGCGCCGATGCGCCGGCCCTGTGGTACGCGCTGCCTGAAGGTGAGCGTGCTGAACGCGCCTTTCTGTCCTCTGATGAATGCGTCATCGATGACGAGCATTTCTTTGTGCGCGGCCGCGTGGTGCTTCCCGTCGAGGGCGGCGCGGATTCCTTTGTCTGGCTGGTCTGGGTATCGCTGAGCGCGGCCAACTTCCAGAGAATGGGTGAGCTGTGGGAGACGGAAGGGCGTGAATCCGAGCCGCCGTACTTTGGCTGGCTGCAAAGCGCTTTGCCCTACGACGAATCCACGCTCAGCCTGAAAACCGCCGTGCACACCATGCCGCTGGGCGAGCGGCCTGAGATTGAAATCCAATCGGAAGAGCACCAGTTGGCGCTGGAACAGGTCCATGGCATCTCCATGGCAAGGGCCCAGGAAATCGTGGAGCGCGCACTGCATGGATAAAGGCAGCTAAGCTGCCGTCACCTTTTAAAGCCGTACGCATATGCCCACACAACTGCACGCCATTTGCTCTGACATCACCAAGCTCCATGTGGGCGCGATCGTCAACGCAGCAAATTCATCGCTGCTGGGCGGCGGTGGGGTGGATGGCGCGATCCACCGTGCTGCGGGCCCAGAGCTGGTCCATGAATGCCGGCTGCTTGGCGGTTGCAAAACGGGGCATGCCAAGGTAACCAAGGCCTATCGCCTTTCTGCCGACTACATCATCCATACCGTAGGGCCTGTGTGGCAAGGCGGAAAAAGTGGCGAACCCGCATTGCTTGCGGACTGCTATCGCCGGTGCATCGCACTGGCGGAGGAGCGGTCTGTTGTCTCTATCGCTTTTCCCAGCATCAGCACAGGCATATATGGCTACGCAATCGATCTGGCTGCACGCATCGCGGTCAGCACTGTCCAGGAAAGCCTGTCGGAGCATTCAACGATCGCAGAGGTGATCTTCTGCTGCTTTTCCCCAGAGGACCTGTTGCAGTACGAGCAGGTTTTGAAGAATCCTCCGCTGCCTCCGATAGACATTTGATTGGGTGCCATCTTTGGGCTGTTTCTCATCGCGTTGTGGCGGTCGCACGCCAAGAGACATTCCTTGAGCGATCGGGACGCGGAAAATTCCCATTTGCACAGAGGATGGCTGCGCTAATAGCAGGAGGCATCGGTAACGCGACGCTTGATGGCACTGGAAGCGCCTTGGCGTGACTTGCGGCTACGACCGAATAATATGGGGTATCAGAGTGCAGCTGCGTGACGTTACTCCGGAGTCTTCATGAGTCGCTCTGCAGTGTCAGATGGATACCAATCGACAGGGAGATCTTCGCTCATGGACCCAATTGCACATAGCAGCTTCTGCCGAGAACAGATCTTCGCGAAAGTCGGCTGTCGTCCCAGAGCAGACCGTTACCAATGCCTCAGTTAAGCCGACTTGCAAAGCAAGTTCGGCGTGAATGAATTGTTAGTCCTTAATTCGCATCCACGGAGCAGAGATGGCTTTCGTGAGCTGCTGAGGCTCAAACGAAAAGCCAAATGACACGGAGTGCCAAAAAGAGCCTTCTTGGCTTTGGGACCAGTATCCGGTGCTGCCCTCGACCGCTAAGTGCCCGCGATTATTCACAGAAAAAATACGGAGCTTTAGTTCATTCGGTGAGATGGACTCTAGTGTGGCCTCACCTTTGAGCGAGTGCTCTAGCGAGATGAGAGCCGCGCAAAAGGCTGAAAACGCCTCACCAAGCACCCAAAGATCGTTGTGCCCCTTAAAGCCATCAGAAAGAGCGTCAATCGTGATGTATGCATCGCCGCAGTTCTGGACTAGCGGATCGTCTGCAATAGCCACAGACATCTCGAAGTAAGAGCCAGAGTTGTCAAATTTCAAGACGCTCATGTGAAGGGAACCTGGATCGAGAAGACAAATCGATCGTAGAAGTTTCTTGGCTAAATAGAGCCAAATTGTTGAAATAGTAGCGAGCGATAGGGTTTAGGCAACCCCATGCAGTCTGTGATTTCGACAGAAAATCGATCATCGAATGTCGGCTTCTGGCCGAACGCAGTCAGTCTCTCAGCAGATCAGACGGCAGGTCTGGCATCACTGGTACGTACTCTGCCCCTCCGGTACATCCGGCCATGCGGGCCCCGATAGTGCTCAGCTCGCCGCCATCGACATACTGCGCCGGATGGACGACAGGATTCTTTGGCGGGCCCGGCTTTCGGTGACGAGCCGTGTGCGGTGGTCACCCAGTTGCTCCAGCTGGAACCCGACGGTCAATTTGGCGACATCGGGCTGGTCAAATGCCAGGAACTCTGCGGTGGTGGTGAAGGGGTGCTGTCCGCAATCCAGCTGCCAGATTTTCCGATCAGGCCGAATACCAGTCGCTTGCCGCCTTGCTATGCCTGCACGGCAGAAGTTCTGCAGGCAAAGGGAAAGGGGCTTCGGTTGACCTTCTTGCCCGATAGACAGCACGCCTGGCCCGAACATGGGCAACTCGCGCAGGGCAATCATCTGCCGATGACTTCACACCGGGGTCTTGCCTGGGGGAGCTATCTCCGCCTGTTCGATAGCCTTACGCAAGTTCGGCAGTGCCAGGTCTTTGTACCAGGCCAGCATCTGCTCAAGGCTTGCCGAAGCCGGTGCGGCGTCTTTCCCGCCGACCAGCTCGGCTGAAGCTTGGGCCATGGCGACGAGCAGGCGGGAGAATTCGTGCACATAGGGTTGATCTGCACCCGCATCATGTCGGTCACGAATGATTTGATATCGGATGCTTTCGGGATAGGTGAAGCTGCTCACCATCAAATCGAACACCGTCACAGGGCCCTGGCTGGTTTCGGTGGAGAGGTGGCGATGGGATTCGTTGTAGCCCATGGCCTCCATTTGCTCGCATGCGCCGATGGCCGTCTCCATCATCGAGCGAATTAAATTCCAGTCAGTTTTCATACCGCTATCGATCCTGAAAATAGTGTCCCGAAAACGCCGAGTGGGGCCAGGTGGTGAGAGTCGCCACCCTGTGAGATTGGCATGCTACTGGGTTGCTGAGTGCCGCCAATATCCCAATGCCGCCCCCGACACGTTGGCGTGTGGTTGCGCGGTCTTTGCGCACGAGGCGCTGCCGATGGCATCTTGCCTCGTCTCCCTCAAAAACCTGCGGGTCGCTGGCTGCGCACGACGGGCATCACCGCGAGCCACTGGCAAGCCCCAGCAGGGCCCCAAAAACGATCAAGAGTCCGCCAAATGCCCGGTCAATCCAGTGGCGCACGCTCAGCAGACGGGCGCGCATGGAACCGGCCGAGAAGCACAGCGCCAGCAATGCAAACCACGCGATGTGCGCCATCGAGATGAAAAGCCCGTAGCCCATTTGCACGACCATTGGCGTGTCGGGCCGCACCACCTGCAGGAAAAGACTCACGATAAACACCGTGGTCTTGGGATTCATGGCATTGGTCAGAAAGCCGGTGCGCAAGGCCGCAAGGTCGGACATGGGCAGTGCCTGCGTTCCGTCCAGCTCGCCTGCCGGCCTGGATCTGAGCATCTTGACGCCAAGGTAGACCAGATAGGCCGCGCCCGCCAACTTGATGGCGTTGAACAGCCACAGAGACTGCAGGATCAGCAGGCCCACACCCACCAGGGTGTAGGTGACATGAACCAGCACGCCCAGCCCGATTCCCAGGGCAGTCAGCACACCGGCGCGCCGGGACAGCAGCAGGCTGTTGCGGGTGACCATCGCAAAGTCGGGCCCAGGGCTCACCACGGCGAGCAAAGTGATGGTGATCACAGCTATCAGTTCAGTCATTCCAGAGATATCCGCAGAATTAGAGATATAACCAATGCTATGGATGCTTGCGCCGGATGAATAACGATGTTTTCTGACAAAGATGGTGAGCATGACTCACCATTGGATGGTGCGCGGCTGCCTTCGCTGCTGGCGCTGCGCTGCTTTGAAGCTGCGGCACGCCTGGAGCATTTCAGCCGTGCTGCCGATGAATTACATCTGACGCACGGGGCGGTCAGCCGTGCCGTGCGCCTGCTGGAAGATGAACTGGGCGTGGCGCTGTTTGAACGGCGTGCCCGGCGGGTGTATCTGACGGGCGCGGGGCGTACCCTGGCGCAAGCGGTCAGCGGTGGCTTCAACCTCATGCGGAATGCGGTGGGCGAACTGCGCGCCAGCGCACGGCAGGAACGGCGCTGGGTCCTGTCGTGCGAGCCGACGCTGCTGATGCGCTGGCTTATTCCACGTTGGCCGGACTTCCAATCACGCCATCCGGACATCGACGTCCATCTGGTGGCTGGCGGAGGGCCGGTCTCGTTTGCCAGCGGTATTGACCTTGCGATACGCCGTGACGATTTCGCCTGGCCTGCGAGCTACCACGCGGCCCCGCTATTTGCGGAACGGGTCGGCCCGGTCTGCCGCCCCGACAAGGTGGCGACGTGGTGCACTATCAAGGGCAAAAAAGTAGCACTGGGCCTCACCGCACATCTGCTGCACACGCGTA
>Ga0160492_100926_pt1 | contig 12577 bp, 10 predicted proteins | sample DID2MG_FD_108258 | JGI IMG/M metagenome (GOLD analysis project Ga0160492, IMG submission 108258) | Enriched soil microbial communities from UW Madison campus, WI, USA - DID2877_E24_FP2 MG | ecosystem: Environmental > Terrestrial > Soil > Unclassified | place: USA: Madison, Wisconsin | collected...
CCCAGCGCGTGGTCGACGCCTATGGCGAGTGGTTCGCCGGCTATACCGGCGATCCGGCCAAGGAGCTGTCGCGCACCTTCGAGGACGTGCAGGACTATGACGACATGGTCATGCTGCGCGGCATCGACGTGCAGAGCCACTGCGAGCACCACATGGCGCCGTTCCTGGGCAAGGCCTGGGTGGCCTACATGCCCACCGGCAAGGTCGTGGGGCTGTCGAAGCTGGCGCGCCTGGTCGAGATCTTCGCCAAGCGCCTGCAGACGCAGGAAACCATGACCATGCAGGTCGCCGACGCCATCGAGGACCACCTCTCGGCGGCCGGCGTCGCCGTGCTGATCGACGCCGAGCATCAGTGCATGAGCACCCGCGGTGTGCACCACCACGACGTCTCGACCATCACCACCCAGTTCCGCGGCGTGTTCAAGACCGACAAGGTCTTGCAGCAGCGGTTCATGGATCTGGTGACCCGGAAGTAGGCCGATAGATGCTCCCCCTCTGGGGGAGCTGTCGCGAAGCGACTGAGGGGGTTTGGGCGGCCGACCCCCTCCGGCCCTCTGGGCCACCTCCCCCAGAGGGGGAGGATTTGGGCCTGCGAGCCTCCCCGGACCCTAGCTTCGTTCATAGGCCAGGAGTTCCGCCTCGCCGGCGCTGGTGATGATCCAGCCGGTGCGGCCGCGCTCGGCCAGGCCCAGTTCGGTCAAGCCGCGGGCGTCGGCGATGTTGATCCAGTCGACGTCGTGGCCCTGCTTCTTGCGGGCGAGATTGCGCAGGGCCGTCACCTGCTCGGGCGAGAGCGCCATCCTATTGGCCGCCCGACAGCGGGTTGGGCGCGACGGCGGCGCGGACGGCGAACGCCCCCAGGCGCTGCTGCAGCCGCACCACCTCGGCCGTCAGGTCGCCGACCTCGGCCTGGAGCTGGGCGTTGCGGCGCTTGAGATACTCGTTCTCCCGCTGGATGCGGTCGGTTTCCTCAGTCATCGGAGCCCTCCAGGCGGGGCGGGCGAGCCGCGGCGCTACAACGCGCCACCCAGCCCTGTCCGCGCTCACGCGTCATCTGCATGACCGTGAAGTCCTGGATGCCGCCGTCGGGCGAGCCCAGGGTGTAGATGTCGCCGATCACCGGCGGGGTGGCCAGCTGGCCGCCGATCGTGACGCTGAGCGCCTCGTCCCGCCAGCCGTAGGTGATCTCGTAGTCGTGGCGCCCGAACGGATCGCTTCCACTGACGCTGCGGGCGCTCATGAGCGCCGGCCAGGAGGAGGCGTCTTCGCGGCCTGGTCGGCCAGGCTGTCGTCGACATGGGCGCGCAGCCCCGCTTCCATCGCGCCCTTGGCGTCGGCGGCGGCGACCGGTTTGGCGAACGCGGCGGCGATGGCGCGATGCGCCAGCAGGCCGGCGGCGTTGAGGTCGGGCTGGAAACGGGCCGCATAGCGCCGCAGGACATCCGACAGGGCCAGCAGGCGAAGATCCCGCGACAGGCGCGGCGAACGCCCTTCGGCCTGCGAAGCGATCGGCGGGTCAGTCGGCGGGAAGCGGGACATCGAGGATCTCCAGGCGCGCGCCGACGCACGTCCTGGCGATAGGACGGCGCGCCGGACGTCGGCGGCGATGAACGAAAACGGCCTTGAACGAAAAGGCCCACGAACGACGCCGGCATGAAACCGGCGGGCCGCCGAACCAGGTCGAGGTCGCCGCGAACGGAACCCCTTGGCGCGCTCTTCGGCGCATGGATCATCATAGCACGAAGCGGGCGATCCCGGCGGGATTTCTCCGGCCCGACGCGGCTGTCGGAGCGGCCCTCAGGCCGCCGCGCGGATGCCTTCGCGCAGGCGCTCGACGCAGGCGTCGAGGGGGCGGTGGACCAGGCTGACCAGCACGAAGCTGATCAGCATCAGCAGGTACCAGGCCCCCAGCTTCTCGATGGCGACCATATGCCAGCCGCCGGCCTGGCTGGGATAGATCCAGGCCCCGGCGAACGTGCCCAGGTTCTCGGCGAACCAGATGAACAGCGCCACCAACATCAGGCCCAGCAGCAGCGGCATGCGCCGCGCCTGGCGGTCGGGCGTGTAGACGATCCAGGTGCGGCCAAACAGCACCGCCGACAGCACGAAGAGGCCCAGGCGAATGTCGGTCACATAGTGGTGGGTGAAGAAGTTGACGTAGACCAGCACCGCCAGGATGTGGGCGCTCCAGAACGGCGGGTACTTCACGAAGGTGAAGTCGAAGAGCCGCCAGGCGCGGGCGATATAGCTGCCGACGCAGGCGTACATGAAGCCGGTGAACAGCGGCACGTCGCCGATCCGCAGCACGCTGTCTTCCGGGTAGACCCAGGAGCCGTGGGCGGTCTTGAAGATCTCCATGGCCGTGCCGACCAGGTGGAAGATCAGGATCACCGCCGCCTCGTCCCAGCGCTCGAGCTTGAGCAGCAGCAGGGCCGCCTGGATGGCGACCGAGGCGATGACGAGGAAGTCGTAGCGCGCCAGCGCCGCGTCCTTGGGCCAGAACAGGAAGGCGCCGACCAGCAGGGCCAGCATCAGGCCGCCGAACAAGCACGCCCAAGCCTGTTTCAGGCCGAACAACAGGAATTCGTAGGCCCTGGCGTTGGCCTTCGAGCGCTCCGCCCAGGGCCGCGCCCAGCGGTCCAAAACCGCCACGCCGCCCTTGATCCTGGACTTGAGGTCCATCGTCCCGTCTTTTCCCGTCCCCCGCCGGATGCGGGAGGCTAGCCCAAACCGGGGGTGTTGCGCCATATGTCTTTGATGACCAGCGCCTTCTTCCCCTCCGCCCCCGACAAGCAAGCCCTGGAACGGGGGCCGGCCCTGGCCCCGCGCTTCGACGCCAACGGCCTGGTGGCGGCGGTGGCCCAGCACGCCGACACCGGCGAGATCCTGATGCTGGCCTGGATGAACGACGAGGCCCTGAAGCTCACCCTGGAGACGGGCGTCGCCCACTATTTCAGCCGTTCGCGCAACGGCCTCTGGAAGAAGGGCGAAACCAGCGGCCAGCTGCAGATCGTCAGCGAGGTCCGCGTCGACTGCGACCAGGACGCCGTGGTGATCAAGGTGCGCCCGCAGGGCGACGGCGGCGCCTGCCACGTCGGCTTCCGCTCGTGCTTCTATCGCGTCTGGGAGAACGGCCAGCTGGTCGAGCGGGAGGAGGACCACAGCCATGACCACGCCTGAGGCCCTGGTCGCCTTCACCCTGGCCGCCAGCTTGCTCACCATCACCCCGGGGCTCGACACCGCCCTGGTGCTGCGCAGCGCCGCCACCGAAGGCCCGCGCCGCGCGGCCGCGGCGGCCATGGGCATCGGCGTGGGCTGCCTGATCTGGGGCATGGCCGCGGCCTTCGGGGCCGGGGCGCTGCTGACCGCCTCGGAGATCGCCTACACCGCGCTGAAGTGGGCGGGCGCGGCCTATCTGGTGTGGATGGGCGTGAAGATGCTGATCAAGCCCCGCGACCGCTTCGAGCCGGGCGCGGTGTCGCCCACCGGCGGCGGCATCGCGGACTCGTTCCGGCGCGGCCTGTTCACCAACCTGCTCAATCCCAAGGTCGGGGTGTTCTACATCTCGTTCCTGCCGCAGTTCATCCCGACGGGCGCCAACCCCGGCGTGCTCGGCACGTTGCTGGCCGGGATCCACGTGCTGCTGGGCCTGGCCTGGGCCGGCCTGCTGATCGCCGCCACCGCCCCGCTCGCCGGCCTGCTGCGCGAGGCGGCCGTAGTGCGCTGGCTGGATCGCGTCAGCGGCGGGGTGTTCATCGCGTTTGGGCTGCGGCTGGCGCTGGAGCGGCGGTAGGAAATCCCTCTCCCCTTGCGGGAGAGGGTGGCCTGCGCAGCAGGTCGGGTGAGGGGTCTCTCAGACCTCGAAGCCGCGTGCGACGGCCAGACCGGATGAAGCGTCTCCCATCTGAGAGACCCCTCATCCGTCGGCTTCGCCGCCACCTTCTCCCGCAAGGGGAGAAGGATCAGATTTCGCTCAGCGCCTTCACCCCGCCGCCATCCGCCGGCGTCACCACGAACGTCTTCAGCACGCTGGTCGTGTAGTCGGTCGACAGGATGGTCGAGACGGCGATCAGTTCGCCCACGGCCTTGCCCTTTTCCAGCGTCAGCAGGACGAAGCCCTTGGCGCTGGGGTGGGCGTATTTCACTTCCTTGTTGCGCTGGACGAAGGCCTCGCCGATCGGGGCGCCGGGCATGATGTCGCCATAGCCGGGCGAGGTGACCGAGGTGGCCCCGAACTCGGCGGCGACGCGGGTCGAGCCGGCGTCGTCCCACAGCTCGTTGGCCCAGAACATGTGGCTGTCGCCGGCCAGGACGATCGGGGTCGCCTGGCTGGCCTTGAAGATGTCGTAGACCCGCTGGCGATCGACCGGATAGCCGTCCCAGGCGTCGAGGTTGGAGGGGATGTCGAAGGCCGACATCGCCACGCCCCCCGCCACCCGGCCGCGGGCGTATTCGGGCAGGGCCGCCAGCATGGCGTCGAACTTCTCGTCGCCCATGGTGGCCTTGAGGTTGGGCGGGGCGACGCGGGCCATGACCACCTGGTTGCCCAGCACCTGCCAGGCCGTGCCGGCCTTGACCGAGGCGTCGACCTCGCGGGCCAGCCACTGCTCCTGGCCCTCGCCCATCATCCGGCGCGACGGATCCTTCCACTTGGCGACGAAGGCGGCGATGTCGGGCTTGCCGTCGGCGGTCTTGGGCAGGTCGCGCTCGTAGGTCAGCTGCTCGGTGCGGGCGGTCAGCCGGGTCTCGACCATCAGGAGGGTCGCGACATCGCCGAACTGGAAGCGGCGCCAGGCGGCCTCGGGCAGGGTTCCGCTGGACGGCTCGCGGATCGGCATCCACTCGTAATAGGCCTTGAGGGCGGCGGCCTTGCGGGCGGCCCAGTCGCCCTCTCCCTTGTCCGGGTCGTGGTTCTCGGCCCCGCCGACCCAGCTGTCGTTGGCGGTCTCGTGATCGTCCCAGACGACGATCCACGGCGCGCGGGCGTGGGCGGCCTGCAGCATCGGGTCGGTCTTGTAGAGGGCGTGGCGGCGGCGGTAGTCCGACAGGCTGACGATCTCGTGCGGCGGATCCGGCTGGCGCTGGGCGGCGACCGGCGAGCTCATGCCGTAGTCCTTGGGACCACCGCCGTATTCGTAGATGTAGTCGCCCAGGTGCAGCACGGCGTCGACGCGCGGCAGCTTGGCGATGGCGTCGTAGGCGTTGAAGTAGCCGTTCGGATAGAGCGAGCAGGAGGTGACGGCCAGGACCACGTCCTTGACGCCGCCTTCGGGCAGGGTGCGGGTCGCACCCATGATCCCCTCGCCGACCGGCTTGCCGACCTTCAGGGCGCGGAAGCGGTAGTGATAGTCCGTGCCCGGCTTGAGGCCCGTGGCGTCGATCTTCACGGTCCAGTCGCGGCCGGCGTCGGTGAGCGTCCGGCCCTGGGCGACGAGGGTCTTGAAGTCCGGATCGGTCGCCACCTCCCAGCGGACGGCGACCGGGGCGGCGGCGCCGCCTGCCGTCGCGCCTTGGGGCGTGACGCGGGTCCAGAGGATGACGCGGTCGGCCAGCGGGTCGCCCGAGGCCAGGCCGTGCAGGAACTTCACCTCGCCCTCGAAGGGCTTGGGAGCCGCGGCGGCGACCGGCGTGGCCGCGCCCGTGCCGAGCAGGGCCAGAAGCCCGCGACGATCGATCTTCATTGTACGCACTCCCCGACGGGACGCCCACGGCGTCTGCAAGCGGCGTTAGCGACGAGCGGCGACAGACATGTGACGCACGCCGTTCGCTCGGCGGTTTCTTGTGACCGACACGGACAATCGCCGGCCTCCCAAACTTTTCAACCCCGCCCGTGCTGCGGAGACCTTGGGGAGCGGTCACCGAAACCCTCTCTCATGGAGAGAGGGAGGGGCCCGCGCCGCAGGCGTGGGAGGGTGAGTGGGTAGGCGAAGCCCCTGGACGATCTTGGCGCTGTTGCGGGCGATGTGCCGGCACGCCGGCTGAAGGTGTAACCACTCACCCTCCCATCGCTCCGCGATGGGCCCCTCCCTCTCTCTAAGAGAGAGGGGTTTCACGCCCGCCGCAGCGGCGCCGGGCCGCGATAGAGCCGGCGCCAGATCCATTCCAGCGGACCCATGGTGAAGCGCTCCAGCCACCACCGCGACCACAGGATCTGGACGATCCAGATCGCCACGACGATCAGGGCCAGGGCTGGGCGGTCCAGGCGCGCGTAGAGGCCAAGGCCGCGTCCGCCGTAGAAGATGGCGGTCATGATCAGCGACTGGGAAAGGTAGTTGGTGAAGGCCATCTGGCCGACCGGCGCGAGCACGGCGGGGACCCTGCGCCAGAAGCCGGCCGAACGCGCGGCCAGGGCCATCAGACCGACATAGGCCAGGGTGGTCAGGGGGGCGGTGATGGTCTGCAGGCCCTCGGCCAGGTGCAGGACCGGCTGGACCATGCCGCCGAACACGAAGGCGAAATAGGCCCAGCCGGTCGCGGCCAGGGCCAGGAGGCCGACGGCGATCAGCACGCCGTAGGTACGCTTCGAGGCCTCGCCGGTGAAGACGCCGGTCTTGAAGGCGCCCAGGCCGATCATCATCAGGCTGGTCGTCAGCAGGAAGATGATCGGCTCGTAGGGCAGGCTTTCCAGCCGCTCGCGGGCGTTGATGATCATCGACTGGAGGAAGTCGCCGCGATAGGCCGCGATCGCCGCCGCGCCCTTGGCCGCCTCGCGGGCGGCTTCGGCCGCGGTCTCGGACGGCGGCTCGCCCGACAGCAGCGCCAGGCCCAGGGCGGTCAGGACCGCGAACACCAGCCACACCCCCACGCCCCAGCCCAGCAGCCGCCGCGCCGGCCACGACCGCGCCTGGGCCACCACGAAGCCGGCCAGGGCGTAGCTCAGCAGCACGTCGCCCCACCAGATGGCGAAGCCGTGGGCGATCCCGAACGCCAGCAGCCAGAAGAGGCGCCGATGCAGCAGGCGATCGCCTTCCCGTCCCCGCTCGCCGCCGACCAGGAACATCGAGATCCCGAACAGCATCGAGAACAGGGTCACGAACTTGCGCTGAAACAGCCACTGGGTGACCAGCCACACCGACATCGTCTGCGGCCCCGTCCCGAACGGCCAGGCCGTCACGCTGTCGCTGAGATCGAGCGGAAAGGCGAACGCCGGCGCGTTGCACAGCAAGATGCCCAGCACGCCGAGGCCGCGCAGCGCGTCGAGCAGGAGGATGCGGTCTTTGTCGGCGGCCATGCGGCGCTTGCCCCGGGGTTGAGTCGGGGGATGGTGACGGGGTTCGCGGGCGGCGGGTAGCCCGTTAGCAACGGGTCTCCCATACGCCCTCGCGCCACCCTCAAAGTCCAAAACCCTGTAGCGTGAAAGGTGTCCATCCCGCCGCCTTGAACAGCCTTCTCGCGCCAAAGGACTTCAAGTTAGATTTCGAAAGTGCGATCGTGGCCATTATGTAACCAACGTCATCGATCCAATCCGAGCACACCATGGGAAATGACGAGCTAACTTCCGATGAAATCTCGCGCTTTGTCGATCTGTTTGTCGCGAGCAAGCAGGGAGAGATTGTCGACATTGAAGGCATAACATTCAATTTGAACCATGCCGATTTAGATAGGACGGAATGGGAGCCCATACAGTCACTAGGTGACTTCCCCGGATCGCCACTCCAACCATCAATTTCATTCCCTTGGACGTCGAACGACGATTTGGACAGGCTGCGTAGCCGCTCCGAACCGACAAGCGCGAAATGTGGGGATAAAGTATTTATTCTGAGCGTAGAAAAATATTCGGCGCCACCATCAAGCCTGGGAAAATTAGACCACCCTCATCATCAGGAGCGTAGAGTTATACGTCTGGGCATACAACGCTCAGATACAGATACAATTGAAGTTTCCGGCATGTGGATTTTTGTCGGGGTATCTGATGTTATGACACCAATAATGTTAAAAGATGGCGAAGGGGTTAGAAGCGCACTTATTAGCAGATTTGAAAGAATGACAGGTCTGGAAAATATAATCGATAATGTTAGCGATTTCTCTGAGACTGCCTGGAATTCTAAATTCACGAAGGCCGATAGAGAAATCCAGCTAGCGGCAGCAATGTTATGGGAAGCGGAGGATGAAGCCCCCAACAATGCAGCCATGGCCTTTGGCTACCTGATAGGTAGAGCGGAGGGGAAACAAGGACGCCAGCGGCTGGCGAAATCAGCTTCCAAGGCTCCACGCAAGACAGGGGATCCGGCTCGCGCAACGGCCATTGAACTCATCGATGGTTCACCGCGTATCATCTTGAAGCGCTGCGCTGAACAAGTGGCCCAGAGGTTGGGAAAAAGCGCTAGATCGATAGAAGATACGATCGCAATTTTATTTTCAGAGGATTCTGAAGGCGTCTTGCGACCAGATCCTAACCAAGTGGAACTGTTTCGCACCCAACTGGCATCACGACCTAGCGATGCTAACCCCTAGCACTTTCTGCACCTAACGCTGCTAACGGCCTACCGGTACGAACGGCCTTTACCGATCTTGGCTCGGAAAGGAGCCAGGCATGAAATCGGGCAAAACGGACTGGATGCAGATTGCTGTGAATGTAATCGGCCTAGTCACTGCAGTTATCACCCTCTGCGCAACGTTGACATCCAGGTAAAATAGCAACCCATCCTGACTCAGAGGGCACAGGCGTGGCGGGTTAAGTCGCAAAACACTCAACCCGCCACAATTCCTAGCCCTGAACCGACAGCTCCCTCAGCGCCGCGTTGGCGATGGTGAGCTTGGCGAAGGTCCAGCCGCCGCCGGCCTGCTCGATGTCTTCCACCGTGCGCTTGGCGGCCTTGACGCGGTCGGCGCGCAGGGCGGCCCACGAGGTCACGGCGGCCTTGGCCGAGGCTTCGTCGTCGCCGGCCTGGGCGTTGGCGGCGAACTTGAGGACCGCCTGGGTGATGGCGGCCTGCTCGAACAGCAGGTCCTCGATCAGGCGGCGGACGGCCAGGCGCTCGAAGCTGTCGCCGCCGACGAACTGGCCGGCCGCCCAGCGCAGGCGGTCGAAGCCGAGGGCCGCGCCGACCTGGTGGTAGAGGCGGGCGACGTTCTCGACGCTCCAGCTGGAGGCGTTGCCGATATCGACGAGGTCGGCGGCCGTGGTCGTCGGCTGCAGGGCCGCGACGGCTTCCGCCAAAGCCTGCGGGGCGCCGTCGGCGACATAGGCCTTGGCCCGCTTGGCCGTGGTCTTCTGCTCGAAACCCGACAGGATCGTCGGGGTCAGGCTCTTGAGGGCGGCGACCGACGGACCGTAGGCCTCGACCAGCTGCTTGACGCTGGACTTGTCGCGGAAGGCGCGGCGGGCCAGCCAGAAGGTCAGGCTGCGCAGGGCATAGGCCAGGGCCTTGTAGAGGGCCGTCTGGCCGTCGGCGCCGGCCTGGTTGTCGAGGGCCGAGACCTGGTCCCACAGGGCGTCGATGCCGAGGATCTCGCGGGCGGCGGCGAAGCCGACCACCAGGGCCTCGACGTCGCAGCCGGCGGCGGCCTTCAGGCGGCTCGGGAAGGTCGGGCCGCACATGTTGACCATCTGGTTGCCGACCACCGTGGCGATGATCTCGCGCTTCAGGCGGTGCTTCTGCATGGCGTCGGCATAGACGCCCAGCGCCTTGGGGAAGTAGCCGTGCAGGGTGGCCTGGAACCAGGGATCATCCGGGGCGCGCGAGGCGATGATGTCGTCGAACAGGTCAAGCTTGCCGTAGGCCAGCAGCACGGCCAGCTCCGGACGGGTCAGGCCCTTCTTGGCCTGGGCGCGGTCGGCCAGGACGGTCGGATCGGGCAGGCCCTCGACCTTGCGGTCGAGACGGCCGCGACCTTCCAGCTCGCTCATGAAGCGGGCGTGGGAGTCGAGCTCCTCGACGCTGTCGCTTTCCAGCAGGGTCAGCGCCAGGGTTTGGTCGTAGTTGTGCTCCAGCACGTGATGGGCGACGTCGTCGGTCATCGAGGCCAGCAGGGTGTTGCGGCTGGGACGATCCAATTCGCCCGAGCGCTCCAAGAGGCCCGTGAGGATCTTGATGTTAACCTCGTGGTCGGAGCTGTCGACGCCGGCGCTGTTGTCGATGGCGTCGGTGTTGAGATGGCCAGCGGCCTGCGCGAACTCGATGCGGCCGGCCTGGGTGAGGCCCAGATTGGCGCCCTCGCCCACCACCTTGACCCGCAGGTCCGAGCCGTTGACGCGGATGGCGTCGTTGGCCTTGTCGCCGGCGTCGGCGTTGGTCTCGCCCTTGGCCTTCACATAGGTGCCGATGCCGCCGAGATAGAGCAGCTCGGCCCGCGACTTGAGGATCGCGGTCATCAGCTCGGCCGGCGAGACGCTGGCGGCCTTCAGATCCAGCATGGCCTGGACCTCGGGCGACAACGGGATCTCCTTCTGGTTCCGCGGCACGATGGCCCCGCCCTTGGAGAGCTTGCTGGCGTCATAGTCGGCCCAGGACGAGCGCGGCAGCTTGAACATCCGGTCGCGCTCTTCCCAAGAGGTGGCGGGATCCGGATCGGGGTCGAGGAAGATGTGGCGATGGTCGAAGGCGGCCAGCAGCCTGGTCTGCTTGGACAGCAGCATGCCGTTGCCGAACACGTCGCCCGACATGTCGCCGACGCCCACGACGGTGAAGGGCTGGGACTGGATGTCCTTGCCCAGTTCGCGGAAGTGGCGCTTGACCGCTTCCCAGGCGCCGCGGGCGGTGATGCCCATGACCTTGTGGTCGTAGCCCACCGACCCACCCGACGCGAAGGCGTCGCCCAGCCAGAACCCGTAGGACTCCGCCACGCCGTTGGCGATGTCGGAGAAGGTGGCCGTGCCCTTGTCGGCGGCGACGACCAGATAGGGGTCCTCGCCGTCGTGGACGACCACGGCGTCAGGCGCGATCACCTTGTTGTCGGCGTCGATGTTGTCGGTGATGTCGAGCAGGCCGAACAGGAAGGTCTTGTAGGCGCGGATGGCCTCGGCCTGGATGGCGTCGCGGTCGCCGCCGCGCGGCAGCTGCTTGGGATAGAAGCCGCCCTTGGAGCCGACCGGCACGATGACGGCGTTCTTGACCTGCTGGGCCTTCACCAGGCCGAGCACCTCGGTGCGGAAGTCGTCGCGGCGGTCGCTCCAGCGCAGGCCGCCCCGGGCGACGGGACCGAAGCGCAGGTGCACGCCCTCGACATGCGGGGCCGAGACATAGATCTCGCGATAGGGCTTGGGCGCGGGCAGGTCGGCCAGTTCGCGCGAGGCGATCTTGAAGCTGATGTGCGGCTTGGGCGCGCCGTCCTCGCCCGTCTGGTAGAAGTTGGTGCGCTGGATCGCGCCCACCAGGGCGGCGATGCGGCGCAGGGCGCGGTCGGCGTCGAGGCTTTCGACCGCCTGCAGGGCCTCGGTGATCTTGTCGGCGACCGCGACGGCCTGCTCCTTGCGGGCCTCCAGGTCGGCGGCGATGGCCGGGTCGAACTTAATGCGGAAGAGATCCAGGATCAGGCGGGCGACGCCTGGATTGTCGGCCAGGGCGGCTTCTTGCACGGCCTGCGACGGGTCCAGGCCCGTCTGTTGGCGGTAGCGGGCCAGGGCGCGGACCAGGGCGGCCTCGCGCCAGTCGACGCCCAGTTCCAGCACCAGGCGGTTGAAGCCGTCGCTTTCGGCGCGGCCCGTCCAGATGGCCACGAAGGCGGCTTCGAAGGCGCCCTTCACGTCGGCGAAGGCCAGGTGCTCGCCCTGCTCGTCGCGCAGCACGAACTCATGCACCCAGGTCGGCGAGATCAGGCCGTCGACGATCGGCTTCAGCTTGAAGCCGTCCTCGATCAGGGCTTTCAGGCCCATGTGCTCGAGGATCGGCAGCACGTCGGCCAGGGGCGCGGCGGCGCCGGGGCGATAGAGCTTGAAGCGGAAGGTCAGGGCGTCGTCGCCCTCGCGGCGGAAGGCGCGCACGCGCACGGCTTCGCCGGACTTCAGGTCGTCGACGACGGCGATGTCGGCCAGGGCCTCGGCCGCGTCGTACTGGTCGCGATAGCCGGGCGGGAAGGCGCCGGCCCAGCGGCCCAGGGTGTCGACCACCGGACGGGTGGCGCCGCGCTCGCGGACGATGGCCTCGAAGCGGTCGTCCCAGGTGCGGGTGGTCTCGGCGATGGCCGCTTCCAGGGCCGCCAGATCCGGGTCGCCGTGCTGGCCCGGCTTGACGCCGAGGATGTAGTGCACGCGCGCCAGGGGGGCGTCGGAGAAGCTGGGATAGTAGGCCGAGACGCGGCCGTCGAAGGCCTGGCTGAGCAGCTCGCCGGCCCGTTGGCGCACGCCGGAGTCATAGCGCTCGCGCGGGACGAACAGCAGGGCCGAGATGAAGCGGTCGAACGGGTCGCGGCGGGTGAACAGGCGCACGCGCGGACGGTCGTAGAGGTGCAGCACGCCGAGCGCCATGGAGAGCAGGTCGCCCTCCTCGATCTGGAACAGCTCGTCGCGCGGCCAGGTCTCGAGGATGTTGCGCAGGCGCTTGCCGTTGTGGCTGTCAGGATCCTTGCCGGCTTGGCCCAGCACGTGCTCGACCTTGCGGCGGATCAGCGGCACCTCGTGGGCGGGGGTCTCGTAGGC